>Ga0326726_10003039_pt1 | contig 15402 bp, 14 predicted proteins | sample MHFenrmetagenome_2_FD_207603 | JGI IMG/M metagenome (GOLD analysis project Ga0326726, IMG submission 207603) | Lab enriched peat soil microbial communities from Michigan Hollow, Ithaca, NY, United States - MHF15MN | ecosystem: Environmental > Terrestrial > Soil > Wetlands > Peat | place: USA...
GGTCTTAATGCCGAGCTCCTTACAGGCACGAATCACCCGGAGCGCGATCTCACCGCGATTGGCTATCAAGACTTTCTTGAACACGCGAATACTCCGATGTGGATCGAGAGAAGGAGGTTACGTGGTGGATCTCGGATCGACGAGGAAGAGCGCTTGGCCATACTCCACCGGCTTGGTACTTTCGGCCAGAATTTTCGTGACCCTCCCATCCACCTCCGATTCGATTTCATTCATCAACTTCATCGCTTCGACGATGCACAGGACCTGTCCCTTTTTCACATAATCGCCTTCTTCAACATAGGGGTCGGCATCCGGCGAGGGGGACCGGTAAAACGTCCCGACGATCGGAGACACGATGGTGAGCATGCCAGTCGTGTCTTCAGTCTGTGCACTGGCTGTCGTAGGCAGTTGCGCGGCTGAAACGGAGGCGGACATGCCCTGCTCTGGAGCCGTAGCCGTCAGTGTTCTGAGTCCGGTTTCATGCCGCACACGGATTCTGAGGCCGTCGCGTTCCAGCTCCAGTTCGGTCAGGCCGTTCTTCTTGAGCAGATCGATCAGTTCCTGGATCTGCTTACTTTGTTGTCCTGACAGCAAGGATATCCCTTGCCCACTTTGGGTCTCGGCAAAGACCTGAGGGAGGATGATTGGTTTCCCACCCTGCTTCGCCCTGGTGCGAGGACGCTTGCTCACCGAACACGCTCCACATATTCTCTTGTACGGGTGTCGATTTTGATCACGGTCCCAGTTTCCAAATAGAGCGGGACTTTAATGGTGGCGCCGGTTTCAAGGGTAGCGAGCTTGGTGCCGCCTGTGGCGGTATCGCCACGGAACCCCGGCTCGGTATCGCTGACTTTTAGTTCGATGAAGTTGGGTAGTTCGACGTCGATCGGCCGATGTTCGTACACAAGAATTTTCACCGTCATGTCTTCCTTCAGCAGGTCCGCATTTCCGCCGAGCTTGCCCTTGTCAAACGTGAGTTGCTCGAAGGTCTCCGTATCCATAAAGGTATAGGCGTCGTCGGTCGCATAGAGAAATTGCATGGTCCGTTCTTCGAGGTCTGGCTCTTCAAACCGTTCTCCGGATCGAAAGGTACGATCCAGGACATTGCCTGAGAGATAACTCTTGAGTTTCGTGCGCACGAAGGCTCCACCCTTGCCCGGTTTGACATGTTGAAACTCAACGATATAAAAGGGCTGGTTATCAACCATGAGCCGCACGCCACCGCGAAAATCGGTCGTAGAAATCACTCGATGCTCCCTTCAAACTGTATGAAGCCGGTCGAACGGCTCAGCAATTATCTCGTTCCTTTTGCCGCCCGTCGGGATGTCGCCGGTGCGGACGTTTTCTTCTGTCGTCTGGATGCGGTCAGATGGTCGTGCAGCCCGCGGAGTGCGAGGAGATAGCCGGTCGGACCCAAGCCGGAAATTTGCCCGATCGCGACTCCTGCGATATAGGACCGATGACGAAATTCTTCGCGCTGATGGATATTGGACAGATGCACTTCAACCGTCGGTAGGCCGACCGCCGCGATTGCATCACGGATTGCGACGCTGGTGTGGGTATAGCCGGCAGGGTTAATAATGATCCCATCGTATCCCGTCCGGGCCTCTTGAATCCAGCCGACCAATTCTCCCTCGCTGTTCGACTGGCGCAGATCCACTTCCACGGCCAACTCCTCTGCCAACTTCAGGATGGCTGAATCCATGGCGTCGAGGGACATCGTGCCGTAGATCGACGGCTCCCTGCTCCCGAGCAGATTGATATTTGGGCCATGTAAGACTCGGATTCGTAGCATGCCGTTCTGTTCACATCCTGGGTACGCGAGGACGATTCCACCTGACAGGCTCCAGCAGCGCGGCATTGTAGCAGTCCGACTTGGACCGGTCAAACGTGTGAAAAATCTTATGAAACTTTGGGGTGTGGCTCGTTCGTGGTAGCACGATCGTGACGACGTGAGTCGATGCTGCGAAGCCAGGATTCCAGATGCGCGACGACTTCGGCATGAGGGGATAGAGGAGATATCACGACAGTATCGGTGGCTTGAGGATCCGGTCCCCGCTTTGCGAGCGGTTCCCCTGTCTGCTCGTCGGTCCGCAGGGCTGCCTCCATGGATTCCGTTGTCCCATCAGTGGGGTTGGTCGAAGCGAACACTGGTTTAGCCAGCGTTGAGCCCGGCAGGTCTGGTGCGGTGCCGGCCTTTGGGCCAGGGGCGGTTAATTCGACAGGTGCAGGTGGTGCAACAGCCTGCTGGGCGGAGAGATGACTCGTGACTGGAGCTGTCGCCTTTGGCCGCCCCGGTTCTTTCTTTTGTTCCAGCGGTCCACCCAATGCAGATTGGACTGACCGCGCTTCTTCATCACGCGGGTTGACCGCCAGGATGACGGCACAGGATTGGAGTGCCGACTCCTTCAGCCCCTGGCTTTGGTAGATCTTGATCAAGGTTCGATGTGCTCGCAGGTTTTCCGGGCTCAACTTGACGGACTCTTCCAGAATCGCCTTCGCCTTTGTAGCCTGACCCATGTGGTCGTAGGCACGTCCAAGGGCGACCATGGCGGTAATGAAGCCGGGATATAATTTCAGGCCGTCTTCGAGGACGCCCGCGGCTTCCTGCCACATGCCGACTTTTCCGTACTCTTCGGCCAGTGGCATGAAAACTTTGGAATGTGGATCTCTGGCCAACTGGGAAGCCAGTCGATCGATTTCCAAAGCGCTTTCAGCGGGGATCTGATCCTGAGCCATGGGTGCTAGCGTCCTCCCGCAACTGACTTGGGAACCTGGCTGGATTGTCTCGTGTGAAGTAGCTCTTGTGCCCGGTCCAGGATCGCGTCGGCGAGTGCTCGTTTTGGCATCAGAGGCAGCTCTGTCAGGGCCCCCTGCCGATCGATCAATGTGGCTGTGTTCTGCTCGCTGCCGAATCCTGCTCCTTCTACCGCGACATCGTTTGCGACAATAAGGTCGAGCCCTTTCGCCGTCAGCTTGTCTTTCGCATGGGCGATCAGATCGCTGGTCTCAGCGGCGAAGCCAACCATGAGTTGTGTGGTGCGTTGGGCAGATAAGGAGGCCAGGATGTCAGTGGTTCGTTCAAGATCAAGAGTCTCGCCTGTTCGCCCCTGTTTCTTTATTTTTTGCGACGCAGGGTGCGTGGGGCGAAAATCCGCTACTGCGGCAGCCATGATGACTGTGGTGGACCATGCAAGGCGCGCGGACAGGGCCTTCAACATTTCTTCAGCTGTGGTGACCGAAACGACCTCGATGCCTCTTGGAATCGGTAAGGCCGTGGGGCCGGTGACGAGAACCACCTGAGCTCCCCTTGCTTGGCCGGCTTCGGCGATCGCATAGCCCATCTTACCGGAGGAGCGGTTTGAAATGAAACGCACCGGATCGATCGGCTCTTGCGTCGGGCCTGCCGAAACGAGAATACGGTGACCTTGCCAATCGTGTCTTGGAGCCAGCGCCGCCTGAATAGCCTCGAGAATTGTGCCTTCTTCTGCCATGCGGCCTTGGCCGGTCCGCCCGGAGGCGAGCGGGCCTATTTCTGGATCCACCACGATGGTTCCCCTCGCACGCAACATCCCTACATGTTCTCTGACGGTTGGATGGGTCCACATCCCTCCGTCCATGGCGGGGGCCACGATCAGCGGGCATTGTGACGTGAGGAGCATGGTCGAGAGTAGATCGTCACCCAGTCCCAGTGCTGCCCTTGCAAGACAATTGGCCGTGGCCGGCGCAATGACGATGACATCCGCCTGTTCGGGCAGTGACAGGTGTGTCATCTCCTGATGCGCCTCGAACACATCCGTCGAGACGGGACGGCCTGAGAGTACTTCAAACGTCAGCGGGGTGACGAACTTCGTGGCCGAGTGTGTCATCACGACGTCCACCACCGCTCCTTCACGGCGCAAGGTCCGGAGCAACGTGACAGCCTTATAGGCCGCGATGCTGCCGGTCACGCCCAGCACGATCTGTTTTCCGATCAATGTCGGGCCTATGAAATCGGAGATCTTCAGAAATTACTCCTCGGCCTCACTTATCGTCGGCTTTGGGGAATCGTCGACATAGACGCTCAGCTCTTTCTTGATCTCCTTCGCGTCGTCGCCGGTCATCACGGCGATGCGCTCCATTTCGCCTTCCTTGCCGCGCTTCGCTTCCTTCATGGCATCACGCGCTTCTTGGCCGACGAGGTACGTAATTTGTCCCCGGAGGACTTCATCGAGAGCGATGGTTGTTTCCTTGGTAAACCGTGAGGCGGCATGACGCGATCCTTGGACAATGTGCTTTGCCCGCTGCGCTGCGATGATCGTCAGCCGGTGGCGTGAGTCAAACTCATCTGCTGTATATTGGGGCAAGAGTCTCAACATATCGATCATGGATGCAGTACTCCTATGGGTTAGGGAAGATCTTTCCGATCTTCGGTTTTCTGTTCATCGTCGAGAATGAAATTGTTCTCGAGCCACGTCATGTTCAAACGTTTCGTCTTCAAGCGTTCCGACCAGAAGATACTTTCGAGATCGTGAAGGGACCGGCCAAGGTCTTCGTTTCGGACGATATACGCATACTCCCGGTAGCTCCATACCTCTTCCTTCACTTTGTGCAGTCGCCGTTGTATCTCTTCCGGTGAGTCGGAGGCCCTGGTTTGGAGTCGGGCCCGGAGTACGGTCATTGAGGGAGGTAGAATAAAGATCGACACCGAATCCTCGAATCGCTTTTTTACCTGTATGGCCCCTTGGACGTCGATCTCCAATAACACATCGATCCCCTGCTCGATCTTTTCGGTCAGCGACTTCCACGGCGTTCCGTAGAGATGCCCATACACGTGAGCCCATTCGACAAACTCATTTCGTGCGATCATCTCCCGGAATGTCTGTTCTCCAATGAAGTAATACTCGCGGCCATGCTCTTCGCCAGGCCGTGGCTTCCTCGTCGTATAGGAAATTGAATGCCAGAGTCCGGTAAGGTTCGTCGCGAGTTGCTTGCACAGTGTAGTTTTGCCTGTCCCTGAAGGCGCGGAGATAATGAAAAGAATCCCCCGCCGATCCGTCGAGGACCGCGGTTGACCGGATGCCGGCGCCGTCGAGCTGGTCGTGGTGGCTGAGTTCATTCGACGTTTTGGACCTGTTCGCGAATGCGCTCCAGTTCGGCCTTCATCTGGACCACATGACCGGCAATTTCCGCGTCGTTGGCTTTCGAGCCGATCGTGTTGACTTCCCGCCCGATTTCCTGAAGTAGGAAATCGAGTGTTTTGCCTACAGAGTCTGCACGGTTGAGCGTCTGCTCAAACTGTATCATATGCGAGTCCAATCTGACTATTTCTTCTGTAATGTCACCACGATCCGCGTACACCGCCAATTCCTGATAGAGCCGGGAGAGATCGGGGACTTCCGATCCCAGGAGCTTCTGAACACGAACTTTCATTTTGTCAAAGCTCTCCTGGGCCAATAGAGGGGTCCGTGCGGCGACGTGTGCCTTGTGTCCGCGGATCGTCTGGATCCGTTCGCTCATATCCTGCGCCAGGGCTTTTCCTTCGTGCGTTCGCATATCCGCAAGATCCGTCAGCGCCTTGGTCATCAAGTGTTGAACAGCTTTCGCCAGTTTCGGGTCCTCCGTCGGTTGGTCCGATACCGACACCACGTCACGGAGCCCGGCCATGAGCGCAAGATCGATGGAGCCGCTCAGCTTTAGGGATTTCTTGAGGGTACGGAGTGCCTGATGGTACTGCTTCGCGAGGGGTTGGTCAAGATTGACGCTCACGGAGCGGCCTTTGCCCGTCTGAACGGTCACGGTGATGTCGATGCGCCCACGGGAACAGCGCTGTTGGATGCCTTTCTTGAACGTGTCTTCCAGATGGCTTAATGGCTTGGGTAGACGGCAGGCAATTTCGAGAAAACGGTGGTTGACGGAGCGCATTTCAACCGTGACGGATCCATCCTGCCAGGGGGCCTGTCGTCGGCCGAAACCGGTCATGCTACGAATCATTGGGGACCTTTCTCCTTCCATGGACAGTGCCGGTAGACCGGACAGGTGTGGCACTGGGGTTTTCTGGCGAGGCAGACGTAGCGGCCATGTAACAACAGACGTTGCGAGACAGCTGTCCATTGGGGTTTAGGTATAAGCCGCTGAAGGTCTTGTTCAACCAGGTCCGGATTGTCGGATCTTGTCAGGCCAAGTCGTTTCGCGACGCGCTTGACATGGGTATCGACGACGATACTGGGCTGGCCAAAGACATTCCCGAGAATGACATTCGCGGTCTTTCTTCCGACGCCCGGCAAGGTGACCAACTCTTCCATCGTCCGCGGGACCTGTTCTCCGAAGCGTTCAGTCACGGCTTTGCCGCAGGCCACGAGATGTTTCGCTTTATTCTTAAAGAAACCGGTGGAACGAATGAGCTGTTCGAGTTCAGCAAGATGAGCCGCAGCCAGCTCAGCCGGTTGTGGATATCGCCGAAAAAGCGATGGAGTGACCTGGTTGACCCGCTGGTCGGTACATTGGGCAGAGAGGATTGTGGCCACGAGCAACTCCCACGGGGAACGATGGTCGAGTTCCATCTTTGGACTTGGCATTGTACGCTGCAGGGTTTTCGCTATCTCCCGGAGACGCTTCCGATGATCCGAGGATGGCAGACGTTTCGTGGTCATGGCTGGTAACAGAAAAGCCCAATTGTGCAGCGGGTTAAGGACGAGATGCAAGCGTGCGTGTCTGAGTTGGCGATTTCTGAGAAGGGTCGCCCACCGGGACCAGCGCAGCCAGGCGTTCTTCGAGGAGCTGGATCAATGGCGGCAAGGTCTCCTGATGCAGAGCCGAAACTCCGATCGCGCCATAGCGCCGGCACAGGGCCTCCGCGTGCCCAGCCGGAAGCTGGTCGCACTTATTGAACACGAGGACCCGTGGAATCTGGTCGAGCGTGAGGCTTTGCAGCACGATGTCTACCGATGCGATATGGGCAGCAAGATCTTTTGCCCCCGCATCGACCACATGCAGGAGCAGGTCGGCATCGCGCATCTCATCCAATGTTGTCCTGAACGCAGCGAGGAGGTCTTTGGGCAGGTCGTGAATAAATCCCACCGTGTCGGTAATGATGACTTCACGGCCGTGCGGCAAAAGCAGTCTACGGCTCGTGGTATCGAGTGTTTCAAACACACGTGGAGCCGTGCTCACCCGGCTGTTCGTTAAGACGTTGAGCAATGTCGACTTGCCTGCGTTCGTATAGCCCACGATGGACAGGACCGGGAAGGCTTGTTGGATGCGCCGCGATCGCCGCTGATCCTGGTGACGGGCAAAGCCCTCGATCTCTCGCTCCAGATGGTCGATGCGCTCTCTGATGCGACGTCGATCCGTTTCGAGCTTCGTTTCACCTGGGCCTCTGCTGCCGATGCCACCGCCCAAGCGTGAGAGGCTTGTTCCCTGACCGGAGAGACGCGGGAGCAGATAACGGAGTTGCGCCAATTCGACCTGCACCTTGCCTTCCCGGCTATGCGCTCGTTGCGCAAAGATGTCGAGAATCAGTTGGGTTCGATCGATGACCGCGAGGTCGGTGATTTCCTCAATGGCGCGCAACTGTGCGGGAGCCAAATCCTGATCGAAGATCAGCAGATCCGCTCCCTTTTGCATGGCTTGCATCAGCACATCCTTGAGTTTGCCGCTTCCCAATTGGAATCGATGATGGCCGCTTTGTGTGCGTTGCACTAAACGGTCGATCACGGTGAGATCTGCCGAGGAGGCCAGTTCTGCCAATTCGATGAGGCGTTCTTCCTGTTCGGCCTTACTTTTGGGCGACGCGCTCACGAGGATGGCAGTCTGCCCCTGAGCCATCGTGTGCGATCCGCTCCGATGCTGGAGGTCCGACTCCAGTTCACGAATAAATGTCTCGAAGTTGAGCGGGCATTGATGCACTAGGGTTGGTTTCAGGAGTGTATACAACTGCCCTTGCGGATTGGGTGGATTCAGATGGGCCAGGGAGAGCAATCCTGGTTCGCCTTTGGGTGTGACGGCCAACGTTCCGATCATGTCGAGCCGAAGCAGGCCCAGTATGGTGAGGTCTTCCTGCGTGATGGGCTGTTCTTTCAAGTGAGTTCGGATCAGCCGAAGACCGCGCAATGATCGAGAGCTTGCTCGAAAGGTGGCCAGAGTCGTTGGCGAGGGCTCGGCGCCGGCACCGACGAGGACGTCTTGAACGGCGCCGCGTCTGGTGATAACCAGTCCGATGGGACGGCGAATTTCATGAGTGAACTGCGCGAGGGTTCTTGCCGCTTCAGAAGAGAGCACTTCATCTACGGGCATACGCCGGCGATACAGCCGCTCAAGCATGGCAAGCTGGCCGGCACGGAGACCAAGAACCTGTCCGTGAATGTCTGGAATGGGCGTCGTTTCCTTCTCGTCGTTAGTGAGATTGGATATGCGAATGGCACAGCGAAGGTTGAGCATCCAGGGCCAGAGATGCTCGGAGCCCTGCGCAAAGAGCCTGCCTTCCTGCGGCAGCAATCATCGCGGCATTGTCGGTACAGTAGGCCAACGGGGGAAGACTCAGTCGCACAGACTCGGCAGTAGCGCGTTGTTGGAGCAGCGCGCGTAATCGAGAATTCGCAGATACTCCGCCGACAACGGCCAACGCGCGAGCGCCGGATGACCGAACTGCGGCAAAGGATTTTTCAACCAAAACGGCGACGATGGCCTCCTGATAGCTGGCGGCCAAATCAGTAATATGCCTCGCGCATAATTGTTCAGGCATTGCTTGAAGTGTATACAGTAAAGCAGTCTTTAAACCACTAAAGCTAAAATCAAGACTCCCCTTCTTGAGATAGGATCGTGGAAATGCAATGGCATCCGGGTTTCCCTGTCGAGCCAAGCGATCGACGGCTGGTCCCCCGGGGTATTCAAGCCCAAGCAACTGGGCGCCTTTGTCGAAGGCTTCCCCTGCCGCATCGTCTCTTGTCGCGCCAAGGAGCCGGCAGTGGCCGGCGGGTTCCCTAAAATACAGATGGGTGTGTCCACCCGATACGATCAGGACCACGCAGGGTAGTGGAAACGCTGGGTCCTCAAGCCAGGCGGAGGCGATGTGGCCTTCAAGATGGCTCACCCCGACCACCGGAATATTGAGGATATAGCCCAGTGCTTTTCCATAATTGACTCCCACAAGAAGCGCGCCCGCCAGGCCGGGTCCCTGGGTGACGGCGAGGCCGGTGAGGTCCGTCCATCCGAGACCTGACTGTCGCAGAGCTTCAGATGAGACACCCTCAATCGATTCAATGTGGGCACGGGAGGCGAGTTCGGGAACGACACCTCCGAATCGCCGATGAACGGCATGCTGCGATGTAATAATGTTCGAGAGGACGGCGCCGTCTGCGGCAAGTACCGATGCGGCCGTTTCATCACATGATGTTTCGATCCCAAGGATTGGCCCCGGTTCCCAGACTGTGGTGGGCTGTTCTACGGCCGCCATCATGAAATCTTTTCCAATCAAGTGAACTGGACTGGGGGAAATGGCATTATTCTCAGAGGGGCCCAACAACACGGCCCTTGTGGCCTCTGGCGCCACAAGGGCCGTATCATACTCTTATGAGATGGTGTCGCGCAGGTAGAGGGCTGGGATATTAGACGCCAGCCATCGCCTCCTGCTCGATGAATGTAGGAGCACCATCGCGCAGCACCACACGAATCTTCCGGCATTCCTTGAATCGTCCTCTAATCATCTCTTCGGACAGAGGATCGCCGATCGCGCGCTGAATTGTCCGGCGCATCGGTCTGGCCCCGTAGAGCGGTTCGTAGCCTTCTTTAATCAACCACTGCTTGACGTCGTCCTCGACCTCGAGCTCCACTCCCTTGTCGAGGAGACGAAGGTTGAGTTCACCCAAGAGGATGTCGAGAATGCTGTAGAGATGCGTCTTGTCCAATTGATGAAAGACCACGATCTCGTCGATCCGGTTCAGAAACTCCGGACTGAACGACCGGCGCAATTCCCCCAACACTTCTTCCTTCTTATGGCGCTCCTGGTCGCCTTCGGTGCTCTGGAATCCAAGGGAGACTCCCTTCTGGATCATCTTAGTCCCAATATTGGAGGTCATAATGATGACGCAATTCTTGAAGTCAACTTTGCGTCCGAGGCTGTCGGTCAGCACCCCGTCGTCCAATACTTGTAGCAGGATATTGAAGACATCAGGATGGGCCTTTTCGATTTCGTCGAACAGGACCACCGAATAGGGCCGACGACGGACTCGTTCAGTCAATTGGCCGCCTTCTTCGTATCCCACGTATCCCGGAGGAGCTCCGAAGAGTCGCGAACTCGTGAACTTTTCTTGATACTCCGACATATCTATTCGGATGAGTGAGTCTTCGCTATTGAAGAGAAACTCAGCTAACGTCCGTGCCAGCTCGGTTTTTCCGACGCCGGTGGGTCCCAGGAAGATAAAGGACCCGATAGGCTTACGTGCTTCCTTCAGGCCGGCGCGTGACCGCCGAATGGCTCGGGCGACGGCGGAGATCGCTTCGTTCTGCCCGACCACACGTTTATGGAGGAATTCCTCCATACGCAGCAGTTTGTTCGATTCTTCTTCTTCAAGCTTGAAGAGTGGAATACCCGTCATCTTGGAGACGACATAGGCCACTTCTTCTTTTCCGATCGTCGGCTTGTTTTTTTCCTGATTTTTCTTCCACTCACGCTTGGATTCATCGAGGAGTTTACGCAGTCGCTCCTCTTCCTCGCGATGGCGAACAGCCTCCTCGAAGTTCTGCATCGAGATGGCCAGCTCCTTTTCACGAGAGACTTTTTTCAGTTCTTGCTCCATCGCCTTCAGGTCCGACGGTAGCGCATAGGTCTGCAATTTGGCCCGTGATCCTGTCTCGTCGATCAAATCGATCGCCTTGTCTGGCAGGAAGCGGTCGCTAATGTATCGGTCGGACAGTTTGACCGCTTCGAGAATGGCCTCTTCGGAAATCTCGACACCATGATGTTCTTCGTACCGATCGCGAAGCCCTTGGATGATCAGCACCGTTTCATCAATGCTCGGCGGCTGGACATGGATCGGTTGGAACCGTCGCTTGAGCGCTCCGTCTTTTTCAATATGCTTTCGGTATTCATCGAGCGTCGTGGCGCCGATACATTGGATCTCACCTCGTGATAGTGCGGGCTTGAGCATGTTCGAGGCATCGATCGATCCTTCCGCCGCTCCTGCTCCCACCAAGGTATGGAGTTCGTCGATGAAGATAATGATGTTCCCGGCCTGGACGATTTCTTTCATGACGACTTTCAACCGTTCCTCGAATTGGCCGCGATATTTCGTCCCTGCAACGAGTGAACCGAGGTCGAGTGCGATGACGCGTCGTGAGAGAAGATTATCCGGCACTTCGGACTGAACGATTCGTTGGGCAAGACCTTCGACAATGGCGGTCTTGCCGACGCCAGCCTCCCCGATAAGTACAGGATTGTTTTTCGATCGGCGACTCAGGATCTGAAGCACCCGCTCGATTTCGTCGGCTCGACCGATGACGGGATCCAGTTGCCCTGCCTGGGCAAGCTGGGTCAGATCGCGACCGAACTCATCGAGCGCCGGGGTATTGCTCTTCCGGTCGCGCTCACGCGGGGCAGACTTCCGCAAGAATGTCACGGTCAACTGTCGGGCGGTGAGGAGATTGGCGCCTAAGCTTCTGAGGATCTTTCCGCCGATCCCCTCCTCTTCCCGGAGGAGGCCCAATAAGAGGTGCTCACTGCCGATATGATTGTGTCCAAGGAGACGGGCTTCTTCGACTCCATATTCGATGACCTTCTTGACGCGAGGGCTGAACGGGATCTCGCCAAAGGTCATGGTGGTACCCCCGCCGGGCAAATTCCGTTCAATTTCCAACCGGATTTGTTCGGTAGAGAGTCCCATCTTTTTCAAGATCATCAGGGCAATCCCATCGGATTCACGGAGAATAGCCAAGACGAGATGCTCGGTTCCGAGGTAGTCATTTTGATGACGCTCAGCCTCTTCTCGTGCGAGGATGATGATCTTCCGGCCCTTATCCGTGAATCTTTCGAACATCCTGCCTCCTTTTAGGGGGAGCCCATAAGCGGTACCCTGCGCGCAAAGTTCTCGAAAAATCTGGCCTAATTCTAACTAGACGGATTTTAAGTGTCAAGACTAGGAGACAATCGCACAAACCGAGAACTGGAGCAGACAGAATACAAATGGCGGAGGCCTTCTGCATTCTGGTTCGTTGACTTCAAAATATCCCTCCCGATACAATCGCGCACATTTTCTCTGATCCCTCTAGGGGATCACGACAAGGCTTCACTACATGAAGAACAAAAGTGTTGGGATTCTAACAAAGCCTAAGTTTCCTGAAGTGAAGCGCACGTTGCACGATGTGGTCAGCTGGCTCCGGGCTCGAAGCATCGATGTGGTTTTGGATACGACGTCGGCGATTCTTCTCGGTGAACAGGGGGGGCATCAGAAAACTCAATTGGCAAACAAAGCGGACGTACTTCTGGTCTTGGGCGGCGACGGCACCATGCTCAATGCCGCGCGACTTTCCGGGGAACGAAGCATCCCCATCCTCGGCGTCAACATGGGCGGACTCGGTTTTTTAACCGAGGTCCGGTTGGAGAACCTGTACCCCTCGCTCGAGCGGGTCTTTGCGAATGACTTTGTCCTCGATGAGCGGCTCATGCTCCGGACGCATATTCACCGGCATGGAGAAACGGTCGCGCAAGGAGAGGTGTTGAACGATGTCGTGATCAGCAAAGGCACGCTGGCCCGCATGATCGAACTGAAGATTGCCATTCAAGGACGGTTCGTGACCAACTTGCGTGGCGACGGGCTGATCGTCAGCAGTCCGACGGGATCCACCGCCTACTCCCTTTCAGCTGGAGGTCCCATTATCGATCCGGCAGTCCAGTCGTTGATCCTGACGCCGATTTGTCCTCATACGTTGACGCATCGGCCACTGATCGTACCGGGCAATGCAGAGATCGATGTGACGCTCACCAGTAAAGACGACGGCGCCATGGCGACGCTCGACGGACAGGTGGGAGTGGCGATCACACAGGGAGACACAGTCGTGATCCAGACCTCGGAGCATCGGACCCGGTTGATCCGATTCCCGGAGAGTAATTATTATGATGTGCTGAGAGAAAAACTTAAATGGGGGGACAGATAAGAACGGTAGAACGGTTCGTTACGACTTCCCGCGCTCGATCAGGTCGATCATTTCCTGATTGCTTGTGTATTTAAACTCCCCGATACACTCTTTTTCACTCCAGTGAATCTTCTCATTAGATTCAAGTGTACGGAGCCCCTCCAGATCAACCGGATGGCTCTTATGCGCCTTGAGGATTGAGGCGAGCTTGACGAGGACAATTTTTGCGTCAGAATAGCTCCCTGGAGATTTCGTTGCGAGATATCTTCGTACAACTTCAGCGCACCAATCCCCGTCCCGTTTGGCAATACCGACTAAGCCTTCGCTCGCTTTCCTCGCCCAACCGGCGAGAAATACGCCGTCTATGACTTTCCCGGAAGCTTCATCGTATGCTTGGAAGAGCGAGTCGTCGGGGTCGTTGCCGGTCTTGTTGGGATTGGTGATGAAGAGGCCGCCCTTATACGGCAGGCCAACGGTTTCATCGACTTTGTCACCGACCGCAAATACGACGGCATCGCACGGGAATTCATAATACTGCTTCAGTCCCACCGCCACGGTATCCTCGCCTTTCGGTTCGAGCTTATTGTCCTCCATCTCGAGCCCACGTACCTGGTTGTGGTCGTCGACAAGGATGCGTTTCGGCGAAGCAAGAAACTTAAAGCCCATTTTCGTGTCACTAATTTTCGGTTCACACTTCGTGAATTCGTCCGTGAGCGCCTTCAAGACCTCATCGGCCTTCTGGCCAACCGCCGCCAAGCGATCCTTGATTCGAGCGACCTCTTGCTTAATGCCGTCGAGGTCCATGTTGGAGCAGATCGCTCGGATTTCTTTGGGATTATACTTGCGTTCGACTGGCCCGCGTCGCACGATCGCCGTGACTCGTTCGACCTTCTTATATCGAGTCAACCAGTGCGCGATATCGACCATCACATCCCCTGCCCCGATGACCGCCACGTGTTTGCCCATATCGAATGGACGATCGCCGAAACCAGGCAGCCGATTGAAATGATAGACCACATCCTTCGCGTGGAATACGCCCTTCGCTGAGTCTCCTTCTACGCCGATCGCTTTTGTCCCCTGGGCGCCGATCGAAAAGATGACCGCGCTGGCGCCAAGCCCGCGGACATCTTCCACCGTCAGATCCTTGCCGGTCCCGATAGAGACATTGCCGAAATAATGTACGTTCGGCTGTTCGAGCAGCTCCCAATATTGCTTCTTGAGGCCGCCCCGGAGTTTGAGCTTCGAGGGGAAGATGCCGTATTCAGCTAGCCCGCCGAATTTGATGTCCCGGTTAAGAATGATGATCTCGTGTCCCGCTTTCGCCAGTGAACTCGCGACAGCCATCCCGGCTGGTCCAGCGCCGGCCACAATAATCACGTGCGATGTCGTTGCGCTCATGCGTTGTTCCCTGGAAATGTAGATAGAAAGTGTCTAGAACCCCAACAGTTCCGCGGACTTTAGCATAGAGCCCTTTCGGCTGTCAAAGAAGTTGGCAGATTCACGCGGGTACTCGTATGATCCGTCCACGTCGCTTCAGAGTGACAACTGTGGTGATGATCCTAGCGATGGAGGAAAACTAGAATGAACCGGTGCTGGAACGCGGCGTCGTGAGGATGTCGTAAGTATATAGAGCGCACGAATGCCAGAATTATACGCCGCCAATGCCACATTGTGGTCAGACTCGTACCTGTGAGCGAGACGGTGACCATGGCTTTGAGCACGTTGCCGAACCGCAGTTTCGCAATCGCGCGCTCCCTTTGTAACCAGCTTTTCCCCGCTCCTCTAACCTCCGGCACTTCCGACCGGTCCACCTGGCTCGGTCATGCGCCAGGGGTCGAGCAGTTCGTTGAGCTGCTTTTCTGAGAGGACTTTCTGTTCTTTGGCCATTTGGCGCACGGTCTTGCCGGACTTGTAGGCGTCCTTGGCGAGTTTCGCGGCCGCCTCATAACCGATCTCTGGAGCCAGGGCAGTGCACATGGCTAGACTTTCTTCAATCAGGCTCTTGCATCGCTCTTCGTTAGCTTGTAAGCCCTCGACACACTTCACGGCGAAATTTTCCGATACGGTCGCGAGCAACTCGATGGACTGCAGCAGATTGTAGGCCATGACCGGCAGCATGACGATGAGTTCGAAGTTGGCTGCCTGCCCTCCCACAGTGACCGTCACATCATTCCCGATCACTTGAGCGCAGACCATCGTGACTGATTCGGCTATGACTGGATTGACTTTGCCCGGCATGATGGACGAGCCCGGTTGTGTTTCTGGCAGACTGATTTCCCCGAGCCCACAGCGTGG
>Ga0326726_10003040_pt1 | contig 15402 bp, 10 predicted proteins | sample MHFenrmetagenome_2_FD_207603 | JGI IMG/M metagenome (GOLD analysis project Ga0326726, IMG submission 207603) | Lab enriched peat soil microbial communities from Michigan Hollow, Ithaca, NY, United States - MHF15MN | ecosystem: Environmental > Terrestrial > Soil > Wetlands > Peat | place: USA...
GGGTTTAGTCTTTATAATCAAAATCCGGGCTTGTATGATAGTTTTTAGACGCCATTCCGATAGGGTTGCCTTTCCCTTTTTGGGGCGCCCGTGCTATCAAACTCTCATAGTAAGAAGGGGACAATAAGTGCGGGGATAAAGAAGAGGCAGAAATGATGGTGGAGAATGAGGTAACATGGGGGGAAATACGGGATGCAACGAGCAAAATATTATTGTGATTATTTAAATAGTTGAAATAGAAAGTCAAAGGTGAGTGTGATGGTTAACGGGAGATAAAGGATTTCCATAATTCACATTGCACATCGGTGTCTCGCTTTGCCTGCCACGTGTTGGTCATAAACTACCACCCGAACGGGAATTAGATGGGGTTTGAGAAATAGCGGTGCATACCATGATGAAAAGAAACGTAATTCCTCGTGCGTTGTTGTGTATCCTCGTTACAGCATTTCTGATAGCGCAGGTATCAGCAGGGCTCAACGTAACAGACGGTGCAAAGATCACTTCGCCGTACGGGGCCACATCACCAGTAATTACTGTCAGGGATTCAGACATTCCTGCGGGTAGCATCATCACCATCGATGTATCAGGTTTATACCAGTTTGTTTATAGCGGTACTGTTACGAACGCTAATGTAGTGATATCGTCCAATACTGCCACCGCGACCTGGACAGGCAGAGTTTCAGGTGGTAATATCACACTATCATCGACCGGTGGCAATACAACTGTCGGTGAAAATATAACCGTGACTTTAACTGGAGCTGGAGGAAATCCCTGGTTACCCGGCACGACTGATATATATGGAGATACGATAATTGCTTTGACGGTAACCAGACTGGATACCGGTGACACAGCCATCATAAACTTCTGGATTGAGACACCAACTCCGCCTCCGGGTGGTCTTACTATAACAGATGGTGCGAAGATTACTTCAGCGAGCGGAGCCACGTCGCCGGTGATTACCATCGCAGATGCAGACATTCTGCAGAATGACACTATTACCATCAAAGTGCCAGATTTGTATTTGTTTGTTAACAATGGTACCTTCACCGACGCTAATGTAGTAATAGATGACAATGCATCCTCTGCAACATGGACACGCACGGTTTCAGGTCCGGGTGATCTTATTACGCTGACGTCAACCGGAGGCCCAACGGTTGTCGGCGAAAACATCACAGTAACCATCACGGGAGCCGGAGGAAATCCCTGGTATCCCGACACATCCTCCAGGTTCGGAGATATGGTATTGCCCCTGACGGTGACCAGGACCGATACCTTTCAAACAGCCTCCCTCAACTTCATGATCAACACAACACCTCCTTCGGGCGGTCTCTCGGTAGCAGATGGCGCGAAGATCACTACGGCGCTTGGGACAACTTCACCGGTTATCGCTATTGCAGGTACAGTCATTCCTGCAGGTGGTGCCATCACCATAGACGTGTCAAATTTAAACGCATATGTTGCCAGTGGTACCTTCACCGACGCTAATGTGGTGATGAATGAAACCGCTGGTGCTGCAAATTGGACGCATGCAGTAGCAGGAAATATCCTGACGCTGGTGTCAACCGGCGGATCAACGGCTATCGGTGAAAAAGTCACTGTCACCTTAACCGGAGCGGGAGGGAATGCCTGGGTCCCCAACACGCACGGAGCACAGACAATCCCCCTGACCGCAACCAGGACAGACACCGGTCAAAAAGGTACGTTCAACTTCATAATCGAGACATCACCTCCTCCCAATTTCACAGTAATTGCAAATTTCTTAGCCACGCCAACATCGGGTATGCCACCCCTGACAGTTGCTTTTAACGATACATCTCTGGGAAACCCGACATCGTGGAACTGGGATTTCGGTGATAGTTCAACTTCTGCAAGCCGTAACCCATCCCATACCTACACTCATATCGGGTCCTATACTGTCAGCCTGAATGCGACTAATGCATATGGCTCGGATACCATAACCCAGTGGGATTACATCAAAGTCCTCAGCGGTGCTGTCAGGCAGGCCAATACATCGATTGCAGGTCTGACAATTTCGAATTGCGAAGGTCCGCAATCTGTCTCTGTGGACACCTCCATCCTGCCAGCTGCATTGATCCCAAACAATTCCGTGCTCGAAATACAACCACCTGCTGATCGGGGTTTTAAAAATATTACCATCGATGCGCTGAATGGGGTTGGTTTTTCCCGGCAGGGTGACCTTATCGTCGGTAACCCTACGAGTGTTCATTTGGTAACAGAAGACATAGCGCCCTCAACGGGATTCTCAGCTAACATAGGTGCAAATTCCTCGTTTAACTATAGTATAGATCTTTTATCGTACCCCTGCAATGCGATTCTCAGCACGAAAATCTGGGAAGGTGTGATACCCGAATACGATATAAAAATCCGTCAGGTACTTGATAAAAATAATGCCGGTCTTGTTGGTACGGCATATTCAGCGAAAGTCACCAAGACCAACTTCCCCTCAACTGCGCCAGTTAACGTCCACATGAGTGTTAATTCAAACTGGAATCCGTCGCTTCCTGGTGGACCGGGTATGATGTTTATCTGGCGGATAGCAGATGATGGGAACTCAGGACAAGTGCTTCCTACAAATTACCTCTACAATAATACTGTGGACAATCTCGATTTCTATGAGGCCAATTCTCCCCTTGGACTTTCAACATTTGGTCTGTCGGCGCTTACCGGTAACAATAACCCCTTCCAAGTGATCAGCTTCGTTCTCACAGAAATCATCAGTCCCCCATCCTCTGACAGCTCAGTAATTTCTGTTAACGTTTCCGTTGTTGTCCAAAACACGACTTCTCCCGCGGTAAAAACACCCGTCCCTCCTGACCCAGGCAGGACTGCCAAAATCTATTTGAATGCACAGGGTGTAATAACCCAGGCGACCACCTTGGAGTCAACGGATGGTCTTGCCAGTATATCCCTCAGGGAGGGAATTGTCGCAAAAAACGGTACTGGTGCGGCGCTTTCATCGATTACTATCAAATCGATACCGGACGGGAGTGTCCCTGGCATTCCAGATGGTTCTGCATTTACCTTTGCCGGCAGGGCGTATGATCTTCAACCTGACGGAGCAACCTTCTCACCGGGAATCACGATCAGTTTCATCACCCCAAATGCAAAATTCGGGCAGGAACTTTTAGTAAAGACGTATGACAGTGCAACCAACACCTGGCTGGATCTTCCCACCAGTGTCAATCCCCAAACCGGTATAATCACGGCCCAGATCTCTCACTTATGCTGCTTTGCAGTGTTTGCAAAATTCACAGAAGCCGAAAAAGCACCGACCCCGCAATCGACGATAATCGTGGCCTCAAAATCCTCTATATCCACCGATGTCGGGATGTATAGTTGGATTATTTCCACAGTCGTGCAGAACCCGGTGATTATTGTCATCGTGCTTTCAGTACTTGCACTGGTCTCCTACTTCGGGTGGTGGAAGAGACGGTTGTAATACCCGAAAAATCCCTGAAGGTCCTTGGGTGTTTGTCTTTCGGGAACAATTACTCACCAATATTATGGTGAGGCAGCAGAATCAGCAGCAAGAATAACAACGGGTTAATGTTTCTTAATGAGAAAATACTTTTTTTTATTTTTCTACAAATCGATAATTTCATAACACCCTCTCAATGATTCAGATATAGAGGACGATAAAAAAATTATGGAATCACACTACGGATTTCGACGGAGGGACAGGTATCATGGATTTCGAAGCGATGAAAAATGATCAGGATATTCGAGGTTTAATAAGACTCCTTGACCATAGGAAAAATGATGTCCAGTGGCGTGCTGCTGACGCACTGGGTACCTTAGGAGAGATTGCCTGCGAACCACTTCTGAGGCCGCTGGTTTATCCCAAGATACATGTCCGCATTGGTGCCATTGAGGCGTTAGGAGCAATTAAAAGTCCGCGATCGGTTGAGCCTCTTATCCATACACTCCTGACTGATGAAATCAGTGAAGTGCGCTGGGTTGCGGTACTGGCCCTGGGAGAGATCGGAGACATAAGGGCAATACCTCCGCTGATGGTCTCGTTAAAAGATAAGGACCGGTATGTACGGTATGGGTCAGCAAAAGCACTCGAGCAGCTCGGATGGTCACCACAAACAGACCAAGATCGAGCATATTATTATCTGGCTCTGCAAGCGTGGGATACCGTAAGAAAACTTGGGAAATCCGCAACCGGTTCCCTCATTGACCTGCTCAAAGATCAGCACCCCTCAATACGGGCTCGGATTACTGAGATGCTTGGGTCGATCGGTGACGTTGAAGCAAAAGGATCCTGTGAACAGGTATTAAGGGACCCGGACGAGAATGTGCGGTGGAGCGCAGTACTCTCTTCTATACGGTGCGGAGTTCCGATTAAACGCCTGCCCTTGGAGCTTTCAAAACGGCAACGAACCGGACACAATGCATTCGGAGCAGCAGTCCTGAATTTTTTCTTCTTAGGTGTTGGGTATGATTACCTGGGGAGATGGTGGGGACTTCTGGTCTTTGAGAGTTACATACTCGCTACCTATATCTTCCAACTCTTGTTTGGACTGTTCATGACGATTATCATCTGGATTCCGATCACCGCATTATTTGCAATGCAGACATTTTTCATTGCAAAAAGGGAGTCAGCCCAGCTGGGGTGAGCGCATGGTGGATCTTTCAGGATTGTTTAGACAAAAAAAGGTGGATATTGAAAAATTAACAGCAGCCAAAGACATTTCAGGCCTGATAAGGGCACTTCACTCAAGTGACATGAATACGCAGTCCGATGCCGCAAAGGCACTGGGTGACCTCGGTCTTGAGGCAATGGATGTCCTGATCCGGGCGTTAAAGAAGAAAGATATGGATAACCGGCTCGTGATCATCAAGGCTCTTACCGAGATCCGGGATCCTAAATCGGTCCCGATGCTAATCGAGATGCTGAAGGATGAAAACAGCGAGGTCCGCTGGGAAGCCGCAATTGCCTTGGGCGAGATACCTGACTCCCAGTCGATCGAACCACTCATCATGTGCCTCCACGACCATGACAAATATGTGAGGTATGGCGCCGCACGTTCTCTTGTCAGGATCGGATGGAAACCACCCTCCGATGAGGAAAAGGCATTCCTTTTCGTGGGAATGCAGGACTGGAAAGTGGTCGAGCAGATCGGAAATTCTGCCATTCCCGCACTGACCAATATGCTTCATGACCGACACAGCAATGTCCGTATAAAAGCTGTCAAAATCCTTGGTGAGCTTAAGAGTCCCCAGGCAATTCCCCCCCTCATCCAATCCTTAGCTGATGAAGACAGTGAAGTACGGTGGAAAACCGTACTTGCCTCAGAAAAATGTGGTATAAAGTTGATACATCTTCCCCGGGGTCTCTCCTGCCGCCCCAAACTGAAGAAAAATCCCCTAATTGCGGGATTTTTGAATTTCATGCTCCCGGGTCTCGGGTATGCGTACCTTGCAAAATGGTGGGGTGTCATGATCTTCGAGCTCGACATCTTCGGAACGGTTTGGGCGTTGAAATACATGGGAGAAACTTTTACATACGAGACACTCTTCCCCATCTATTTCCTGCTGGCGGTCCATGCTTATTACATTACCGTAAAAATGCCGGTAGATCCGCCGTAATTCTTTGAAATGACCGACAGAATTGGCGCAAGTCCTGTTTGAAATTTTTTTAACTAATGTCTAATACAAACGTTCACAGTGAGATCGTTTGATTTACTGAAAAAGAAAAAATCACTCATAAACACATGGTACCTCCAGATGAATAGCCTCTCAAATCGTAAACACGTGTCGGTACACCAGCGAGCAAGAGGCAAATACTATCGAAAATGAGTCGTTGGACGGTGCAAACGTTCAGGTATTCAGGAATGAAGAGAGAGAGTGATTGAGGATAGTTGAGATGAGACAATGTGAGGCGGAACTGCTGGGAATTGATAGGAAAACGAGGTGGAGAATGAAAAACAACAGAAATAATTCTCATTATGCTGGCGTGAAAGTGTAATTGCATCCTTCCAATTTCAAAGAGTTTAAAGAAAACCCAAGGGTCATATTCGCGTTCTGTTGGCGTTTATCTGGGTCCTCATTAAAAAAATTGTGGTTTTTGTAGGATTTTTCCTCTTTTTCAAATAATGAGTCAATTTATGCACTTAATGGTATCCATCGTATGTCTACTGTCACATCACTACCAGCCCATACTCCCCATGTATCCCCTGCTTTTATAGGCATTGTCAACGCAACCTGTGAACCTGGAATAATGTCGACCCTATCATCAAAACCCAGAGCAGGATCTCCTATAGAATCAAATTTAGCAATTTCGTGCAGAGAACAAGTGGTGGTTCCGTCACAGGCTCCGGTTCCAACAACAAAGCCATCGGTAGTAGCTGTGTATTTTGTCGTTTTAACATAGGAGGTTGTATCCCAATCTCCAAAATGCACCGTCGCTCCAGCTCCATCTTTTCCAGCTGGTCCTGTCGGTCCCGTAGCGCCAGCTGCACCCGCCGGTCCCGTAGGTCCCGGTGGTCCTTGCTGTCCCGGAGGAATGCTATTTACCTTCGTTGTCAAAGCGTTAATCTGGTTCTGCAGATCCTGCAGGAGGGCCCAAACATTATAGCAGGGATTGCTTGGAGGCCAAGGATTTTTCCCTGGCATTCTGGCTGCAACCGGTGCAGCAATTATCGCAAGAATAAATACCGCGATAGCGAGTGTAAGTAACTTCTTGTTCATTTTTTCACTTCCTTGTCGAAATCACTGAAACACCATTTCTAGTGCTGCTCTAACATAATTGAGAAGCACTGTACAAATGGAATCTCCTCAGTGATTCCCGAATTTTGATCCAATTAGAGCACTTTGAAATATATTACTGGAAAGTATAAACGTGTCGCAATGCACCGATGCCTTGCAAGAGAAATATTTAGACAGTCAATTGTGATTTGTTAAAAAAATCCGGAAACAATCTGCACTTATCATTCTTAAGCGCATATAACGTTAAGTCGGGATGCGCCGACTGGGATTAACTTCAGAATAGTGATATCACATCTGACGGGTTGCAATTTCCTAGATACCTATAACCCTTTTTGATGATGCGAGGAGCCGGATTCGAACCGGCGAACCCCTGCGGGAATGGACCCTAAATCCATCGCCTTTGACCTGGCTCGGCGATCCTCGCATGATGGTTCTTTTGTAATTTTACGGGTTTTGTGTGAAGTATCTCATCTGATCCTCAATCCCGCTCCTTTGACCAGACCCGGATACCCACGCTCTGCGGAAGACTGCATCGGGTGTTTTGTTCTGCGACGCCGGCAATTACTGATATTTCTCACCCGGTCACAACTCCCGTGTGCCGGGTATATAGGTGCCGTGAAAATATGAGCGTATCGTCAGATCCTGTTCTTCCGACCGGGATGAGGCAGAAAACTGAAGTGCGAACAGGGTTTCTTCAATGCACGGATTACATATCCACCCGGGTCACAACCCCATGGATCTTATCAGAGGGCAGCTTATAGAACTGAACCATGGATGGAGTGAGACGCTTGATAGCTGCGAAGATACGCCAGACCGGGTGCCTGGTCACGATATCTTCCATGCCATAGAAGATCGTCTTTTCATCGATCTCCGCTTCTTTTAAGATTGCCCCGATATCGACAATCTCCATATATCCCAAATAGATCTCAAAGATCGAAAGTCCCTGTGCTATCTCCCGGGTGACGCCCCATGTCACCCCGAACGGTTGTTCTGTCCTGATAATCGACACGATGATATTGTCTTCGTAGATGATATTGTTGGTAAACATGATGCGGGGAATGTACTGGGGCAGCCTGCGGAAGTCGCGGGCAAAGAAAAGTGCGGATCCCGAAATCCTGTTAACAGACTGGTACACTTCGTTGAACTGTTTCAGGAAGTCATCAAGGGGAACAGGACGGAGGGCAGCCGCAAGTTTTCTCTGTCCGTACACGTAGATCAGGATTACGCCTAACGGGATGGATGCAATAATAAGAGACCAGTAGCCACCGTACGGTATTTTGCTGAAATTTGAAAGAAGGAACACGCTGGTGATAACCAGGACAACAGCCGCAATAACGGTTTTTACCAGCTCCCCGCGGAGAATTAAAATCCAGATTATCATTATGCCGGTGATAGCCATTGTTCCGCTGACGGCAAGACCGTATGCATGAGTCAGGTTATTGGAACTCTTGAAGACAGCGATGATTAAAAGGACAGCAAAGAGCAACAACCAGTTTACGACATCAATATAGATCTGGGAGCGGAGCTGGGGAGATGTGAATTCAATGCGAAGCAGTGGCAGGATACGGGTAGTGATTCCCTGGTAGACAATAGAAAAGATGCCCGAGATCATTGCCTGTGAAGCGATGACGGTTGCTGCAATGCTTAACAGGAGGAATGGGATATATACCATCTGCACCTCGGAAAAGATCATCTCAAAAAGGACATTTCTTGAACCCGGGTGCGTCAGTAAGAATGCACCCTGGCCAAGATAATTTACCGCAAGAGCGATAAAAACAAGATACCATGCACGGATAATCGGTTCCCTGCCGAGGTGTCCCATATCCGCGTACAGGGCTTCACCCCCGGTCGCACAAAGTATCACTGATGAAAGGATGAGAAAACCTGCCAGCCCGTTGCTCAAAAGATAGTTTATTCCATAGACCGGGGAGATTGCAAGGAGTACCTGGGGGGCGGCAAAGAGTGCAATGAGACCGGCGATAGCAAGCGACAGAAACCAGATGACCATGACCGGCCCGAATGCCCATGCAACCTTTTCAGTCCCCCGCACCTGGATGGAAAAAAGTGCGACTGCTATGATGGCAGCGAGGACCATAAGGGTAACCTGTGATGTGAACCCGAAACCCGGGATAAGCAGGATACCTTCAACCGCTGAAAGAATACTGATTGCCGGCGTTATCACGCTGTCACCGATGAACAATGAGATCCCGACAATCGCCAGCAGTGATACGAAAGCCACCTGATTACCGGATTTTAACAAGGGCAGGAGGATCTCCTTTAAGACGATCGTTCCGCCTTCACCCTTCTTGCCGAGGTGCATAGCAAGGAATGTGTACTGCACGGTGACAAGAATGGTAAGCGTCCAGATGATCAACGAGAGAATCCCCATAATATTCTGCGGCGTGGGAGGAATAAGGAGAAAAATTGCTGTCAGGGTGTAGATGGGGCTCGTCCCGATATCCCCAAAGACAAGTCCCATGGACTTTACGATTCCTGGTACCGCAAAATAATTTTTAAGCATTTCTTCAATACCAGTCGTCAGAAATAAGGTATAATCCTTTCTCTTTTGCACGAGGAAAATCTGTTTTTTCCCGGATTATTTATGAAGGGGACGGTGGTTCACCCCTGTCCTTTTTTTCCTGGATATAGAGCCGGTAACTGGTAACAAGCAGGACAACGATGAGTGGACCGAGAACAAAACCTGCAAGACCCAGCGTCAGAAGACCGCTGATAATACCGATGAACATTATCACCGGATGTATCATTACCCGCCTCCCTACCAGGACCGGGCGGATATATATTTCGGGCAGGCATGACACAACAATGTACCCGAGAAAAAAGAGGATGAATACTCCCCGTGTGTCTCCTAATGCCAGCGCATACGTCCCGATGAGGAGAAATGCGATTGACGACCCCAGGACTGGAATAAGTTCGCAGAATGCAGCGAGAAACGAGAAAAAGATAATGTTCCCGTATCCCAGGAGGTAAAAAACAGGAATTGCAATAAAAAAGGTCAGGACGGCGATTGCAATCTGTACGTTATAAATCGCATACAGGGTGTCAGACGTCACTTCTGACAGTTTCCTTACATATTCACTGAACATTTTTGGCACGCGCCGGGTGAGTTTGAGTTTAAGATCTTCTCCCCATAAAAGCAGGGAAAACAGGGAGAAAAATAATACAAATATCTTGAAAGCGATAAGCGTGAGATTATCGAGAAGGGTTTTTTTGTAATTTACAAAGAGTGCAGTTCCCTGGTCGAGAAGACCCGAGAGCGTTGTCTTGGTCACCGGGATACCAAAGTCCAGGGGATTGGTTGAAGGATTGTTCAGCCAGGTGCCTATCGTATCGAACATGTGCAGGAGTGTCTGAATGTTTGATGCAAAGATAAGATACGAGAACAGTACGACAATGCTCACTGCAAAGAATACCCCAAAGGTCACAACCCCGGCAGATATGCCCGGCTTCGTGTACCTTGAAATGCGATGATGCAACGGGATAAGCACAACTGCAACCGAGGCACCGATGAGCACCATATCAATGACCGAGAGGAATACCATGAATGCAAAAAGTGTGAGAATGAGTATCAGCATGAACGGGAAAAGATCGGTACGGCGCTGGTTCATGGTTGAATACCTATTGTGCCGGTTTGAAATTAATAGATGTGTCCCCTCTATAATAACCGGAACCGGAAAAGCGATACCCATAACAATATAAAAAGACCAATCAGCTGGGTTATCAGATGAAGCGCATCGAGCATATCGCCATGATCGCGCACGATATGGGTCTCATTTTTGAGTTCCTCGGCATCGCTTCGCTGCTGCCTTTTCTTGTCCTCATCATCTTCCGCGAATGGGATATGATTCTCCCTGTTGCCTCTGCCCCGTTCCTGTTCCTCGTTTCAGGCTGGTTGCTTTCCCGCATATCGTATGAGGACCTTGAACCATCATTTTCCGGCACTCTTATTGCTGTCGCGTTTTCATGGCTTGCTATCGCGCTTATCGGCGCACTCCCCTTCGTATTCGGATTGAATATGTCGTATACCGACAGCATCTTTGAAGCAATGTCGGGCTGGACCGGCACCGGCTTTACCATGATTACATCGCTGGACTCAACACCAAAAACACTCCTTTTCTGGCGATCATTCACCCAGTGGATCGGTGGGATCGGTATCATCGCATTCGGTATCTCCCTGCGACGGAAGACCAGGGTCTCGCTCTTCCGGCTTTACCGCGCGGAGGGACGGGAGGAGGAACTGGTATCTTCCGTCGTCACAACCAGCCGGCGGATGTGGATGATTTATCTTGTGTTAACCTTTGCATTCACGGGCATGATCATGGTAGCAGGAATACCCCTGTGGGATTCGCTGAACCTTGTGATGGTTGCAATTGCTACGGGGGGTTTCACTCTTCATGGCGGCGGGCTTGCATACTACAACAACCCTTTGTTGGAAGTCCTGCTGATACCAGTGATGTTTTCCGGGGCAATCCCGTTCAAGGTCTTCTTTTTGTTATATAACGGGAAAGTCCGGGATATGTTCCGCAACCAGACCGTAAAAGTACTTCTCCTGATTGCGCTCGCAGGTTCTCTCATTACAACATGGGATCTCTTTATCTTTGGCAATCTGCCTCTCAGCACGGCATTCCGCGAGGGAGTATTCACGGCAACATCGGGACTTTGCACCTGCGGCCTTCAGAATTCCAACCCGCATACCTGGGTAACAATACCGATTGCTGTCGTTGGGATGATGATGTTTATCGGTGGAGCCATGGGAAGTGCTGCAGGAGGAATCAAGGTAAACCGGGTGATGCTTGCGTATGAAGGGGTGCGGTGGTGGTTCCGTCGTTTCTTTGTGAGCAGCCACGTGCTCGTACCCCTCCGTTTCGGCAGGCGGACATTATCAAGGGAGATTTCGGAACTGGCAATCTCCAGAAACATGCTCGTTATCGTGGTCTATGTCCTGACAATATTTGTTGCGACTATCGTGTCTTTGCACGTATACATCACTTCATTCGGGCTCGATGAAGTGATTTTTGAGCTGGTCTCTGCGTTGAGCAACGTTGGGCTCACGGTCGGGTTCATCTCGGCAGCGAGCCCGCTTTCGATCAAATGGATCTTTATTCTCCTGATGTGGCTGGGAAGACTCGAGATCGTTCCGGTTATCATTATTGCAATGGGCTTTATCAAAGGGATTGAAGAAGATATAACAAAACAGAAACCCGCCCCCCTCGTGTATGATCACCGGGAACTGTATTAGAGAGAATGCATTATCCGATCACGCCGGCGGTTCCTGCCATTAAGAAAAATGGTAACTGCAAGGATTACAAAGCCCGCTTCGAACACCGCATTTTTCATCACCATGCCGGGAGTTACCTGACGGGGAATCAATCCTGATGGGTGGATGCATTAACGTCAACAGAAGCGGCATGAGCATGCCCGGGGCAAAGCCAGGTCTGCACCTCATTCTTAATGAGGATGAAGAGCAAATAGTTGTGGAATACTGGAGTTGAATGGCAGAGATCAAAATTATCGGGACGGCACATGTGTCGCAGCAGAGTGTCGACGAAGTGCGCACAGCAATCGAGGATTTCAGGCCGGATATTGTTGCGATTGAACTCGATCCTGCGCGATTTGACGGGCTCAAAAATAAGGGGGGCCGGCTTCCCTCAGTCAGCGATGTACTTGAAGTGAGGAACTTCAATTCGCTGCTTGTCCAGTGGCTGCTGGCATACCTCCAGCGCAAGATCGGGATCGATGTTGGAGTCGAACCCGGTGCCGAAATGAAGATTGCGATAGAAGAGGCAGAGAAACGGGGAGTCCCCACGGCTCTCGTTGACCGTGATATCCGCCTTACACTCCTGCGGTTCTGGAGTTCATTGGGCTTTATTGAAAAGCTCAGGATGTTCTGGGCGTTAATCGCATCAATCGCTGAAGTCGACAACGGTCAGGAGATCGATATCGAGTCACTCAAGGAGCAGAATGTGATCGATGCGGTCATGGAAGAATTCCGGAAGTTTTCACCCAACGGGGCCCGGGCTCTGATTGATGAACGGGATGCATATATCGCCCACCAGCTTATCCAGTTGAAGGTGCAAAGGCCGGAAGGGCGAATCCTCGCAGTTGTTGGTGCGGGGCACCGGCAGGGAATTACCGATTACCTCGACAAACCACAAACCCTTCCCCCGTTTGATGCTCTTACAAGAGAACCAGGATCATTTCCATGGGGCAAGGTATTTGGTTTTGGTGTAACAGCAATTTTTCTCCTGCTTCTCGCAGCAATTGCATTCTCCGGTGTTGGACTGAATGTGCTGCTCTATGCGTTCCTCTTCTGGGTGATCATTCACGGGGTGCTGGCTGCACTCTTCACCCTCCTTGCAGGAGGTCACCCGTATTCGGCACTTACCTGTTTCTGTGTGGCCTGGTTCACATCATTGAACCCCATGATACACGCCGGCTGGATCGGTGCATATGTCGAAGCGAAGGTCAGGAAACCACCGGTTTCAGATTTCCGGAAGATATACGAAGCCGAAAACCTGACTGACATGGCAAAAATTCCTCTCTTCCGGGTCGTGCTGGTAGCAGCGCTTGCAAACCTCGGGAGCATTCTGGGTACGATTATCTACTTTATCATCATCTTCCCGGTACTCGGTATTGATCCCCGTATCGTGATCTCGTCGGGTCTTCAGAATATGTGGTTATCTGCCACCGGCTGGATGTAACACAAGAGAATTTAAATTACCGTTCTCTCCCGGATTTCAGGAGGGCAATCTCCTCATCTATCCAGTCCTGGATGAGAAGTTTCATTTCCCGCTCATCCATGCCGGGATGGTACCGTAACCGTATCTCGACTTCGAGCAGATCCAGAATCGGGTGTACAGCGTTAAAATAGGATTCCGGACAGGTGATCCCCCCCTCTCTCTCGAGATGGAGCACGACCAGTTCGTTTAAGTGTTCGAATTCTCCGGTAAGATCAATGATGTTCTCAAGGGTCAGGCCCGCCGGGATATCCGGATCTCCATGCATCGGATTATCGCGGGGTGGATTGCAAGTATCGTCAGGATCCTGATCAGACATCACATTCGCGTCCGTACGATCGCATCCCGCCTCAACAGGATTTCCTGAATTTACAGGTCGGGGGATAACTATTCTCTCGTCTGAAAGAATTTATATTTTCGTGTATCTGACCACAAAGATTATGCTTATTCCGGCACTCTCCTGTTTGCAGTTTACAGAATACAATAACGTGATCCCATGTCAAGTACCGCACTCCTTGTCATTGAAGGACTCTGGTGGACTCCTGAGCAGAAACCCAAACGGCCGTCGGTTCTGCTTTTTCTGGAAGGACTCGAAAGCTACCGGGGTGATTTTAATATTTATTATGCAAACTTTTATGAAAAAACCGGGTTCCGTCGGGCACTTGAGGACGATTTGACGAACACCCGCGAAGATCGTCTTTTCCTGTATGTTGCAGCCCATGGAACTGGTAAACGTATCGGTGGCCTGAAGGCAAAGACCAGCATGAAACTCCCCGCGATGTTCAGGGCGGTTCAAAGCGCCGCCAACTATTCCAATATCGAAGGCGTCCTCATTGGATCCTGCTCCGTGGGAAATAATATTGATGATTTCATCACCACGACAAGCAATTCACATATCGCGTGGATCTTCGGGTATACCTGTGAAATAGGCTGGATGGCAAGCACTCTCATAGATGTTTCCATCTTTGAATACTTGATGAAGCTAAAAAAAAGTGATCTTAAAAACAGGAGAAAAATTCTCTACGCATTTGAAAAAGCCCTCGGGCGGTTCAACGGCAACTATGTTTTGTGCAAAGAAAGGGGAAAAAATATCCCCTTAAAAGATGCTGTAACACTGGTAGTCCAGCCCCGCAGTACTGGCTGTAAAGCCCAGGATGAGACAAGAAACCTGCTCAACATGCTCGGCTGGGAGAGAAAATAAAGATTTTAACTGGACTATTGTTTCTTTTTTTCCTGTGTGTTCCTATATTTGTATATTTTTTTGAGAGAAACACACATCTCATGAAAATCTAGGGATTCATGATCTGAGAAAGGATGATTTCTCAAAATTAATGATGAACTCCGCCGCCCCGAAGGGACGCCCCCGCGGCGGATCAGGATCGAAAGCGGGAAAAAAACCTCCCCGTCCCGCCGTGCCTCGGAGAGGTCTTGAGGCGGGTATCCTCCAAAATATATGGTGGTTATCAGGGAAAATCATGGTAAAATGCTCTTGAGTTTTTTTAGCTTGAATGCATATACCCGTGACCGGGACACTTCGTGTGATGAAGAACCAAACCCAGGAAATGCTGTTGAAAAAGGTAATATCTCGTTATGCAAACATTGCTCCTTCGACATCGCCGGAACCATGGTTGAAGTCAAGACGGATTTTTGTGATTGCGGCAAGGAAATCTTCCTGGGTAATGGTCGGCCGCTCCTTGCGGATGGCAAACATCCCCGCTTCCATACAGATTGCCCGAAGATCTGCACCATTCTTGCCCTCTGTTTGTTTAGCGACTTCAATAAGATCCACGTTCTCGTCAATGGTAAGTGCACGGCAATGAACTTTTAAGATTGAGAGACGCCCGCTTTCATCCGGAAGGGGGATCTCGATGATCCGGTCAAACCGCCCTGGCCGGAGTAATGCCCGGTCTAG
>Ga0326726_10003041_pt1 | contig 15395 bp, 5 predicted proteins | sample MHFenrmetagenome_2_FD_207603 | JGI IMG/M metagenome (GOLD analysis project Ga0326726, IMG submission 207603) | Lab enriched peat soil microbial communities from Michigan Hollow, Ithaca, NY, United States - MHF15MN | ecosystem: Environmental > Terrestrial > Soil > Wetlands > Peat | place: USA...
CGTCGTAGGCCCGGTCGATGACGAACAGCGTGTCGCGGAGCCCCAAGGCGGCCCGGATCTGGAAGCCGTGGACGGTCGCGGTCGTCCCGGTCCCCGTCAGCAGGAGTTCGGTCACGCGGCCCGAATCGCCGCGGCCCTTGACATCGACGTCGACGAGGCCGCCGATCGGATAGTACTGGTTGACCAGGGCCTCGAGCTCCTGCCGCGTCTTGCGGACCTGCCAGCGGTTGAACCGCGACGACCGATCGAGGACGTTGGAGTTCGGCGGAAAGAAGACCTCGAGGTAGGCCACCTGGCCTTCCCTTTCGAGCCAGCGGACGTTCTCGCCGCCGAGCAGCGTCAGCTTGGTGGCGAAGGTCGTCTCTCCCTCGATCGTCCGGAGCAGCCGGACGTGATTGGACAGGGCGAGCGTCTTCCGGTCGAAATCAAGGCCGACCTCGATCGTTCCCTTGCCTGCGGCGCGGAACGTCCCCGTCCGGAAGAAGTCCTTGTGGTCCTTGACGATCCGGGCCAGGGCCATGGCCAGCTCGGCCCGGCTGGCGATCCGCGCCGGATCGCCGGTCCTGACCGATGCGGGGAACAGCCCCGATTGGAGACAATAGGCCAGAGGACGGCGGTCCTTGCCCTGGACCTGGGGCAGGTCCTTGAGGATGAAATCCACCTCCCCCGGCAGCAGCAGCTCCTCGATCCGTTCCTTCCAGCCGAAGGCCTCGACGAGAAGCCGGCCCAGGCTGACGAAATCGAGGGCCGAAGAGTCGGGGATAAAGCCCATGTCCCTGATCCCGACCATCCGCCGGGCGTCCCTGATCCACTCGACCGCCTCGTCGAAGGTCGCGTTCTGGTGGAAGTCGAGGGGTTCGGCCCCCATCGTGACGATCCCCAGGCCGACGAGAAAGGCGATGTCGAGGCTGGCGTTCCGGCCGTCCACGGTGATCGGGACGACGGGGATCTTGGCCTCGATCTGCCATTCGTTCTGCTTCTCGGAGGCGCAGTCGACGCTCCGGAGATAGGGGACGGGCCGGCCCGAGAAGACCTTTTCGGCGTCCTCGGTCCTGCCGCCGCAGGTGCTCGTGTAGAGCGCGTTGATGAGCTGGCCATGGTAGAGCACGACTTCGCCCTTCGTCTCTTCGACGGCCCGCGTGCTCAGGGGCTGCTCGGAGGACATGCCCATGTAGACCTGGGAAAGCGGCGTGTTGATGAGGTCATAGCCGAATTGGTCGAACTGCTTCATGTTCTTGAGGGCGTAGGTCCGGGCGGCGACGGCCTGGGCCTTGAGGGCTTCGATGGCGTTGAACTGGCCGGGCGAGAGCTCGCCGGGAACGACGCTCTTCAGATAGTCCTCGAGATTGACGTAGTTGACGAGGACGATGCCGCGCGGGCTCCCTTTCATCACCAGGAAACCCCGGTAGCTCTTGCCGTTGAGGGTCAGGAAGCTCTGGGGATTGGCCGGGATGAAATAGAGCTCGGAGTTGTGGTCGAGGGATTTCAGCTCGCTGCCGACGAGCATCCAGATCGGCCGGGACGGCTCCTGGACGATCTCCTCGCGATCGATCCAGACATCCTTCAGTCCGGCCGCGTTGAGGGCGGCGACCTTGGTCAGGGCGTCGCCGCGGGTGAGAAAATCGCCGAGCTTGATCTCGTAGATGCCCGCCGCGTCGGTATCGTGGTCCTCGGCCACGAAGACGTTGCCGCCGAGCTGGGCCTTGAAGGCGGCGGCGAGCTGATCGGCTTCTTCGCGCTCCTTGGCGTGGGCCAGAAGGATGACGTATTTTTCGGTGAGCTTCTCGCCGGCGCCCTTGATCTCGGCTTGGTCGGCGTCGTCGTTGATGATCCGGTAGCCGGTATTGACCTCGTAGATCTTCATGCCGGACGAGGAGCGGATCCGGATGTCCTGGAGGTTGGTCCCCAGCCCGACTCGGATGACCGGCTTGGGGATCATGAATCCGTGAAAGAAGGCCCCTTCGGTCCCGAATTCGACAGCGGCCCCCCAAAAGAAAAGGAAGCCGGCGAACAGAATAATCAGGTACCTGAATTTATAGGACTTCATGAGAAAACCCGCTTGCTTGGACGATTCCATGCTAGCGGATAGGAAGGCGCTTGTCAAGCGCAGAATCAAGCGGTGCTACAGGACCGCCTAAATCCCCCAAGATGTAGTAGTTAGCCGCCTCATTTTTCTTCGAACCTGGCTAACCAGGCGACTTGGCCGCTGGCGGCCGGAAACCACCCGACCCTGATCATGACCCCCGTGCGCTCCACCGTCGCAACGGCCTCCCGCGGGCCTTCGAAGCCGGCCAAGTGGTAGCCCTCGGGCTCGGTCAAGAAGATCTCGTACCGGTCCCCGGCGACGACCCGGCTCGTCCCCGAAAGCGCCCCGCCGCGCCAGCGGACATCGATAAGGTCCGTGCCGCCGCAAGTGACGTGCCGGCTTGTGGCCAGGACCTGGGGATGCGATCGTCTTTCGCGGATGGCCAGGGCCTGGCATCGGAACCGGGGATCGAGAGGTCCCGGCGCGAACGAACCCGAGAAGCTTCCGAGAAGACCCTTCGACCAGAATTCAAAAACGTAATACTCTTTGGCGTTGTCCAGGCCGAGGTCGGCGAACTTGATCTCGTGGACGGACTCGCCCGTCCGCCCGAGGACGGACCAGACCTCGAACGGCCGTTCGATCTCGAGGAGGAAGAGATCGCAGGTCGGCTGGAGCGAGGCGTCGAAGACGCGAGGCCCGGAGCCGCTGACCTCGGCGTCGACGCGGCCGAGCGCCCCGGAGCGCGAGGGGTCGACATCGAAGACCTGGCCCGGCACGGTCCAGAGGACCGGCGCGGCCCGGCGGGCCGGTTCCGCGGCCTCGGTCCGGTAGATCTCCGGCTTGTCGGTGAGAAGGAGGATCGAGCCGGTGAGGGAGGTCACCAGGGTCGATCGATAGCGGTCGTCGTTGAGCTCGATGTGATCGGGATCGTTGCGCCAGACGACGTTGTTCCAGGAGTTGAACTGGGCCAGGCCGGCGTAGGAAAAGCCATCCGTGCCGATGCGGCAGCCGTCGATGAGCCCGATGAGCTCGGGCCGGATGCCCCAACAGCCGAGAATGAAGCGGCCCCGGCCGATCTCCTCGCGGATGGCCTCCACATAGCCGCGGTAGGTCTTGACGAGGTCCTTCTTCGTCCTGCGAAAATAGCCGGCATGGGCGTTGTAGCCTTCGTAGCGAAGATGCCGCAGGGCGTCGACCTTGAAGTATTCCCAGCCCATCTCGCGCAGGCCCCGGTAGACCGGACGGACGACGGCGTCGACCGCCGCCCTGTTCGAAGCGTCGAGGCTGAACTCGATCCATCTGCCGCGGACGGGATCCCCCCCCTCGCCGGTCACGAACCAGTCCCGGTGCTCCGCGGCGAAGTCGGGCTGTTTGAACGCCACGTTGGTCCAGATGCCCGGCGTGAGTCCTTTGCTCTTGATGTAGGCGGGCAGGAAGCCGAGGCCGCGCGGGAACTTGTCGTTGGCCGTGAGCCAGAGGTCGGGCCGGCCCTCCCCTTTTTGATAGCCGTCGTCGATCTGGAGGTGGTCGTATCCGAACGGCAGAAGGGCCTCGGAGAGGACGTCGGCCGTATCGACGATATTCTTCTCGGTCACCTTGTCATAAAAAGCGAACCAGGAGATCCAGCCGGCGACCGGGTCGGGCCAGATCCTGTAGGTCCACGGCTCGAAGAACTCGAGGCCCCGATGGACCTGGTAGAAGCGCGGCCGAAATCGGAGGACGATCTCCCGGCCCTCGACCGCCACGCCGAATTGCCTGACGTCCTGCTCCGAGGGAAGCGGCGAGACGACGGCCCGCGGACCGGCGTCTATCGAAACCACCCAATCGCGGCCGCGATCATAGACGGCCCGGTTGAGAAGGCTCCGGCTCGTCCCGGAGACGTGGCGGACCATGACCAGTCCGCGGTCGCGGCGGTCGGCTTCGCAGGGGAAGGATTCGGGCCCGGCAAAGAGCGTCCCCGCGAGCCGGACCCGGCCGTCGTCGCCGCGCGGTGTCAGCAGGACGACCTGGTCGACGGCCTCCCCCGACCGATAGACATTGACGCGGGCCTCGAATCCATCGGCGTCCGCGCTGATCTCTCCCTTGAAGATGTCCCGGCCGTCATAGGCGATCCGGATGTCGCTCTTCCCGATCTTGACCTTCGCCGCTTCGTTCTTCGGCGCGCCGGACGGGAGCCCGCTCTTCCGGCACGAGGAAACTGGGACGACAGAGATCGCGGCCAGAACGATCAAGGCGAGTTTCATCAGGGGGGATTTCATGCGCGTCATCGCCGCCTCCTCTTCATGGGCGCCGTCTCCCGCTTATTCTATCTTCGACCCCTCCGATTCGCAACGCGCCAAAGGTCCAGGCGACATATTAGGAACGCGGGGCTTTCTGGGATCCCCGCGCGCAACGTATTTTTCCGGACGAGGCTCAAAGAAGCAAAGAGGAGGGCAGATCGAGCGGTCGCGATGCCCCAGGAGAGCGGGACGGAAGCGGCAGGGGCGGTGACACAACGGCGGGGGGGGCCCCCCACCCACCCGGAGCCGCTGATGCCGATGAGCGCTTTGGAGCGGCGAGGATGGATGGGGGGTGACGCCGAGGGAGGAACCGCCCCGAATCCGAGGGAGCAGCCAACCCCGAGCCGAAAAGTCCCTTGTGCAAGATCTGCCGGACCTATATCCGGGAAGCGGAACCCATGGCGAGTGTGATAGAATCCCAACGAATTTATGATGGAGATCGAACCATGAGAAAGGCGCTCATCGCCGCGCTCGCCGCCTTCGCCCTCGCCGGCCCCGGGATGGCCGACGTCGACAGCCTGTCCCGGCTCTTCGTCCCGGGCAAGGCCGTCCTCGACCTCGACGGCGACGGGTTCCCGGAGAAGCCGGCCCTGACCATCATCATCCCGGACAAGCCGGCCGCCGTCGAGATCGCCCTTGCCGCCGACATCGCCGCGCGGGTCAATTTCGAGAGCCTGGCCGTCGACTTCGGCTTGGTCCGGCGAGAGTCCGAGATCGCGGGCGCCCAGTCCCTGCCCCTGCCGATCCTTATCGGCAACAACCTCGCCTGGGTCCGGGAGGCGGCCAAGGACCGGGGCCTCGACCTGTCCGCTCTCAAGCCGAACGAAGGAAGGGTCTTTCTCTTCTCCCGCAAAGGGATCTCCGGGATCGCCTGCGTCGCCGGCTCCGGCGAGGCCCTCCTCAAGACCGGCCGGGCCTTCTTCCTGCGCTGGCCCTATTTCTGGGAGATCTGGGGCCGCGAGTCCGGGGCGACCTATGACGGCCTCGAAAGGGACCTCGACGCCTTTCTGACCGAGGCGGGATTGAAGCTCCGGAAGACGATCGTCCGCGAGGCCGTTTACGAATTCCCGGCCGCTTCGCCCGTCTCCGACGGGCTCAAAGTCCTGTCCTTCGATCAAGGCCAGATCGCCGACCTCACGGTCGAGGTCCATTTCGCCGCGGACACGGACCGCCGGAAAGCCCAGGACGCCCTGCTCCTTCTCGCCGGCGATCAGCGCAGGGGGAACCGGACGTCCGTCCTCTCCTATCCCGCCTGCGCCGCCCTGAGCTTCGAGCTGAGCTACGGGGAATCGCGGTCGCGTGTCGTCCTGCCCAGAACGGGCGCGACGAAAAGGCTCCTGACGCCCGGATTCAAGGAGCGGCCCGCGGCCGACCCGGCCGGAAAGGAGTTCGATCTCCTCGGGCTCTATTCCAACAAGGCCGCGTACGCCGACCAGGACCGCGACGGCATCCCCGATGCCCTCGATGCGGTCGTCGTCTGTCCCGAACAATACTCGGGAACGGGCCTGATCGATCTCGCGAGCCGCCTCGTCCTCGGCACGGCCGGCGCGTCCTTCCCCATCGTCGCCCTGGATACCGAGATCGAAAGCCGGAAGGCCCTGACCGCCCCCATCCTCGTCGGCGCGAACGCCCTGACGGCGGACCTCGTCAAGTCGGGCAAGCTGAAGCTCCCGGCCCTCGAAAGCGGCGCCGGGATCATCAAGATCGTCCCCAAGGCCTTCGGCAAGAGCTCGGCTCTCGTCGTCGACGCCGCGGACCGGACCGGCCTCGACAAGACACTGTCCTATCTCGCCAGGTCGTTCCCCTATTTCGGCGACTACGGCGAAGGGAACCCCCAGCTCGCCGACCTCGCCGCGGGCGTCGACAAGCTCCTCGCCGGCGGGAACGGAGGCGCCGAGGCGTTCCTGATGACGGTCGTCGAAAAGGCGGCAGCCGAGATCAAGGGCCGCGAGCTCGAGTCCGTCGACGCCGAGCTTATCCTGCCGCTCGAGAACCCGCCGTTCGAGGCGGCCGTCGGGAGCGCCCTTCGCGGCGCGGCCGGGAGCGCCCCGGTCGCGGTCCGCGCGTCCTCCCTCAAGACGGCCCGGACGGTCTTTGAAAAGGAAAAGTCGTTCACCTGGGAGGTCGACGACGCCAAGTCCCTCCTCAAAGACAATCTCCGCGCCGTCGTCAACGCGGCCGGCAAGGGCGGCGGCGTCGAGGTCAGCCTCGGCGTGAGCGAATCGCCGGCCGTCCGCGAAAAAGTCCGCAAGGACATCCAGGCCTTCCTCGGCGAATCCGGCTTCCCCGCGGCCAAGGTCGAGGTCCTCTCCGCTTACAAGCCCGGCTTTTTCTGGCTCGTCGAAAAGGTCCTCCCCGCCCTCAGAGGCAAGGCGGCAAGCCGGCTGACCGTCCGTTTCGCCGAAGAGCGCGAGGATTTCAGCCGGGCCAAGCGCACGTACGCGGAGCCGGGACGCTGGCTCCAGGAGCTCTACCCCGTGGACGAGATCCTGTCGCGCGAGCTGGGCGTCCCGCTCGAGCGCATCGAGTTCGAGATCGCCGAGCCCGGGGGCCCGGTTTACAGGGTCGAGGCGGTCGACGACAAAGGCACGGCCGTTCTCGACGAGAGCTTCACCCCCCGGACGCGCACGGTCCCGCTTTCGAACGTCCTCCCGGAATGGGGGACGGCCAAGGTGACCACGGGCTGGCTCCGGATCGCGGCGGGCGGCACGGTCGTCTGCGACCAGTCCCTCGAAACCGACCTCGAAAAATTCTGGACCTTTTATCAGGACGACGTGCTCAAGGCTGTCGTCGGGCACGTCCGGAAGAGGACGGGCGACGAGCCGACTTTTTCCAAGCAGCCGTATTTCAAGCGGCTTCTCGTCGACTTGCGGGCGAGCGAGCCGGATTACCGGATCGGGCTCGACGAAGAGATCGTCTCTTCCCTCGAGGCGCTTCACGACGAGATCTATTTCGACACGCTCGATCTTCTCCGCGGCATCACCCGCTTCGATCCCGAGGACAAGGACGCCGCGGCCGACACCTCGCGGTCTTCGGCCCCCGGCAATGTCCTGCCGTCCCTCCACCCCTCGCTCGAGGGCGGACCGGCCAAGGCTCGCGTCGTCCTCGAGGACTGGCCGGCCCCGGCGCCGCAGATCGTGCTCCGCTGGAAGGAGAAAGGCCACGACGAGGTCTCGCGGACGACCGTCTTCCCCGTCCTCAAGCCGAAAGACAAGCGGGTGTCGGAGCTCCTCTTCGACGGCCGCGCGGGCCGCGTCACGAACATCGTCTTCGAATCCGAGTGGGACAAGGAAGCCGATTATCTGACCGTTGTCGAGATCGCCGGCGCCTGGCGCAAGCTCTTCGAAGCCGGCTGCGTCGCCGATCCGTTCCGCTTCCCCCAGCTCGACGCCCTCACGCTCAGGCCGCGCTATCAGTCGCAGGAGAAGGACGAGCGTCTCGCCGTCGTGTCCGTTCCCGGTCCGGCCGGGGGCGCCGCGCCCCTCCCCCCGCCGGAGACCGGCGAGGACATCGTCACGACCCGGGACATCATCTCGCCCGAAATGGCCGGCGACATCGCCCGCCGCCTCGGCGCCCTGAAGGGCGTCCGGAGCTACGTCGGCGGCAAGTCCTACGAAGGCCGCGACGTCCCCGTCATCGAGCTCTACCTCCCCGCCGAGCGCTACGTCTCCCTGCCTCGCCTGGTCACATTCAAGCCGACCCTCCAGGTCGTCGCCCGCCAGCACGCCAACGAGGTGTCCTCGACGAACTACCTGCTCCGCTTCGCCGAGCTTCTCGGACGCGACCCGGCCGCCCGGGAAGCGCTCAAGAAGATGAGCTTCGTCTTCGAGCCGATGGAAAACCCGGATGGAGCGGACCTCGCTTATGCCATGCAGAAGAACGAGCCGTTCCACAGCCTCCACGCCGGCCGCTACGGCGCCCTCGGCGTGGACATGGGCACCCAGACGGGATCGAAGCCGCTCCTGCCCGAGGCCGCCGTCCGCACCCGGCTCTATGACCGCTGGGCCCCCGACATCTTCCTCAACCTCCACGGCTATCCCTCGCACGAATGGGTCCAGCCGTTCTCGAACTATACGCCCTACCTTTTCCGCGATTACTGGATCCCCAGGGGCTGGTACACCTACTTCAAGTCCCTGAGCCTGCCGATCTACGAAGAGCACAAGGAAGCGGGGGCCGCCCTGATGAAGCTCATCGTGGCGGAGCTCGGCGCCGATCCGGCGATCGCCGCGTCGAACCGGAGGTTCTATGGCCGCTATGAGCGCTGGGCCGCCCGCTGGGCCCCGCACATGAACGCGCTCGAGATCACGGACGGCGTCAATATCTTCGCCAAGCGCAAAGGCCCGGCCGAGAACCGGATGACGCCCCGGGCGCAGACGACGTTCAACGAGCAGACGCCCGAGGTCATGGACGAGACGGCGACCGGGGATTGGCTCGCCTTCCTGTGCGGGCAGGGGCTGGCCTATCTCCGGGCCCACGTCAAATATCTCGGCCAGGCCGAGTACCCCGTCGTCCGGATCGAGGAGGAGGTCCGGAACCGGACCCGGTTGACCCTCGTCCGCGGCCGTCCCGGAAAATCCGGGACATGACCCCTTTCTCTGGAAAAGGGATCGTGTCCCAGGATTTTCCAGGCACCGCAGGTGCCGGGGGGAAATCCGGGGCATGTTCCCCCTTTTCTCTGGAAAAGGGATTGTGATAAGATAACGGCGCTAACGCGGGAAAAGGGCAAGGAGCGATGGACGCGCAGACCAACCTGCTGATCATCTCCGACGACTTCGCGCTCTACGAAACCGTCAAGAGATCGCCCGTGGCCGTCGATTTCAACGTCTTCTTCTCCCAGACGGAGGACGACTACCTCGACGTCATCCGGGAGAACGGCATCCGGGTCGTCCTCGTCGACTCCGGCGATTCGCTCGCCTCCGGGCTCGTGATCATGAAAAGGATCAAGAAGTCCGACGCCTTGGTCGACGTTCTCGTCGGCGGCGCGCCCATCGGCCGCGACGCCGTCCTCGACATCGTCCACGCCGGGGCCACGGACTTCGTCCCCAAGCCCTACGAACGCGACATCCTCGCCGACATCCTGCGCCGCATCTCGCGGAAGCGCGAGCTCCGCCGGGAAACGCTGCACCTCGAAAAGAAGCTCGAGCGCAAGTACGTCTTCGAGGGCCTGATCAGCCGCAACCCGACCATGCTCGAGATCTTCGGCCTGATCGAGAACATCGCCAAATACTTCTCGAGCGTCCTTATCACCGGCGAGACGGGCACGGGCAAGGAGGTCGTCGCCCGGGCCATCCACGGCCTGAGCCCGCATAAGGACAAGCCCCTCGTCGTCTGCGATTGCGCCTCCGTCCCCGAAAACCTGTTCGAATCCGAGCTCTTCGGCTACAAGAAGGGGGCCTTCACCGGGGCCGACAGGGACAAACCCGGCCTGTTCGACGAGGCCGACGGCGGGACCATCTTTCTCGACGAGATCGCCGAGATCCCGGTCGCCGTCCAGGCCAAGCTCCTCCGGGTCCTGGAGAATTTCGAGTTCCGGCCCCTCGGCGCCAACGAGAACACGGGGATCGAGGTCCGGGTCATCGCCGCGACGAACAAGGACCTGGCCGAGATGGTCCGGGCCGGGACCTTCCGCGAAGACCTGTTGCACCGCCTGAACAAGGTCGTCATCGACCTCCCCCCTCTCCGCGAGCGGCCCGAGGATATCCCCCTCCTCGCCCGCCACTTTCTTCAGGGCGCGAGCCGGGACTTTGCGAAGAACGTCCGCGGCGTCTCGCGCGAGGTCCAGAAGCTGTTCCTCAAGTACGGCTGGCCGGGGAACGTCCGCGAGCTGGCCAACGTGCTCGAGAGCGCGGCCATGCTCTGCAAGAAGGACTTCGTCGACGTCGCCAACCTGCCCAAATATCTCCGGGACTACATCCCGCCCGAGGGGGCCGCGGCGTTCGCCGGCAACGGCCGCCTCTCGTCGCTGAGCGACCTCGAGAAGGACTACATCGCCTATCTGCTGAAGGTGACCAAAGGGAACCTCCGCCAGACGGCCAAGATCCTGTCGATCTCGCGGACGACGCTCTACAACAAGCTGGCCAAGTACGGGATCCGGAACTGACCGGCCGGCCCGGGTCAGGCGGCCGCGCCGTTCGCTTTCTTCGCCATCTTTTCCCGGTACATCTTCCGGTCGGCCAGGGAGATGAGCTCCTGGAGGGAGCACGGATTGTCCGGGTCATAGCGGGAAATGCCCAGGCTCAAGGACAGGCGATAGGAGACGTCCGCATGGACGTTGCGGGCCTCGATCTTTTCCTGGAGCCGGCGGAGAAGAGAGGCCACCTTCCCTTCGCCGACGTCGATGGCCAGGACGGCGAATTCGTCCCCGCCCAGCCGGGCGATGATGTCGGAGTCGCGGAAGGCCTCCCTCAGAAGGTCGGCCGCTTCGACCAGGGCCGCGTCGCCTTCCTCGTGGCCGAAGGTATCGTTGATCTTCTTGAGGTCGTCGAGGTCGCCGTAAACGAGCGACATGTCCTTTTTCGTCCGATGGGCGACCTTGATCTGTTGCTCGCCCAGGGTCAGAAAGCCCCGGCGGTTGTAAACCCGGGTCAATTCGTCGACGAGGGACATCTCCCTTAAGGCGTTTTCGGTCCGGGTCCGCTGGACGGCGATCGCGTAGAGATCGGCCAGGCGTTTGACGGCCTCGAGGTCCCTCTCGAGGTAGGGGTTCTCCGAATTGGCGACGGCGACGAGGCCGACGATCGTCCCCGACATGATCGCGGGAACGGCCAGGAGATGTCCGACCGGCAGGTGCCATTCCGGCACGCCCGTGTACCGCGGGTCCAGACTCGGCATGCTGGTCATGATGGCCCGCTGCCGCTCGAGGACCCAGCGCCACATCCCCGACCCCTCGTGGAAATGCCCCGTGTTATCGGGGCGCGCGCCGAGCATGTCTGCGGCGTCGGAGGTCAAGGCCGCCGGCACGAGGTTCCCGGTCCGCTGATCGATATGCCCGACGAACGCGGAGGCGCTCGAGGTCAACCGGCAGGCCTGCTCGAGGACGACGGACGACATCTCTTCGATCGGCGTCGGGGACAGCAGCCGCTCGGAGACCTGCCCCACCGCGGTTTGAACGTGGACGACCCGGGAGTGCTCGTCCTGCATCTTCTTTCGCGGGGTGATGTCATGGATGATCCCGTCGTAGAAGAGGACCTTGCCCCGGGCGTCTTTCGCCGCCCGGCACGAGTCCTCGATCCAGATCAGCGTGCCGTTGCTGCGCCTGAGCTGGGACTCGAAAATGCCGACCATGGAGGTCGAATCGAGATAGGCCTGCTTGTTGTCCCTGTCCCGCGGATCGTTGTGGAGGTCCCAGAAGTTGACGTCCTTGAGGGCCTCGACGTCCGGGTAGCCGAGCATGCGGGCCAGGGCCGGGGCGGCGTCGAGGATCTTCCCCTGGGGCGTCGTCCTGTAAACGCCGAGGGGATAGTTGAAGATCCGCGTCATTTTTTCTTCGCCGGCGGCCAGGGCCGCTTCCGCGCCGGAGGCACGGTCCCGTGCGGTCTCGAGCGCCCGGGACATCCGGACGCTCTCCAGGGCCAGGCCGGTGATCCGGGCCAGGGCCATGGCCAGGTCGATGTCGTGGCTGCCCGCCTCCGGGCCGCCGATGCCCCCGAGCTCGAGGACGCCCAGGATCTCGCGATCGTGGGCGATCTTGAGATAGACCGTCCTCCGGTCCTCCGACCACGCGCAGTCCGCGTTGAGGACGAGGATCCTATCCAGGGGGGAGCCCTCGGGCACGGGCCGGCCGGAGAGGGATTCCAAGGAATGGAAGACGGCCTTTTGGGGGGCGAGCATCACTCTGAAGAGCTCGACGACGCCGGACTCGGCATCCGCCATGGTCTTGACGTTGGTCACTGCGGTGAGGAGCTGGCCGACGCGGGCATAGCCGGCCAGCTGCCGGCCGACGACGGTCAGGCGGTCCGCGTCATCCTCCTTTTGCTGTTCGATACGCCAGGTTAGGACGGTCCGGCCCAGGGCCAGCCGGTAATGCTCCAGGCCCGCAGGATGGACCTCGCAGGGCAGGCGGAGGAACCGCGAGAAGGACCGGAGCTCGCGATCGACGCCGGGGTGGGCTCCCGTGTCGAGCAGGACGACCTTTTTGGCCACGGCGCGGAAGAAGGCCTGGGCCGCTTTGCGCTCCGACGGCCAGCGAGCGTCGATGTGCGCTTCCCAATCCCTAAGCCAGCCGGGCAGGACCGGGAGCGCGCCGCCTCGGAGGAGCCAATCGAGCGTGTCCTTGCCAGCGACCCACTCGAAGCATTGGCTCTTTTGATGAAGACTGCAGCGCCCGTCGAGGTCGAGCTCCCTGACAGGCCGGTTGAGGCAGTAGCCGCCGGCCAGGGCGACGGAGCAACCCTCCTTGGCGCACGAGGCCACGGCGTCGCCGAGGCCGGGCCAGGGAGACTCGGCCATGTCGCAGTTCACGGGGTGGAGCCGGAAGTGAACGTCCCGAAAATCGGGAGATGTCTGGATCGCCTTGACCTCCCGGTCGAAGGCGGAGCAGGTAATCAAGCCAAGACGCAACGACATTGAGGACGCACCATCATGGACTAATGTCCTGTTTATGAACATGTTGATTATATCATTGATAATGTTTGTAAGTCAAGCATAATTATATAATTGTCTAATTCGATGTGTCCTATTTAATTACATATTAGATTTTCCCAGACGGCCAATAATGTCGTTATTGATTTATTATTTGTAGTTTACAGTAAATGGCCAGTCTAATGGCTTTATGGCTAAACTTCGGCACGGTCAAAGACTAATCGGGCACCGGCCCGGCCGCGTCCCGAGCCCTCGGCGAGGGCAGAACGTCGTGATCGGGCGTCCGTGGCGGTTGGAAAAATGCGACGTTTCGTTTAAAATAACGGCGCCAGGCGATCTTTGCCGCGGATCATCTCTCAGAACTCAGCAGGAGGAGGGATCGGTGAAAACAGCACGCATAGCGACCGTCGGCGTCGTTGTCCTGGCGTCCCTCGCCGCCCTCGCCGGCTCTGTCCAGAAGGCCCCGGCGGCGCCCGGGAGCAAGGACGCCTTGGCCGTCCTCGAGAAGCTCATCGGGGCGATGGGCGGGCGCAAGGTCCTCGAGTCGATCAAGGACACGACGATCACAGGGACTGTCGAGATCGTCCAGTTCGGCATCTCCGTGACCGCGCCTTTCACGATCTGTACCAAAGAGCCCAATATGGTGCGGACCGACGTGACCATCGACGATCCGAGCGTGACCTATAGCCAGGCCTACAACGGTCAAAAGGGCTGGGCCACGAATCCCCAGACGGGAACGACGGAGGAGATGCCCGATTATCTGATGAAGGAGATGGCCCGGCGGGCCGGGCAGAACCAGGCCCTCCTCTTCCCGCAGAAGAACGGGGTCACCTACGCCCTCAAGCCCAAGTCGGCCATCGACGGCAAGGACTACATCGTCCTCGAACAGACGCTGGCCGACGGCCACACGACGACCTTCTTTCTCGACCAGGAAACCACGCTCCCCTTCAAGGTCCAGACCCTATCCGTCGATGAGAGCGGCGCGGAGGTGGACGCCGAGATCTATCCGGCCAATTACCAGAAGGTCGGCGGCGCGATGGTCGCTTTTTCCAGCCGCACTCTCAGCAACGGCTCCGAATCCCGGAGGACGACCTTCGCGTCCGTCACGTTCAACAAGAATCTGGATGACGCGCTCTTCGTCCTGAAATGACCCAGGAGGCAACCATGACCCGAACGAAACTCGCGGCGCTCACGCTGCTCCTCGTCGCGGCCCTCGCCTGCGCGGTCAATCCCGTGACCGGCCGGAAGGAGTTCATGCTCTACTCCGAAAGCCAGGAGATCGAAATGGGCAAGCAGACGGACGCGGAGGTGGCGGCCACGTACGGGGTCTATGACGATCCGGCGCTCTCGGCCTATGTCAGCAAGCTGGGCCTGGCGCTCGCGGCCAAGACCCAACGGCCCAACCTCCCCTACCGGTTCACCGTGCTCGACAGCCCGGTCGTCAACGCCTTCGCCGTGCCGGGCGGCTCGGTCTACGTCACCCGCGGCATCCTGGCCCTGATGAGCTCGGAGGCCGAGCTGGCCGCCGTCCTCGGGCACGAGATCGGCCATGTCAACGCCCGCCATTCCATGAGCCAGATGAGCAAGCAGCAGGCGGCCCAAGTCGGGCTCGTCGTCGGCAGCGCCGTCAGCAAGACGTTCGCCAAGTACGCCGGCCTGGCCGGCGCCGGGCTCCAGGTCCTGTTCCTGAAGTACAGCCGCGACAACGAGACCCAGGCCGACGGGCTCGGCGTCGATTACGCCCGGGCCGGCGGCTACGATCCCGCGGACATGGCCGTCACGTTCACGGCCCTGCAGAAGATGGGCGACCTCTCCGGCAGGAGCTCCCTCCCCGGATTCCTCTCCACCCACCCCTTGACCGCCGACCGCGTCGTCCACGTCCAGACCATGCTGAAGCCCGAGGACCGGACCCTCGCCCGCAAGCCGGAGGCCTATCTCCGCTCGGTCGAGAACCTCGTCTACGGCGAAGATCCCCGCCAGGGCTACGTCGAGAACGGAGTGTTCTATCATCCCACCCTGAGGTTCCAGTTCGCCGTCCCGTCAGGCTGGACGGTCGACAACACGCCGGCCCGGGTCGTGATGGCCGCCGCCGACCAGAACGGGGCCGTCGTCCTGCAGGGGGGGAAGACGGCCGACACCGCCGAGGAATTCGCCAAGAAGCAATCCGCCGAGATCACCAATTCGGGCGGCAAGCTCCTCAACGAGAACCGCACGACGATCAACGGCCTGTCCTGCTACGAGCAGGCCTACGCGATCTCCCAGGAGAACGCGGCCCCGGTGCGCATGAGCCTGTCCTGCATGAAGAAGGGGGATTGGGTCTTTGCCTTCTCGGCCATGAGCTCCGAGAGCGGTTTCTCCAAGTACGAGCCGGACTTCAGGAGGATCGTGTCCTCCTTCAGGGACCTGACGGACGCTTCGAAGATCAACCGCTCGCCCCAGCGCCTGGCCCTGGTCAAGGCCAACGGCTCGGACACTCTTCAGGCGATATTCAAGAAGGCGGGCGTCACGGA
>Ga0326726_10003042_pt1 | contig 15390 bp, 14 predicted proteins | sample MHFenrmetagenome_2_FD_207603 | JGI IMG/M metagenome (GOLD analysis project Ga0326726, IMG submission 207603) | Lab enriched peat soil microbial communities from Michigan Hollow, Ithaca, NY, United States - MHF15MN | ecosystem: Environmental > Terrestrial > Soil > Wetlands > Peat | place: USA...
CGCGGTCCTGGAACGTGGCGCGCATCGCGCGGCCGAGCTTGGTGCGCGCGAGCAGGAGGTGGGCGCCCAGGATGAGGCCGCCCGACACCACGAAGACGAAGACGCGCAGGGGGGCCACCGAGACCGGTCCCAGCACCAGCGGCCGGGTCGGGAACGGGGTCGGCACGCTCTTGGCCACCCCGCCCCAGCCGAGCAGCTCCGCGTTCTGCATGGTGATCCAGACCCCGATCATGACCAGCATGACCGTGTCGATCGACTGGCCCCGGAGCGGGCGCAGCAGGCAGCGCTCGCAGGCCGCGCCCGCCAGCGCGCCCGCCGCGATGGCGAGCGGAATGGCGAGGAAGAAGTGGACCGACGCGAGCGAGAGTGCCGCGAACGCCGCGTAGGCCCCCAGCGTGTAGAACTCGCCGTGGGCGAAGTTCACCACGTTCATCAGGCCGAAGACCAGCGTGAGGCCGATCCCGAGCAGGCTGTAGGTGGCCCCCAGCAGCAACCCGTTCAGGAGATGCTGGAGAAGCTGGTCCAAGCGCCCGCGATCGCCGCCCGCGCTACTTCTTCGCCGCGAACGAGGGCAGCGCGATCTTGCCGTCCTTCACCTGGACGATGAAGATGCTCGGCTGGGACTGGCCGCTCTCCTTGCCGGCCGGGCCGTCCTTCTCGAACTTGATCGGCCCGTTGAGTCCCATCACGCTCACCTTCCAGAGCGCGGCCTGCACCGCCTTCGGCTCCGCCTTGCCCGCGATCCGGATGCCCTCCACCGCGGTGAGCACGCCGTCGTGGCCCCGGAACCCCTCGGTCAGCCCCTCGAAGGGATGGCCGCGCTTGGCCCACTCGTCCACGAAGGCCTTCGCGAGCTTGCCGTCCGGCATCGCCTCGGGGAACCAGGGCAGGAAGAACAGGATGTGGTACGTGCCCTCGGCGGCCGCGCCCGCCTGGTTGATGAGCTGGCTCGGCGAGGAGCTGCCGCCGGTGGTGATGACCTTGAGGGCCAGCCGCTGCTCCTGCGCCTGCTTGAGGACGAGCGTGATCTGCTCGACGCTCGTGGTCAGAAACAGGGTGTCGGGCGAGTCCGCCTTCACCTTGGTGATCTGGGCGTTCATGTCGGTCGCGGACTGGTCCATGAACTCCGCCGTCCCGACCGCGACGCCCGACTTCTTGAGGATGTCGCCGAACGCCCCCACCGCGCCGCGGCCCCAGTCGGTGTTGACCGCGAGGAAGTCGGCGCGCTTGATCCCGAAGTCCTTCAGGTACTTCTGGAGGCCGAGGGCCTCCATCTCGCTGGGCGGGCTGATCCGGAAGATCCACGGATTGCCGCGCTTGGTGATGGTCGACGCGCTCGAGGTCTCGACCACCATCGGCACACCGTACTCCTCCAGCTTGGGCATCGCGGCCAGGGTCATCGAGCTGCCCCACGCGCCGACGATGACCGGCACCTTGTCCCGCACGATCAGCTTCTCGGCCGCGGTGGCGGCCTCCTTCGGGTCGGACTTGTTGTCCTCGATCAGGAGCTCGACCTTGCGGTTGAGCACGCCTCCCTTGGCGTTGATCCAGTCGCGGGCGATCTCGGCGCCCATCCGGACGTAGTTGCCGGAGGCGGCCACCGGGCCGGACAGGGGCTGGATCACGCCGACCTTCACCGACTCCTGCGCCTGCACGGCCGGCGCGCCGATGGCGAACACGATTGCCAGCGCAACGGAAAGGGCTCGGATTGCTCGCGTCATGACCGATCTCCTCTGGCCCTGCACCTGTTTTGAGTTCGCGCCGCCACGTTGCGGTGGTTTGGGGAATCGCGCACTTATCCTACATTTCATGTCTCGTGTCAAATGAAAACCCGATTGACAACGCCGCCGACCGCGCCCAAGAATACGGCTCCATGCCGCCCGCCAGATCCTCCGCCCCCCGCGCTGCGATCGCGCCGCTCCTGCACGAGAGTCTCGGCGAGCGAGTATACCGGACGGTGCGCGACCTGATCCTGAGCCAGGTCTTCCCTCCCGGCTCCAAGCTCAACGTCGAGCAGATCTGCCGCGACCTCGGGGTGAGCCGCACGCCGGTGTGGGACGCCATGCGGCGGCTCGAGAGCGAGGGGCTGGTCAACACGGTGGCCCGCCACGGGGTCTTCGTGCTGAACTACGGCGCCGACCAGATCCGCGATCTCTTCGCGGTGCGCGGGGCGCTCGAGGCGCTGGCGGTCCGGCAGGCCGCGGAGAACCTCGACGCCGACGGACGCGCGGGCCTCGAGGCCACCATGGCCGAGATGGAGCGCTCGGCGGGCGCCGGCCTGATCGAGCAGTACTCACGGGCCGCCATCGACTTCCACGACCGCATGCTGGCCGCGGCGCGGAACCAGGTGCTGAGCCGCCTGCTCGAGAACGTCTACGCGCGGATCCTGGTCCTCCGTCTCCGGTCCCTCTACCTGCCGGAGCGGATCGAGTCGAGCGTGGCCGAGCATCGCGCCCTCTTCGAGGCGGTGATGGCGGGCGAGGCCGAGCGCGGCGAGCGCCTGGCCCGCGCCCACGCCGACCACGTGCTGCAGGACGCGCTCGAGTTCACGCGCCGGGCCGAGCAGGGCCGGTGACCGGCCGGCTCGAGGGTAGCGCGGTGCTCGTCACCGGGGGCGCGGCCGGCCTGGGCCTGGCCTACGCGCGCCGCTTCCTCCGCGAGGGCGCCTGCGTCTTCATCGCCGACATCGTGGACCCGGCCGCGGCCCTGGCCCGCCTCGGTGCGGGCGATCGGGCGGACGGCTGCCGGGCGGACGTGGCGGCCGCCTCCTCGGTGATCGCCATGGTGGAAGCGGCGCATCGCCGCTTCGGGCGCATCGACGTCCTGGTCAACAACGCGGCGGTATTCGCGACCCTCACACCCCAGCCGTTCGACGCCATCCCGGAAGAAGAATGGGACCGGGTGATGGCGGTCAACGTGCGGGGCATGTGGAACTGCGTCAAGGCGGTGGCACCGGTGATGCGCGCCCAGAAAGCCGGGCGCATCGTCAACGTGGCCTCGGCGATCGTGGCCAAGGGTACCCCGTTCCTGCTCCACTACGTGGCCTCGAAGGGCGCGGTGATCGCGATGACCCGCGCCCTCGCGCGCGAGCTGGGCGACGACAACATCGCGGTGAACGCGGTGGCGCCCGGCCTCATCCTGAGCGACACCGTCCGGGCCAATCCCGCGGTGACCGGCTTCCAGTCGGCCGCGGTGCTCCAGTCGCGCGCCTTCAAGCGCGACGCCCTTCCCGAGGACGTCGAGGGCGCGGTCGTCTTCCTCGCCTCCCCCGACAGCGCGTTCATGACCGGCCAGACGCTGGTGGTGGACGGCGGCTCGGTGTTCGTCTAGCGAGGAGCGCCCCGTGCACACCAGCGTCCCGGTCATCGACATCGCGCCCTTCGGGCCCGGCGGGGACCGCGCCCGGCCCGCCGAGCGGGCAGCGGTGGTCCGCGCGGTGGACGCGGCCTGCACCGACATCGGCTTCTTCACGATCGCCGGCCACGGCGTCCCGGCCGCGCTGGTCGATCGCATGCTCGAGACCTCGCGCGTCTTCTTCGACCTGCCGGCCGCGGAGAAGCAGCGGGTGGCCCGGCCGCGCCCGGAGCAGAGCCGCGGCTACATTGCGCTGGGCGCCGAGAACCTCTCCTACAGCCGCGGGGACGCTTCGACCACCGATCTCAAGGAGTTCTTCGCGATCGGCCCGGTCGACGTGCCCGACCAACCGTACTATCGCCGGCCCGAGGCCTACCCGTCCTTCGCCCCGAACCTCTGGCCGGAGCGGCCCGAGGAGCTGCGGGGCGTGTGGACCGAGTACTACCGGACGATCGAGAAGCTGGCCGCGCGCCTCATGCGCCTCTTCGCCCTGGCCCTCGGCCTGCATGAAGAGTTCTTCCACGACAAGACCGACCGGCACATCAGCGGCATCCGCGCCAACCACTACCCCGAGCAGGTCGAGCCGCCCGCCCCCGGCCAGGTCCGCGCGGGGGCGCACACCGACTACGGCGCGGTGACCATCCTGCTGCCCGAGAACGTGCCCGGGCTGCAGGTGCTGAACCGCCAGGGCGCCTGGGTCGACGTGGTCGCGCCGCCCGGCACCTTCGTCTGCAACATCGGCGACCTCATGCAGCACTGGACCAACGACCGCTGGGTCTCGACCATGCACCGCGTGGTGAATCCCCCGCGCGCGGCCGCGGCCGGGAACCGGCGGCTGTCGATCCCCTTCTTCCACCAGCTCAACTACGACGCCCTGATCGAGTGCCTGCCGACCTGCTGCGGCCCGGACAACCCGCCGCGCTACGAGCCGGTCGCCTCGGGCCAGCACCGGCTCACCAAGTTCCTGCGGGGCGTCGGCGCGGTCGCGCCGGGCCCGCGAGGCTGACACCATGAGCGCAGAGACCAAGCCCGAATGGGATCGCTACGCGGCCGCGCTGCCCTCCATCGCCGCCGCGGTGGGCCGCACGCCGCTCGTGCGCCTGAACCGCATCACCCGCGACGTGAAGCCCGCCATCTACGTGAAGGTCGAGTGGTACGGGGCCACCGGCAGCCTCAAGGACCGCATCTACCTGCACATGTTCGAGCGCGCCGAGGCGCGCGGCGATCTCAAGCCGGGCATGCAGGTGCTCGAGTGCTCGACCGGCAACGCGGGGATCGCCTGCGCCTGGGTCTCGGCGGTCAAGGGCTACCCGTGCACCATCGTGATGCCGGAGGGCATGAGCGAGGAGCGCAAGAAGATCATGCGCGCCTACGGGGCCGCGCTCGTCTTCACCCCGGGCGGCGAGAGCGACGTGGACCTCTCGCTCGAGCGCCTCCGCCAGATCCGCGACGCGGCGCCCGGCCGCTACTGGGTGCCGGGCCAGTTCGACAATCCGGACAACGTGGAGGCCCACGTCCTCACCACCGGCCCCGAGCTGTGGGCGCAGTCGGGCGGCCGCATCGGGGCCTTCGTCGACTCGCAGGGCTCGGGTGGCCTGCTCACCGGGGTGGGCCGCTACCTCCGCAGCCGCGACTCGAGCGTCAAGCTCTACGCGGTCGAGCCCGCCGAGTGCGCGCTGCTCTCGCGGCGGGCGTGGGGCCACCACGGCATCGAGGGCATCGGCGACGGCTTCGTCCCGCGCAACCTGGACGTCTCGCTCCTCACCGGCGTGATCACCACCACCACCGAGGAGAGCGTGGACATCGCCCGCCGGCTCGCCCGTGAAGAGGGCATCTTCTGCGGCATCTCGAGCGGCTGCAACGTGGCCGCCGCGCTCAAGCTGGCCCGCCGCCACCCCGAGCTGCCGTCGGTGGTGACGATCATCAACGACACCGGCCAGCGCTACTTCACCACCCCGCTTTGCGGCGAGGCCAAGCACGTCGACATCCCCGAGCGCGAGCATCCCCTCGACACCTACACCGTCGAGCAGCTCGACCGCTACCAGAAGACCTGGGAGGTCCTCCCGTGACCATCGCCCCGCGCGAGTACGACTTCGTCGCCGCGCGGCAGCGCCTCGAGGCCAAGCCCAAGTCGGCTGGCCCGAAGCTCGGCTCGCTGGAGGACGCGGTCGCGCTCGTGAAGGACGGCGATCACGTCGCCCTCGGCGGCTGCCTCTACTCGCGCACGCCCCTGGCCCTCGTGCGGGCCCTGCTGCGGCGCCGGCCGAAGCGCCTCACGCTCTCGCGCAACCTCATGTGCTACGAGGGCGAGTGGGGCATGGTGGCGGGTGCGGTCGACAAGCTCGTCACCTCCTGGATGGGCATCGGCCTGCCGTGGGGCCTCTCGCGCATCCAGCGCGAGTTCGTGGAGGCCGGCCGCGTCGAGTTCGAGGAGTGGAGCCACCTGGGCCTGGGACTCCGCTACCGCGCCGCCGCCATGGGGGTGCCCTTCCTCCCCTCGCTCACCATGCTGGGCTCGGGGCTGATGGACGTGGGCGGCTCCAAGACGGTTGCGTGCCCGTACACCGGGCAGACCCTCCACGCGGTGCCCGCCCTGTACCCCGATGTGGCCCTCGTCCACGTGCAGAAGGCCGACCGGCTCGGCAACTGCCAGATCGACGGCTACCCGCACATGGACGCCGACATCGCACGGGCCGCCGCCACCGTGCTGGTGACCGCGGAGGAGATCGTCTCCGAGGACGAGATCCGCCTCCACGGCGATCGCACCGTGATCCCCGGCTTCGTGGTGGACGCCCTCGCGCACGTACCGTACGGCTCCTACCCGCACGAGTGCTACGGCGCCTATGACGCCGAGCCCGAGCACTTCACGGCCTACGTGGACGGGATCCTGGCGCGGGGCACCGCCGCGGTGGCCGACTACCTCGAGCGCTACGTCTACGCCCCGTCGGCCCACGCCGACTACCTGGCCCTCTTCGGCGACGCGCGGCGGGCCGACGCGGCCGCCCGGGCGCGGATGCTCACCACGTGAGCGTCACCGCGAACGAGCTGCTGGCGGTGATGGGCGCGCGGGAGCTGCGCGACAACACCACCGTCTTCACCGGCGTCGGCGCGCCCATGATGGCCTCGGTGCTGGCCCAGCGCACCCACGCCCCGCGCCTCACCATGATGGTCGAGGGCGGCGTCATCGGGCCCATGTGGAAGCCGGGCGAGCTGCCCATCTCCACCAACGAGATGCGCGCGGCCTACCGGGCCCAGATGCTGCCCGGGATCACCGACGCCTTCCTGCTCGCCCAGCGCGGCTTCTTCGACGTGGGGTTCATCGGCGGCGCCCAGATCGATCGGCACGGCAACCTCAACACCAGCGCCATCGGCGGCTACGCCCGTCCCAAGGTGCGGCTGCCCGGCAGCGGCGGCGCCAACGACATCATCTCGCTCTGCCGCGAGGTGATCATCCTCACCGTCCACGAGAAACGCCGCTTCACCGAGCGGGTGGACTTCGTCACCAGCCCCGGCTACCTGGATGGCGACGACTCCCGCCGGCGTCACGGCCTGCTCTTCGGCGGCGTCTCCCGGGTGGTCACCACCCTCGGCCTCTTCGGCTTCCACCCGGAGAGCCGTCGCATGCAGCTCCTGGCTCTGCACCCGGGGGCGACGGTCGAGCAGGTACGCGAGAACACCGGCTTCGAGATCCTGGTCAGCCCCGCCCTCACGACCACGAAGCCGCCGACGGAAGAAGAGCTCGGCATCCTGCGCATGCTCGACCCCAAGCGCCAATTCATCGGATGAGAACGACCGAAGAGCGCGTGCCAGCGTCGGAACGGTTGTCCGCCGGAACGGTTCTGGGCGCCGGAACGGTTGTCCGCCACTGGGGGAGTGCGGGGGCCATTTCGGGGCCCCCGCAGCTGAAGAGCTTAAGGAAGTAAACGGCAAACCGGGGGGTACACCTCTTGACCGACTTTGGCTTGGCCATTCGCAACTTCGTGGGCCCCGGCGAGGTGCCGGACATCCAGGGGCTCTACGCGTACTCGGAGCGCGCCGAGGCCCTGGGCTTCGAGTCGCTCTGGGCCTGGGACCACGTGCTGCTGGGCGTGGAGCCCTCCTTCCCCATCGTGGACTCCATCACCATGCTGGGCGCGGTGGCCGCGCGCACCCGCAAGATCAAGCTCGGCACCGGGGTCCTGGTGCTGCCGCTGCGCAACCCGGTGGTGGCGGCAAAGGCCCTCGGCAGCCTCGACGTCATCTCGGGCGGCCGGCTGATCCTGGGGGTGGCGGCGGGCTGGTACGCCCGCGAGTTCGACGCGGTGGGCGTGCCGTTCAAGCAGCGGGGGCGGCAGTTCGAGCGCAACCTCGACATCCTCATGCGCCTGTGGACCGAGGAGCGGGTGACCCTCAAGGTCGACGAGTTCAACCTGCGCGAAGCGGTGATGGTGCCGCGCACCACGCAGCGCCCCCGGCCGCCGGTCCTGATCGGGGGCTACGTGGACGCGGTACTGAAGCGGGCGGGCACGGTGGGCGACGGCTGGCTCACCTACTTCTACACGCCGGAAAGCTTCACCCGGTCCTGGGAGAAGGTGCAGGCCTTCGCCCGCGAGGCGGGCCGCGATCCGGCCCGGCTCACCGCCACCAACCAGCTGGCGGTGTACGTGGGCCGATCTCGGGAAGAGACCACCGCCGAGATGCGGAAGTGGCTCTCCACCGAGTGGGACACCGCGGCCTGGAGCGAGTCGACCATCGACCACGCCGTCCACGGCTCGGTGGCGGATTGCATCGAGCAGCTACGCGCCCACGTGCGGACGGGCGTGCACCGGATTATCCTGATCCCGTACCGCTATCAGCCCGAGCAGGTCGAGCGCATCGCCAAGGAGGTCTTGCCAAAGCTATGAGCCAGCCCGTCCACATCGACATCAACTGCGACATGGGAGAGAGCTACGGCCGCTGGACCCTGGGGCACGACGAGGAGGTCATGCCCAACATCACCTCGGCCAACATCGCCTGCGGCTTTCACGGAGGCGACCCGCACGTGATGCGCCGCACCGTGGAGCTGGCCATCCGGCACGGGGTCGCGGTGGGCGCCCACCCCGGCCTGCCCGACCTGATGGGCTTCGGGCGGCGTCGCATGGACGTCTCCCCCGCGGAGCTCCAGGACTACCACCGCTACCAGATCGGCGCGCTGTCCGCCTTCGCCCAGGCCGCCGGCACCCGCGTGCAGCACGTCAAGCCGCACGGCATCCAGTACCACATGCTCGAGGAGAACCTGCCGCTCGCGCGCGCTACCGCCGAGCAGGTGCTCGAGCTGGATCCCGAGATGATCCTGATGACCATGGCCATGACCAAGTACGACGCCGAGGCCCGCACGGTGAAGGGCCTGCGCATCGCGGCCGAGGGATTCGCCGACCGGGTGTACGCCGACGACGGCCAGCTGGTGACGCGCAAGCTCGGCAAGGACGCGCTGATCACCGACCCGGCACGGGCTGCCGAGCAGGCCGTGCGCATGGCCATGGAGGGCAAGGTGCGCACCATCAGCGGCAAGGTGATCGACGCGCGGGTCGAGACCATCTGCATTCACGGCGATAGCCCGGGCTCGGACAAGATCGTGGCCGCGGTGCGCGAGGGCCTGGTGAAGGCCGGCGCGACCGTGAAACCGTTGCGCGACTGGCTGCCGCGCTGAAGGGGCTGCAGCGACAAGCGCAGAACCTGCGGGGCCGGACCGGGGCGTCCGATTTCGGTACACTGTCTGGCGCTCCTCGTCACCGGACATCGGGGCTCCGTCCGACCCGTCTCGCGTAACTCTTCGACACAACAGACCTTTCCCCCCGTCCGAAAACTGGCACCGAGTTTGCCCTAGAGAGGCTCGGCTGAAGCCATGGCGGACTACACGGACGGCAGGAGCGTGAATGGCGCGAAGACGGGCGGCGCCCGGCCCGGCGATATCAAGCCGAGCGCCGGCCCCCGCGGCCATCGTCTCGCGGGACTTCACGCGCCTCGCGGGGACTTCCGGCAGCGTCACGCCCTGGAGTCCCGACCGCACGAGTATCCCGGTCAGCTCACGCGGGCTCATCGCCTCCCGCATCATCCGCGAGGCCACGGGCGATGAGTGCAAGCGATCCGGCCGGAAACGCCACAGGGGAGGAACGGACCATGATGCTCACAGAGCGCAGCACGGGCAACACGACGCTTCGACTGCTCGTAGGGTCGGGCTACCGTCGCGAGAGCAGCTCCATGCCCTCGGACTCACAGATCGCCCATGCCCTCTTCGACGCGCAGAGCGCTCCGGACCTGCCTTCGCGGAAGAGCTTCGACGAGATCCTGTTCATGGGGCAGCAGAGCTCGGGATGGACGCAGGTGTTCAAGCAGCTGAAGTCGGAAGGCCTGATCGAGGAGCAGACGCTGGGGCACGTGGTGGCGCGGTGGACGAACCGCACCATCCGCACCCGCCGGCCCGTCCTCGCTCACGCCGGCATCGAGCCCGTCGGAGCTTCCGCCTAGTCCGCTTCCATTCCCGGCGCTACCGCGCGGCCAGCAGCGCCTCGAGCCGCGCGGTAGCGCGCTCCCAGTCGAACTGAGTCGTCACGAAGTCCTGCCCGCCCCGGGCGAGTCGCCGTCGCAGCTCCGCATCCTCCACCAGCCTCGAGAGACCCCACGCCAGCGCGTCCACGTCCCGTCGGGGGGCCACCACCGCCGTGCGGCCGTCGATCGCGTAGTCGCGGCAGCCGCCGTTGTCGTAGGTACACAGCGCCGCCCCGCAGGCCATCGCTTCCATGGCCGGCATGCCGAGCCCCTCGTCCCACGAGGGGCAGAGATAGATCGGGCAGCGGCTGTAGAGCCACGACAGGCGCTCCTGGGGCAGGTTCTCGTGGAACTCGGCGAACGGGAGCTTGCGCGGAGGCCGCTTGACCCCGAAGCCCACCAGCCGCAGCTCGGGATGCCGGGCCCGCACGCGGGCGAAGGCATCGAGGCCGTCGGCGACCCCCTTCCAGGGGTACTCGTGGAAGAGCATCAGCACCCGTAGCTTGCCGTCCTCCTCGACGGGGACCGGGTGGAACAGGCCCGGCTCCACCGGGGTGACCACGACCGCGGCCGGGGTGTCGAACCGCTCGGCCATCACGTCGGCCAGCCACGTCGAGATCACGATCTTCCGCAGGGGGACGCGGTAGGTCGCGTCCACCCGGGCCGCCTCGCCATGGTAGAGGCTTTCGTAGTGCTGGATGAAGTAGAACTTCCGCCCGCAGGACAGTGGGGCCGCCGCCGCCGTCTCCACCGACTGCCAGGAGGTGGCGATCACCACGTCCCCGTCGGGCACGCGGGCCGCGCTCCACTCGGGCACCCAGCGAATCCGCGCCTCGAGCCCGGGCATCCAGTCGGGCCCCCGCTGCAGCCGGTTGCGCCACCAGGCGGTGAGCGTCCGCTTGACCGGCACCAGCAGCGTCACCTCGTGGCCCCGGCGGGCAAGACGATCGGCGTGGATCAGGATCGCCCGCACCCCGCCCGCGATGCGCAGATGCGGGCAGAGGAACGTGATCTTCATCGAGACCCGATCATATGGCCATCGACACCTGACCGGTGCGGCGGTAGGCCGCCGGGTCCAGGACCACGTTGACGCAGTAGACCTCGCCCGAGCCGAGGGCCCGGTCCAGCGCCGGGCGGAGCTGGGCCGGCTCGGTCACGTGGATCCCCTTGCCCCCGAGGGCCTCGACCATCCGGTCGTAGCGCGTGAACGGCAGCGAGGTCGCCACCGCGCGCTCGGCGCCGAAGAACGAGAGCTGCGGGTTGCGGATCTGGCCCCAGCCGCCGTCGTTGCCGATCACCACGGTCATCGGCAGCTTGAAGCGCACCGCGGTCTCCACTTCCATGCCGTTGAGCCCGAAGGCCCCGTCGCCCGCGATCAGGAGGACGCGCTGCTCGGGGCGCAGCAGCTTGGCCGCGACGGCGAACGGCGGGCCCACCCCGAGGCAGCCGAACGGGCCCGGATCGAGCCACTGGCCGGGCCGGGAGAGCGCCACGATCTTCGACGCGCACCCGACCACGTCGCCGCCGTCGGCGACCACGGTGGTGCCAGCGTCCACCACCGCCGCGATCTCGTGAGCGAGGCGATAGTGGCTGATCGGCACGTCGTCGGACCTCCGCTCGGCCATGAGGCGGGCCTGCGAGTCGTCTTCCTTCTTCCGCACCGCGTCCCGCCAGCGCTCGAAGCGCGCGGGCACGTCGCGCGGCAGGGCGTCGGCCAGCGCCCGGAGGGTCAGCCCGATGTGGCTGGTCAATCCCACCGCCAGCGGGCGGTTGCGCCCGAGCTCCACCGGGTCGCAGTCCACCATGGCCACCTGGACGCGCTCGGCGAAGGACGGGGCCCGCCCGTAGCCCAGCCGGAAGTCGAGCGGGGTGCCCAGCACCAGCACCACGTCCGCCTGCCCCAGCGCGAAGCCGCGCGCCTGGGCGAACGCCTGCGGATGATCGTGCGGGAGGCAGCCCCGGCCCGCCCCGTTCATGAACACCGGCACCCCGGCGCGCTCGGCCAGCGCCCGCAGATCCGCGGCCGCGTCGTCCCAGTAGACGCCGCTGCCCGCCATGATCACTGGCCGCTCCGCGCGCGCCAGCAGCGCGACCAGCTCCTGGACCGACGCCTCGTCCGGCGCGGTGGGCCGCCGGTGGGTGTAGCCGGTCGGGATCGGCGCCAGGCGGTCCTCGACCGTGGTCATCAGCAGGTCGACCGGGATCTCGACGAAGACCGGCCCGGGCCGCCCGGTGAGCGCGTGCCGGATGGCGGTGGTGAGCACCTCGGGAATCTGGCGGGTCTCGGACACCGTCCACGAGCCCTTGGTGATCGGCCGCAGGAGGTCGACCTGCTCGACTTCCTGGAGCGACCCGAGCCCGCGCAGCCCCAGCGGCGCCGCGCCCCCGACGAGGAGCACGGGGCTGCGGGCGGAGTGGGCGTTGGCGATGCCGGTCACCGCGTCGGTGACACCCGGTCCCGCGGTGACCACAGCCACACCGATGTTCCGGGTGAGGCGGGCGTAGGCGTCGGCGGCGTGCGCGCAGGCCTGCTCGTGGCGCATGTCGACGACCTGCACGCCCTCGGTGATGCAGCCATCGTAGATCGGCAGGATGTGGCCGCCGCACAGGGTGAACACGTGGCCCACGCCCGCCTGCCGGAGCGTGCGCGCGACCAGGTGCCCGCCGTTGAGATCCGCCACGCTAGCCCCGCGGCCCGCCCGGGATGTGCACGACCTCGATCTTCAGCCGGTCCGGGTCCTCGAAGAAGACCGCGTAGTAGCCGGCCCGGTACTCCGGGAACTCGCGCGGCGTCTCGTAGAGCGGGGCGAGCCGGCGCGGGGCCATGAACTCGTCGCGGAAGCGCTCCACCTCCTCCCGGCGCTCGACGCGGAAGGCCACGTGGTTCAGGCCCGGCCGCTTGCGGTGGAAACCGTGGCCCGCGTGGGCCGGCGCGGCCGCGAGCACCCAGATGTCGGCTCCGCGCCCCGAGAACCCGGCCACGGTGTCGGTCTCGTAGACGGTGCGGTACTCGAGGTAGCCGAGGAGGGCCTTGTAGAACGGGAGCGAGCGGGAGGCGTCACGGACGTTGATCTGGAAGTGGTAGATCTGCGCCTTCACCAGAACTTCTCCCACTTCACGCTCTTGCGGTCCATGCCCTTCTTCACGAGCACGTCCCGCACCCGGTTGATGGTCTCCCCGCCCCCGCAGACGTAGACCACCAAGCGGTCGACCCCGTACACGAGCCGGTCGACCGCCTCCGCGGGCTCGCCCTTCTCGCCGCGCCAGGTCGCGGGCGGCTCGCGCAGCACCGGCAGGTACGAGAAGCCGGGATAGCGCCGCGCGAGCGAGCGGAAGTCGGCGTCGTAGACGAGCCAGCCCGGGTTGCGGGCCCAGTAGATGAGCGCGGTGGGCCGGCCGTAGCCGGTTTCGTAGAGGTGGCTCAGGATCGAGCGCACCGGCACGATCCCGATCTCCTCGGCCACGAAGACCCCGCGGCGCGGGTCGGCGCGATTGAAGACGAAGCCACCCGTCGGCCCCTTGAACCGGACCGGGTCACCCGGCTGGAGGCCCCGCACCCACTGCGAGCCGATGCCGCCCGGGGCCACGTCGATCGACAGGGTGAAGCCACCCCTGCGGCTGGGCGACGAGACCATGCTCCACGCCCGGACGTTCTTCGGGCCGAACGGCACCGAGATCCATTGCCCGGCGTCGAAAGTGAAATCGGCGGGCTCGATGACCCGCACGTCCACCTCGATGATCTCCGGAGTAACCGCGCGCAGCGCGGTCACGTCGCCTCGGCACTCCCGCGGCTTCATCGTGGCTGGAACCGCGGGATGATCTCGCTCGCGATCGTCTCGAGCTGGGCCGCCTCGTCCGCGAGATCGCCGATGGGGTTCATCACGAAGTAGCGGCAGCCCGCCTGGAGGAAGCGGTCGATCTGCTCGCCGCACTGCTCGGGGGTGCCGATCACGCCGTACTTGCGCGCGAGCGGGCCGAAGTCCTGCGCGTAGCGGTTGGACAGGATGCGCACCCAGGTGCGCTCCGCGCTCTCGTAGTCGCGCCCGACCGTGACGAAGGTGAGATGCGCGGCGACGAAGCCGTCCAGGCTGCGCCCGGCCTCCTCCGCGGCCCGGTGGATCTTGGCCAGGCTCTGGGCGTAGCGCTCGGGCTGCACCACGTAGGAGACCCAGCCGTCGCCCTGGCGGCCGGCCCGGGCCAGCGCCGCGTCGGAGCGGCCGCCGATCCAGATGGGCGGGCCCGGCCGCTGCGCCGGCTTGGGATCGATGCTCACGTCCTCGAACCGGGTGAAGCGGCCCTTGAAGGAGGCGGGGGTGTCGCGCCAGAGGGTCCGCACCACGTCGATGCCCTCGGTCACGCGGGCGCCGCGCTCCCGGTGGGGCACCCCGCAGGCCTCGAACTCCTTCGGGTTCTCGCCGCCCACCCCCACCCCGAAGATGAGCCGACCCCCGCAGAGCGCGTCGAGGGTGGAGGTGATCTTGGCCACCACGGTGGGCTGGCGGAGGGCCAGCAGGTAGACGCCGCTGCCGAGCTTGATCCGACGGGTGATACCGGCGTACGCCGCCAGCAGCGTCAGCGACTCGTAGAGCGGGTTGTGGAAGGACACGTGGTCGCCCGTCCACAGCGAGTCGAGGCCGAGCGCCTCGCAGCGCCGGGCCAGGGCGAACTGCTCCTCCGGCGGATGCATGGCCAGGAACGCGCCGAATCTGGCTTGGCGAGCCGCAGCCGAAGGCGAGGCGAGCGGATTCATGATCGAGCTGCGGCCGAAGGCGAGGCGAGCGGATCCGTGGCCTGGCGAGCTGCAGCCGAAGGCGAGGCGGGCGGATTCATGATCGCGCGCGTTACCGCGGGAAGGCGTCCTTGACGCCCCCGTCCACCGTGATGGTGCAGCCGGTGGTCTTGGCCGACCGGTCCGAGGCCAGGAACAGCACCGCCTCCGCCACGTCCTCGGGCAGGATGGGGCGGGCCAGGATGTTGCGCTTGCGGTAGAAGTCCTCGAGCTCGTCCACCGTGATGCCCTGGGCCCGCGCGCGCTCGCGGCGCACGTCCTCCGACCAGAGCTTGGAGTCGCGGAAGACCGCGTCGGGGTTCACGATGTTGGAGCGAATGCCGTGAGGGCCGCCTTCCAGCGCCAGGACCTTGGCGAGCTGCGCCTCCGCCGCCTTGGAGGCCGAGTAGGCCGAGAAGTCCTTGCCGGGCGACATCACGTTCTTGGTCGCCACGAAGACGAAGGCCCCACCCAGCCCCTGGGCCTTCAGCACCCGCATGCCCTCGCGGGCCACCAGGAAGTGGCCGGTGGCGTTCACCGCGAATGAACGCTCCCAGTCCGCGAGCTCCATGCGGTCCACCGGCGCTGCGTGCGCGGTGCCCGCGTTGGACACCACGATGTCGACGCCGCCGTAGGCCAGCACCGCCTCCTCGAAGGCGGCCCGCACCGAGGCCTCGCTCGTGACGTCCATCCCGAGCCCGATGGCCCGGCCCGCGCCGTGGGCGCCCACGATCTCCTCGGCCGCCTTGCGCGCCCCCGCG
>Ga0326726_10003043_pt1 | contig 15379 bp, 17 predicted proteins | sample MHFenrmetagenome_2_FD_207603 | JGI IMG/M metagenome (GOLD analysis project Ga0326726, IMG submission 207603) | Lab enriched peat soil microbial communities from Michigan Hollow, Ithaca, NY, United States - MHF15MN | ecosystem: Environmental > Terrestrial > Soil > Wetlands > Peat | place: USA...
GCTTGGCCTGCTTCTGAATAGCCTCCGACTGGCGTTCCGTGGCAGTGGGTAATGCGCTCTTCTTGGCACGCTGGATCGATGGGTTTTGCCCTTGCTCGGTTTGTTGTTTGGTAGGCTTAGCTGCGACAACCGGAGTCGGCTCTTTTGCTTTTTTGGTTGCCGCAATCGTCTGTCCGACCGTCACTGCCACGACGGCCACGGAACAAACCGCCCCGAGTACAACAAGTTCTAAGAAACTCCGACTCATACCCCTCCCAATTTGTGAGTTGCTGCAAGTGTAGCAGGTCCAGCTAATTGCTAAGCATTGTAACGAGTTAGACAACGTTGTCTATCCCGCATTCTTTCGCTTCGTACTTGTAAGACACGACCTTCTTGCCCTACTCTGTACGTGGAGGTCTGCCTATGGATGAATCTAGTCGTTTAACCAAGACGAAAGAACAGTGGGCAAAAGCCCGGCGTGGCGGCGAAGAACGGGAAGTATTTTACGAAGGAGATGCTCGCCTGCCGCCGGGACAACACCTCACCGAGACCTGGCCTGTGCTCGATCTCGGTCAGAAGCCTGACATTCCAGTCTCGGATTGGACACTCACAATCGGCGGATCCGTGGCTCACCCCGTGACGTGGACATGGGAAGAGTTTCTTGCCCAACCCCAGTTCAAAGACGTCTCCGACTTTCACTGTGTGACGAGCTGGAGCCGGTTCGACAACGAGTGGGAAGGAGTCAGTTTCAAGCATATTCTGTCCATGGTGAAGCCGCTGGCCTCGGCAAAGTTCGTCCTCTTTAAATCGTTCGATGACTACACCACCAATCTGCCGCTTGAAGCCTGCGACGATCAGGACGTGCTCCTGACGTATAAATGGAACGGCAGACCCCTCACGAAAGAACACGGAGGCCCGGTCCGGATGATTGTCCCGAAGCGCTATGCCTGGAAAGGCGCCAAATGGGTGAAAGAGATTACATTTTCAGATAAAGATGAAAAGGGGTTCTGGGAAGTACGGGGCTACTCGAACAGCGGGTTTCCTTGGGAAAATGATCGATATGGATGAACCCGCCTGGCAGGATGCTGAAAAAGCCCGCCAGCTTCGTTCTCAACTCATCGAAATCCTCAACGTACCCCCGAGGGTACGCCTCCGGTTTCGACGCGCCTGCGGCCTTGCTGGTCGGCCTTTTTGAGCATCCTGTGTGATGTTATCCTGTGACTCCAAACCTGTAGGTCAATGAAGTTCTGGTCTGCCAGAACAGTTTTTCCGCAGCCTGTTCGCCCATTGCCTCCATCGCCCCCTTATGATTTAATCCGTACGGTTAATCGTCCGCAAAACGGCTGGCAAGGCCAATCTTCTCCCACTGGAATCACCACGAGACAGACCCCTTGTCATTACCCTTACCCTTCCATTAACGAGAACCGTAACAGAGTCATGCACTCGTTCGGCCGACGTTTGTCAGTCTACTAAGGAGCAGGTCCCTTTCTCTCCAATGAGCGATATGTCAGGCGCCATACGTAAAGTGGAGTTCTGGCCGGTGGATGTACCCATCACTGACCCCTTCGTCGTCGCCACCGGCGCACGAACGGTTGCAGAGAACGTCTTCCTGCGAGTCACCCTGGCCAATGGCGCACAGGGCTATGGGGAAGCGGCGCCGTTTCCTGAAGTCGGGGGAGAAACTCGCGAAGGCTGCCTTGCGGCCCTCCATCGACTCGGCGGAGCCGTTCTCGGTCGTTCAGCCGCCGACTACAAGGAGATCGGGCTGTGGCTATCTGAACAGGCCCTCACTCATCCAGCCGCTCGTTGCGCACTCGAAACCGCGGTCATCGATGCCTACTGCCGCGCATCGAATATTCCGATGTGGCAACTGTGGGGTGGTGCGGATGTGCGAGTACGGGAAACGGATATCACCATTCCCATCGCCGATCTCGACAAGACCCTCGCCCTGGCGAGCGGATGGTATACGAAGGGGTTCCGCCTCTTCAAAATGAAGGTCGGCAAAGACGTCCAGAGCGACGTCCGGCGTTTGGAAGCCGTGCATCGTGCACTCCCGGGCATCTCGTTCATCGGCGATGGCAACCAGGGGTTCTCGCGTCAGGACTGCCTGACGTTTGCACAGGGGGTGAGGAGATTTGGTGGGATGATGGTACTGCTTGAGCAGCCGGTGGTACGGGACGACCTTGACAGCATGGCGGCGATCCGCAGAGAGACGGGTATTCCTGTCGCGGCGGATGAATCAGTCCGCTCGCTCGCGGACGCCCAAGAGGTCGTCGCCCGAGGCGCGGCAGACTATATCAACATCAAGATCATGAAGACCGGCCTGGTCGAAGCAGTGGAGATCGCCTCTTTCACCAAATCGTCCGGCCTCAAGTTGATGATCGGCGGGATGGTCGAAACCCGCATAGCGATGGGTTGCTCATTCAGCTTGGTCCTTGGACTTGGCGGCTTCGACGTGCTCGACCTCGACACCCCGCTCTTGCTGGCCGGTGATCCCGTCGCGGGTGGCTACCAATATGATGGCTCACGCCTGCAACCATGGTCTGGACCAGGCCTCGACATGAAAACGGCGCCTTCTCCAAACGTCACCACCATCGAATAATTCAACCGACCGCTTCGTCACACTTCTTGCAATTCAAGATTTCTCCGAGATGCTGTTTCCGGCCATCCTCTGTCAGAACCCAGGGCCGATTCGTCATCGGTGGCTGGTGACGCACGTGCTGACCGTGGCCGCATTGTAAATCGGCCACCCAATCACCATATTCGTCCACATGATATCCGACAATGGGTTGATGCACGCACACACCTCCCAAGTATTCTCGTTATCGATTTTTCAGGGGTATGCTACACTTGCGCGCATGCTAACACGAACGCAGGAGCACGCGTCATGAAGCAGTCTGATTCGAGAGTCGGCTTCGTGGGAGTCGGTCGGATGGGGGCCAACATGGCCCGGCGATTGCGGGATCAACAGGAAACAATCGTAGCCGTGTACGATAACGATCGTGCCACGGCCGCCAACCTTGCGACCGAGCTAGACTGTGAAGCGGCTGCGACCCCTGCCCGCGTGGCGGAACTCGCAGGCACGATTCTCACGGTCGTGTCCGATGATGCCGCGATGCGCCAGATCTTTTCCCCGGCCGACCCAGAGAGTCTACTCCACCACGCCAAGGACCGGCTCTTCGTGAACTGCGCTACCCTCTCCCCGGCAATGCACGCCGAGGTCGAAACTCTGGTGACGCAACGTGGCGGCCGGAGTCTCGAAGCCTGCATGGCCAGCAGCATCACGCAGGCGCGCCACGGCACGCTTTACCTCATGTGTGGTGGGCGTTCGGATGTGTTCAAGGCGGCTAAACCGCTCTTAGAAAAACTGAGTACACACCTCCGCTATATTGGATCGGCAGGAGAGGCTGCGAAGGTCAAAGCCCTCGTCAACATGGTGATGAACTGTAATACAGCGGCACTGGCAGAAGGGCTTGGGCTTGGGGCAGCGCTTGGCCTCGATCTGACGATGTTGCGAGACATCTTCGCCCAAACAGGAGCCGCGTCGCGGGTGTTAGAGACCGACGGCGAGGATATACAGAACCGAGCCCATGACTGCTACTTCTCGGCTGCCCATGCAGCGAAGGACTCGGGTATCGCCCTCGCGTTAGCGAAGACCGCAGGACTCACAGTCCCGTTAGCTCAAGCGACTTACGAGCAATACCTGCGACTGGTTGCTCTCGGCAAAGGCGAACTGGACAAGTCCGCCGTCTCTGAGCTTACCTTCAAAGACCGAAGCTCACAGTAGCATGATGCTGAAAAAGTCCGCCAGCGGCGTTCTCGCATTGTTCAGACCCTCCACGTACCCCAGAGGGTACGCCTCGGGCCTTCACTCGCTGCGGCCTTGCTGGACAGCCTTTTTGAGCATCCTGCCAACCATTCATTCACTTTCACTCTACGTACCGCACAACAGCGTGTCGCACAAAAAAAGTTATTCCGAAAACTGCTAGGAACCTGCCCAACGTTGTCATCCCCATCCCTCACCGTTTCTCAAAGGGGAGTTCTGGCCGTTGACTGGCAGGAAAGTAGGTCCAGCGCCTCTGCTCGTCTTCATCGAAGCTGCCGAGGAAAGTCACGAAGCGATCGAGGGTGCGAAACTCTGAGAGCGTGATCGTACAGTGCGGCACATCAATCACGCGGGCATCGTACTGGCCCACCACGTAGAGCACACCCACTCCCGCTTGATAGAGATTACGCCGACTCGCATACCCCGTATTGGGAAAGAGGTCGACCTCGATGGAGCAGCCTCCAGACCTGACCAACTTGAGCCGGAGATCGTGCCGAGAGAGGAACGGATTGGTGGCGGTTCTGGTGATCGTCAGGCGCACCTGATCTGCCGAGAACTCGACAGAGGCCGGCACCGGCACATCGCTACTGCAGGCCGACAGAACTAGGAGCAGACCTACCAAACATCTTGCCGGATACGCCCCAATCACTTGGATGCTGGAACTTTTGGCGTAGCGCCAATCGCATCCAACCCTGCTTGAGCACAGGCATCGTCGAGGTGTGCACCGGGTGCTCCACCAACACCGATCCCTCCGACAATCTCCCCGCCGATCTCGATCGGGAGACCGCCCCCGAGTATCAGGACCTGATCGTTTATCTCGCGAAGAGCTTGCAGCGTCGGCACCTTACTGATCAGCTCAGCCAGCTCGGTCGTAGGACGGCGAAAACTCGCAGCGGTATAGGCCTTCTTCCTGCTGCTATCGACCGTATGCGGCCCGGCCCCATCAGCTCGGGCCATGGCGCGAAGCACACCGGCTCGATCCACGACCGAGACGCTCACCCGGTAACCATCTTTGTTGCAGGCATCCAACGATGCCTGGATCGCCTTGCCTGCCAGACCCATCGGCAAGACAGCCTCCTTCGGCAATTCCTCGGCAGCCGGCACCGTATGAGGCATCAGCATCACACACGCCATTGCGATTATAAGCCGACACGCCTTAGCCGCAGCACGCCCAATATATTGCAGGTGAACGCATGCCATGGGTGTGTCTCCTGGTTGAATACAGAGGTGCGGCAAAGAGCGTACGAAGACGTGGGGGGGCTGTCAAGAGGGCAACGTTGGACCGGGGATTCAGGAGATGGAAAACGCTGTCGCTAGCTCCAGACGACGCGTTCTTGATTGAGGAGATAATCGATGACTTCGATGCTATTGCGCATCTGGATTTGCGCCTTTTCAGACATGGGGAGGACAGCGCCAACCAGCTTGCCTGATTCAACGTCGTCAAGCGACGGAATCCCGTCAGGTCCACGCTTTTCAAGTTCCTGCCGGTAGCTTGCCACGGTTGCCTCCGTTTCTCTGACAAGTAGATCAGCAATTCCTACGCCAGAGATCCATCACCTATATAACTGACGGCGTACAAGTAGCATAGCACATGAAAGTCTGTGCTCCGGTGAGAGTGGGCCATCTTATTGATTCAAGACTACTTTTCAGTCTATCAGTGTGCGGCGGTTGAGGTAGGAGCAAGGGCGCCGAGGTATGGGAACCGACCGATTCTGAGAAGCGGGGTATCGAAACGTAGGCGAAAATCGTCATGCCCTGGGTCAACAAATCGCGGGTCGCCGGTAATATCTGACTGGGCCTTGAGCTCAGGAGCCGGTTGGTTCGGATTACCCTCTCGTAAGTAATCCCCCTCCGTGTTGTAGAACGCATTGAACGAGGTGCTGGTCTGACTGGATGGGGCAATCACAAAGCCCCTTTGATTCAGCCCGACCACGTTGCCGCTGACATCACTCTGGGACTGCCCGAGAAACGCTGCGCCGCCGCCATTCTTGACCAAGGTATTGCTCACCAGCACGGCTCGGGCACGGTCGCTGACCACGACGGCTTCAAAAAGACTTCGGGTAATCACGTTTCGCTCCAACCGCACATTCGACTTGCCGGCGATCGAGACGCCATGATCGTTATCATGGATGAAATTCCCGATGAGGACGGCTTCTGAATCGGCAAACTGAGCGCCGGTCGTCTCGCTCCCCCCGATGACACAATCTTCTATCCGTACGTCGTGGACTTGCTGGCTGAATAACATGCCATTGATTTTGACCCGACGAAGGACAATGCCTTGCCCATTGAAAAGACCGACGGCATGCCCCCCTTGATCATTGATGGTCATATCGCTGATCTCAATGTCCGTTGCTCCATAGGGCCACTTGCCGACATGGAGAGCGCCCACCACAATATTACGCCCCAGAATCGTCACCTGATCCATTCCAGCCCCGACAAACTTGATCTTCTCTTTGCTGTGAATGGTCACATCCTGAGGATAGTGACCCGCCTTGACGAAGACGGTGTCGCCCTTCCTGGCTGCATCGACCGCTGCTTGAAGAGAGACGTAGTCCCCGGTTCCATCCAGGGCAACCACGAGGGTTCGAGGACGAAGTGGCGGCCCCTCCTCGGCCCATACCGGGCCGAAGCCCCAGCACGCAAGCACCGCAATGAAACCTAGAAATACGAGTTGTTTCATGTGGGAACTCATACAAGCCTCCCCCGCCGGAAGTCAATCAAGCCCACATTATTCACGAAGACTTCTACTGCAACCGCCGATACGCCGCTACGACAAGCCTGACGGCGGGCGGGCTCGCCGCTCAGTCAGTCAACATACTGTGTTAAGTATGCCTCCATCCTTCACGGCTCCGCGCGCCCGTCTCGCCTGGCGTCTCGGCGGTTTCGTCACGAACTCTCGTGAATAATGTGGGCTAGGTTGGGATTGATTGTGAGGCGAGCACTCGCATGCTATGCTCCGCACCCATGATTGTGGTCGGCCTCACAGGCGGCGTTGCCACCGGCAAAACTACCGTCGCCAAGATGTTCAAACAATGCGGCGCAGCAATAATCGATGCCGACCAGTTGGCCCACGATGTCGTGAAGCCGGGCAAGCCTGCCTGGCGCCAGATCGTAAAAGCCTTCGGCAAAGCCGTCCTCAATCCTGACCGCACCCTCGATCGTCGTGAGCTGGGAGCCCTTGTTTTCGGAAACAGGGCCAAACTGCGCCAGCTTGAACGAATCATCCACCCGCGTGTCGCGCGCGAGCAACAACGACTCCTGCGCCGGATCGCCAAACGCAAACCCCATACTGTGGTCATCTACGAAGTACCGCTCCTCTTCGAAGCCGGCGTAGACAAACGCGTCGACACCACCATCGTGGTCACCGCCGACCGCGACACCCAAATTGCGCGCCTCAAGAACAGAAACGGCTTCTCCCGCGCTGAAGCGATCCGACGCATCCGCAGCCAGATGCCATTGCCAAAGAAGATTCAACGGGCCGACCATGTGCTGAATGGAACCTTCCCTCGCCCGTCTCTTCGCAAGCAAGTCGGCCAGTTATTCAAAAACCTCCGCCTCCTCGCCTAACCCTCTGCCGTGCATTCCCTCACCCCCTGTGTTAAATTTTGCACATGCGAAACGTCGTGATCATCGGTTCGGGGCCGGCTGGAATCACCGCCGCGGTCTACGCGGCGCGGGCCAACCTCTCCCCCCTGCTCATTGAAGGATGGCAATCCGGCGGACAGTTGACCACGACAACGGAAGTCGAGAACTATCCCGGCTTTGCCAAGGGCATCATGGGCCCGGAACTCATGAAGGAAATGCGAGCCCAAGCAGAACGGTTCGGCACGGAGTTTTTGACCGCTGACGTCACAGCCGTAGACTTTAAGCAGCAACCGTTCACGATCACGGTTGACGCTGAACACACAATCCACGCGAAAGCCGTCATCATCGCCACCGGCGCATCGGCCATTCAGATCGGGGTGAAGAACGAGACGCGCCTCACAGGGCACGGCGTCTCAACCTGTGCGACCTGCGACGGGTTCTTCTTCAAGGGAAAGGATCTAATTGTTGTCGGCGGCGGCGATGCTGCGATGGAGGAAGCGATCTTCCTGACCAAATTCGCCACCAAGGTTTCGATCGTCCACCGGCGCGACAAGCTGCGAGCTTCCAAAATTATGCAAGACCGCGCGACGAAGAACGAGAAGATTACGTTCGTCTGGAACTCCGTCGTCGAAGATATTCTGGGGAACGACATGGTGACAGGCGTGCGAGTGAAGAATCTCGTGACTGGCAAGGTCACGGAGATGCCTTCTGCCGGTGTTTTTGTTGCCATCGGCCATCGGCCAAACACCGCGCTATTTGCCGGCCAAATCATCATGGATGAGAAGGGCTATGTCCGAACGGAGAAGGGAACTGCCACCAGTGTCCCCGGTGTATTCGCCGCAGGCGATGTGCAGGACTCGGTCTATCGTCAGGCGGTCACTGCAGCAGGCTCCGGCTGCATGGCCGCCATCGACGCCGAACGCTTCCTCGAAGCGGGTGAGGGGTGAGGAGTTAGGGGTAAGGGGTTATTAAATGGAGAAACCGCATAAGAAACTTGAGGCATGGCGAGAAGCAGTCGATCTAACCATCGACATCTATCAAGCCACGGATGACTTTCCGAAGGAGCATCGGTTTGCGCTTACCGACCAGATTCATCGTGCGGCGTTGAGCGTTGCTAGCAATATTGCCGAAGGGGCCGCCAGACAAACCAAGAAAGAATTTGCGAACTACCTACACATAGCACAAGCTTCGTTAAGCGAACTCGACACCCAACTCGAAATTGCCAAGAGACTCAAAATCTTGGGTCAGGAGCAATGGTACAGACTCGATGCACAGATGAACCATATTGATAAACTCCTCTCCGGCCTGATCCGGCATTTGAGATCCCAGAGAACTGCGAATACTACCCCTCACCCTTCACCCCTTACCCCTCACCGCTAAAGCTATGCGCTGCGCTATCGTCCATTACCACGAACTCGCCCTCAAAGGCCGCAACCGGGAATATTTTGAGCAGCGGCTCGTACGCAATATTCAATGGACGCTGAAGGACCTCGGCGTCAGACGCGTCGAGAATCTTCGCAGCCGGATTCGCGTGATCCTGCCTGACACGGTTTCGGACAAGATCATTAAAGAACGGCTCACAAGAGTCTTCGGGATCGCCAACTTTTCGCTCGCCCATGGGTTGCCCCTCGATCTGGCCCATCCAGACCTGGGAGCGCTCAGCAAGGCGGTCATCGATGCGCTTCGTTCGCAATCTTTCTCCACCTTTCGCGTATCTGCGAAACGAGCAGACAAACGGCTGGCTCTGACCTCTATGGAAGTTGCACGGGATGTCGGCGCAGCCGTGTGTGAAGGAACAGGCAAGAAAGTCAGCCTGAATAATCCCGACCTCACCGTCTATCTCGAACTGCTCTCCAAAGAGGTCTACTACGCGATCGAAAAGGTTCAGGGGCCGGGCGGAATGCCGGTGGGAGTCAGCGGGAAAGTCGCCTGCCTGATCTCCGGAGGGATCGATTCGCCGGTCGCAGCCTATCGCATGATGAAGCGCGGCTGCCGGGCCCTCTTCATCCACTTCTCCGGCCGACCGCTTGTGAGCCGTGCTTCGGAAGAGAAAGTGCGCGAACTCGTGCAAACCCTCACGGTCCATCAATGCACGTCCACGCTCTACGTCATCCCGTTCGGGGAAATTCAACGCGACATTGTGGCGAACGCGCCGGCCCCGTTTCGCGTGGTGCTCTACCGGCGCGTCATGATCCGCATCGCGCAGGAATTAGCCAAACGCGAACACTGTTGGGGGCTCGTGACTGGCGATAGCTTGGGGCAGGTCGCCTCGCAAACACCGGAGAACTTGACGGTCATTGAGGAGGCGGCAGAGTTGCCGCTCCTGCGCCCGCTCATCGGTATGGACAAGGTGGAAATCACCGACCAGGCTCAGCGCATCAGCACCTTCGCCATCTCGATCGAGCCCGATCAAGACTGCTGCTCACTCTTCACGCCGCCGCACCCCAGTACGAAAACCAGACTCGACGACATTCAGAAGGTCGAGCGGATGTTCGATATTGGCGCGCTAGTGAAGCAGGGGATCGAGAAGGCTGAGCTCACTCAATTCACATTTCCTCAGTAGCAGGATGCTGAAAAAGGCCGCCAGCGGCGTTCTCAGCTCGCAAGAATCCTCAACGTACCCAAGAGGGTACGCCTCCGGTTCTTGCTCCGCCTGCGGCCTTGCTGGACGGCCTTTTTGAGCATCCTGCGATAATCTTCTCCTATCGCCCCTGATCTGCAGCCCAAAGAAGTTCTCGCACGCGACGATAGTTTTTCCGCAGCCTGCTAGCGGGAATTCGCCGGACCCTCACTCATTGCCCTGACTGCTGCGCGAGCGCCTTTTCCCTAATGATTCGAAAATGCGTTTCCAGATCTCGCCGCATCGCCAGGGCCACTATCCAATCCGGCATTTTCGAATCAATCTCGACGAGCAGTTCAAATTCGGCTTTTGTATGAGTTCCGCCATCGACGGAGATGAGCTTCCAGACCCGGCGGTACTGCTTGAAATCGCCCCCCTTCAATTCCGTCAGTATCCCGCCGGTCGGCAGGGTCATTGTCTCACTCAATAGACGCTGCTCCCCAGGGAGCAGGGCATGGTCGATTCGGATATCCGTGAATACCTTGCCGTCCTGCTCCCGGATCTCCGCCATCCGCATCCGTACCTCGAAGAGCTCGGGCCAATGGGTATAGTCGCTCAGTAATCGCTGAATGATTGCCGGTTCCACGGGAAAGAGAATCGTGGCGGTCGCCCGCACACCGCCGGTGGGTTCCGTACGAACATCCAATACGACCGGCTCGGCCGTGCGGCTCAACCCAGGCCAGCCAAACAGCAGACAACCCATCACGAGCAACACACGCCACAACATGGCGTGATTATATCGACCCACTGTGAGCCAGGCGAGCACTAACAGGGATCCGTGAGACGTGAAACGTTTCGGAGGGAGAAAAATCTACCATCTATGTTATACATTTAACCGTTCACGTCTTACGTTTCACGGTTCTTGGTAGGATACCACCTGATGAAACGCTGGCTCTTCCTACTTCTGATGTTCATCGGCCTGTGGGGCCCTTTAGAAGCAGCGCGCGCGCAACCTATGGATGATTCTCACGCCACGACAGAACAGTCTTGTAGTTTCGGTATGGCAAAAGGAGAGGCTTCGCAGAGTTGTCACGTTCCCTTTCCCGTCGGCTGCCTCGTGGCCAATATCCCCGGAACCGATAAACCCTGGACGACCATCTCCAAGGGTGGAAAAACATTCTGCCGATTCGACGACAAAACCACAGACTGGAAAACCAAGATCACCGGCTCCTGTAGCCGCTGCAATTCCGACCATTGTTCGGTCCAGTTTAGCGTCCGGTTTGACTGTTCCCAACAATCGCACTAGCTATGTCTATTGCTGAAGCGATTAAGGCTGAAGCCCGGGCCCTGGGTTTCGACGCCGTCGGCATAAGCCAAGTCCCCCTTAGCAGTCAGCCATTAGCTGAACTCCCTCCTTCCCTACCCCCAGACCCCGCTACCCCATTACCCCATCTCTTATTCAGCCGTCTCACGGAATGGCTCCAGCGAGGCTACCACGGCACGATGTCCTGGATGACTCGCGACCCGTCTCGTCGAAGCGATCCGCAGCAGGTATTGCCAGGATGCCGATCGATGGTGTCGGTCGGGATGAACTACTACACGGACAATCGTGCGAACGAGCAGCCTGGAATGGGACGCATTGCCCGTTACGCCTGGGGGAAGGATTACCATACGGTGATGAGCGGGCGACTCTCGCAACTTGAAGCGAAAATCGCCGCCCTTGTGCCAGGCGTGACCACCAAAGCCTACGTCGATACCGGCCCGATCATGGAAAAGGCCTGGGCACAGCAGGCCGGCCTCGGCTGGATCGGGAAACATTCCAATCTCGTCTCGGCCGAATGCGGCTCATGGCTCCTGCTCGGGGAGATTTTGACGACTCTGGATCTGGAGCAAGATGAACCGGCCACAGATCTCTGCGGAAGCTGCACCCTTTGTATTCAAGCCTGTCCAACCGGCGCCATCGTAGAGCCCTATGTCGTCGATGCCAGGCTCTGTATCTCCTACTTGACCATCGAACTTCGCGGCGATCGAGATGTCATCTCCGACGACCTCGCTGCTCAGATGGGTAATCGCATCTTCGGCTGCGACGATTGCCTGGATATCTGCCCCTTCAACCTACGGGCAGACGCGACGAATGAGCAAGCCTTCACCCCTACCGCCTTGACCCTTGCTCCCAGCCTTCAGGCTCTGGCTCAGATCAGCAAAGAGAGTTTCGCGACCGCCTTCAAAGAGAGTCCCCTCAAGCGAGCCAAACAGAGCGGCCTCCTTCGCAACGTAGGGATTGCACAGGACAATCACACGCGACAGACAGGCGGCCGGGTCTCATAAGAACCCCCTGTTTTATTGGCAGGAAGAGGAGTAGGCTATTGCAAGTACTTAGCAGGATGCTCAAAAAGGCTGTCCAGCAAGGCCGCAGCGAGGGAAGAGGCGAGTCGTACGCTTCGGTACGTTGAGCCTCTGAGCGAAGTGAGAACGAAGCTGGCGGACTTTTTCAGCATCCTGTTGGTGGCTCGCGGGGAGGCCTGAACACTATGCATCCTCCGATCTTGCTGCTCATCTCGACCGATCCCCACGCCAAACCGTTGCTCGAAGAAGCCCTCGACCGCCACCACGCCAACATCCTTCCCGCTGCAACGACCGAAGAGGGTGTGCGCATCCTGAAGGACCAAACCGACCTCGCACTTGTCCTCTGTGATGAGAGTCAGGGACGGATTGCGAGCCAAGTGATCCTGTCCCAGGCCAGACGCATCCCGCACAACCTCCCAGTTATCATCCTCGGAACAGACGGGTCAGCAAGAGCCGCGGTGGAGGCAATGCACCAAGGCGCCACCGACTACCTCGCACAACCGGTCACGACCAAGGATCTCCTGAGCGCCATCGACAAGACCCACATCTTCGAAGCGGCAGAGCCCCGAGCGCGGGAGGAGCGTTCTTCAGCATTCGATCAGATCGTCAGCCGGTCGCCTCAAATGGAACTGCTGAAACATCTGGCAGCAGAAGTCGCCCAAACCGATGCGACGACCGTCCTCATCACCGGTGAAACCGGCACCGGCAAGGAACTCTTCGCCCATGGGATCCATGCCGCCAGCCCTCGCTTCAACGGTCCCTTCGTGGCGCTCAATTGTGCGGGCATTCCCGAGAACCTGCTGGAATCAGAACTGTTCGGCTATCAGCGCGGCGCCTTTACCGACGCAAAGCAGACCAAACCTGGACGATTCCAACTCGCGGAGGGCGGCACACTCTTTCTCGACGAAATCGGTGAGATGAGTCCTTCCGCGCAAGCGAAGCTCTTGCGTGTCTTGGAACATCACCAGGTCGATCCACTGGGCGACACGCGCAGCATCCGCGTCGACATTCGCGTAATCGCAGCCACGAACGAAGATTTGCCGGCTCAGATCAAGGCCGGGCGATTCCGGCTGGATCTCTACTATCGGCTGAACGTCTACCAACTGCGCATCCCGCCGCTCCGCGAACGACCAGAAGATATCGAACCAATTCTGACGTCATTTCTGGAGGTCGCCCGCAGGGATCACGGCTGTCGCATCAAGGGCATCACCCCAGCCGCGTTGATCATCTTGCAAGACCACGACTGGCCCGGCAACGTCCGAGAACTGCACAACATAGTCGAAGGGCTCACCATCACCTGTAAGGACGACATGATCCAACCGGACCACCTCCCTGCCTCGGTGCGAAGCTCTGGATCGAACGGGGAGATCGAGAAGACCTCGCTCCTGGCCTTTGGCCTCTCGGCCCAGGAGATGGAAAAGAAACTGCTAACAGAAGCACTGCAACGCACAGGCGGCAATATTTCCGAAGCCAGCCGTCTCCTCAAGATCACCCGCAATACACTCCGATATCGCATGGCAAAGTACCAACTCTGATTCGGATGCTGAAACAAGCCCCCAACTTCGTTCTCGGCTCGACACAATCCTCAACGTAGCCATGAGGCTACGCCTCCGGTTCTGTCTCCCCTGCGGCCTCGTTGGATGGCTTGTTTGAGCATCCTCACCTGAGCAAGCAGACAGCAAGCTGGACATGCTCGTCTTGTGTCAATTCAAGGAACGGCCACTCCGCACCCGCAACTCAGCGGATCATCTCTGCCAAGAAGGTGAGAGCCGGGATATACGGTGGGCTGATAGCTGGATAGATCGCAGGATTTGCAGTCTATCCCGGTAGGTTGCACTATAGTCTGCAGCAGACTTAATAGTTGGGCGTCACAAGCGACGGGTCGGCGATGAACGTCATCTACAAGATCACATACCCGAATGGGAAGATCTACGTCGGTCAGGATCGGACTGACAGTATCAACTACTTCGGGAGCCCTGACGACAATCTCATCGCGAAGGATTTCACCAGAGAGCAGAGACGTCGGTTCACCATCACACGAGACATTCTCTGGGAGTCAGAGACGGCCACGCCCTCCGAAGTCAGTCAGAAGGAAGTTCAGTTCATCCTCGGTCTGAGGTCGAACGATCCGTCTATCGGTTACAACCAGTGGCCAAAGTTCAAGGCGCAAGATGACGCCCAACCTATCAATGCACCGGAGAAGTTCTGAATCGCTCACCGCAGTCAAAGAGGTGGGAGCTTCCACCATCAATCACGGGGGCTTCCTTCTAGTCACATTTGACTTTATTGTTATGGCTTTCGTAGTCTTCATTCCGGTGAAGCAAGCCGCCTGCTTGAAGAAAGAAGCGCCACTACTGCGACGAAATTTCCTACGATGCGACGATAAGAAGACTCACACGATAGATGCGCCGCACAATTGAGAAGGGGGAGACCATGATGCAGGCATTCAAAACCGCCATCCTCGTAGGAGGCTTGGCCGCTCTGGCAGGCTGTGCGAGCTGGGATAATGGCCCCATTTGTACTAAAACTCACGGATGGCAGGCGTGGGCTGACAGTCGTTGCGATGCCGAGGTCGCCCCGCAGGCCGTCGGCCTTCAGGCCGGGACAGGGGACAAAGATAAACTCGCAGCCGACCTTGCCGAGAACAAGCAGCGGAATGCGGAACTCGAGAGGCAGCTGGCTGATCGCGACAAGGAACTCGCCGGTTTGCGAGGCGAACTCTCTACCGAGATGGCGAAACTGAAAGAAGCTCAGCGTAGATTGATACCGGCGCTTCGTCCTGAAATCGAGAAGGGTGACATCACTGTCGACCTCAACAACGAACGGTTGTTGATCAACCTGTCCTCCGCCTATCTGTTTGGTTCCGGCCAAGATGAACTGAAACCGGCGGGCGCCGATGCACTGAAGCACGTCGGGGCGGTCTTGAAAGATTTCCCGGAGTACAAGGTGTCGGTGGACGGGCATACCGACAACGTGCCGATCCAGGGGGCGCTGCAGAAGAGGTTCCCCACGAACAAGGAACTCTCCCAATCCCGTGCGGCCAATGCGGCGAAGGCACTGACCAAAGGTGGTCTTCGCACCGT
>Ga0326726_10003044_pt1 | contig 15378 bp, 8 predicted proteins | sample MHFenrmetagenome_2_FD_207603 | JGI IMG/M metagenome (GOLD analysis project Ga0326726, IMG submission 207603) | Lab enriched peat soil microbial communities from Michigan Hollow, Ithaca, NY, United States - MHF15MN | ecosystem: Environmental > Terrestrial > Soil > Wetlands > Peat | place: USA...
GGGCAATCGTACAGGCCGCAGTGCAAAAAGGGATCACGTTACTGGATGTCGCGGAATTTGAAGCGCTCGAAGGAGTCGGCGTGAAGGGAGTGATCGGAGCGTCCGCCGTCCGGATCAGGAAACCGGCTGTTGAGGAAGCGGCCCAGCCCGATGTGAAAGCCCTGCAGTCGCAAGGCAAAACGGTCGTGGTACTCGAACTGGACGGCCTGGTCAAGGGAATCGTTGCTCTTTCCGACACGATCAGGAAAGAATCCCGTGATGCTGTTGCTGCGCTGCTGAGCATGGGCATCAAGGTCATCATGCTCACCGGAGACAACCGCGCCGCGGCCGGGTACATGGCCACCCAGGCAGGTATCGACGAGGTGATCGCTGAAGTGCTCCCGTCGGGCAAATCCGATGTCGTCAAAAAGCTTCAGGCTGAAGGTCACAAGGTCGCCATGGCCGGAGACGGCATTAACGATGCCCCTGCCCTCGCCCTTGCCGAAGTCGGCATCGCCATGGCCACCGGCACAGACGTCGCCATCGAATCGGCTGGAATAACCATCCTTAACGGCGACATCCGGAAAGTCGCCCAGGCGATCACCCTGTCGCGAAAAACGATGCGGGTCATCCGCCAGAACCTTTTCTGGGCTTTCATCTACAACGTAATCGGCATTCCGCTTGCCGCCGGAGCACTCTATCCCCTGTTCGGCATCTTCCTGAACCCGGTATTCTCCGGCATCGCCATGGCCGGCAGCAGCGTCTCTGTCGTCACAAACTCCCTTCGCCTGAAAACCGCCAAACTCTGAGCCATGGACAAGAAAATCCTCGATACGTACCGTTCATTCCTCAAGGACGAAATCCGAAACTCCGTTGATTTTTCCCAAACCGACCAGAACCGCAGGATTCCGCCGCCCCCTATCGAAAAGCCCTGTTCGGCCGAAGCGAAGCTGACGGACCTTCCCCGAATAGATCAACTGAAAGAGATCGGCCATGTCGACCTCCTGACGGCTATCGCTAAACGGGAAAGCTGCCGCGTCTATAACGACACCCCCCTGACCCTCGAAGAGCTCTCTTTCCTTCTCTGGGCAACTCAGGGAGTCAAGCACAAACTCGATGCCGGCCATGCGCTGAGAACGGTTCCCTCCGCCGGATGCCGACACGCGTTCGAGACTTACCTGTGCGTGTTGAATGTTGACGGGCTTGAGAAGGGAATCTACCGCTACCTCCCACTCGAACACCAGCTCCTGTTCGAATTCGAAGTGGAAAACCTCGAGCGGAAAGTCGTCAGTGCTGCCCTCGGCCAGCCATACCCCGGATACGCAGCAGTCACCTTCGTCTGGACCGTTATTCCCTACCGAATGGAGTGGAGATACGGGCTTGCCGCTCACAAGGTCATCGCCCTCGATGCAGGACACGTCTGCCAGAACCTTTACCTGGCCTGTGAAGCCATCGGTGCAGGAACCTGCGCCATCGCAGCTTACGACCAGAATGAGATGGACTCGCTGCTCAATATTGACGGAGATGAGGAGTTCACGATCTATCTCGCTCCCGTCGGTCACAAGCTGTAACATATGAATGTATCAGTCTGTAAAAATGACCCTGCACACATAATGGTGTTATCAGTCAACACGCGACAAAGGATATACGACAACAGAAAAGGGCTACCCGTGAAGGTGGCCCTTTTCTGTTGTAATTCGCACTCAGATCTCAACAGACCGCATCATTTTGATTTATGAGGCGGCCTCATTGAATTAATGTGCATGGTGATGATCGTGTTGATGGTCATGATGGTCATGATGGTCGTGATGGTCGTGATCGTGGCCGCCTTTATTACCGAAACTCACAGGAAGTGCTGATTTCAGCACGAGCACCATGAGTAAGATCGCCGAGGCGACAGCGATAATTCCACCCTCTTCATGAGTCCCGGTCCTTACCCAGTGCCGGGGATCAAGTCCGAGATATCCGTACAGGGCGTTGATGAGCGTTCCTGCGAGGAAGGACATCACGACGATGACTACCAGATAGACCGCGGTCGCCCGCTTGCCGAGCAGTTTGGAGATTACCGGGAGCGATGCAGCGTTAGTTGCCGGTCCGGCGAGCAGAAACACAAGGGCAGCTCCGGGCGATATCCCCTTGAGAGCGAGCGCTGCGACGATTGGCGTCGATGATGTGGCGCAGACATACAGAGGCACCGAAATGGCCAGCATCATGGCCATTGAGAGAAACTCGTTGGAGAGATACTTCTCGATCAGTTGCGGCGAAACAAACACTGAAATCAGGCCGGCAAGCAGCACACCGACAAAAAGCCACAAACCAACGTCGCCCAGAAGGTCGCCGAATGCAAAAGACATCCCTTCCCTGAATTTCTCGACAACTCCCGGTTTCGGTTTCGGAGTGCTCGAATGGCTGCAACCGCAGGAACAGGATGATTTGGCTGCGACCGGCTCGGCCGGCTCTTCAACCCTGCCGAATTTCTCAGAGAAGGAGACTGCTATGCCGGTCGCGACGGCCGTCACCAGAGCGGCGACAGGCCTGAAAATCGTAATTACAGGATCGAGCAAGGCATAGGTGACTGCTATTGAGTCGACGCCGGTTTCCGGCGTGGAGATAAGGAACGATGCAACGGCTCCCTTTCCGGCCCCCTGCTTTTTCAGGCCTGCAGCAGCAGGAACGACTCCGCAACTGCATAACGGGATAGGCACACCGATCGCAGAAGCCTTGATAATGCTGCCGATACCTCCGCCAAGATGGGTAGCGATAAAGTTTCCAGGAAGAAACGCCTTAACGAGCCCGGCCACAAAAAAACCGATGAGGACGAACGGTGCAGCATCGAGGAGCACACTCCATGACGCCTTGATTATACTGAACAAAACCGATGTTGCTTCATGCATGATACGGACTCCTTGACTACTGCTTTACTGACTCTTTACCTCTTTAACATCATTATATGATCACTCGTTCATACTTAAGACAAAAAAAAAATGATCATCAATGTTCGACATGCTCAAACCCGAGACGGATAAGACCTGAAATGTGGCTGTCGTCCAGGCTGTAGAGGACATTCTTGCCCTGCTTCCGGGACCTGACGATCTTGGCGTCCCTCAGCACCCTCAACTGATGCGATACGGCCGACTGGTTCATACCGAGGATGGTGGTAAGGTCGCATACGCAAAGTTCAGAACGGTAGAGTGCATTCAGGATCCTGATCCTGGTGTGATCCCCGAGGACCTTGAAAAGCTGTGCAACGTCCTGCTGCAACCGCTCCCCCGGCATTGCCTTACGCACTTCGTCCACCACGTCGGGGTGGTCGCAAGTGTGCTGACAAAGTTCAGCCTCTTTTTCAGACATTGTTGATTCCGTCATATGAACAGTTACTCATACGATAACACAAATCGAAATAACAAACAAATCGTATGTGGCGCTGACATCAGCTCGATGCGATCAATCGCTCGACCCACGCAACCTGGCCGGGCAGACAGACGCTCTTGAGATCGTAACGTTCCTGGACGAAAAGACGCGCCTGCCTGCCGAGAAAGGCACGCCTCCCGGGGTCGTCGAGCAGCGAACAGACCTTATCGGCGAGAGCCTTGATATCGAAAAAATCGACAAGGCATCCGGTTTCGTCATGCCTGATCACCTCCCTGACAGGCTGCGTATCCGAAGCTACAATGGCGCATCCGACGCTCATGGCCTCAAGCAGACTCCATGAGAGGACGAAAGGATAAGTCAGATAGATGTGAACTGTGGAGAGTTGCAGGAGGGCCATAAACCGGTCATATGAAACCTTGCCGAGATAGTGCACCCTGTTCCAGTCGGCATCGCTTATCTGTGGACGAACCTCTTTGGCAAAGATCTCTTTCCAGCTGCCGCCTTCAACGGGTTTCGAACCATAACTCACATTGTCGCCGCCTACGATCAGAACCTTTGCCCGGGGCCTGCGCACCAGGATGTCGGGCAGTGCCCGCATCAATATGTGGTAGCCTCGATATGGTTCCAGGTTCCGGTTCACGAAAGTGATGACCTCATCGGAGCAGGAAAGCGTTTGATCGCCTCCGATGGAAAATGAAGCCGAAGCATTTGGGCTGGCCGTTTCCGTATGGATTCCGTCGTGGACTACCGTGATCTTCGAACGGAATGGCTCCGGAAAAGTGTCTGCCTGCCATTTCGTCGGTGACAGGCCGGCATCCGCAATGGTGAAATGGAGGTGGTTGTTGAGGTTTTTTATCCTGATCCGGCAGGCGTCGCTCTGAGGGTCCCTGGTCGGGAACTCAGGATCGAATCCGATGTCGGTTCCATCGAGGCTGTAATAAAACTCACAGTAGATCCCCAGTTTCGCATCCGGCCACACATCCTTGATAAACATGCTTTCGCCCCAGCCGGGATGGGCGACCACCAGGTCCGGATTATATCCGTTGGCCCTGAGCTGCATGGCCACCCTGTAGCAGGACTCCCCCCTGATCGTCTTGGTTTCAAAGTCGGCAACCCATGGGTGAATCACCGTGGAACTGCTCCTGAGGGCCCGGTAACCGATCAGCCTGATCCCCTGCCATTGAGCTGGAGGATCCTTCATCATGGTCATCGCCGACACTTCATGACCGCGCTGGACAAGGGCGGGCGCAAGGTGCCTGAACTGGCCGGGAAAGTTCTGGTGTAAGAAAAGTATACGCATAAAAAGGAAACGTTTGCCGACTTAACGGTTCGCTATCTCAAGCCAGCTGTTTACCTCCTGAATATCTTCCACTGCAAGCGTTCCCGCCGCCTCCTTGAGCATGAGCATGTTCAGAATGTACTGATATCTTGATTTTGCAAGGTTCCGCTTGCTTTCGAACAGCTTCTGCTGAGCGTTAAGCACGTCGACATTCGACCGCATTCCGACAATAAAGCCTTTCCGGGTTCCTTCGAGAACTACTTCATTGGCCTTTACCGCCTGCTCATAAGCCTTGATCTGTACTATCCCGTTCAACACTCCATCATAATATTTACGCACGTCCGACACGATTGCACGCTCCTGCCAGTTGTACTGCTCGTTGGCCTTCATCCTTTTCGCAACGGCCTGACGGACCTGTGCGCTTGAGTATCCGCCTGTATATATCGGGACATTGACCTGCACATTAACGGACCATGTGTCATACGTTGAGCCGATCGTATAGTTGTTTTCACTGACGGAATAACTCCTTCCGGCGACAAGATCGATGCTGGGAATCTTCAATGCACGGGTTTTCTCCACCTCACGGCGAGCTATCTGTATGTCCTGCAGGGCTGCTCCGACCTTCGGATTGTTGGTCTCGGCCAGCTTGATCCATGAATTGACATTGCGGGGTTCAATGCCGGTAAGTGGAATTTTTTCAGCCACGATTTTGCATAGCGCGTCCGGATAAACACCGGTAATCCGTTCAAGTTCACGTCGGCTGAATTCGAAACCTGCTATGCTGCTTGCCTTTTCTGCCAACGCCATATCGAGACTTGCCTGGGACTCGTTGATCTCGGTTATGGTACCGAAGCCGGTCTGGTAACGTCGACGTGCCTGCAGTAACTGTTCATTTGTAGCCACGACCTGGGCATTCGTGAAATTCACATTCTCTTCAGCGTACAGCACGTTAAAAAAAGCCTCTGCAGTGCGAGCCATAAGTCCTGAGTTTTCACCATGAAACAGCAACTCGCTTTTTGCCTCGATAGCTTTTGCCTGCTTGTATGCGGCAATACTCTCCATATTCAGGAGCGGTTGCCGGAGAGAAACACTGTGACTGAGGGTGTTATAATAGGTACGATCACCTTCAGGACGATATGGCGTAAAGCTTTCAGTCCTGTTCCTGCCCCTCGAAGTCGAGGCTCTGATGTTCGGCAGAAATGCCGCATAGGCTTTGGAAACCTCCTCTTTCGAAATGGTCAGGTCAGCCTCTGCAGAATGAATCTGCGCATCGTAGGCTACCGCATGACTATAGGCCTCATTGAGGTCGAGAGGTTTTGCAAATGCGCACGAGGGCAGGCAAACGATCAAAAAGGTACTCAAGGCAGCACAAATGTTTCGGTTGAATCCTGCGCTGCCGTTAAAAGCAATATCCGGCAATGACATAAGGGAGATACGAGCCATCTTTCTCACTCCTCCTTCAGCGATGCAGACATTCTTTTGATCAGAGGGTGCATGATGTAAGTCAGCAGCGAACGCTCCCCTGTCTTGATGATCACCTGAACCGGCATGCCGGGTTGTAATCTATGCTGACCAAGCATCTTGATGCCTGCTGAAGTAACTGCAATTCTCGCAAGATAATAGGGCTGTGCCGGCGCGTTTCCCGTCTGCATGTCGGTTATCAGATCCCCGGATATCGACTCGACTCTGCCGCTCACGACAAGCTGAGGGGAATTTGCAAACGATGCGAATGAAACGTTTGCCAAAAGTCCGGCATGAACCTTGTCAATCAGGTGGGGTGCGATTTTCGCTTCAATCAGCAGGCCTTCATTGCTTGGTACGATATCCATGATTTTCTGGCCCGGCTGAATAACCGCCCCGACTGTCTGAACCTGCAACCCGACAACCTGTCCTTCGGAGGGAGACTTGATCTCCGTTTCAACAAGCTCGTTAAAGAGCGCCTTCGACTTCTCTGCATCAGACTGCACTTCGTTCTGAACCTGGGCAAGCTGTGCCGAACTCTCTTCCTTGTGCTGGGCAATCTTGATCTCAAGCTCTCTCTGCTGGCTCAGGGGAGCATACCCTTCCTTCACGAGTTCACTGATGCCGGCAAGCTGCTCCTTCAAAATCCTTACAGTCCTCACACGAGACTGCAATAGTTCGCGCTGGTTCCTCATCAACTGCTCTGTAAGCTGGTGATCAGGATCTGAAAGGAGATCGGAATGGAAACTGATCGTTTCACTACCGCGCTGTTCGGCAAGCAACCGTCCTTCGGCGGCACGCTGGCTGAGATATCGTTGATGCACCTCAGAATAGCGAGCTTTCGCTGTCTGCCTGTCAAGAAGGACAAGCGGCTGATCTTTTTTCACAAGCTGTCCCTCATGAACCAGCACAGCATCTACGACACCTCCCTGACGGTTCTGGACAACTTTTCGTTTTGTTGCAATGCTGACCAGTCCCTGGCATGGCACCCCTTCGTCAAGAGGGGCAAATCCCGCCCAGAGGAGGAATCCGCCAAAACCTATGATCAGGATCAGAATGCCGAGACGAACCGGCCTCCGGGTATCGGAATAATTATCGGTGATGGCCTGCTTGTCAACAGTATCATCCTGTTGCGCCCGTCGCTTGAAAAACTCATTCAACTTCATTGAAATCTGCCATGTCTTGTCATTGTTATACAGATACTTTCGTTCCACTCTGCTGCGCAGCCTGAGCCCGCATCACTTCAAGAACACCATCACGAGGCCCGTAATGTTCAATTCGCCCATCCTTCAATACCACCAGACGGTCTACGACTTCCAGGATGTTCAAGCGATGGGTGATCAGGAAAACCGTCTTGCCACGTTCTTTCAGCTCTCGAACCGCTGATAGCAGTGATCGCTCACCGGCATCATCAAGATTGGCGTTCGGCTCATCGAGCACGATAACTGAAGGGTCGCCATAAAGCGCACGAGCAAGTCCTATCCGCTGGCGCTGCCCGCCGGACAACATCCCGCCCGACTCCCCGATCTGGGTATTGTATCCCTTGGGAAAGCGAAGTATCATCTCATGAATGCCCGTCCGCTGAGCAGCACTGATGACCGACGGTGCCTCAATATTGCCAAAACGGGCGATATTTTCCGCAATTGTCCCGTCGAACAGCTCTATATCCTGGGGCAGATACCCTATCAAAGCCCCAAGATTCTGACGGTTCCAGCTTTCTATCGGCTCTTCATCATACAGAACGCTCCCCCTCACTTCAGGCCATGCCCCTACAAGACACCGGGCAAGAGTAGACTTGCCTGAACCCGAAGGACCCAGTACGGCAATCACGCTACCCTTTGGAAACGATGCGTCGAGGCCATGAAGAATTGGTGTCGGTCGTCCCACTACTGTTGCGATAAGACCGTCGATTCGTACATCACCCTGTGGGTCCGGCCGTAAAGGAAGCTTGCTGCGTTCCGGATATTGGGCGATCAGCTTTTCGAGGCGATCGAAAGCTTCTTTTGCCTGGATAAACGGTTTCCAGACCGAGATCACCAGATCAAGAGGCTGAAGAGCCTTCGACATCAGCACATTGGCAGCGATCATTCCACCTGCGCTCATCTTCCCTTCGATCACCATCATGGCGCCGGCACCGAGCGTCAGCGACTGCATGCAGTACCGGATAAACTTCGAAATTGCCTGCTGACGATGCTGCTTGTGGTTCATCTCGCGGCTTACAGCGAGTGATTGCTCATGAAATTCGAGCCATTGTTTGCGCAGGTGCGGTGCCATGCCCATGGAGTGGATGGGCTCGATGTTGCGCAACTTGCTCTGCATGTAACCGCTGCTTCGTTGCCCGGCTTCCGCCGCCAGCTCTATCTCCCTGATTGTCGCACGATGGCTGACCCATGTAACCACAAGCTGGATACAGGCAAACAGAACCGACAGCCATCCAAGAAAAGGGCTCAACAGAAAAATAACCGCGATATAGACAGGCGTCCAGGGAATGTCAAAAAAGGCAAAAATGCCATGACCGGTGAGAAACTGTCGAATGATGGTCAGGTCAGTCAACGCCTCCGCAGGGGTGGCACTTGCACGTTTCAGATTTTTCTCGAAACTCGCATCGAATACCAGTCCGTTCAGCGATTCGTCAAGACGAACGCCACCTCGAACCAGTAATCTCGAACGCAGCCACTCAGCAACGGCCATAATGGCGAAAAACAGAATCATTATGAGCGTAACGACAAGAAGCGAAAGCTCGCTCTGGCTTTTAAATACCCGATCGTAGAGTTGCAGCATGTAGATCGTCGGCGTAAGCATCAGCAGATTTGCAATCATGCTGAACAGACCTACCCATAGAAACTCCTTCCTGAAAAGCCAGAGATGGCGGGTCAGGGAACTTCTCTCAAAAAATGCCCTGCTCATGCCTGCCTCCCTTCGGATGGTTCTGTTGGTACCGGAGCCGTTTTCGGCTGCATCGCAGCAAGAACCTGATCCCTCGGGCCGAATTGCCTGATCTGTCCGTCAACGAGAATAAGAAGATAGTCGATCGCTTCAAGCAACTGAAGCCGGTGTGTCACAACGATAACCGTCGATCCTGCTGATTTGAGTTGACTGAGCGTAGCAAAAAGCGCTACGTCGCCAGCCTCATCGAGGCTTGAATTCGGTTCGTCCAGAACAACAAACGCCGGCATCCCGTAAACGGCCCTTGCCAAAGCAATCCGCTGACGCTGGCCACCGGATAAAAAGGAGCCGTCGTCACCGATCAAAGTGTCATATTTTTGCGGCAAGGTTTCTATAAACCCATCGAGTCCTACCATCCGGCAGGCATCATGCACCTTCTCGGTATCGGGAGGCCCGAACCGGGAAACATTTTCAGCTATGGTACCGTCGAAAAGCTCTACCGTTTGAGGCAGATAGCCGATATGAGGTCCAAGTTCCGCCTTGTTCCATGTGGAAATATCGCTGCCGTCAAGTCGAATTTTACCGTTCATCGGCGTCCAGACACCGACGAGCAAGCGTGCAAGAGTGGTCTTTCCCGATGCAGACGGTCCGACAATGGCAACGGAATCCCCTGCAGCAACTCGAAAAGCGATACCCCTCAGAATCTGAAGCGTACTTCCGGGAGGGCCTGCAGTAACATTATCGACCAGCAGATTGCCCTTGGGCGGCGGTAACGGAAGCGCCCAGGGCTCTTCTGTAAATTCCCTGAGAAGGCTGTCGATTCTCACGTATGCTTCGCGAGTACCCTCCACCTGTCGCCAATTTCCGATGATCTGGACCAGCGGGCTGAGAATACGACCGCCAAGAATCGATCCGACAATCATTCCTGATCCGAACATTTCACCCTTGATTGTCAGCCAGCATCCCATTCCAAGCATAAGTGAACTCAACAATGACTGCGTAAGCTTTGACAAGGCAGCATTAGTGCCCGCACTGTCGGAAGCTTCTGCCTGTTTAACGAGAAAATCCCGTTGGCGTGCCATCCAGCGGGTTCTCAATGCATCAAGCATACCCATCGACTCTATGACCTGGGCATTGCGGAGGATTCCGCCGGCATATACCTGAGACACAAGAGAGCCTTTATTGGCCTGGCTCAGTGGCTCTCGTATACGCTTTTCGTTGAAATAACCGATCAGAAACTGGACCACTGCGCCACCTATGGCAAACCAGCAGAGTATCGGGTTGATAAAATAGAGGAAGACGAGCACGATCAGGGCAAGCGGTGCATCGAGAAATGCAAGAATGACATTCGAAGAGATAAAATCACGTATCGTACGAAGATCGTTCAGTGCCTGGCCTGATGCTCCTGCCGGATAATTCCTGAGTCGGGCTGATAAAACCGAATCGAACACCCGTTCACGAAGCCGCTTGTCAAAATTGCGGGCAGCCTCATGCATGATCGTTGAGCGGACCCACTCGATCGCTTCAAGCATCGCATATAATCCGACGACCAGAAGGGTAAGCATAAAGAGTGTACGATGGCTCCGACTGTTGACAACCCGGTCATACACCTCGAGCATGTACCAGCTTGGCGTAAGAACAAGGATATTGGTCAACAGGCTGAAAACCAGAACACGATACAACCATGGGGTAATCCCTGAAAGAGCCTCACGTAATTCGGATTTTTTATCAGTTTGGATCATTAGCAACTACTCGCGTGAACATCGGCCTCGATCATTTTTCAATCGAGCGAAGGGGCCTCGTCGAAGCCCCTTCCGATGCAAATAATAAATGTTTGATAAAATCAGAGCACCAGCCATGCAATAAGGCCTATCCCTGCCACACCTGCCAGCGCAACGCCGACACCGCCGGAAGAACTGCCACCCGAAGCAGCTACCGCAGCGGCAACGGTGCTGAAGTTGTAATCGGTCGATCCTGCGTAATGATTACCAGCGAAATCATGCACACTTCCGTCCGCAAACGTCACATAGTACTCTGTGCCATTCGACAGATTTGCCGACGGATCGATGGTCAGCGTATCTCCCGTGATTGACAGATGCGAGCTGCTCGATGCCTCGAAACTCTCCACCAGAGTCCCGGTCGGCGTCCCGCTGTGAATTTCTATCAGGCCGGTCCCCCGTTGCACCGCCTCGCTGAACCTGATCACGACATTGTCAGACAGGGCGACTCCCGTCGCTCCGTCCACCGGCGTATGGGTCAGTATCGTCGGAGCTGTATGATCGACCGAATCCGCAGGATTATAAGTACCGTCAGCAAACTGGAAATGCTCAACATTGGTCACATGATCAGTGCCGTCTCCACCTCCGGATACCGTATCGACGACCGTGTAGGTGTGAGTGGCCTCATCGTAACTGATGCTGTAACGGGTATGATTGCCGCTGAACGTCGCCGTATCGTCACCGTCCCCGCCATCGATGGAGTCGTTGCCGGCTTCACCACTGAGGATGTCGTTTCCGGTACCGCCATAAAGTGAGTCGTTGCCGACACCGCCGAATACCGTGTCGTTTCCTTCATCACCGTAAAGCATGTCGTTGCCTTCATGTGACCCGACGGTATCGTCACCGCCGCCGCCATGGATCGTATCGTCATCCGGCCCCAGCACAATATACTGATTCGAACCATCGGCGATGATGATGTTGCTGCCTAAACCTCCCTCGAAATGTGACGGACCGATGATGATGGCAAATTCGACGTTGTTCAGGTCGAGTACGGTACCGGGCGGAAGCTTGCTGGCATCGATCACAAGAGCTTCGGAACCTGTGGCCGAGCCCGCGATGACCACCGGATGGGAGGCATCGAACCCTGATGAATCATCCAGCGTGATCGAACGGACTTCGACAGCTGTGCTGCCAATACCGCCAATATACGAATCGATCTCCCCATGGACCTGCTCATATGCCGCAGGATCGCTGATAAGGTTGTCCGCGAAGGCGTTGATCTGCTCGTCAATAGTGAGGCCCCTGTCCGTCAGGACTTCGGAAACGAAGGAGACGCCTGTCGGAACGTCTACCGTATAAACAGTAGCACCGCTGTCGTTTTTGACCGTCTGGCCGGAACCTGCACCCAGGGAGACGGCATGATCGGCATAGATATTGAGGGTATAGGTCGATGAGCTCGTCATGACGCCGTCGCTGACCTGGAATCCAACAGTCACGGACGGCATGCCGGAGACGGGCACGAACTTCAGTTTCCCTGCAGTGATATCAGCCGCCGGGATCGAGTCGTTGACAGAGACAGGATTCCAGTCGGTTCCGTTGCTGCTGTACTGGAGCGTCCCCGCAGCGGGCAGGGAGACGATCTTCACTGCTGCAAGCGCTACGTTTTCAGGGTCGGAGTAGATGCCGAAATCGTTAACCGACAGAACGTTGCTGACGTTGTCAAGCGTCGTAACGCTGTCGTCCGTGCTCGAAGGAGACTCGTTGACGTCTGTGACGCCGACCACAACAGCGTGGGTAGCATCATGCGAAGCGTTGCCGTCGCTCGCGACAACCGAGAAAACATAGCTGTCCTTTGCCTCGTAATTCGCCGGGTCGACCAGTCTGACCTCGCCCGTCGTCCCGTTGATAGTGAGGTGCGAGGCGTCCGTTCCGGTCAGTGAGTAGGTGAGCGAATCGCCGTCGGCATCGCTGGCATGAGCCGTATAGATCACCGTTGATGCAGGCTGATTTTCCGCCACCGAACCTGTCCCTCCGGAAGTGAATACCGGCGCGTCGTCGGCACCTTCCACCGTCACCGTGTACGACTGGGTCACCACCGATCCCGACCCGTCCGTCAACTTCACAGTAAAGTGGTCCAAACCGCTCTCGCCCACATTCAGCGCTTCGATCGACACAACCTCTTTTGCATAACTGTACGCTCCCGTCAACGTGTTCACCGTCAGCGTACCGTACGTTCCTGCCTTGCTCACCGTGCCGTCGCCGTTATCCGTCACACCCGTTCCGCTTATGCCGTAACTCAGCGTATCCCCACTGTCACGGTCGCTCGACGTCAGCGTACCCGTCATACCAGTTTCCGTCACAGCACTGCTCAGCGACGTCTCCACGATACTTCCCGAGGTCACCGGATTCAGCACCGGGGTGTCGTTCGAACCCGTGATGTTTATCGTCAGCGTTTTCGTGTCCGTCGCGTTTCCGCCGTCCGTCACCACCAGCGTGAAGCTCTCGCCGGCATCCGTCTTGCGCCCCTCGATCGTTGCGTCGTTCGGCACATATTCGTATGCGCCGGTCGTGCTCTTCAGGTACAGGGTTCCGTACACGCCAACCTTCTGGCTGTCGTAACTGCTGCCGTTTATGCTGTAGCTGCCCGTCGTCTGGCTCGTTATGCTATAGGTCGCACTGTCTCCGCTGTCCACATCCGTTCGTGTCAGCTCTCCGGTCACGCTGGTGAATGCGTCGTCCGATGACGTGTCCGTATAAGTCGCCGCAGTCAGAGATGCGCTCAGTACCGGCGCGTCGTTCTCTCCCGTCAGATTCACCGTAAAGCCCCGGGTCGCACTCGCTCCATGCTCGTCCGTAACGATCAGCGTAAACAAATCACTCGGGGTGTCGCCAGCCGGAAGCGCTTCCACCGCAGCGGCATTCTTCACATAGCTGTAAGCGCCAGTCGCAGCATTAACCGTCAGCGTGCCGTACGTGCCCGCAAGCGTCTGCACCGTCGTCGCTCCATTCACGATGCCGTAGCCCAGCACTGCTCCATGATCGACATCGTGACCTGCCAGCGTGCCGGTCAGGTTGGCGTTCGTCGTATTTGTCGACAACGCGTCCTCGGCTATCGAACCGCTCGTCACCGAATCAAGCGTCGGTCCGTCGTTGGCCCCAGTCACCGTCACCGTGAAGTTCTGCGTCGCACTTACTCCATGCTCGTCCGTCACGATCACCGTAAACAGATCACTCGGGGTGTCGCCAGCCACAAGCGCTTCCACCGCAGCGGGATTCTTCACGTAGCTGTATTCGCCCGTCGCAGCATTCACCGTCAGCGTGCCGTACGTGCCCGCAAGCGTCTGCACCGTCGCTGCACCATTCACGATGCCGTAGCCCAGCACCGCTCCATGATCAACGTCATGGCCTGCCAGCGTTCCGGTCAGGTTGGCGTTCGTCGTATTCGTCGACAACGTGTCCTCGACGATGCTTCCAGATGTCACCGCGTCCAGCGTCGGCCCGTCGTTTGCGCCAGTCAGGTTCACCGTGAAGTTCCGCGTCGAACTCGCTCCGTGCTCGTCCGTCACGATCACCGTAAACAGATCAATCGGAGTGTCGCCCTGCGCAAGCGATTCGACCGCTACGGCACTCTTCACGTAGCTGTAAGCGCCCGTCGCAGCATTCACCGTCAGCGTGCCGTACGTGCCCGCAAGCGTCTGCACCGTCGCTGCACCATTCACGATGCCGTAGCCCAGCACTGCTCCATGATCGACATCGTGACCTGCCAGCGTGCCGGTCAGGTTGGCGTTCGTCGTATTCGTCGACAACGTATCCTCGACGATGCTTCCCGATGTCACCGCGTCCAGCACCGGCCCGTCGTTGGCTCCCGTCAGGTTTACCGTGAAGGTCCGGGTCGCACTCACTCCGTGCTCGTCCGTCACGATCACCGTAAACAGATCATTCGGGGTGTCGCCCAGCGCAAGCGCTTCAACCGCAGCGGCACTCTTCACATAGCTGTAAGCGCCAGTCGCCGCATTCACCGTCAGCGTTCCGAACGTGCCCGCAAGCGTCTGAACCGTTGTCGCTCCATTCACGATGCCGTAACCCAGTACCGCTCCATGATCGACATCGTGACCTGCCAGCGTGCCGGTCAGGTTGGCGTCCGTCGTATTTGTCGACAATGTGACCTCGGCAATCGAACCGCTCGTTACCGCATCAAGCGTCGGTCCGTCGTTGGCGCCCGTCACCGTCACCGTGAAGTTCTGCGTCGCACTCACTCCATGCTCGTCCGTCACGATCACCGTAAACAGATCACTCGGGGTGTCGCCAGCCACAAGCGCTTCAACCGCAGCGGCACTCTTCACGTAGCTGTAGGCGCCAGTCGCCGCATTCACCGTCAGCGTGCCATACGTGCCCGCAAGCGTCTGCACCGTCGTCGCACCATTCACGATACCGTAACCCAGCACCGCTCCATTATCGACATCGTGACCTGCCAGCGTGCCGGTCAGGTTGGCGTTCGTCGTATTCGTCGACAACGTGTCCTCGACGATGCTTCCCGATGTCACCGCGTCCAGAGTCGGGCCGTCATTGGCGCCAGTCAGGTTCACCGTGAAGGTCCGGGTCGCACTCGCTCCGTGCTCGTCCGTCACGATCACCGTAAACAGATCATTCGGGGTGTCGCCCAGCGCAAGCGATTCCACTGCA
>Ga0326726_10003045_pt1 | contig 15377 bp, 11 predicted proteins | sample MHFenrmetagenome_2_FD_207603 | JGI IMG/M metagenome (GOLD analysis project Ga0326726, IMG submission 207603) | Lab enriched peat soil microbial communities from Michigan Hollow, Ithaca, NY, United States - MHF15MN | ecosystem: Environmental > Terrestrial > Soil > Wetlands > Peat | place: USA...
GCAAAGGAACTCCGTTCGCAGCGCAGCAGGCCGCGATGAATGCCGCCAACATGGCGCGCGATCACGGTGTCCGCACCGTGGATGTGCGGGTGAGCGGTCCGGGATCAGGACGGGAGTCGGCAGTTCGCGCTCTGGCGGCAGCAGGAATCGAAGTGCGTTCGATTAAAGACGCGACACCGATTCCGCACAACGGATGCCGGCCGCCGAAACGTCGTCGCGTGTAACAAGCGACGACAGTTTTCAGGTTCCCAGTTCTCGGTTCTCAGCCAAGAACCGCCGACTTTGTGGTTTGTTCTGAGAACTGAGAACTGAGAACTGGGAACCGAGAACTGATTTTTGTCCGGGACGAAGGGTGAAGCCAAACCTGTAAACCGGTCATCTAAAAGGAGAACAACTTGGCACGTTATACCGATGCAGTCTGTCGTCTTTGCCGACGGGAAGGCATCAAGCTCTTCCTGAAGGGCACAAAGTGTTTCAGCGAGAAATGTCCCATTGAAAAGCGCAACTACGCTCCCGGCCAGCACGGGAAGGACAAAAAAACCAAGGTTGTAGGCTACGGCCTGCAGTTGCGCGAAAAACAGAAAGCCAAACGCATTTACTTTACCCAGGAAGGGCAGTTCCGGAATTACTTCGAGAACGCCGCCAAGTCCAAGGGCGTGACGGGTGCGAAACTGCTCGAACAGCTCGAACGCCGGCTGGACAACGTCGTCTACCGACTGGGCTTCGGGATTTCACGTCGCCAGGCGCGCCAGTTGGTGCGTCACGGACACGTGCAGGTGGACGGCCGCAAGGTGAACATTCCATCGTACGAGGTCAGCGTGGGCGAAGAGGTCGCGATCCGCGAGGGCAGCCGCAAGATCCCGATTCTCGAAATCGCGAAGGACTTCGCCAGCCATCAGCCCTCGCCGGTGTGGCTGGAAGTAGATCGCGACGCTTACAAGGGTCGCGTGACTGCATTGCCCAGGCGCGAAGACATCCAGTTGCCGGTGAATGAGCAGCTGATTGTCGAGTTGTACAGCAAGTAAGGTCGATGGTCGTTTGTCGTTAGTGGTTGGCAAAACCAGTGACTGGCGAACGACCAGCGAGTAGCGACCAACGACCGATTTTTGGCCTGTTTCGAGCCAGATCAGCCCGCGACGGCGCTTGATCCGAACCTGATTTAGTAACCAGGCCGGTTCGGAGAGCCGTAGCGGAGCCACATGGCCGAGAGGAGAAACACTATGTTGTGGAAAGGTTTTCAAAAACCGAAACGGCTGGCCAGCGATGCCACCGGTCTTACTGACAAGTACGGGATGTTCTGGGCGCAGCCGTTTGAGCGCGGCTTCGGCACCACCATCGGGAACGCTCTGCGCCGAGTGCTGCTGAGTTCAATCGAAGGGGCGGCAGTCACCGCCGTGAAGATTGAAGGCGTGCTGCACGAGTTCCAGTCGATTCCGGGAGTGGTCGAAGATGCGACCGACATCATCCTGAACCTGAAGCAGATTCCGTTCAAGCTGGCCGGCGAAGGTCCGAAGGCGATCTATCTGCGCGCCGATCAGCCGGGCGTCGTGACCAGCGGCATGATCGAAGCCGACGGCGATGTGGAAGTCCTGGATAAGGAAATTTACATCGCTACCGTCAGCGAAGGTGGCAAGCTCGACATGGAAATGCGCTTAAAGCGCGGCCGCGGCTACGTTTCCGCCGACAAGAACTTCGAAGACGATCTCGGGATTGGGTTCATTCCGATCGACTCCGTGCACTCGCCGGTTCGGAAGTGCAACTACACGGTGGAAGCTGCGCGTCTCGGGCAGATCACCGACTATGACAAGCTGACGCTCGAAGTCTGGACGAACGGCTCGATCACTCCCGGGGACGCGATCGGACTGGCCGCGAAGCTGCTGAAGGATCACATGAACATCTTCATCAACTTCGAGGAAGAGATCGAGACCGCGGCCTCGAGCGAGGAACGCAAGCCGGAGATCAAGAACGAAAATCTGAACCGGTCGGTCGAGGAACTGGAACTCTCCGTGCGCAGTTACAACTGCCTGAAGAACGCGAACATTCAGACCATCGGCGAACTGGTGCAGAAGACCGAAGCCGAAATGCTGAAGACGAAGAACTTCGGGCGCAAGTCGCTGAATGAGATCAAGGAGATCCTGTCCTCGATGGGGCTGAGTCTGGGCATGAAGATCGACGAGCACGGAAACGCCGTGCCCGGACCGACGTCGAACCAGGTGTTGCCCGCTTCGGCGTACGGCGATAACGATCTGTGAGAACCAGTTTCCAGTTTCTGGTTTCTAGTTGCTAGAAAGGACCAGGAACCAGAAACAGGAAACAAGAAACTTGAACACTGGCCACCGGCCACTGACCACTGGGGTAAACCATGCGTCACAAAGTTGCGGGATACAAACTGGGACGGAACACGGCGCACCGGCGGTCGCTGCTCCGGAATATGGTCACATCGCTGATCATGGAAGAGCGGATTGAGACGACCGTGGTCAAGGCGAAAGCGGTGCGTCCGCAAGTAGAGAAGATGATCACGCTCGGCAAGCAGGGCGACCTGGCGGCGCGCCGGCAGGCGGCCGCTTACCTGATGACCGACGAGGCTGTCCGCAAGCTCTTTGACACTGTCGCCCCGCGTTTTGGCGACCGGCAAGGCGGCTACCTGCGGATTGTCCGCACCGCCTGGCGGAAGGGCGACGGCGCCGACAAGGCGTTCATCGAACTGCTCGGCAGCGAACAGGTGCTCGATGAGAAGCGCCAGAAACGCGCCGAAATCCGTGCCAAACGCGCCGAAGAGACGCGCAAGGCCATGGAAGAAGCCGAAGCCCAATCCCAGGCCAGCGGCAGCCCCGAACCGGCCGAGGGTGGCGAGAAGAAACAGTAGTTCGCTCCGTAGTGCGAAGTTTTTCGGAAAAGGCAAGGGCGTCCCTTTCGGACGCCCTTGGTGCTTTCTTCCCTGTCTGCTGAACTATTGTCCCAGCGGCCCGCTCACCGTCCCGATCAGACCGGTCTTGTTATCGAGCACCGCCAGCCGCAGTTCCTTTCCACCGGACGGCACATCCAGGTCGATGGGGACCATCATGCCCTTTTCGAGAATCTGCTGATAGGTTGCCGCATCGAACGCGCGATCCACCTTGATGCTGCGCGTCCCGAGACTCTTCCCGTTCGATCCATACACACTTGCATAGAGGCTCACATTCATTTTCTTGTTGCCGCCGGAATCCTCCGCGCTCAGCGTGTGTGCGTCCACCAGGAATACGACCCGCACCTTGCCGGGATCCCCGGGCTTGGCCTGCGCCATGAAGGAGATCTGGGTGGCGGGCGCGTTGAATGCGAGCGCGGCGGCGACGTCGCGGTCGTAATTGGCGTCCTTCGCCTGCGTCGGATCGACCGCAAAGTAACCCTTGCGGTGGCGAACTTGCGTGTCACCCTGCGCCACTTTGATTTTGATGCTCCGGTATTTGCCGTCCCACTTTTTGTTCTCGGGATAGTACCCGATCGAGTAAGAGGCCTTGTCGTCCGCCGCCGCGAGAGCAATCCCTTCCTTGATTTCGTTCTCGTTGATGTAGACTTTGCCGCCCGTCTCGGCAGCAATTTCCCTCATAGTGTCTTGACTGGTCTGAAGGCCCCCAGATTGCGCGAGCGCCGAGTTCGCGATCCCGGCTCCGTGGATGTCGTTGCTGTGTGCATAGGACACCGCGGCCAGGCTCTCCATGCCACCCACCAGGCCGCGGAGGTCCACCGGATAAATCGCAATGTTGGCACTCGCCAGCCGCGTCTCGGCGTCCCGAATTTCTTGCGCGTGCATCATTCGCTGTTCGGCGGCCTGCGAACCGGCAGCGTTGACTCCCACCGATCTCTGACGACCCTGGCCGGGAAGATCGGCCATCAATTCGGCGTCACTGACGGCACGGTCCTCCGGAATCAGGTCAAACGGCAGGCTGGCGGTGAGCCAGACCACATTCTTGCGTCCCGGCAGACCACCCAGCATGCGCGATAGGGACCTCATCGCCTCAATGGTGATCAAGGTGCGTCGTTCCAGATCGTAGCCGGCCGTGAGATTCGCGAAGTTAGCAACTTCGTTCTGCGCCACCGCGATTGCGGCAGCCATCCCTCCGTGGAGCCCGCTGTCACCGCCGTTGGAACCCGAGGCTTCCAGCGGCGCCACGGGTTGCAGAATCGGCTGCTCGGGCTGCAGGTTCTTAATCGCGGTCGTGAGAATCTTCGGATCAGTCGTGAAATTTTGAAACATCCGCAACTGGTCGGTCAGGGCCATCACAGCCATTGGAGTACCGGCGTGGCTCTGTTCCAGAACATATTTCAACATCTGCGAGCGGCCATACGCCTGATCTTTGAAGGGAGAGTTCGCCGCGTCCAGCACCAGCACCGTCGGAGCCCCGGCGGGCTTGAGAAACTCGGGGCGATTCGAAAGGACGCCGGAAGGTGGGCTCTGGGGATTCCCCTGATTTGAACCGGGCGGCGTGAAGATCGCGACCTTTTGCTTTTTTCCGTTCTCCTCAACCGTGAAGTCGTCAGGCTTCAATCCCGTGATCGGCTGGCCCTTTTTGTCCGTGACGACCACGTCCACAACCACCAGACGAGTGCTCGTGCGGATAGTGATCGAGGGAACAACAGCGGTCGGCTGCTGGGCATGCAGGATTGTCGGGCCGACCGTGAGGTTGAGGAGAAGGGTAGGAACCAGTGCCATCCGAACCGGCACGCTGTACAACATAGGACCTCCAGATGGTGCGGCGAAACTGTGGGAAAACATCCGGAATGTACTCTGTTTTCGTGCGGTTGGCAACGGATAGTCTCCCCAAAGATGAGCCGTTCCCTCGTTCCCCGTCAGGATGTTGGTATCGGTTCGCATTGCTTCTCATTTGCCTGTTCCGCAACCGCTCCCTACAATAGAACTCACCCCAGAAATCTATGATCCATTTCCCAGTCCCCGAAGCCCTTACATTCGACGATGTACTGCTGTTGCCGGCGCGGTCGGAAGTTGTGCCGGCGCAAACCAACACCCAGACCCAGCTTTCGCGCAACATCCGGCTGAATATTCCGATCATCAGCGCGGCCATGGACACGGTGACCGAGTCGCACATGGCGATTGGTCTCGCGCAGCAGGGAGGACTGGGGATCATTCACCGCAATCTGACCATCGAACAGCAAGCCAACGAAGTCGACAAAGTGAAGCGTTCGGAAAGCGGCATGATCGTGGATCCGGTGACCATGCAACCGGACGCGAAAGTTTCCGACGCGCTCGATGTGATGAAAAAGTACAAGATCTCAGGCGTCCCCATCACGCAAAAAAGCGGAAAGCTGGTCGGTATTCTCACCAATCGTGATCTGCGCTTCGAGACACGTTTCGATATTCCCATTAGCAAGGTGATGACCAAGGACAACCTGATCACCGTGCCGGTCGGAACCACGCTCGAACAGGCCGAGGAAATTCTGCACGAACACCGCGTCGAAAAACTGCTGGTGGTGGATGACAAGTACAACCTGAAAGGCCTGATCACCGTTAAGGACATCCAGAAGAAGCTGAAATATCCGGGCGCGGCCAAAGACTCTCAAGGACGGCTGCGTGTAGGGGCAGCCATCGGAGCGACCGGCGATTTCCTGGAGCGGGCGCAGGAACTGGCGAAGGACAAGGTGGATGTGCTCGCGATCGATAGCGCGCATGGGCACTCTGTGCTCGTCGTCGAGGCCATCAAGAAGGTTAAGGCGAAGCTGCCAGAGGTGGAGTTGATCGCTGGCAATGTGGCAACCTTTGATGGAGCCTGCGAACTGGTGCGCGCGGGAGTGGACGGAGTGAAGGTCGGGATTGGTCCGGGGTCGATCTGTACCACCCGTGTGGTCACCGGAGTAGGAGTGCCGCAGATCACGGCCATTGCTGAAGCTGCGCGGGCCACACGCGACGCAGGCGTTCCCGTGATTGCCGATGGCGGGATCAAGTATTCCGGCGACATCACCAAAGCGCTGGCGGCAGGCGCCTCTGCCGTGATGATCGGATCAATGTTCGCCGGAACGGATGAAAGTCCCGGTGAGCTCATTCTCTATCAGGGCCGCACCTTCAAGTCTTACCGCGGTATGGGATCGCTGGGCGCGATGGCGGCAGGGTCGAGTGAGCGCTATTTCCAGAACTCGGATGGCGACGCCTCGATCGCAATGCCGGTCATCGGAGAAGAGTCGAACCGGCTCTCCAAGCTGGTTCCGGAAGGCATCGAGGGCCGCGTGCCCTACCGCGGTTCGGTGGCGATGATTGTTACGCAGATGGTGGGCGGCCTGAAGTCGGGGATGGGCTATTGCGGCTGTCCCGCGATTGCGGACCTGCAACAGAAAGCCCGCTTCGTGCGCATCAGTTCGGCAGGCCTGCGCGAAAGCCACGTGCACGACGTCATCATCACCCGCGAAGCTCCCAATTACGCGCTGGAGTAGGGAAGAGCCTGATTTTGCCCACTGCCCGTCCCAATCTCCTGCGCGCCTGGTGGCCGGCCACCGTCTGGATCGGCCTGATCACGTTTGAATCCACCGACTACATGTCGGCGCAAAATACCGGCAGCATCCTATATGACTTGCTGACCCGCCTGTTCGGCCCCATCAATCTTTATGACTTCCTGTACTGGCATCACTACCTGCGCAAGGCTGGGCACGTGGTGGGCTATGGCATGCTGGGGCTTCTGCTGCTGCGCGCCCTGTGGATGACCTTCGCCAAGCGACCGCAATGGATCCGCCTGCTACCCGTGTTTGCCTGGCTGGGCACCGCTCTCATCGCGACGTTGGACGAATGGCACCAGAGTTACATCCCATCGCGGACGGGGACGCCCTGGGATGTCCTTCTCGACAGCACCGCCGGACTGGCGGCCTTGGCGCTCGCCTACTTAGCCTTACGAAAGAAAGCGCCCGCCTCTCTCAATAAAGAAACTTAAGTGCAAACTGCACCAGCCGCGGATTTAGCGCCGCCTGAATATTTCCGAAGGTCGGCGAACTGATATCGCTGTCGGGCAGACGGAAGTTGGTGTGGTTGAGAATATTGAAGAACTCCGCCCGGAACTGGAATTGCTTCGACTCCGTTACCTTGAAGTTCTTCATTGCTGAGAAGTCCCAGTTAATGTAGCCCGGGCCCTGCACGATGTTGCGGCCGGCGGTTCCAAAGGTCCCGGGATCGGTTACTTTCGCGAACGCGCTGGTATTGAACCATTCCGTCGGCGTCTTTGGGCCGGAATTCGGATTCCCTACCAGGTTGGGACGGTTGGCATTGAAGCCGGTGATTTCCGGTGCTCCTCCCTGCAAAGAGTAATCGTTGGAGTCGAACACGGTGAAGGGTGTTCCCGACATCGCGGTGACAATGCCATTGATCTGCCAATTGCCGAGAGCGTACTGATACCAGTTGTGAGATGTTTGCCAGAAGGGCAGGCTCCACTGGTAGCTCAGCACAAAGCGGTGACGGGAGTCGAACAGGGAGCGACCGCGCTCCGCCGCCAGGTCGAACGGGTTCTGCGCAAGATCGTTCTCGCCCGCGACGGCTTTCGCTGCGGACCCCGTCATGTTGAACGACGATACGTAGTCAATCGATTTCGAGTACGTGTAAGAAGCCAGGAAGGACACGCCATGGCTGAAACGCTTACGCGCACTCGCTTCCAGCGCGTTGTACGAGGAGTTCGTGTTGCCGGTAATCAGACCCGTGGAGGCGTAGACACAGTCGCTCTCCGGATCGCCCAGGCCACAACCGGAATGAAGTCGGCGCTGGTCTACGTTGTCTGCGGTGGACTCGCCCGGAATGTACTGAACCGGATTGCCTTCGACGAAACGCGGCAACTTCGTGCCTTTGGTTCCCACGTATCCGATCTCCAGCAGAAAGTCATTCCCAAACGATCGCTGGACGTTCAGGTCCCAGTCCTGCGCATACGGCAGAGGAAGGTTGGGAGCGAGCGTCAGGTTCGTCATGGGGTTCACGAATGTACCGGGCGGCGGCGGGTTGTGGTTGAAGGGATCGGAAAAGTTCGGAAAGGGGATCTGCGCGGTCTGCAGATAGGGCGGAGCGCTGATGGGTGTCTGTAATGGTCCACCTTGTCCGGTGTAGTAGGGCTCGTAGAAGATTCCGTAGGAGCTGGTGACGAGCCACTTGGCATTACCGGTAGGATCCCATGCGACCCCTACCCGTGGAGCGAATCCTTTCTTAAAGGTCGGAATCAGTCCGCCCGGAACTCCTGGATCGCCGGGATAGAGAAGACCGGCGGGCGCGTCCGGCATCACTTTCGATTTCGCGTCCGGAACCCACAGGCTCTGCCGGTTATGGATTTCCGTGTACGGGAATGGCAGTTCGTACCGCAGTCCGAGGTTGAGCGTCAGGCGCGATGAGACGCGATAGGTATCCTGAGCATATAGGTTAAACGCGTTGCCGCGGATGCCGCGGCCGAAGTCGCCTCGGCCTTGGAGGAAGAAAACGGGTTGTCCGAACAAGAAGCTGGCGAACGCATTGTCGATGGGGGCGCCGGCAAACACGAAGAACCCGTTGGTGGCGATGCCTTGCAGGACGTTGATTTGCGTGCGCTGGTACCCACCCCCGAATTTCAGTTCGTGGCGGCCATGAATCCAGGTCAGCGCGCCGGAATAATCGAACGTATTCTGATAAGTATTGCGCGGTCCGGTGATGGGATCGCCAACAATGGTGTAGCCATTGACCTGCATGAACGGCGGTCCAGTGGCGACATCCAGGCTGGGGTCATACCCGAAGCCGAGATCCCCCGGACTGGTGTGATTGAATCGTTCGCCGCGCAGAAATTTGTTTCGCAGGAACGAAAAGCGAGCGACGCCGATCATCGATGGAGAGAAGTTATGAGTTTCCTGCGCTACGAAGTTCTGCGCGCGGAACGTCTCCCCAATCGGGAATCCGGGTACGCTGGCTCCGGAAGGTGAGAGCGGGTCAAAACGAGAGCCATCGCTAAACAGGTAGCGGAAATTCAAGCCGTCTTTGGGGCTGAGGTAGTGATCCAAGCGAATTCCGAACTGGTTGTCGTCATCGCGCTGAATCACGGTCGACGTAAAGGTATTCACTCCGCTGTTCGGTTCGGGGAAAAGGCTGAGGAGGTGATCTCGCGAAAAATCCGAGATGTCTGTGAACCGGTTGAAGGGGTAAGGAGTGAAGGTGAAAAGATTGACCAGTTGACCTCCAAGGTCGTTATTCTCGGGATCAAAATTTCTGCACAATCCGGTGTCAGGGTCAAACCCCGGGCCGTCGGGCGGTGGCGGGCACATGGCAGAAAAATCTCCCCCGCGCTCCGCTAGTGATGGAACAGTGGAACCCTGGGTTTTGCCCTGTCGATTACGGAAACCCTCGTAGTACCCGAAGAAAAAAGTCTTGTCCTTGCGGATTGGTCCGCCCACGCTCGCGCCAAACTGGTTCTGTTTCAGCGGCTCGACCCTACCATCGAAAGCGAAGAAGTTCTTAGCGTCGAATACGTCGTTGCGCAGGAACTCCCAGAGCGCGCCGTGAAACTGATTCGATCCGGAGCGGGTAATGATATTCGTCGTCGAGCCGGTACTGTGGCCGAACTCGGCGTTGGAGCCATGCGTAAGAATGCGGAATTCGGTGATCGCATCCACGGGCGGCTTCAACACGAAGCCCGCGTCCACCCCATTGAAGTTGCTGGCGCCGTCGATCAGGAAGTTGTTCGACTCCGGACGTTGGCCGTTCACGGCGTAGGCCTGGCCGTCGCGCAGTGAACCACCGGCCTCCTGAAGCCCGGGCGTGAGGGGTACGACTCCGGGCTGGAGGAGGCCGAGCTGAGAAAAGTTTCGTCCTTCCAGAGGAAGGTCAAGAAGATCCTGCTGGAGAACGGTCTTGCCCAAGCTGGTCACGGTGCTCTGGATGAGCTGCGCGTCCGCCATTACCAGGACTTTTTGCGTCTCTGCTCCCACCACCAGATGGACCGGCACCGACAGCGTCTCATTGACATTGAGCGAGATGCCTTCCTGGACATACTTCTGAAAACCCTTGGCTTCGACCTCGAGCCGGTAATGGCCGACCGGAAGCTCGACCAGCACGAAGCTTCCGTCACGACTGGTCGCGGCGGTGCGCACCAGGCCGGTTTCAATCTGAGTGGCCGTGACGAGAGCGTCGCGTACTACCGCGGCGCTCGGATCGAGTACGGCGCCACGCATGCTTCCCGTAATTTGTTGAGCGGAGGCGGTACAGCCTAGAAGAATGATTGCGCAGGCCAACGACCAGATTCTGAGACAGTTCATAAATTGTTATTTCCCCAGGGGTAGTGGCGCTTTCACACAAGACGCAGAACGAAATCGCCGGTAGCAAGAACGAGAATCCCCACGAAAAGTGGGTTGATTATAGGAATCAGAATTTCCGGGGCAATAGTAGAAAAGCAGTATTCGGCGCATCGTGCGGCCGTGTTTTCCGTGAGAGCGCCCGAGCAGCGCGGGAAATGGTCGCTCAGCTTGGCCGGGATTCGCGCCGCAGCAGAAGCAGAATCGCTGAAGCCGCCGCAATGGCAGAGGAGAGATAGAACGGCACCTGCGCTCCGTATGCCTTCCACAGTTCGCCGGTGATCACGCTGGCAAGAAGCGTGGTTACGCTGGTCAGGAAGAAATAGATTCCTAGGGCGCGGCCGCGGACCTCGGGCGCCACCGTTTCCACCACCAGCGCTTTCAGCACAGGATTGGTCAGGGAATAGAACAAACCGTAAAAGGCCATGGTCGTCCAGATCGCCAGCTGCGACGGTGCGAGGGCAAAGACGAAATAAACGATCGCAAAGACGAAGTATCCGGCGGCGGCAATCGTGGAACGCGAGAAGCGATCGCTGAACTTTCCCGCCGGCCAGGAGAGCAGCGTGTAGGTGATGTTGAAGGTCAAGCCGAGCAGGGGGGCGCGCGTCGCCGGGATCCCGATACTTTCCGCCCGCAAGACCAGAAACATGTCGCTGGAGTTTGCGAGAGAGAAGAGCGTGACGATGGCCAACACGGAGTAGAACCCGCTGGGCAGGCTGGAATGCACGGTGGGCGTTGCAGACGCCCCCGGAGCGGCTAACGTACCGGGCCGGGCAGGAGCATCACAATGCTCGTCATCGGCGGCAATGGAAGTGTCTGGACGAAGTTTGCCATTTGCGCGATGAGTTTCACGGATTCCGACCCACGCGACCAGAATGCAGAGAGTTCCCGGGACCGCGGCGGCCCAGAAAACGCCGCGCATGCCGAAGTGTCCGATCAGGGCGAGTGCCGCCACCGGCCCGACGATGGCGCCGGCGGAGTCCATCGCCTGAATCAGTCCGTAGGCCGAGCCGATGCGGGAGGAGTCCACCGACTCGGCGACCATCACGTCGCGGGGCGTGCCGCGGACGCCTTTGGCGAAACGATCAGCAAAACGAATTCCGAGAATCTGCCACCACGAGGAGACCAGTGCGAGCAACGGTTTGACGGCGTTGGCGACGATGTATCCACCAACCACCAGCGGCTTGCGGCGCGCAACGCGGTCCGCGAGATATCCAGAAAAAAGCTTGGCGATCGACGCGACACTCTCCGCTACGCCTTCGATGATGCCAAGCTGCGCTGGGCCCGCGCCGATCGAAGCAATGAACGCCGGCAGAACCCAGTAGGCCATTTCGCTGGCCGTGTCGTTGAGCAGCGAGGTCAGGCCGAACGCGTAGACGTTGCGCGGAGTGGAGTTCTCGCCCGGTTTGAGCGCTGCCTCGGCCACGTCAGAACATAGCACGGGGAATGAGGTCAGAGGTCAGAGGTCAGATTGCAGAGGTGAGCCCGGTTGTTGGGCGTTCGTCGTTGGTCGCTCGCGAAGTGTCTGCGGCGGGCCGTCCCCAGTCTTGGCGAAGAACCTAACGACTAACGACCAGCGACCAACGACGCTGTGGTTACTTCCGCCATCTTACTTCTGGCTTCTGCCTTCCCCTCGGCTCCGCTTGCTTTCCCTGCCTCGACCGGGCAAAATAAGGACGTAAAATCAGTACAGTACAGGCCCGACGGCCGCCCTGAAAATTAAGGTGCGCCGGGCTGGGTGGCAGCATCGAATCAGCTGTAAGGGTAACACTGCGGCTACAACATCCCCGCTGGTTGGGCGCTCGTTTTCAAGAGGAGCGCAGCGAATCAGCTGAGCCGCTGGAGGCTTTCAACAACCCCGTTCCAAGGTAAAGGCCCGACGCCCTCGTTGGCGTTGGCCGCTATTTGGAGCTGAAAGCGAGTACAACTTGGCAACCGCACCGGCAGTTTGCAGTTTGGAGAACTATCTCGTCCTTCCGGATCGCACGATGGACGAGCGTATTCGAGAGGCCCGGCAGGCCCTCGGTACCCAGGTCGTCGTGCTGGGGCACCACTACCAGCGCGATGAGGTCATTCGTTTCGCCGATTTTCGCGGCGACTCCTACAAACTTTCGCAGGAAGCGGCGCGCGCGCAGGGGCGTTACATCGTTTTTTGCGGCGTCCACTTCATGGCCGAGAGTGCCGACATCCTGAGCCGGCCCGGCCAGATCACGATTCTTCCCGACCTCAACGCCGGATGCTCCATGGCCGACATGGCCGAGATCACGCAGGTGGAAGACTGTTGGGAGCAACTGGTGCGCGCCGGTGCGACCAGCGATTTGGGAGACGGGATCACTCCCATCACTTACATCAACTCAACAGCGGCGATCAAAGCCTTTGTCGGTGAACGCGGCGGAGTAGTGTGTACCTCCTCCAACGCGGCGGCCGCGATGAGGTGGGGGCTGGCCAAGAATTCAAAGTTGCTTTTTCTTCCCGACCAGCACCTGGGCCGCAACACCGGCTATGCGATGGGCATTCCGCTGAATGAAATGGTGGTGTGGGATCCGTATCAGTTGGGCGGCGGCGTGACGCCAGAGCGTTTGCGGGCTGCGAAGGTCATTCTTTGGAAGGGGCACTGCTCGGTCCATCAGCGTTTTCTGCCCGAACATGTGGACAACGTGCGGGCGAAGCATCCGGGAATCCGCGTGATCGTGCACCCGGAATGCCGCTGGGAAGTCTGTCAGAAGGCGGACGGCATCGGATCGACCGAAGGCCTGCTGAAGATGATCCGCGAAGCGCCCTCGGGCACAATGTTTGCCGTCGGCACCGAGATTCACCTGGTCAACCGCATGGGCAAAGAGTTTGCCGACCAGGGGAAGAAAGTCATCACCCTCGACGATTCCGGATGCCTGTGCACGACCATGTACCGCATCTCGCCCCAGCATTTGTGCTGGGCGCTGGAGAACTTGGTGGAAGGGAATGTCGTCAACCAGATCAAGGTCAAGGACAGCGTAAAGCGCTGGGCCCGCGTGGCGCTGGATCGGATGCTGGAGATTCGGTAGCGGTCGTTGGTCGTTAGTCGTTGGCAAGAACCACGTGGGGACATCTGCCCCGGCCGTCCGGCCGAGCGAGGTTCGCCGGCTTGCCGGGCACGGTCGAGGCCGCCTGTCAATCTAGTGCCCGGCGAACGACCAACGACCAACGACTCCCCCGCGAATGCACTAAAATACTCCCATAACATGTCCGACCGCACCTTCACTCTCGACGAAGCGCAAACTCTGCTGCCAGTCCTGGAGTCGCTCCTCAAGCAGGCGATCCAGGGCAAGAAGCTGATTGAAGAAGTGGACGCCGAACTGCAGGAAACCGCGCACCGCGTTTTCCTGAATGGCGGCACGCTCGTGAATGTCGTTCACCTGGCCAAGCGCAAGGCGGAGCGCGAGAAAGCGATTCATCGCATCAAGGACGCGGTGTCCGAAATTGACGCGACCGGCGTGCAGGTAAAAGACCTCGATGTCGGACTGCTCGATTTCCCCTGCAAGGTGGAGGGTGAGATCGTGCTGCTGTGCTGGAAGCTGGGCGAGACCAAGATCGGCTTCTGGCATGACACTACCTCGGGGTTTGCGGGACGCAAACCGATTGACGAGCGGATTGCGAACGCGGGGAAGAAGCGCGCGACATAAACTCTTTCACCACCGAGCCGGTTGTATGAAGCCCAGCCGGAAGTGTTTGTGCCCGTCAAGGGCACATGGGGACGCCGCGGCGCTACCAGCGTGCATCTCAAGACAGTGAAGGCTGCGGCGTTGCGGACTGCGCTGGCGGCGGCATGGCGGAATACAGTGCCCAAGCGACTGGTCGACCCGCAGAAAAAACGGTTCAGTTAGAAAACGGCGCAAGTTTTTCCTGCTGGCGCGTTCCTTTCCATGAACGCGAGGTGCGGAAGTGTCCGTGGCGTGGAGCGACCCCAGACATGCACTACCGGAGACCGTCCAGGGCCCTGGCGTTCTGCTAAAATGCCGTTATCCGAGGCGATTGCTTATGTTTACCGGGCGCAAACTCCCGCTTACTCTGGCTTTTGCTGTATTGATTGGGCTGGCTTTTGGCGCCAGTTGCAACGGGTTCTTCGTGGACCCGACGCTCACGAGCATCACCATTTCACCGGCGTCACCACAGGTGGAACTGAACAAGACGCAACAGCTATCCGTTTTTGGGACTTATGATGATGGCAGTCGTAAGCAGGTCAAGAGCGGAGTGAACTGGTCGGCTGTGCCAACCGGTATCGTGTCGATTGACGCCGCCACCAGTGTCATGACGGGCCTCGCCACCGGAACCGTGACCATTACAGCGGACGCTCAGGGCCTAACTTCGACTGCGACGGGCACCGTATTCCTGGTCATCACATCGATCTCCATCGACCCGACCACAGCCCAAAAGGCCCAGGGTGACTCCCAGAATTTCACGGTGGGTGCGGTTTCGGACGGAAATCCGATTGACATCACCGCCTTGGCCAACGTGGTCGCTCAGCAAGGCGGCGTAACGGTCAGTACAATCAACTGTTCCTACGACAGCACGCAGCTTGCCCAGGTCTGCGATATCGACGCTGCCGCTCCGGTTGGGGACTATGACATAGTCGCGTCCTACCCGGGCTTTTCCTCCACAGCCAAGGCAACACTGACGGTTATAGCCCGGCCATAGACCTTTGGAGTAAGCACCTCACGGCCGAACTCATTCGTACGGGCGAGAAGTATTGTCCACGGCCCGAGGGCACGACCCTTCGGCGGTCCATCCTGCTTGCAGCCGCGCTATGATCATGGGTTGCCATGCCCGATATCCACTGCATAGGAATCTGCACCGGGGGCGGAGACGCTCCCGGCCTCAACGCTGTCATTCGCGCGGCCGTTAAGGCTGCGATCCTCAAATACAAATGGAAAGTCATCGGCATTCCCGATGGCTTTGATGGCCTGATTTGGCCCGAGCGCTCGCGTGAGCTCACGCTGAAAGACGTCAGCGGCATTCTCCCGCGCGGCGGCACGATTCTGGGCACGACCAACCGCGGCAATCCGTTTAAATACAAGACCGAGGAAAACGGACAAGAGATCGTGCGCGACATCTCCGACCAAGTCATTGCCAACGCG
>Ga0326726_10003046_pt1 | contig 15372 bp, 14 predicted proteins | sample MHFenrmetagenome_2_FD_207603 | JGI IMG/M metagenome (GOLD analysis project Ga0326726, IMG submission 207603) | Lab enriched peat soil microbial communities from Michigan Hollow, Ithaca, NY, United States - MHF15MN | ecosystem: Environmental > Terrestrial > Soil > Wetlands > Peat | place: USA...
GTGGCGTTCATAACTCCTGGCGATGTCGGCCGGCCGGAAATCCGCGCGCAGCAGGCCCTTGCTGGGGCTCGCCTTCTTGATCTCGGCGATGACCGCGGGACGGCCGGCGGCAACCCGGCTCTGAATCGCCTGAAAAAAGCGGCGTGGAGCGGGCGTGGATCCGGCACGTTGACGCAGCGCCTGGAGCGGCAAGCGGCTGGCGCGCGCGGAAATCTCCTCGCGCTTGCGTGCCAGGATCTTCCGAAGAATGTCAGGGGTATCGTTCACTTCGCTGACAGTTTTTTGCTCAGGGCCACGAGATCATGCAGCTTCTTCGTGGCCGCGCCGCTAGCGATGACTTCCAGCGCGGTTTTGACGCCAGTGCCAAGATCGGGCGCGAGGCCGGCGACATAGATCGCCGCCCCGGCGTTGAGCGCGACGATATCGCGCGCGGGTCCGGGCTTGTTGTTCAACACCGATTCGATGATCGCAAGACTTTCGGCCGGGCTCGTGACGGCCAGTTTGGATGCATCGCTGCGTTGGATGCCGAACTGCTCGGGCTGGATCGAGAAAACACGCACCCGCCCTTCCTTCAACTCCGCGACGTGCGTGGGCGCACCGATGCTGATCTCGTCCATGCCGTCCTCAGCATGAACCACGAGTACATGCTCGCTCCCGAGCCGCTGCAACACTTCCGCCAATGGCTCAATCCACTGCAACGAATACACGCCCAATACCTGATTGGGGGCGTTGGCCGGATTGGTCAAGGGCCCGAGTAGATTGAAGATAGTGCGCACGCCCATCTCGCGTCGCGGACCGATGGCGTGCTTCATCGCTCCATGATGTTTGGGCGCGAACATGAACCCCACGCCCACCTCGTTGACACAGCGCGCGACCTGGTCGGGCGTGAGATCCAGGTTCACGCCCGCGGCCTCGAGCACATCCGCGCTGCCGGACTTGCTCGACACCGAACGGTTGCCGTGCTTGGCCACCTTGCCGCCCGCCGCCGCCACCACGAAGACGGAAGCGGTCGAGATATTGAAGGTGCTGGCCCCGTCGCCGCCGGTGCCGCAGGTGTCCACGAGATGCGGGCCGCTGACGCCCACGTGCGTGGCGAGTTCGCGCATCACCTCGGCGGCGGCGGTGATTTCCTCCACGGTCTCACCCTTGGTGCGCAATCCCACGAGAAAACCTCCGATCTGCGCCGGTGTGGCCTGCCCGGTCATGATCAGGCGCATGACCTCGCGCATCTCGGCGCCGGACAGATGGCGCCGTTCGATCGTGGCGCGGATGGCGGAAGGCATGTCCATGAAATTCTCTCGATGATGAAAATAGCAAACGGGATGGATTCTGTCGCTGAACCGCGATGCCGGTCAAGGCAAAACCGGCACCGGCTCTACGGTCTCCTCACGGCGGCGCCAGAACCACCACAGCCCCAAACCCGTCAGGTTGAGCATGAGCATGCCGCCGGCCAGGAACTCCACCCGGCTCGAAAGCAGCGGCGCCAGCACGCCCGCGACCACGGCATTGAAACCGGCCTGACCGAACCCCTGCAAGGCCGAGGCCAGACCACGGTGCGCTGGAAACACATCGAGCGCGAGCAGGCTCAGATTCGGCATGGCCAGCGACATCCCGGTGGCGTAAACGACGACCGGGACGATGATCGTGAACGCCGTATGCGTCAGCCATAACGCCAGGCCCAGATTCACGCCCGCCGCCGCGAGCATAAGCGCGAAGCCCGCGGTGACGGCCTGCTCATGCGTGAAACGTCCCGCGATCCGCCCCGAAATAAAGGCACCGAGCATCAAACCGGTCACCAGGGGAATGAACAGCCGTCCGAAGTCATCAGCACCGTAATGAAGATGCCGGTACATCACATCGGGCGAACCCGCGACGTACAGAAAAAATCCGCCGAAATTGAGCGCCAGGACCGCAATCAGGATCATGAAGCGCGGCGTGCCCAGCGCCTTCCCGTAAGCGCGCGCGATAACGCGCGGATGTCCCGACAGCCGGCCCACCGGCGGCAGGGTCTCAGGCAGAAAAAATGCCGACCACAACCACACTGCGAGGCCGAGCAATACCAGAAACCAGAACACCGAACGCCACCCGAAGGCATCGTGCAACCAGCCGCCGATGACCGGCGCGATCGCGGGCGCGAGTGCGAAGATCAGCATCACCTGCGACATGACGCGCTGCGCCACCGCACCGGCAAACGCATCGCGGATGATGGCGCGGCCTACCACCAGTGCGCCGCTGGCCGATATTCCCTGGCCAATGCGCATCAGTAACAGCCAGTGGATGTTCGGAGCCAGCGCACAGCCTATGGAGGTCGCGACATACACCGCCACCGACACGAGCACCACGTTTTTGCGTCCGTAGGCGTCCGAAAGCGGCCCGTACACCAGCATCATCGTGGCGAACGCCAGAAGATAAAAACTGAGCGTCTGCTGCAGCACCACCGACGACACGGAAAATTCCCGCCCGATGTCCGGAAATGACGGCAGGTAAGTATCAATACTAAACGGCGCCAGCATCGCGAGCAGCGCCACGGTGAACGACAGCCACAGGCCATGACGGTGATGAGCGTGATGGACTGACTCGTGCATCGGTTAAATACGCAAAAAGGTTACCGGGGCGCGCCGCTCAGGCCGCGCGCCGATGGCTCTTCAGGAAATTCGCCAGCAGTTCGTGGCCGTACTGCGTGAGAATCGACTCCGGATGGAACTGCACGCCCTCGACCGGCAGGGTCTTGTGCCGCACGCCCATGATCTCGCCGTCGTCGGTCCAGGCGGTGATTTCCAGAGCCTCCGGGAGGCTGCTGCGCTCGATCACCAGCGAATGGTAGCGCGTGGCTTCGAACGGATTCGACAGCCCGGAGAACACGCCTTTCCCGGCATGATGAATCATTGAGGTCTTGCCGTGCATCAGTTGTTTGGCCCGTATGATCTTTCCGCCATAGGCCTGACCGATGCTCTGGTGCCCGAGGCAAACACCAAGAATCGGAAATTTTCCGCCGAGTTTCTGGATGGTCTCCACCGACACGCCGGCCTCATTCGGCGTGCACGGGCCCGGCGAGATGACGATGTGGTCCGGTTTCAGTTTTTCGATTTCCGCCACCGAAATCCGGTCGTTGCGATAGACGTGCACGTCTTCGCCCAGCTCGCCCAGGTACTGCACCAGGTTGTAGGTGAAGGAATCGTAGTTATCGATCATCAATAGCATGGTTAAACTCCTTGCCGGCCGTTGAGGCCGGCGGACGCCAGGGACACCGCGCGGAAGATGGCGCGCGCCTTGTTCATGGTTTCGTTCCATTCGGATCTCGGCACCGAATCCGCGACGATGCCGGCGCCGGCCTGGATGTAGAGCATTTTGTCCTTGATCACCGCGGTGCGGATGGCGATGGCCGTGTCCATGTTGCCGCTCCAGCCGATGTAACCGACCGCCCCGGAATAAATGCCACGGCGCGTGGGTTCGAGTTCCTCGATGATCTCCATCGCGCGCACCTTGGGCGCGCCGCTCACGGTGCCGGCCGGAAACGTGGCGCGCAGCACGTCGACGGCGTCCATGCCCGGCTTCAGTTCGCCGTGCACGTTGGAAACGATGTGCATCACGTGCGAATAACGCTCGATGACCATTTTGTCCGTCACCTGCACGCTGCCCACCCTGGCTACGCGCCCGATATCGTTGCGCCCGAGGTCCATCAGCATGATGTGCTCGGCGCGTTCCTTGGGATCGGCCAGCAGGTCCTTTTCCAGCGCCAGGTCCTCCGCCTCGGTCACGCCGCGCGGTCGCGTGCCGGCGATCGGGCGCACCGTGACCTGCCCGTCCTCGAGACGCACCAGGATCTCCGGCGAGGAGCCGACGATATGAAAGTCCTTGAGGTCCATGAAATACATGTACGGAGAGGGATTGAGCGTGCGCAATGCCCGGTAAAGATCGAGCGGGTCGGCGGCGAACGGGATCGTCAGGCGCTGCGACAGCACCACCTGCATGATGTCGCCGGCGCGGATGTACTCGCGCGATTTCTCGACCGCGGCTTCGAACCCCTGTTGCGTGAATCCCGAGGTGAAATCGGATTCGCCGACTTTCTTGTTTGGCGTCTTGGTTCTGGCGCGCGGAATACCTTCGCCCAGCTTCGCGACCAATTCGTCGAGCCGCGCATTGGCCTTGTCGTAGGCGCCCGCGATCGCCGGGTTTACGTGGATCACGACGTAGAGCTTGCCCTTGAGGTTGTCGAACACCACGACCTCGTCCGACACCGTAAGCAGAATATCGGGCGCGCCGATGACATCGGGCTTGGCCATTTTCCCCAAGCGCGGCTCGATATAGCGGATGGTCTCGTAACCGAAATAGCCGACCAGTCCGCCGGTGAAGCGCGGCAGCCCCGCGATTTCGGGAACGGTGTAGCGCGCCTTGAAGCGGCGCGCGTAATCGAGCGGGTCGGAAACCGTTTCACGCTCGACCGGCTTGCCGTCCTTTTCCACGGTTACGTCATGGCCGGAGACGCGCAACAAGCTGCGCGCCGGCAGTCCGATGATGGAATAACGGCCCCACTTCTCACCGCCCTGCACCGACTCGAACAGGTAGGAATACGGCCCGCGCGCGAGCTTGAGATAGACGCTGAGGGGAGTGTCGAGGTCGGCGAGGACCTCGCGCATCAGGGGGATGCGGTTGAAACCTTGGGAAGCGTAGTTATCGAATTCTTGTTTGCTTAACGACATGAATCACCATGAGATCACCAGTTAATAAATAGTCAGACAGCAGCACGGCTAGCGGCCCGAGGCCGCCACCAGCGCATATCCGACCATTTATGTGTTCTGTGTCTCATGTGTGTCGATCAAGCATAAAGCCGCAGGTACTGCGGCACATCGGTCAGCGAATCCACCACGGCGTCGGGAAGCGACTGACGGATATCGTGTCCGTGATTATAGCCATAAGTCACGCAAATGACAGGCATGCCGGCCGCGCGCGCCGCCTGCACGTCGTTGCTCGAATCCCCGACCAGCACCCCGTGCGCCGTGTCGATGTCAAAATGTGCGCAGGCATGCCGCAGTGGCAGGGGGTCGGGCTTCTGCTTCGAAAGACTGTCCCCGGACAATACCAGCTGGAAATACTTATATAAGTCGAGGTTCATGAGCAGCGGCAAGGTGAAGGTCTCGGCCTTGTTGGTGATGCAAGCAAGCGAAAAACCTTGGGCCTTGAGACGTTCCAGTCCCTCCACCACGCCCGGATAGGGACGGCTCAGGTCTGACACCGCCTCGCCGTAATGCCGGGCGAATATGGCGAGCGCCTGCTCATTAAGCTTGGCGTCGGGCTCGGCCTGCATCTCGCCGGTCAGGGCGCGCTTCACGAAGCGCGGCACGCCATTGCCGATCCAGGTGCGGTAGTGTTTCTCGTCCCAGGGCGCGCGGCCGAGATCGACGAGCATACGGTTCGCCGCGGCGGCCAAATCCGGCACGCTATCGATGAGCGTGCCGTCGAGGTCGATCATGACCATCTTCACGGTCAGTGGAAAGGTCGCCATCTTTTTTGCCGTGGAGCCCACTAGCCCTTGGCCTTCGCCAGTTCGTCGCGCATCGCCTTGACGACCGAGTTGTAACGATTCGTATCGCCGGCCTTGCCCGCGCTGAAGATGGCGGAACCGGCGACAAAGGTATCGGCGCCGGCCTCGGCGATCTCGCGGATGTTGTCCACTTTCACGCCGCCGTCGATCTCGAGCCGGATCGGGCGCCCGCTCGCGTCGATGAGCTTGCGCACTTCGCGCAGCTTGTCGAGCGAAGAGCGGATGAAACTCTGGCCGCCGAAACCAGGGTTCACTGACATGAGCAGAATCATATCGACCTTGTCCATCACATACTTGAGATAATCGAGCGGGGTGGCTGGGTTGAACACCAGACCGCATTTGCAGCCCGAGTCGCGCACCAGTTGCAAGCTGCGATCAATATGTTCCGAACCCTCCGGATGAAACGTAATATAGGTGGCACCGGCCTTGGCGAAATCGGGGATGATGCGATCCACCGGCTTGACCATCAGGTGCACGTCAATATCGGCCTTTACGCCATGCTTGCGTAGCGCCTCGCACACCAGCGGGCCGATGGTGAGATTCGGCACGTAATGGTTGTCCATCACGTCGAAATGAACGATGTCGGCGCCGGAGGTAATGACATTCGTTACCTCTTCGCCCAGTCGGGCGAAATCGGCAGAGAGAATCGAAGGGGCAATCTTGTAGTCGCGCATGGGGATATCAAACCTTCAAATAATTATGTTCAGAATTATGCAATAACAAAAAAGCGCGGCCATGGATGGTCCGCGTCAAGACGCGCACTTTACCCGAAGATCGGGAAATTTTCAGCCTCCGACACGATAGGCCCATCGCCGGCGTGCCTATGTTGCCAGTACGCGCTGAAATGGAGGTCAGCGCCTGGTCTGTCAGGATTATTGCCGGCGCGTCAGCAGCCAGCGGCTGATATTGCGCACGCTCTTGCCGATCAGACGCGCTGCGCGTTCGAGCAGGGTTTTCCGGTCACGCGCCAGCGCCTGGCGTTCGGATTCGGTGAGCAGCTCGGGCGCGTGGCTGCGTTTGAGACGCGCAACCGCGACCCGGTCAGCCTCGCAGAATTTTCCGTACATCCACCGGGCCGCGACGTTCCAGGGACGGGGCCGGCGGAAATGCGCGGCGAAATCCACCACATGCGGCTCGCCGTCGGCGCCGACGAGAATGTTTCCCCGGCTGCGCAGATCGCAATGCGCCACCCCGAATTCATGCAAACGGTCAACCAGGCGGTAGAACCGCTCGAAGAATGACGGCGTCAGCCCGCCGGGCGGAACCTCGCGCGCGCTGGTCCCGGGCACGTACTCCAGCAACAACGCGTCACGATTCACGACACGCAGCAATCGCGGCACGCCGCGCGCGCCGTCCAGCTGCCGCAGCGCCCGCGCCTCGCGGCGCACCGACAGCGGACCCACGAGACGCCGGAACCAGGGATCGGCCTGGCTGAAATCCTTGAGCACCGCCTCCTCGCCGTTCGCCCGGATCAGCAGCACGTCGGGGCGCGAGCCCCCGCCGCGCCGGAAGGTTTTCACGGCATGGGCGCGCAGTTGCTCGAGTGAAAGATCTTGTAGCGAGGCCATGCGGCAGAGAATAATATGATCGTCACGGCAAACTCAATGCAATTCGCGGGAGCGCTCATGCCCTTAGCCATCACGCTGCATGTCCTTTCAGCAGTTATCTGGGTAGGCGGTATGTTTTTCGCCTACATGGCGTTACGCCCGGTAGCCGCGAGTCTGCTGGAGCCTCCGTTGCGGTTGCCGTTGTGGTCCAAGACCTTCGCGCGGTTCTTCCCCTGGGTTTGGGCGGCGGTTGTGCTGCTGCCTGCCAGTGGCTACTGGATAATCTTCAGTACCTTCGAAGGCATGGACAACGTCGGCCTGCACGTCGATATCATGCAGCTCATTGGCTTCGGCATGATTGGCATTTATCTATATATATTCTTCCTGCCCTATCAACGGATGAATCGGGCGATCGCGGCCGGCGATTTCGCCTCCGCCGGTAAACAGCTGGCCGTCATCCGCCGGCTCATCGGCACCAATCTGATCCTCGGCCTGGTCACAATCATCGTTGCCACCGGCGGAGCCTATTGGCTGAACGTCGACTGAGCTCCGGCTTTCACGACATCCCTGCCACCCCGGCTGCTGATCCTCAACGGAATTTCGGCGTGTCAACGCTGGCGGCGGCGACGCGTTAAAACCAGGACAAACGCGATAATCTAGACTGTGACATAGCTGTTCCCGTTTCGCGTTGTATCTATCAACACAAACCCAATGGGAGAAACGCATCATGCTGAAGCTGAAACTTGCCGCCGTCGGAACCGTCCTCGCGCTGGCCGCCGTACCGGTTGTTCATGCCGCGGACCCCGCGCCTCAGGGCAATCCCGAACTTCGTGGAGACAGGAAGGAAATCGCCCAGGACCGTCAGGAAATCCGTCAGGACAAACGCGATATTCACCAGGACGTCCGCGAACGCAACCAGGATCACCGTGAGCTGCACAAGGAAGTACGTGAAGGCGACAAGGCCGGGGCAGCCAAGGAGCGCCGTGAACTGAAAGCCGATAACGCCGACTTGCGCCGCGACCATCGCGATCTGCGCGCAGACAAGAAAGATCTGCACCGCGACAAACGCGATTTGCATCATGACCGCCGCAAGGCGCAGCATGCAAAAAGCTCAACATAAAGTATTTTTTCACTTCACACAAAAAAGCGGGGCGCGTTGGCCCCGCTTTTTTGTGTCTGCGATTTATCTGGCTGTCAATGCTCCGCGATACCTGCGCGTCGGCATGTGGGACGCCAAACAAAAAGGGCCCGGCTCAAGCCCCGGGCCCTTCTTGGGTTTTGACGATTTATTTTTGTGAACAGGATTCTTTCGAGAAGTAAACGGCCAATTGCTTAATAATATCCTTGGTCAGCTGGTTAGTCGTCGCATGCATGATCGGTTGAGGGCGTCTGCCGTCCTGGAACTCCAGAAGCTGCGCTTCGAGATACTCGGCATTCTGCCCGCAAAGTTTGGGGATGAGGCCCTGCACGGGAGCAGCCCCTCTGGGGCCATGACACTGTTCGCAGGAAACTGTTTTTTCTCCGCCAGGACGAGCGGTGTTTGCAGCGTGGACTGCCGAAACCCCCATCAGAAAAAGAGCGGCAAGCGAGGTTGAGAGCACGACAATTCTATGTTGCGGCACTTGAGTTATCTCCTATACGAGTTATACAAGGGTGCTATCCAATATTTTGCGCTTCATTGGACAAAAAGAAAATACTCGGGCACGGCCTTTTTCCGGTCATTCGGGTCAGTCGGAATCCCGAGGCTGCAGCAAAATACCCCTTACTTGAACTTGTATCTCAACGCCAGGGAAATAACGTTCACGTGGTACGACGGCGGTTGTTCTCCAAAACTCAGCACGTTCGAGATCGTGCTGGGCGTAACGCCATCAAGCATCCAATTCTCAGATTGGAAGCGCTCATACCAGTAAGTTCCCTGCAGTGACATATTATCCTTGAGACGGTACGTGGCATAGAGTTTCAGGGTATCAAGCCTGCTCGCCAGATCGGGAAACGGGGGGGTCGACGCGACGGTATCGACCGTGATGGCCCCATGCGACTGCGTCACGGTGTAATCGGCGCCGACATCAAGCTTTTTAGTTATCACCGCGCGCTTAATGCCGAATCCAATGACATCGATCTTATCGTTGTTTTCCCCGAACCAATTCGCTGTCGAGAAGGTGTCGCTCCCGGCCTGTTTTGAGTAGATTTCCTCATGGTTCAGGAAAAAGTGCAGGCTGGTTTGTTTCGTAAGCATCGCGGAAACGTCGCCGCCGATATTGAAGTCGTTGCCTTTAGTCAGGCCGAGCTTCGAGTCGGGATAATCGTCTCTGGAATAATCGACTCCGAACCCGAAATTGACAGCGTCCCCGGCGGGCGCATCCACACGGAGTCCGACGGTGTTCCGCGTGCGATTCGCCATATTATATTTCGTCATCAGCGGGTTCTCGGGAGGGCTGATCGCCGCGACGGCTGCGTAGCCCGATTGGTCGCGCTGGCCGTGCGCAAGCTTGAACGTCAGATCGATACTTTCCTGGGTCCGCGCGATGACCTTACCCCAAAAAGTATTCTCGCGGGTCTTGTCGGTTTCCTGGAAGGTACGCTCGTTCGTATCGTAATCGTAACCGACAGAGGTCTTGATGTGCGTCGTGGCGCGGTAATCGGCGCTCAGTTTCATAGTGTTTTGCGTAAAGCTGTACGGCAGGTTCATTCTCGTGGTGTTCACAAGGCTGTCCGTGGTCACCCACGGGTAGGCTGCCTGCGGCGTTTTATTATTGCGGTCGTTATAGGTATACGCCGCGTTCAGCAGCAGTTTGCTTGTGACGGCGGAAACGATCTTGAGGTTCGCGTTGGTGGTATCCACCTTCCCGTCCAGCGAGTTTCTCGGCAGGGCCGGGACGGCCAAGGTGGAATTCAGCGTCGGCGCGAGAAAGTTATCATCCTGGGTCATGCGGCCGAACGCGATGTCAGCCGTGCCACGTGTCGACTCGCTGAACTGGTACCCCAGCGAAGCGAGGATCTGATGAAACTGGTTTTCGGGTGGCAAGGCGAGCTGGCCGGCGCTGGCGCCGAATGACGGCGTGTAAGGGTTTTGCCAAGTCAGAGAGTCATTGTTGTTGCTGAAAGTTGACGCGTAATAGGCAAATTTGGCCTGTAATTTTCTTCCGGTATAAGAGGCGGAAGCGTCCAGCTGATCGGTCACATAATCGATCGGCTCAACCAGTTGTGCCGAATTGAATACGAACGTGCCGGCAATGCGTTGCGTACCTTCCTTGGTTTCATGTCGGAAATTGATGCCGTACTGCCATAGGGACGAGGGAATCAGCGATACCCCCATATCCAGTCTTTGCCGTTTCGTGTCGAGATCGACGCTATGCAGGCTGCCCGGCAGCGCGGTCATTCCGCCCGTCGAGCCTGCCGGAACCCAGCCGGACGGCAGCGTGAGCGAGGTGCCGCCGGTGCCAAAGAAGGGTGTTGTGACGCTGTCCGAGATGAAGTGCGGCAACTCTTTATATTTGAAAAACATCTCGTACTTGCCCTGTTTCCCGCCTTCCACGCTCAGCGAGCGCGAAACCAATCCGAGATCCGATGCATCGAGGTTCCAATAGGCGGCGTCCTCGCCGCGAGAACGCACGCTGGCGTTACCGACAAAAAACCCGCCCTGCTGGTTGAGTCCGTTGTACTCGCCGAATTTGTACGAGTCGTCCGAGACGTAACCGAGGCCGACATCGACCGTCCCGCTCGTCCCTTCCTCGAAAGCGCAGTACTTGCATTTCCACTGCGAGGTATCGACGGAAGCCTCGCCCCCGCCGGTGGAATTGTCCGCGGCTGTCGCGGCTTGCGCCGACAGCGTGAGGAGGAAAAACAGTCGTTTCGAGATTTTCATGTTCATGTCCTGAATTCAGACGGCATCGCCGCCAGCGCTCTCCGTGCGCGGGCGCCGGCTATCGCATCAGTTTGACTCCCGACGGATGATTCGACCCGTGAACCTGTGAATGACAATTCGTGCAGCTTCCGGCGAGCAGAAAGCCCGACGGGGCGCTAGTGCCTCCCGGCAGCGCGTCGGCGGTACGCGCGATGGAGGGATGACCAGCCGGCGAATGACATTGCTGGCAGAGCAGCGGCGGATTTTTCTTCAGTAGCGCCGGATAAACCGACCCGTGCGGCGTGTGGCAAAGCGTGCAGTCCTCGGCCACCGGTGCGTGTTCCCACAGGAACGGGCCGCGTTTTTCCGCGTGGCAGTTGTAGCACGTCTGATTCAGTGTCGGTTTCGCCAGCAGCGCGGACGTGTTCGACCCGTGTGGGCTATGACATTCGCTGCACGCTATCAGGCCGAACCGCACGGGATGCACGGAAGGCTTATTGAAATCCGCGCGCTGTTTCTGGTGGCACTTGTAACAAACCTCGGGCTGGCTGGATGTGGCGAGCACGGGGTCGTGCTCCGCGTGTAGCTTGTGACAACTGACGCACGCTAGGTTGCCGCTCTCGTGCGCGCTCGTGTTCCAGCCGATCCGGGCGTCGCCCCGATGGCAACCCAGACAGATTCGGTTTTGTTCCTCGGGTGGCACCGGATTGCGCTTGTCGGATGCGAGCTTGGAACTGGGGCCGAAAGCGATGATCGGGGCCTGTTTCTCACCAGGCTGTGGCTTCTTGGCATGATTGGCGCCGGGTCCGTGGCAGGCCTCGCATTGCAGGTGACCGAAGGGCGTGCGCTTGTCGGCGGGCTGGGCATGCTTGGTCTTGAAGATCGAGAACACCGGAAATTCGGAATCCTCGTCGTGGCACTTTATGCAGGTGTCGGCGCCTTTCTCCGTATACTCCGAGGTCTGATTACCGGCGGGCGCAGCGGATGCTTCGGCCGACACCGGGGGGGTCTCGGCGAACACGGTCACGCTAAAGACGAGTCCGGACAATAATAACAGTGTGACAAATAAGGATGGCTTTCTGTTCATTAGTCGTTATCCGATCGCCATGGTTCTTGGTTGATCCATTTTTATTGATGCATATCCGTCGTTACACTCTCCCGATCCGTGGTTCTTCTCCTCCTCCATGACCTATCGGCAGCGATCTTAACACGTCAGACTGTCACGCTTGCACAACGTCAATGGCCCAGGGGCGCTGAACCGCTTCGCCTCTGGGCCATGACTTTACCACGAAATGCTATGCCTTTTTCTTCCTACTTCACACCATGAACCGTCTTGACGTCGGCGATGTTGCCCGGTCCGTGGCATATAGAGCAGGTTTCAAGGTTCGTGTTGATAGTCGACTCCAATGCCGCAAACGCCGCACCACCGACCTGCGTCATGTGCGTTTGCGACAAGGCATCGTCGTGGCAAGACGAGCACGCCCCTGCGGTCGGCGAGATGTTCAGGTCGTCGGCCGGATCAGTGAGGCTCGCGCCGTGGTCAATGGTGCTCCCGAGAATGCCACTTTGTGTCGGCGACACCCAGACACCCGACAGCTGGTACGACGAAGTGGTGTGGCAGGCCGTGCAGTTGTTCAGAATGCCCGGGAAGCGGACGTCTCTGAAGTCAACCGGGTTCTCGGTGGCAGGCGCCGAGAAGAAACCGTAGACGACCAACCCATTCACACGCATGCCGGCCGCATGGATGCCGTGGATCATGCGCTTGAAGTCGATCGATTCCTCCTTCTTGTTATCCAGCGTTCCCGCCGGCGCTCCGACTGGACGCCGTGCGGTGTCGGTCGCGTTCGGGTTGTGGCACATGACGCACAGCTGTGGCTCGTCCGTGCGCGCGCCGCCATGCAGACTCAGCCGCTCGTGACACTGGTCGCACTTGGCGATATCGACCACTGTACGACGCGCCACCACGCTGGAGCCGGTGATGATGAAGTCCTTCACCACGCTCTTTGCCTGTATCGTGTCATTGGTCCCGTCACCATCGACATCGACGGACATGCGTGCATAGAAGCCGGCCCGGCCAATACCCGTCGCGTCAGCCGGAATTACTGTCCCGGACTGAATTGTGTAGGTGTCAGCAGTATTGGACACGCCAGCCACCAAGGCACCGCTGCTGAGCAGACTGATGCTGATCGGCTGAGCATTACTGCGACCAACGGTCGGAGTCGTGTTCTTCATGTCGGTCGTGTCCCAGCCGATGATCAGGCTCATGCTGCCGCCCGTGATTGCCGGCGTAGTCTCGATGTGATACAGCGTACCGCTGGCGTTGGTTATCTGGAACTTGACGATTGGCGCCAGACCCGGTGTCGCGTTGGTTACGCTCACGATTTTGAGAACGTACTTGGCTGCCTCCGCCTTCAGCAGCGACGGTAAGGAATGCCTGGCTGCGATACTCTGGGCCACGCCACCAGTCTTGTGGCAGAAGAGGCACTGACTGCTATCAGTTATCGTGCTCACATCGCCGCCGGGGTGACCGTTGGGATCTGTCCCAGACGGTGGTGCGGACTTGCTGAAGTCGATGTCGTCGTGGCACGAGCCGCAGGCCTTGGTGCTCGGCTGGGTTTCCCAATTGTCGCCCTGCGCGGTTACGGCACCATCGTGGCACTTGGTGCAGTTGCGTATGTCCTGCGGGAAAACAACGTCCGAAAAGTCGGTGTTGTTGACCTTGTACGTCCCGTCGTCGGGGGTATGCAGTACTCCATCCGGGCCGACAACACTCGGTAAACTCTCACCGCGATGGATCTTGTGGATCATCACCTTGAAATCAACCGGCGTATTCGGCGTACCGGCCACCCAAGAGCCCGGGTTGTGACAGGTGACGCACAATTTGGTCTCGATGCGAGTGCCGTGCGCGCTGAGCTGGCTGTGGCACTCGTTGCACTTCGCCGTCGTGATGATGTCGCGCGTGGTGGTGACTGCGCCGCCGGCCGGCACGAAATCATAGACTGCGTTGGACTTCGGCAAGGTGGTGCCGCTCGGCGCAGTTACTTGAATCGAGATGCGGTGCGTCAGGGTCGGCTGATAGCTGATATCGAGTGCCTTGCCGTCCGCATCCGTGCACGGCGCCGGGCAGGGGTTCGCCGCGGCGCTGGTGATATCGGTCTTAAAAGTATAGGTGTAGGTACCGTCCTTGTGGTCGACCAGCGTGCCCCAGTTGTAACCCGTAGCATTGCGCTCCTGCGAGCCCTGCACGGCCCCGCTGCTGGCCCGGTTGATGTAGTTCTGCCAGTTGCTCGGGGCGCCGTTTGTGCCCGGCACCAGCTTGGCGATGTTTAAGCGAAGATTGGCGTCGACAAGGCCGGCAACCGGAACGTTGTTCTCGTTGGTGACGGTGAAGTTCACCACCGGCGGACTGCTGACGCTGGCCCCGGTAATGGTCATGTTCAGCGCCGTAGTGCTTGCGGGAGTTACAGTGACCCCGGTTCCGGGCGCTCCGGGCGCTCCGGGCGGTCCTGCCGCACCATCGCTGCCATTGCTGCCACAACCCGTCAACGCGATTGCCAGCATGCTCATTAACGCAACCAGGCCGGACCATTGAGATGCAGATCGATTTATTTTCATAACTCCCCCGCTTGTAGACAGACGGCTTCACACGATTGATGATTTATACTACGCCAAGCTACCGAATTGGAGAATTTCATCATTGATATATATCAATCTAGCGTCGAGATCGGTTCGAATGCTTTGCGCCTTTACTTCATAATCCTGCTAAATAATTGACTTTAATCAATTTTTTATCCAGCAAAACTAACTCAACACGATTGATTACTCATAGGCCTTCAAAACTAGCGTGTTGGAGATTTTCATCATTGATGTACATCAACTCAATGCCGAAATAATTTCCAAATAATTGACTGCGAACAAGCTTGCGCTCAGTTAAATTTTGTGTGCATCGCTAACCTTGAACGATTCCAGATTTCGCGTGGACAACATGACGGAAATACCCTGGCGTTTGCGCAAGTTTCGCCATTGAAGATTCCTCGGTGCGCGTCGCTGATCTTCATTCGATTGACGATCATCAGCTTAAGGACGATCATCTACTCACAAGCCCGGGTTTCAAAAATATTTTTATTCAAGCAAGAATGAGAACGTATCAATGAAACCGGAAAGCCAGCAGACGAATCAGCACAAGCGCGTACGGCACGCGCGGAGCGACATCGCCCGTCTGTTAACACCACCAAATCATACGCGACAGACGAAGAGCGACTCCTGTTCCTGTCAAGATAAGGAATGCCGGTTCTGCGAGGCCAAGCTTTATTCGGGCCTCCCCAAGGTTCAGGCGCGCGATATCCGGGCACTGCTCAGACTCTGCAACACCGGTCCGGGCGATACGCTGTTTCGTGCCGGCGACCCGTCGACATACCTGTATGTAATCCGTGAAGGAC
>Ga0326726_10003048_pt1 | contig 15369 bp, 17 predicted proteins | sample MHFenrmetagenome_2_FD_207603 | JGI IMG/M metagenome (GOLD analysis project Ga0326726, IMG submission 207603) | Lab enriched peat soil microbial communities from Michigan Hollow, Ithaca, NY, United States - MHF15MN | ecosystem: Environmental > Terrestrial > Soil > Wetlands > Peat | place: USA...
CCAGTACATCACCTGCATCCTCTGCGCCTGCTGCTACAGCGCCTGCCCCGTGGCCACGCGGGACGGCCGCTATGTCGGGCCGGCCGCCCTGGCCAAGCTATACCGGTTCGCCATCGACCCGCGGGACGAGCGTCCGTTCTCGGCGCTCGAACGCATGGACGGCCCGGACGGCCTCTGGGGATGCGACACGGTCTTCCGCTGCAACGACGCCTGCCCCAAGGACGTTCGCCCCGCCGACGGCATCGAAGGACTGCGGAGGAAGCTCATCGCCGGCAAGACCAAACGTCTCTTCAGGCGGAAGTCATGAAGCTCCCCTACTCTCTTTTCCCGCGGCGCGTCTTTTTGAACGGGCTCGTCGGGGGCGGGTTGGCCGCCCTGGCGGCGGCCTTCATCGGGCCCTTGTTCAAGTTCGTCATCCCCCCGACGCCGGAGCCCGATCAGGTCGCGCTCCCGCTCGCCGGTTTCGCCGACATGGCCGCGGGCGCCGTCCGGAACTTCGCCTGGGGCAACAAGCCCGGCTTTCTCAAGAGGACGGGAGATGGAGGGTACGTCGCCTTCGTCGGCGTCTGCACCCACCTCGACTGCAACGTCAAGTTCCTTCCCGAACAAAAGCGCTTCTACTGCGCCTGCCATAAGGGCTGGTATGACGAGGACGGCCTCAACATCGCCGGGCCTCCTCCCGCCCCCCTGCGCCGCTTGGCCGTCGTCGCCGAAGGCGATAGCTTGATCGTCAAGAAGGCGGCATGATCCCATGAACGCCTTTCGCGCCTGGATGGAAGAGCGGCTCGGCCTCGGGGCCGTGACCGGGTTCCTGGAGAAAAAAGAAGTCCCCCGGCACGGGCACACGGTCCTCTATTATACGGGGAGCTCGATCCTCCTTTTCCTGGGCATCCAGATCGCCACGGGCGTGCTGTTGGCGTTCTATTACAGGCCGACGCTGGCCGAAGCCAACGCCAGCGTCGCCCGGATCGCGACCGAGATCCCGCTCGGCTGGCTCGTTCGCTCCGTTCACAGCTGGTCGGCGACGCTGATGATCGCCGCCGTCTTCATCCACCTTCTCGGCATCTCCTTCTCCAAAGCGTACCGCAAGCCGCGCGAGGCGACCTGGCTCACCGGCGTCCTGCTCCTCGGCGTCGCGCTCGCCTTCGGCTTCACCGGCTACCTCCTCCCCTGGGACGAGCTCTCGCTGGCAGCGACGAAGGTCGGCACCAACCTGCCTAAGGCCATCCCGATCGTCGGGACCTGGCTCACCCGGGTCATGCGGGCGGGGGACGACGTGACCGGCGACACGCTCTCGCGGTTCTTCATCGTCCACGTCTCGGTCTTGCCCCTCACCATCCTGGCCCTGCTCGGCGCGCATCTCTTCCTCGTCCAGCGCCACGGCATGAGCGTGCCCCTCGCGGAGGAACGGAAAGGCGTCAAGGGCCCGGTCCTTCCCTTCTGGCCGAACTTCGCCTACAGGGAGGCGGCCGTTTGGCTCATCCTCCTGGGAACCCTGCTGACCGTGGCCGTCGTCTTTGCCCCCGGCCTCGGATCAAAGGCGGATCTGATGGCCCCGGCCCCGGAGGGGATCAAGCCCGAGTGGTATTTCCTCTTCATGTTCCAGACGTTGAAGCTCTTCCCGGCCAAGGTCCTCGGCCTCAACGGCGAGCTGGTCGCCGTCCTGGTCATGGCGGTCGGCATGGGGCTCTTCGCCCTCCTGCCGTTCATCGACACCCGCCCGGCCGAGCGCAAGGGCCGGATCATCACGGCCCTGATCTGGGTCGGGGTCGCCTATGCTTTGGGAATGTCGATCTGGAGCTTGCTGTGAACGGGCGGCGCCGGACGGCCTCGGTCCTGATGGCAGCGATCCTCCTATCGATGCTTCTGGCCGGGGTCTTCGAAGCCCGGGCCCAGGAAGCGGCCAAGGCCCAGGCCGGACAAACGGCGATCACGGCTCCCAAGGAGGGATCCGCCGTGCCGCCCCGTCCGCCCAAGGAGAGGATGGGGGTGGCAGTGCTCCTGGCTTGGGTCTGGCTGTCCATCGCGGTCCTGATCGGGATCCTGCGGCTGAGGGTCCGGGAAGCGGACCGGGTCTTTCGCATGGGCCTGCACAAGACGGGCCATAACATCTCCGGGGCCGCGGGGGACTGATGGCCAAGCCGGGCAAGACGATCGACACGCACATCGTCTGGACCCCCGATTACTGCAAGCACTGCTCGACGTGCATCACCATCTGCCCGGTCAAGAACCTCGAATTCCGTGACGACGAGATGACCTCCCTGGGCAAGTGCACCCAGTGCCTGCTCTGCACGAAATATTGTCCCGATTTCGCCATCGAGGTCGAGGCGAAGAAAAAATGAAGACCTTGGTCATGGGCAACGAAGCGGTGGCCTGCGGGGCCTTGAAGGCGGGGATGACCTTCTTCGCCGCCTACCCGATCACCCCGGCCTCGGAGATTATGCACGAGCTAGCCGAGCACGAGCCGGCCATCGCCTTCGTCCACGCCGAGGATGAGATCGCCTCCATCCACATGGCCATCGGGGCGAGCCTGGCCGGGCGCAAAGCGATGACCAGCACATCGGGGCCGGGGATGTCGCTGAAGCAGGAAGGCCTCGGGCTGGCCCACATGATGGAGGTCCCGCTCGTCGTCGTCAACGTCCAGCGGGTCGGGCCGAGCACCGGTATGCCGACCCTTCCGGCGCAGGGCGATATCCTCCAGGCCGCCCATGGCAGCCACGGCGACTACGTCCCTCTTGTCTTCTATCCGTCGTCGGTCGAGGAGTGTTATCGGACGACGATCGCGGCTTTCAACGCCGCCGAGGACTCCCGGAGCCCGGTCATCCTCCTCCTCGACGGGTACCTGGCCCATCTCCAGGAAACGATCGATCTCGACACCTTCCCCTTCGAAGTCCGGCCACGGACCCTGGCCCCGCTCGGGGAGGGCCGGCGGCACTTCACCGGGCTCCTGGCCAAGGACGGCGTTCCCAAGACCAAGGATTCGGCCTATTACCGCGAATGGTACGCGCGCATCAAAGCCAAGATGCTCGAGACCGCCGCGGGTTATCGGCTCTACGACTACGTGAGGAATCCGGCGTCCCGACTGCTCGTCGTCGCCTACGGCATCACGCACCGGGTGATCACGCCCCTCCGAAGCGCCTATTCCTTGTTCAAGCCGGTCCGGATGTTTCCCGTCCTCGAGGACGAGCTCCGGGCCGCCGCGGACGAGCACGACAGGATCGTCGTCGTCGAGATGAACGACGGCCAATACCGCGGCGAGGTCCAGAGGGTCCTGAAGCGGGAGGTCTTGGGGATCAGCCTCCTCGGCGGCACGGTGAGTTTCAATGAGATCCGGGAGCGCCTCCGTGAACTATAAGGACTACATCAAGTGGGATCGGATGCCCACGAACTGGTGCCCGGGCTGCGCCATCGGGACGGTCTTCAAGCAGACGGCCTTCGCCCTGGCCGACCTCGAGCTCGCCCCCACGGACATGACCGTCGTCTCGGGCATCGGCTGCAGCGGCCGGGCGGCCGGCTATTTCAATGTCGACAGCGTCCATGCGACGCACGGCCGGGCCCTCCCCGTGGCCGAGGGGATCAAGAGGGCCAATCCGCGGCTCAAGGTCATCGTGTTCAGCGGGGACGGCGACCTGGTCGGGATCGGCGGCAACCACCTCCTCCACACGTCCCGGCGGGACGTCGACCTGGCCGTCATCTGCATCAACAACGCGACCTACGGGATGACGGGCGGCCAGATGGCGCCGACGACGCCGTCCGGGGCGAAGACCCTGACCTCGCCCCACGGCAGTCCTTACGCGCCGTTCAACATCCAAGGCATCATCACAAGCAACCGGCGCCACTGGTTCGCCCGCACGTCCGCATTCCACGTCGCCCATCTCCAGCGGACCATCCGGGAGGCCGTGGAGTGGCCGGGGTTCGCGTTCATCGAGGTCATGGCTTTCTGTGTCGAGAATTTCGGCCGGAGGCTCGGCTTCAAATCGGGCCACGAGATGCTCGTCAAGCTGAAACAGGACTTCAAGCCCAGGACCGGCCCGGAGGGGCCGCTCGGACCGCTGGAATTGGGGGTTGCCAAAAATGACGATCAGGCAAGCTAACCCCGGTGACTGCCACTCCATTAACGACCTCATGGGCCGGCTCATCGATGAGATCTACGCTCGCGAATCCCCGGAGGTCCGCCGGGCGCTCAAGGCGAACTTCACCTCGAAGGCCCTCGAGGAGCTCTGCGGCGAGGAACACGCCGTTCTCTATGTCGTCGAGGACGGCGGCCGGGTCGTGGCGTTCCTCTTTGGCTGGTACTTCCGCTACGTCTTCACGATCTATTGGATGTACAGCCTCAGGGAATACCGGGGCAAGGGCGCCATCCGGGACCTGCTCGCGCACGCCGAAGCCGATCTCCGAGCCAAAGGCTGCTGGAGGCTCGAGATGTTCGCCTACGCCGAGCATAACCGCTTCCTCGATTTCTGCGCCAAGCTGGGATTCTCCAAGGGCGTGCTCATCGAGAAGAGCATGTTCGGCTTCAAGGTCCAGAACATCTACAAGGACCTCGAGGATGCGGACGCGGCAAAGCGGGAGACGCGGATCAAGATCGTCGGCGAGGCCGGCCAGGGTGTGAAGCTCCTCTCCTACACCCTGGCCCAGATCCTCACCCAGCTGGGGCGCGAGGTCTCCCTCAGCCTGGCCTACGACGCCGCGGTCCGCGGAGGGACGATCAGCGCCGACCTGATCTATTCCACCCGGCCGATCGAAAGCCCGGTCATCGACGAGGCCGACGTCCTCATCAAGTTCACCCGGACCCGGGACTGGTTCCCGGCCAAGACCCTGGTCATCGACGAGAGCATGTGCCGCGAGGAGGTCGTCTCCTGCAGTCTCCAGAGCAACAAAGGCACGATGTTCGGGTTCGAGGACGTCGCCGTCTCCCTCTTCGGCAGCAAGATCTACATCAATATGATCGCCCTCGGGCGCATCCTCCGCCATATCGGCATCAACATCCTCCTCCTCAACATCAAGGACATTCTCCCCGAGCGGGGCATCGAGAAGAACCTCGAGGCCATCAAGTACGGATTCAGCTACCGGGACGACGTCTGACCCCCTCAAATTGACTTTGGGGGGCCTTTTTGATAAATAATGGTAAATGTACAAGTGGATTTCCCGCAAGCTGTTCGGTTCCGATAACGACCGGACCCTCAAGAGGATCACACCCCTCGTCTCCACGATCAACGATCTTGAACCCAAGATCGAGCCCCTGACCGACGACCAGCTCCGGGCGAAAACGGCCGAATTCAAGGAGAAGATCGCCCAGGGCGCGAGCCTCGAGGATATCCTCCCCGAAGCCTTCGCCGTCGTCCGCGAGGCCTCGCGCCGGACGACCCGGATGCGCCACTTTGATGTTCAGCTCGTCGGCGGCGTGGTCCTCCACCAGGGCAGGATCGCCGAGATGAAGACGGGCGAGGGAAAAACGCTCGTCGCCACCCTGCCGGCCTACCTCAATGCCCTGTCCGGGAAGGGCGTCCATATCGTCACGGTCAACGACTACCTGGCCAAGCGCGACACCGAGTGGATGGGCGCCATCTACCGCTTCCTGGGCCTCTCCGTGGGGACGATCCAGCACGATCTCGGCGACGCCGACCGCTTTACGGCCTACCGCGCCGACATCACCTACGGCACGAACAACGAGTTCGGCTTCGATTACCTCCGCGACAATATGAAGTTCCGGCTGTCCGATCTGGCCCAGCGCGAGTTCCATTACGCCATCGTCGACGAGGTCGACAGCATCCTCATCGACGAGGCCCGGACGCCGCTCATCATCTCCGGCCCGACGAACGAGTCGACCCAGCTCTACACGCGGGCCGACGCCCTGGTCCGCCGCCTCCAGAAGGACAAGCACTTCACCCTCGACGAGAAGAGCCGGACCGTCTCCATCCAGGAGCCCGGCGTCGCCGAGGCCGAGCGCTTCCTCGGTGTGACGAACCTTTACGACCTGGCCAACATGGAGTACGTCCACGCCACCAATACGGCCCTCAAGGCCCATCACCTCTTCAAGCGCGACGTCGACTACATGATCCAGGACGGCAAGGTGGTCATCGTCGACGAATTCACCGGCCGGCTCATGCCCGGCCGCCGCTACAGCGACGGCTTGCACCAGGCCCTCGAGGCCAAGGAGCGGGTCAAGGTCGAGGAGGAGAACCAGACCCTGGCCTCGGTCACCTTCCAGAACTATTTCCGCATGTACAAGAAGCTGGCCGGCATGACGGGCACGGCGGCGACCGAGGCGACGGAATTCCGCCACATCTACGGGCTCGACGTCGTCGAGATCCCGACGAACAAGACCCTCATCCGCCTGGAGAATCCGGACACCATCTACCGGACGGGCGAGGAGAAGTGGAACGCGGTCGTCGAGGAGATCGTCGATCTCAGCAAAAGGGGCCGCCCCGTCCTGGTCGGCACGATCTCCATCGAGAAGTCCGAGCACCTGAGCACGCTCCTCCGCCGCAAGAACGTCCGGCACGTGGTCCTCAACGCCAAGTACCACGAGCAGGAAGCCCAGATCATCGCCCAGGCGGGCCGCATCGGCGCCGTGACCATCGCCACGAACATGGCCGGCCGCGGCGTCGACATCCTTCTCGGCGGCAATCCCGAGTACCTGGCCCGGGAACAGCTCAAGAAGAGCGGGTCCGACCTGGCCAAGATCACGCCCGAGCAGTACGAAAAGGTTTTCCAGGACGTCACCCAGGTCACGCAGAAGGAGCATGAGGCCGTCATCGCCCTCGAAGGCCTCCACGTCCTCGGCACGGAGCGCCACGAGGCCCGGCGCATCGACAACCAGCTCCGCGGCCGCGCCGGCCGCCAAGGCGATCCCGGCTCCTCGCGTTTCTACCTCTCGCTCGAGGACGACCTCATGCGCATCTTCGGCAGCGAGCGCATCTCCGGCCTCATGGCCCGGATCGGCATGGGCGACGGCGTGCCCATCGAGCACAACATGATCACCCGGGCCATCGAGCGGGCCCAGAAGCAGGTCGAAGGCCAGAACTTCACGGTCCGCAAGCACCTTCTCGAATACGACGACGTCATGAACAAGCAGAGGGAGACCATCTACGGCCAGCGGCGCAAGATCCTTCACGGCGAGGACCAGCGCCAGTACTTCCTCGGCCTCATCGACAGCCTCGTCGATTGGATGCTCGACACGCACGCCAACAAGGACACGTCGCCCGAGGATTGGAACCGCGAAGCCCTGCGGCAGGCCGTCCTGGCCCAATTCGGGGTCGATATCGAGACGCTCGGCATCGCCTGGGACACCGTCGTCCACGATGAGTTGAGGGACGCCCTCGTCAAGGGGTTGGTCGCCGCTTACGAAGCGAAGGAACGGCAGCTCGGCCCGTTCATGCGGGAGTTCGAGCGGATGATCCTTCTCCAGGTCATCGACTCGCAGTGGAAGGACCACCTCCTCGAGATGGACCATCTCAAGGAAGGCATCGGCCTTCGCGGCTACGGCCAGAAGGACCCGCTCATCGAGTACAAGAAAGAGGGCTTCGAGATGTTCCAGTCCTTGCTCGACCGGATCGAGGAGGACGCCGTGCGCTACCTCTTCCTCATCCAGCCGGTCGTCGACCAGCCGGCGCCGGTCCGCCGGCAGACCCCGGTCTACTACCAGCAGCCCACGGGGCCCTCAGGGCAGCGGTCCAAGCAGGCCCGGGCCATGATCCCCGGCAAGCGCCACAAGCACTGATCCGGGAGCCAAGGAGGAGCCATGCTCGACGACAAGATCCGGGAGGCCTTAACCTTCGACGATGTCCTCATCCTGCCGGCCAAGTCGGACGTCGTGCCCTCATCGGCCTCGGTCGTGACCCGGCTGAGCCGCAACATCACGCTCAATATCCCCGTCGTCAGCGCGGCCATGGACACCGTGACCATGTCGCGGATGGCCATCGCCCTGGCCCAGCAGGGCGGCATCGGCATCATCCACCGCAACCTGACGATCGAGGGCCAGGCCGAGGAGGTCGACAAGGTCAAGCGCCACGAGAGCGGCATGGTCGTCGAGCCCATCACCCTCCGGCCCCAGGACAAGATCTCGAGGGCCCTCGAGGTCATGAAGGAGCACCACATCTCGGGCCTGCCCATCACCGACGAGTCCAACAAGCTCGTCGGCATCCTGACCAATCGCGACATCCGCTTCGAGAGCCGTTTGGGCCTGGCCATCGAGAAGATCATGACCCGCAAGCTCGTCACCGTCCCCGTCGGGACGTCGCTCGAGGACGCGGAGAAGGTCTTCCACGAGCACAAGATCGAGAAGCTCCTCGTCGTCGACGACGGCTACCACCTCAAGGGACTGATCACCTACAAGGACATCCTCAAGCGGATCCAGTATCCCGACGCGGCCAAGGACAGCCTGGGCCGCCTGCGGGTCGGCGCCGCGGTCGGCGTCGGCTCGGACTTCCTCGACCGGGCCCGGGCCCTCGTCGCGGCCAAGTGCGACGTCATCGTCGTCGACAACGCCCACGGCCACTCCCAGAGGGTCCTCAACACGGTCCGGACGCTCAAGAAGGAGTTTCCCGGCCAGGAGCTCGTCGCCGGCAACATCGGCACCGCCCGGGCGGCCGAGGAGCTCATCGACCTCGGCGTCGACGCGGTCAAGGTCGGGGTCGGGCCGGGGTCCATCTGCACGACCCGGATCATTACCGGCGCCGGTATCCCCCAGATCACGGCCATCGCCGACGTCTTCGAGGTGACGCGGAAGAAAGGCGTCCCGCTCATCGCCGACGGCGGCATCAAGTATTCCGGCGACGTGACCAAGGCGGTCGCGGCCGGGGCCGACACCATCATGCTGGGGAACCTCCTGGCCGGGACCGAGGAGGCGCCGGGCGAGGTCGTCATGTACCAGGGCCGGGCCTACAAGCTGTACCGGGGCATGGGCTCGCTCGCGGTCATGAAGGAAGGGAAGAGCAGCGATCGCTACCAGCAGGATATGCGGGCGAGCACGAGCAAGCTCGTGCCGGAGGGGATCGAAGGCCGCGTGCCCTACAAGGGCAGCACCATGGTCACCATCCAGATGCTCGTCGGCGGGCTCAAGGCGGGCATGGGCTACGCCGGCTGCCGGACGATCGAGGAGCTCCAAACCAAGGCCAAGTTCATCAAGATCACCCAGGCCTCGCTCAAGGAAAGCCACGTCCACGACGTGGTCATCACCCAAGAGGCCCCGAATTACCACCTCGACTGATAAGGGGGGCGGACCATGTCCGACTATGTGATCAAAACGCTGTTCGCGACCCTTCTGCTGGGGGCCGGGCTGGTGGCTTTCTTGAGCATGATGGCCCGTTTCGGGCGGCCGGGCGACGAGGCCCGGTCGGAGAGACTCCGCAAGCTCCACAAGAAGGCCGGATACGTCTATATCGCGCTGCTGGCGCCCTTGGCCGTCTTCGGGGCGGGTTTCCTGATCGAGATCGGCGACGGCCTATCGACGAGAGCGACGCTCCATTTCGTCCTGGCCATGACCCTGCTCGCGATCCTCCTGCTCAAGTTCCTCGCGGTCAAGACCTACCGGCAGATGCTGCGATATGCGTCCTCGCTGGGCATGACGCTCTTCGCCCTGACGCTGGTCATCTTCCTGATCACGGCGGGATATTTCCTTCTGCAGACCGTCGCCGGAAAGTAGGGGCTTTCCGGCCTCGGGCCGCGGGGACGTGTCCGCTTCACTTGACCTTGGCGATGCGGTTCCCTTCGTCCATGAGGACGATCTTGGGCGTGAAGAGCTCCATTTCGGTCTCGTCCATGTAGCCGTAGGCCGCGATAATGATGATGTCGCCTACCGAGACCTTATGGCCGGCGGCGCCGTAAACCTCGACCTGGCCTGAGCCCTTTTTGCCCTGGATGGCGTACGTCGAAAAACGTTTGCCGTTCGTGACGTTCCAGACTTCGATCCTTTCATAGGGCCAGAGCCCGGCGGCCGTCATGACGTCCTCGTCGAGGGACAGGCTGCCCTCGTAGCCGATATCGACGCGGGTGACGGTCGCCCGGTGGATCTTGGAGCGCAGGAATGCTCTGAGCATGGGACCTCCCCTCAGACGCTCAAACGGACGTTGTCGATGAGCCGGGTCGAGCCGATGAACACCGCCAGCGCCACGAGGACCGGGCCGCGGATCTCAGCGACCGGCTCGAGGGTTTCCGGGTCGACGGCCTCGACGTAATCAACGCGGGCCAGCGGCTCGGCCTCGATGACGGAGCGGATGCCGCCGACGAGCCGGGCCGCGTCCCGCTCCCCCGCGGCGACGGCGCGTTCGACCCAGACCAGGCTCCTGGACAGGACCAGGGCGGCTTTCCGCTCGGCGGGCGCGAGATAGGCGTTCCGGGAGCTCAGGGCCAGTCCATCGGGCTCGCGGACGATGGGGCAGGTCACGACCTCGAGGTCGAGGTTGAGATCGGCGGCCATCCTCTTGATAATGAGGTCCTGTTGGGCGTCCTTGGCCCCGAAGAAGGCGAAATCAGGGGAGACGATGTCGAAAAGCTTGAGGACGACCGTCGCCACGCCCCGAAAGTGGCCAGGCCGGGACCGGCCGCAGAGCTTGTCCTGCAGGCCCTGGACCTCGACGGTGGTCCGGTAGCCCGCCGGATAGATCTCACCCGCGTCGGGATAGAACAGGCAATCGACGCCCATGCTCTCCAAATAAGCCGTGTCCTTCTCGAGGTCCCGGGGGTACTTCTTGAAGTCCTCGTTCGGACCGAACTGGGTCGGGTTGACGAAGATGCTGACGACCGTGACATCAGCCCGGGCCTTCGATCCCCGGACGAGGCTGAGATGCCCCTCGTGGAGATAGCCCATGGTCGGGACGAAGCCGATCTTCTTCCCGTCCCGGCGCCACTCGCGGGACAGGGCCTTCATCCCGGCGACGGTCTTGACGAGCGTCATCTCTTTCCCCTACCCTTCGGGCTCCTGCTTTTCGCCGGAGCGAACGCGGCGGCTACGTCCGGCTTGAGGTGGTAGGACGTCGCGTCGTCGGGAAAGCGCCCCTCGCGCACGTCGACGGCATAGGCCCGGACCGCCCCGTTCACGACGCCGTGGATGTCGGCGTATTTCCGGACGAACTTGGGCATGTATCCCGCCGAGAAGCCCAGCATGTCGTAGAGGACGAGGACCTGGCCGTCGCAGGCCGGGCCAGCGCCGATGCCGATCGTCGGGATGCCCACGGCCCGGGTGACCTCGGCGGCGACCTCGACGGGCACGGATTCGAGGACGACCGAAAAGGCGCCGGCCTTGTCCAGGGCCGCTGCGTCCTCGACGATCCGCCGCGCCCCTTCGGCCTCCGTGCCCCGGACCCGGAACCGGCCGAGGTGATGGATGGACTGGGGCGTGAGCCCGACGTGGCCCATGACCGGGATCTCGGCTTCGACCATGGCCTCGACGAGCTTCAGCCGCTTCTTCGATGCGCCCTCGATCTTGACCGCCGCGGCGCCGCCCTCCTTGAGGAAGCGCGAGGCGTTGCGAACGGTCTCGTCCGGGCTCAGATGGAACGAGAAATACGGCATGTCCCCGACGACCACGGCCCGCGTCACGGCCCGCGTCACGGCCCGGGTGTGGTGGATCATCTCGTCCATGGTCACGGGCACGGTGTTCTCGTAGCCCAGAACGACCATGCCCAGGGAATCGCCGACCAGGATGAGATCGACGCCGGCCTTGTCCAGGATCTTCGCCGTCGGGTAATCGTAAGCCGTCAGGCAGACGATCTTCGGTCCGACGGCCTTCCGGCCCATAAGGCCGGGGATGGTGATCTTTTCGTTGGGCGTGTCGGCCATGATCCGTCCTTTCTCCCCACCCCGGATGACCCCGGGGTTGAGGTAAAGTCTGCATCCTCCGCCAGGAGGGCCTGGTCCCAGCCCCGCCCTTCGCGGGGTCCGGGCCTATCCGCGGTCCTGACCTTTCTTCTGACCCTTGCCTCCATAGCTCTGGGGGACATAATACAGAGAGCCCTTTTTCATGTCCCGGAGTTGATCGATGAGGTCGAGCACGTCCTCCTCGCGGCCGAAATCGATGTCGTCGGCCTTGACCACGAGGAGCGGGGCCCCCAAGTAATTGAAGAAGAAGTAATCGAAGGCCTCGACGATGTCCTCGAGGTACTTCTCGGAGATGTTCTTCTCGATCGAATCCCCCTCCTTGGCGATGCGCCGCGAGAGCGAGGCCAGCGAGATCTGAAGGTAAATGACCAGGTCGGGCTTGGGGACGCGGTCGGCCAGGATGCCGTAGATCTTCTCGTAGACCAGGAGCTCGTCGTCAGAGAGCGTCTGGTAGGCGTAGATCTTGTCCTTCTCGAAGAGGTAATCGCAGATGATCCGGTCGATGAACAGGTCCCTCTGGAGGAGGCGGATCTGCTGATTGTAGCGATTGGCCATGAAGACGAGCTGGGTCAGGAAGGCCGAGCCCTCCTTCTCGTTGTAGAAATCCTTCAGGTAGGGATTGCCGACGTTGTCGAGGACGACCTTGCCGCCGATCCTCTGGGCCAGGACGTTGGCCAGCTGGGTCTTTTTTGTCCGGAAGACGCCCTCGACGGCGATATGTTTGAACGGGATCTCGAGAGCGCTCTTCATGCCCATCTTGGAAACCGATTCGGTTATAACCGAACTCTGACTGTAAGTCAACGGCCGGGCCGGCCCCGGCCGCCGGGCATTCTTCCCTTAAGACTGGGGCCTGGGCGCCTGGGGAACGACGATCCAGGCGATGATGTAGAAGAAGAATAGGGGCAGGACCGCAGTGATCAGGGCCCCGCCGACGGTCAGCAGGCGGACGATCGAGACGTCGATATCGAAATATTCGGCCAGTCCGCCGCAGACGCCGGCGAGCATCTTCTGGCTGACCGAACGGTAAAGTTTCTTAGCCATGTCGATTCTCCTCTCTGGCGGAGGACTCCGCGCCTCCGTCATCTATTATACGAGAATCCCGGCCTTTTCGCCCTCGGAAACCGGGACGTTTCTGTTTTTAGGGCCAGAAAACAGAAACGTCCCCATTCCCCATTGACTCGGGGGGCTCCACCGATTAGGATTGTGGAGGACTTTTACATATCTATCGGAGGACGGCATCATGAATGGGTGGACCGGCCACATCCTGAGAGTCAACCTGACCGCGAAAACCTATAAGATAGAGTCGTTCAGCGAGGAGTTCGCCCAGAAGTGGATCGGCGGACGCGGCTTCGCCGCCAAGATCCTCTTCGACGAGCTCACTCCGGGCATCGATCCCCTCGGGCCGGACAACAAGTTCATCGTCGCCTTGGGGCCCATCGCCGGAATCCCCGCCCCCAACACAGGGAAAGCGGTCGTGGCCGGAAAATCCCCCAGCACGGGCGGCTATGGCGACGGCAACCTGGGGACGCGGGTGGCGGAACAGCTCCGCAAGGCCGGCTACGATGCCCTGATCGTCGAGGGCAAGGCCGCCGGGCCGACCATGCTCGTCATCGAGGACGATAAGGTCGAGTTCCTGCCCGCAAACCCCGTCTGGGGCAAGGGGACTTATGAAACGAACGATTGGATATATGCCAAGTACGGCAAGGGCGTCGGCGTCCTCAACATCGGCCAGGGCGGCGAGAACCTCGTCCGCTACGCCGTCGTCCGCAGCCTCGAGGGCCGGGCCGGAGGCCGCACGGGCATGGGCGCGGTCATGGGCTCCAAGCTCCTCAAGGCCATCGTCGTCAAGGGCACCAAGCCCATCCCTCAGGCCGATCCGGCCGGGATGAAGAAGGTGGGCACGGAAGACCTTCGGGAGGTCCACCAGGTCGACAAGAAGACAGGCTGGTCCATCCAAAGCACCAACGGCGTCCTGGCCTGGTGCAACGAGGTGGCCGCCCTGCCGGTGCGGAATTTCCGTAAGACCCATCACCCCGACGCCTGGAAGTGCGACGGCGAGCGCCTGAACGACGCCCGCATCGCGACCTACGGCTGCCCGAACTGCACGATGCGCTGCGGCATCACCATCCATGATGAAGAGGGACGCGAGTCCGAGCTCGACTACGAGAACGTCGGGCTCCTCGGACCCAACCTGGAGATCTTCGACCTGCCCGCGATCGGATCGCTCAACTACCTCTGCGACGACTATGGCATCGACACGATGTCCGGCGGCTGCGTTCTGAGCTTCTACGCCGACGCCATCGACCATGGGGCCGTCGCCGGCGACTACCGCTTCGGCGACGCCGCGGCCTCGAAGAAACTCCTGGGGATGATCGCCCGGCGCGAAGGCGAGATCGGGAACATCCTGGCCGAGGGTTCGATGCGCGCCGCCCGCAAGTTCGGCCATGGCTCCGAGGCCTACGCCATGCAGGTCAAGGGGCTCGAAGTCGCCGCCTACAACTGCAAGTTCATCCCGGGAATGGCCTTGGCCTTCGGGGTCAGCCCGATCGGCGCCCACCACAAAGAATCCTGGGTCATCACCTTCGAGCTCAAGCAGACCTCGCGCGAATCCTATGGCCCGGAGAAGGCCCAGAAGGTCATCGACCTCCAGAGGATCCGGGGAGGTCTTTTCGAGTACATCGTCTCCTGCCGCTTCCCTTGGATCGAGCTCGGCTGGAGCCTCGAGAACTACCCGAAATATTTCAAACTCGTCAGCGGCCTCGATTGGACCCTGGACGATTTCTGGACGATCTCGGACCGGATCTACGCCCTGATGAAGCTCTTCTGGCTCCGCGAGCACCCGCAGACCGACCGGAAGCTCGACTATCCTCCGGCTGTCTGGTTCGACCCGGCCAACGTCGACACCGAGGGGCCTATCGCCGGGAAGCACCTCGAATACGACAAGTATGACGGCCTGCTCCAGCACTACTACGACCTCCGCGGCTATGACAAGCGCGGCATCCCGACCAAAGCCACCCTGGAACGGCTGGGGGTCGCCGAAGAGGGCCGCGCGGCGGAGAAGTTCGGATCGCTCACATGAAGATCACGGTCAAGCTGATCGGGCCGTTCGTCCAGCTCTTCGGCTTCGGCGAGAAAGAGCTGGATGTCCCGGCGGGGACGACCGCCGAGGACCTCATCGGGCTCGTCAGTATCGACAAGTCGCGGCCCAAGATCGTCACCCGGAACGGGAGAGCGGTCGTGCCCGGAGAATCATTGGCCGAAGGCGACCGGGTCGTGATCTCGCCGATCTACTCGGGCGGCTGAGCCCGTCGCCGGCGGCGCGAGGCCGCGTGCCGGACGGCGGCCTCTTGTGGAGAGATGTCCATGCGACCGAGAGCCTTTCCCATCCTCCTCGACGGGGCGTGGCGCCCGGCCGGCGGTCAGGAGACCTTCCGGGCGGTCAATCCGGCGACGGGTGAATGCCTGTCCGAGGAATACCCGGTATCGCCGTGGGGGGACATCGCCGCGGCCCTGGAGGCCGGGGCCCGTGCGGCGCTCGAGCTGGCCTCA
>Ga0326726_10003049_pt1 | contig 15368 bp, 11 predicted proteins | sample MHFenrmetagenome_2_FD_207603 | JGI IMG/M metagenome (GOLD analysis project Ga0326726, IMG submission 207603) | Lab enriched peat soil microbial communities from Michigan Hollow, Ithaca, NY, United States - MHF15MN | ecosystem: Environmental > Terrestrial > Soil > Wetlands > Peat | place: USA...
CCAGCCAGTAGGATTTTTGGCTTCAAGATTGTTATGTATTTTGAGAAGTAATAAGGGAGCTATGGACACTTTTTCTGAAATAATTGTAACTGCGGTTGATAAGGTCAAGAATGCTGTTGTTAAAGTCGACAAGTATTCCAAAATTATGGGTAAAGAAAGGTTGTCGGGATCAGGGTCAGGATTTGTATTTTCGAGCGACGGCCTGATTCTCACAAACTCTCATGTAATTGATAGATCTGACAGAATAAATGTCACGTTGCTTGATGGTGATGAATTCACTGCAGAAGTAACCGGTATTGATATGGGAACAGATATTGCTATTATTAAGATTTACGGATCAGGTTATACGCCAGCGAAACTGGGTGTTTCGGCAGATTTGAGAATTGGTCAGCTAGTAATCGCGATCGGAAATCCATTAGGATATCAGCATTCAGTATCGGTTGGTGTACTAAGTGGAGTCGGACGTACGATGAGAACACCTGATGGTCATCTGATTGATAATATTCTGCAATCTGATGCAGCTATGAACCCGGGTAATTCAGGGGGACCAATGATAGATACAAGCGGAGAAGTAATTGGCATTAATACTGCAATAATTCCTGGTACGCAGGGATTATGCTTCTCAATAGGTATTGATACAGCCAAAGAAATTGCCAGATACTTGATAAGTGACGGGAAAGTTATTAAGGCTTTTCTTGGATTAATGCTCAATGAAATAGAAATTAATCCACGCATAAGAAACTTTTATAAACTCATGTCCAAAAAGGGAATAATAATAACCGGAGTTGAGACTTTATCCCCTGCCTCCCGTGCAAAATTACGGGAAGGTGATATTATAATAGAATTTAATGGCAGACTTATTTCAAGCTCGGGTGAACTAACAAAACATTTGATCGGAGGTGATTTAATATCCAAATCAATAAAAATGAAGATACTCCGGCAGACAAAAATCCTGGAACTTGATATTCTGCCGGTCGAACGGCCAGCTGCTTAGGTCCTTAAAACATAAACTACCACACATATGTTCCTACGGCACCCGGATTAAGTCTTATACCGGCAAATTTCCCGTTCCACTGGATCCTGAATGAATTTGCAGAATAGGTGTCATTTACAACTATCAGAACAATTTTGCCCTGAGGGGTTCTGAATGCAACATTGGGCAGGATTTCCATGTTCTCATTAAGAGCCGTACGGAATACACCTGGACGTTGTTCATCTTCATACATGCCAACAGTTTTATCACCCCTGTTCGTTGATCCTATTCTTACAGAACCCGGACGAACAAATTTCGAAGCATGAGCCACAGTGTAATAAGCAATGTTGCGTGTAACAATATTGCCGTTAATAGTGATCGCACCCTGGCACATCGAACATCCCCCGTTATCGGTATGCGGATCATTGAGCGGATCAGCAGCAAGGTTCCACAAAATCACATTTCTGCTCCAGTTTTGTGTAGTCCTTAATATCAGGTTCTTTACAGGATTGGCGATATTTATTTCCGGACTCCCTGGTCTTTCAGTTACCATCTGTTCTGTAAAGTAAAGGTTCTTGTCAGGACGGGCAGTGTGCATTAGATTTAATGCCGTTGCAACATCTCCTACATAATTATGGAAACCTGAGCCATCAGCATATTTTGCCACTTCGGGATCATTCAGGAGAGATAAAGGATAATCAGGTCTGTCCCCGTTATGATCAAAAAGAATGATCTTTGTTTTTATTCCCGCCTTCTCAAAAGCCGGCCCTAAAATGTTTTTTATAAACTCAGCCTGTTCATTTTCAAACCAGGTCATACTTGGAGTATTCCTGGAATTCACAGGTTCATTCTGTATGGTTATTGCATCTATGGTAATACCTTCATTTTTCATCGCCTGTATATATTTCACAAAATATAAGGCGTAAACTCCGTAACATTCAACCTTTAGTCTTCCTCCCCTTACATCGTTATTTGTCTTCATCCATGCCGGAGCTGACCATGGGCTGCCAAGTATCTTTATGGAAGGATTAATAGCCAGGATTTCCTTCATTACAGGAATTATATCTTTATTATCCTGGGCAAGAGTGAATTTCTTTAGTTCAAAATCTGTTTCTCCTTTCTGTAAATCATCATATGAAAAAACAAAGCTGTTCATGTCAGATGCTCCGATTGACAACCGTAAGTAGCTTGTACCAATATTTTTATCATCCCAAGAAAATAGCTCCTTCAGAATTTTTGTCCGTTCATTTGAATTCATCTTCATAAGAAGTTCAGCACTGCCCCCGGTAAGTGCAAAGCCAAAACCATCAATGGTTTGCATCTGCTGAGATTCATCAATAACGATTAATGAGCCGCCGCGGCTGTTATTCTTTTCTGAAAAGGAAATAACCTCGGATTGTTTTTCGAATAAGGCGGTACGGTCAGGATTTGTAACCCACGATTCTATCTGGCCCGGTTGTGCAAACAAAAAGGGTACATTTAATGCGCTTAAAGCAAGTAATGTAACTCTTAATGAAAATATTGACATGAGACTAAAATTATGGTTATCACAAAATATATTCGTTTTAAATTTCTTAGGTAAATCAAAGTTACGACTTTTTTAATTGCAGACAGGTGGAGTTGTCTACGGAGGTGCTATCTTTGGATTATAAAAGATTGACCAGATTATTCCCATCACCATCTGCCCCCCTGCATTGCTATATGTCCGGGCAGTTCCGGTAAGTTTATTATAATCAACATCTTTCCACCTTTTTTACTATCTTTGTCAATCCTTATGGATAGAATAAAATTCACAAAACATAAATGATATTCAACGATTTGGATCTGAATCCGGAACTGCTGGAATCAATTGATTATATGGGCTTCCGGGAGACAACCCCAATACAGGAAAAAGCCATTCCGGTTATATTGTCGGGAAGGGACCTGATTGCCTGTGCACAGACAGGCACCGGAAAAACGGCTGCTTATCTGTTGCCCATAATGAACTACATCTCAGAAAACCGGCCCATTCATACTCACACACTTATACTGGTACCGACACGTGAGCTGGCATTGCAGATTGACCAGCAAATTCAGGGATTAGCCTATACTTTGAATATTACATCTTTAGCTGTTTATGGCGGCGGCGATGGCAGTGGATGGGATCAGGAAAAAGCTGCTCTTTCAAAAGGAGCCGATATAATTGTTGCAACTCCCGGAAGGCTGATTTCACATCTTAACCAGGGTTATGTGAAATTCAACCAGATAGAGGTGCTGGTTCTTGACGAAGCCGATCGGATGCTTGATATAGGATTCTATGATGACATTATGCACATAACTTCTTATGTGCCCAAAAAACGCCAGACTCTCATGTTCAGCGCTACCATGCCTCCGAAAATACGGTCCATGTCGAGGCATATAATGAAGAATCCGGCGGAAATTTCACTTGAAATGTCGAAGCCTCCTGAAGGGGTTATACAGGCGGTCTACATGCTGAGCGACAATCAGAAATTACCGCTTATAAACAGTCTTATAGCCGATAACCCTGAATATCATAGCATTTTGATATTCAGTTCTACCAAAAAGAAACTGAGTGAAATTGTACGGGGGCTTCGCTCAAAAAATTATAAGGTTGAAGGCATTTCATCCGATCTGGAACAAAAGGAGAGGGAAGAAACGCTCCTGAGATTCAGGGCGCGTAAAACCCGTGTCCTGGTGGCTACCGATGTTTTAAGCCGTGGAATAGATATTAAGGATATCGATCTGGTAATAAATTTTGATGCTCCGTCAGATGCCGAGGATTATGTTCATCGCGTTGGCCGAACTGCCCGCGCCGAAACTACAGGTGTGGCTGTTACACTAGTCAACAAAGCTGATATGCCTAAAATCCTCCGTATTGAAAAATTAATCGGAAACAAGATTTATATTGCACCATTGCCGGCCTTTATAGCTGAGAAGCATGATAACAGACCCGGCAACCGGCCTCCTCTTACCAAATCCAAAAAGAGCGGATTTAAAAGGAGATTTAATCAAAAAGGCAGGAGGCAGGAAGTAAGGGGGAAAGAATAATCGGACCTGGCAGAAGAAAAAAACCGAAATCTATAATTCTATCCTGCGGCCTGTTCTGAAACATTTATAAAAGGATCCGTTTTTGTAAATAAGCATCTCCCCTGGTTGATTATTCATTATGCCCGCATCCGCTCCCAGGATTTTTGTACTGAAAAGTGATATGATTTCTGTATTTGGGGTATGTCCGACTACTATATGATTTTTTCCATAAAAAGAAAGAATGGAATCAATTTTACTTTCACAGAAATTTGTATCGTCAAAATATCCCCTGTACCACAAAGGGCCATTGGTCTTATTTAGAAATTTCTGCATTTCAATACAATTAACCTCCTGCTGGTTTTTCCCAACGATTTTGGTCATAAATATCCTGTTAATTTGATCGATCTTCAGATTCCTGTGAACCATTTCCATTGAAATTCCTCCATGAACAAATAATATATCGTTTATGGTAATTATAATCGGTTTGGAACGCAGCCATTTGCCCAATACTGATTTTTCGGAATATAACTCAGCGTAACCAGTATTGAAAACCGCTACTGCTTTCCCGTATTTTTCATTTACATCGGCAAGGTTATGACTGAGCGCCATAAATTCATGGTTCCCTAGTAAAACATGAACCATCCCTCCGGCTTTTTCAGCCTGTTTTTCCAGTCCGAACAGATGCCAGAGTACCTCTGTCACCATATCACCTCTGTCGAATATGTCACCAAGGACCACCAGATGTCCCGTGCCAAAATTCCAGTTCAGATTCTTGTCTATAATCCCGGTCGCTTTGAGAAGATCTATGTATGTGGTGTATTCTCCGTGAATATCGCTTATAACACTAATACTGTCGATATTACGGTAAATCTGGTTATAGTTTGACTTTAGCTTGTTAACATCCTTCAGATCATCGTAATTAAATGACAGACCAAATTTTTTCTTTATTTGGTGGAAGTTATCAGGTACAATAAAAGCTTCTTTATAAACACCATTTTCAATCCACCTTGCTTTGATTTTATTATTTAGCTGAAAAATATAGGGGCCATCATTTATTGAATCACGGTTATTCCTTACACGAGGGTAATTTGCATAAGAATCCAGACTGAGAAGCAAGCCAATTAAAAGCAAAAAGAGTTGGTTCTTCATTCTGTAAGGTAATTATGTAACTATAGGGAATGATTCCCGGCAAATATAGTTCTTCCTGATTATCATAATTAACAATTCGACTTAATAAGTTGTTTAAAAACAGTAATTATTCCTATCCCAAACTGATTCCGGATGATCTTTTATCTTTTCCAAACCAACCACAACCAGCCACTGCCATAACATTGCACGATAATTTTATTTATCTTTAGTAGATATAAAGACGAATTAGCAGTAATACGTATACATCTCAATTAAAAACTGATAATTCTTATACAATGAAGAACACGTTTTTAATAATTTGTGTGGCTTTTATAAAATAAGAAATTCGGTTGTCTTTTATCAGGATTCAGGAGATGGAATAAAGACCGGCAATGGTATCACAAACTCAATAATTTATGGAGTGAAACAAGGTGTCTGGACGGCATGGCCTGATAAGGACTTTAAATTTGAGAATAATGTTGATAAGCCGCTTCCGATTGATTATCTGCATATTCTCCCTAACACGCTTGGATATAATATTGGCGCCGGATTATTTAAAAATAAAAAACAATAGTATTTCTGCCTGACAGGAATATAATACAGCCCATGGTATTGATTTTACTATTTGTGAAGCTGTTTTAAATAAACTATCAGCTATCAGCTGTCAGCAATAAACCCTGTACCCTGAGCTACCTATTCCCGGCTATAGAATCACTTATTTTAACAGATGCATTATTCAAACTTATAGTCAAGCCAGTGAATAATGTTAAGAAGAAGCTTATAATTATCCTCAGCATATTCTGAGTTCATCCCCACCCGAGCCTGCGAAGGACCTGCAAGTTGGGCTGTGAACATAGCTGCTTCACCGAAAAAAACAAGACGCCCTTTTCCATATTTCATATATGCCCCCTGCGACCATCCTTTTATCGGGGTGTACCTTGTTTTTGAATTAAATACCCAGGCAGTATCAGTTTCCATGAGAAGATACCTCTCATCGAACCTCAGGATTATTGTTGCTTCGGCAGGGGTTTCGAATGCCTGACCAGTAAAAGTGACTGCTTTATTTACCGATTCAGATGAATTGCGGCCATCAGTTATGGAGCATGGCAGCAAGGTATTATCCTGCCGGTAGAAATATGCTGGTCCTGGTGCTGTTGTATCTGCCGCAAAACCGTTTGTAAATTTAAATCCAAACGCGCCTGCCAGATCAGCTGCTGCGCCACCCATAGGCATATGGTCAGCAATAAGAAACAGAGAGCCTCCTGTCCTGACCCATCTTTTCACAATGTCAATTTCAGAATCTGTGAATGCTGAAGGAGTAGGAAGAAACCAGTTTTGAATATTCAGGCTGTTCAGAGCATTGGCAATAACCAGAATTCTTGCTTTATTGAGATTTTGTTCCTTAAAGTCACCTGCCGAACCTTTAACAACATATCCGTCAGCCCGGAGGAGCCTGACAAAGGGAAGATATCTTCCATCGGCAGTATGAAAGTTATTATGCCCTTCATCAATAAGCACCAGCGGGCCCGTCCCTTTTGCATACTCTGCCCTCAAAATGACAGGATTAAATGTTGTATCAGCAATCTGCTGTGAAAGTAGGCATCCGGAAATTAATCCGAGGAAAACAATTAACAAACAAACCTTTCTTCTCATAACACCAGAAAACTGGTTAGTAATTATAATGCTAATTATAAAGTTACTTAAATATATTTAATCATGTATAACCGCATAACTGCATAACCGCATAACATTTAAAGTTATCAGCTTTTGCTCTTTGCCCGCTGCCCTTGCCTTTACATCGCTTATAATACATTATACATAAAACATATTATTTTTACCTTTAGTGAATTCTAAATAGCCAGCGTACATTACCGGCACTTTGTTAACGATTATTGTAAATGAAAAAAATAGTATTTGGAATATTGATTGCATTATTTGGACTCATGGGTTATTTGTTCCTGTTCGGGAAACTTTTTGCTTTTTCTCCGGCAATAATCGGATTTTATAAACATGAGCTGACAAATACAATAGTTTATACTCAAAAAGGTTCAGAATACAATGATTTTGCTATAGTTGATACATTAATTCCATCTATTGAAAGTTTCCATGAATTAAAATTTCTAAAGAAGCCTGAGATTTTTGTTTTTCATGATAGTTTAACATACATACATCATTCATTATCCAAAGCCAGATTTTGCGCTTTTTCAAGCGGCAGATTATTTATTTCTCCATGGGCTTTAAAAGAAGCCAGGGCTGGGGAAATTTCATTGATAACATATATTAAGCATGAACTTTCCCATGTTTTGATTTTGCAGAATAAGGGGATTTTTTCCGAATTCAATTACCCAAAATGGCTGCTTGAAGGAATAGCTACTTACAGCGCAAACCAGATGGGTACTTCTTTTTATCCTGATAAGGATGAGACGTACAAAGCGATTGAACAGGGCAATTTCATACCACCTTTCGATTTTAAAACAAAGAGAGAAAAAAAGACCAGCCTGAATGTAATATATCGTATAACATTCATGTATTCTGAGTTTGCATGCATTGTTGACTATTTGGTTGAAAAGTACGGGAAAGAAAAATTCCTGCTATATATGAAAGGTCTGATCCGGGATAATCGCCATGATAAAATTTTCAAACAGATTTATGGTATTGATTTCAAAGAATCTATGGCAGAATTTAAAAAATATGTAATACAGTATGTGAGAGATGATTCCATTAAAGATATTAGTTTGCCGGGTAATAAGATCCAATTGATGGGGAATCGTTTCCTGACATTCAATGCTGTGATAAGGGTTAACCAGATTGAGGTTTCGAGAGACAAAAATGTCGGAAATGATGAACGCAGCCTGCATACACCATCCAGGGTCATTAAATACCGGGAAGCTATTGAATCCGGTTTTCCGGGAGCAAAAATAACCTGGGCTTTCAGCTGGCTGGCTTTGCATGATACCTCAACGGATTACATCAGGATCCGTGAATTGGTTGTCGGTTACCATTATAAATACGGAGATGACATAACCTTCATACCGGGGGCTTATTTCGCCAATGCTTACAATACCACAGAACAGGTAAACACAGACCTCCATGATGGTCTGGCTAAAGTTTCTGAAATTGTTGGTAATGGTTTTCGTCCTCAGAGTATTGTTGCCGGCTTTTTGTCAGCCGTAAATCAGGAATATCTGGCCGAGAAGGAGGGTATCCATGTGTGCCAGGGAAATATCTGGAGTCAATATGCAATTGATAATCAGGATGGTGATGGATCTGTATCATATCCTTATTACCCGTCAAAAGAACATTTTTGCAAACCCGCTCAGGGAAAAGCTGATTTTATTGATTGCGTGAATCTTGATGGATGGACAATGGATTTTTTAGCAGCCCGGAGAGAAGGTTTTGCTGATGGTTTTAACAGCCGGATGGGTGTTGGACCTATCGAAACATTGGGGAAATACGGACTGAAAACCGGAGTGGAAGAAATGCTCCATACAACAGCTATTCACTTTGACAGCGGATACAATTTAAATGGGTTCGCCTGGGTGACAAACTGTTGGGAAGTGTCACTCCCGATTGATGTTTCAGGATTAAAAGAGTGGTTAAGCGAAATAAAAAAGCGCTGGCCTGATGTGAAATTTATCACCCAGGGGGAATTCGGCTCGATCTGGAGGTCTCATTTTAAGTCGAATGATTTTAATTACCAGTTTGAGGAAAAAGGATCGGGAATCGGAGGATCAGACAGTGATTTAGAAATCAGGTGGTTCATGAACAAGAATTTCCGCCTTGCTTTAATCCGGAACAAAAAACAGCAGACTCCTGAAAAAGTCATTGATTTTACCCGTTACGATTTACCGGCCAGAGAACCTGCAGAAAATACAAGAAGGTGGAGCTTGCTGGGAGACATCAATCAAAAACAAACCCGTCCTCAGGATAAACCTGTCCCCTTTAGTGAACTTTCAGCAGATGCAAAATCAATTATCAGGAAATATTATCCATTTTTATTTCAGAAGCCTGTGAACTGAGAGATACCCGGAGTTTCGCGGTTATTGTTCCCCGGACCCCATACCTCGTACCTCATACCCCATACCGTTATTAATTCTATATCTGCTACTTACGTGTTAAATTAATAGTTTGGCATGTCTTTTGAATTGTATAGTGTGAAGAGACAGTTCTTCTAACACTTACAACAATGAAAAAGTCAGTTATTACATCGATCCTCGCACTCCTGCTCGCAGGATGGGGCACAATCATGGCAGGCCAATGGCCGAAGGAATACCTCGGCAGGCCGGGGGACAATCTTAACCTCTATGCTGTGATGGATCTCTTCCAGGAATCACATACCCTTAAAGGCTTTGAAAGAAGCCTGAATGATATGAATTCCAGGGTCAACAATCTCGACCTTAATGGTGACAACATGGTCGACTACATTATGGTTTCTGACTATGTCGACGGTTATGTGCATAACATAGTGTTAAGCGTAGCCCTCTACCGTCATGAAACGCAGGATGTGGCTGTTTTCACCGTCCAGAAGTTCCGTAATGGATCGGTGCAGCTGCAGCTTGTCGGCGATGAAGAATTATACGGACGTAACTATATAGTTGAACCCATATATGCCGATACCTATAATTATGGTTATAGCGCCAAAGCTGCGAGGAAAGCCCGCAGGAATATGGTTCTTACCTCATATTATGAAGTAGCCAACTGGCCGGTAATAAGGTCCATCTACAGGCCAGACTACATGGTCTGGCGTTCGGAATGGGACTGGGGTTACCGGCCTGAATGGTGGTACGGTTGGACCCCCTGGTCATGGCACTTCTACTACGGATATCAACATAACATGTTTCCTTATTACTATTCACATTACCGTATGTGGGATAATTTTCGCTACGAGCGGTATAGTGACTTCTATTTCAGTGCCATACGCCACCACTCGCCCTTTATGGCTCAAAGAGTGAATGAAGGACGCTTTAACTCAACTTACGGCAGACCTGAGCAGAGAAGAGAAGGTGAAGAACTCTACTCAAGGATGCATACGAATCAGAAACCTGGAATGCCCGGCAATACTGCCAGGGACAACGATGGTAGAAGACCAACTGCTCCTCAGCCGGCTCGTGAACAGACCCCTGCTCCTGAATGGAACAACTCTACACCCGCTGATGTGCAGAAAGAAGAGCCTTCGAGACCATCCCGCCAGTCTGTAAATGTGCAAAGGACAGAGCCGGTCAGACCGACCCGTGAGCCGGAACCGCGCTTAAGCACCCCGGCACCTGAAAGCAGAAGGACCAGCAGTGACGGACAGGCAACCCAGCAAGCAAGGACTTCTACCGACAGAAGCACCAATTCCAGGGAAGCCGGTACGGTTCATCCAACAAGAAGGTAATTGAAAGATTACACTCTATAAACCCAGAGCGCAGAGTCAAAACTCCGCGCTCTTTTTTTGTTCTGACACATCAGATACCCCATCCCTCTGCCCCATTCTTTCCTAGTGCTGTCGGGTTTGAATTAAAAAACAATCGTTAATTTTAAAGTCGGATTTTCAAATCCGACTTGTATCGTTTTAACCTGTGAACAACCAGGTAGAATCAATATCTCAGGTCATATTATTATTAAATTGCAAAACTTAACCCATAAAAAAGGATAATTATGTATAAGAAAACAGTTGTTTCAGTATTATTAGTATTATTCTCAGGTTCTATAATACTAAGCGCCCAGACTTCCGGAAACAGTGTGGTTGATGTAATATTAAAAGGCTACTCAGCAAAAATGTTCACAACAAACCCTGTATCGGATAATCAAATTGACCTTATAGTAAAATGTGGTATTAAAGCTCCGAGCGGCATGAACAGACAACCATGGAGATTTACCGTTGTAAAAGACCAGACATTGACCGGAGAACTCTTAAAGGATATCACTGCCGGAAATATTTTGATAATTGTTTCTGGTCAAAAAAGAGAAGATGGAAGTGTTGATAATTTTGCCTGTGCTCTTGCGACGGAAAATATGTATGTAGCTGCCCAGGGTCTTGGTCTTGGAGCACATATATATGCCGGACCTGTTGGCAATATAAACACAAACCTGAAACAGAAACTGGGTATTCCTGATGATTTCCAGGCAGTAACTGTCCTTAGAGTCGGAAGTATTGACAAGAGTGTTGATGCTGTCTCAGCTGCTTCAACAAGAAAGAAAGCAGAGGAGGTTGTAAATTACAAGTAGCATTTATCCCCGGGCTCACTTTTAACGATTCACACAGAAATTACTACTGTTTCGGATTTTCTGCCGATTGCATCTACTGCAACAACTTTAAATTCCTTTCCCGAAGGGATTTCATAGCTAAAAGGATCTTTGGAAACCTGCGGAAGATGCCGGACTGTTCCAATAATTTTACCATCGCTTTCTATTTCATAATGTGTAATGGGTTCATTACCTGCATAGCTGGAATCCCATGATAATTTTACTACATCGGACTTAATGACCTTAGCATTTCTCGGAGGAGTTAAACCTTTGTCGGCCAGCTGAAAATAATTTGTTTCCCCATTACGTGCACGCTCACCTATCTTTTCAAGTTCACGTCTTTCATTTTCACTCAGTGCATCAGGCTTAATCTGCGCTGCATAATAGTTTTGGACAAGCTGACATTTGAGTGGATTATCATTTATCTCACCGGTACCTATTATGAGTGTATGTATACCTGGAGTAGTAAGTACATATTCGATCAGGGGTTTACTTGGGACTGATTCAGTTCCTACTATTCTAACCACATCCTCAGGTTTGCTTGACCATCCGGGTTCTTTGGTATACATTGTTCCATCGGAAAACACCTTCATGGCTATCACTCCCATGTTCCTGGCCTGAGCGACAGGGATTACATTGTATTGCATATTAAGATAGCGCCGGTCATTCACGTTGATCGCAACCAGCATACCATCCAGAAGTTCCCATTTGTCGCGCTGAATCATGTCCATCATTGCAGGAGCATTATTATGCCCTGAAAATCCCAGATGCCTTACCAGCATTTCATTTTTAGGATTCAGACCGGTAATGTTGGTGCCATCTCTGAAGTCGCGAAGAGCAACCAGAGCGCCAAAATTTTCATTTATATCAAGGGGTGTTTCAAGACCTTTATACACCACATCGACCTCTTCGAAATTTGTAAGATTATGTATAAGTATCATGTTTACATAAGAGCCTTCCGGATAGGTTCCGTCATCGTTTCCAAACATCTGTGAAAGAGAGCGTTTCAGATCAGCCACTGCTCCCTCCCCATGATCCCCGTCAGTGCTGTTCCGAACGTTGTCAAGTTGCGGATAATTTCCTTTTGCCCAGCGAACCATTGTCTTGGTTGTCAGGAAAATGGAATCCCTGAGTTTCTGATTGTAACCTTTTTGTCCCGGAACCAGATTAAGTTTCCGGAAGGCTTTTCCATAATTTTTCTGACTTGGGCCATACGCGTTCGAGGTATCGTAGTAATTTATTCCCAGGTCAAAAGCTTTCAATATAATTTCAACAGGTTCAATACCAGCCGGGGTCCACATCAGTGAACCTTGTCCTCCAAGTCCTATTGAAGTAACATCGAAATTGATTCGTCCGAAACTTCGTTTCATAGGAGAAGGAATGACGGTTGAAGTGCAGGAAAGGACGGGGATCAATGAAGCACCAGCTGCAGCTGCTGCTGAAAGTCTCATAAATTCGCGCCGGGTGAGTTTGGATCTTGTTTTAATTGAAGCCATTGCAGGATAGGTTTAGATAAGATTAAGAACTGAATACAAATTTATGAAAACAAGCTTTAAATATGAATAAAATTTCAAGCTATTTAAAGGAATATAAGCACCCGATGACCTGCGGGATTTTTTTGTATGCATAATACATTGCCTTTCAGTCTCCCTTTCTCCACCTTAACTGGAAAAGTAAGCAATCCTGATCTCCTTTTGTCCGGAGTAAAATGACCGTTCTGTGCAAGAAATAAGTGCTTGTTGTTAAATCTTATCCTTTTAAACCTTTCGTTTGTCAAAACTGCAACTTCCTGAATATTTAATATAATATTTCTTTATCATTCAGATATACAGCGATATAGGGTATTACGTTACTTGAAAATCCATATTTATTCTTGATCTCTAATAAAGATTGATCCATTTTTGACGAATAACATCATTCTGTTTATCAGTTGTTTTTAACTGTAAATAATCCGCCGGATTTTATTGATAAAGAGCTCCTGAAATTCTCTTATTCTCCCACTAATTGGACTTTAGCTGCTTGATATGGATCTGCTTTTGCATTACTTTTAACAAGAATAATAGATACAGAGATGAAAACAGCAGAAGAAATGCTTGATGAGCGACTGACTATTCAGGATGGTCATCTTAAAGGAGCCAGAATAACAATCTCTGAATCATTGGCAATGGAATTAATGGAAGAGTATCATTCTCAGTTTCTTCAGGAGATGGAACTACGGGTTGAAAAAGGATCAAACAGATTTAAACAAAATAAAGCAAGCTAACCGCAAACGATTAACTATTTTTATTATTTCTTTATTCTTCACGTGGTTTCTGATGCCCTGCTCCCTGACATGTATATGCAGGGTTTTTCCTTCCTCTCTTTTCTTGAAAAATATGTTTAATGCTCTTGCATCGTTAAAAGTTGCATATTTTAGTCTAATTTAGGAAATTAAATTTGACATAAAATCAAAGAACCATGCAAGTTACTGTGACCAGAAAGGATAGTAAATTTCTACCTGATCCCAGCAGGGTAATAGCCCGCTTCCTTTATACTTCCGATGAAAGAAGTAAAAATATTATCCTTAAAGTGTTGGCTATGCCTGATAGTGAGGTAACTATAGCTTTAAGCAAGGTCCTCAGAGGTTATTCCAGACGTCATAGAAATATTTCACTGATATTTGAAACGCATTTTAATAAACTATCTAACCTGTTTGATGAGCTGGGAATAAAACCAGGTAAGGTTAATCAATCACTAAAGCTGCTTATAGGTTCATATTTCACGATGGAATATTCCATTGAATCGGCAGCTTTTTTTAATCCATCCATCGTAGAAGATCCCGATCAATCGGAATTAGGATCGGATGAGAAAAGAGTGATTCTTAGTTTCAGGGCAACGGGTGAAGGGCATATTTCGTCTATTGTTTTTCGTTCAGGTATTATTGATAAGAACAATAATCTGACTACTGAACCTGTCGGCAAAATGCTGGCAGAAGCAGAGCGGATAAAAAGGCATATTTATAATAAAAAATCATTTATAAAGAAGCTGGATGAAATGCAGGATTTCAATAATAAAATTTCACCGGTATTCGTCCTGGAAAAGCTGAGCGACAGTTTCACTTACGGCGAATTGAAAAAGGCCGTGGAAGAAACAAGGAAAAAGCCTCGTCTTACGGCAAATAAGAAATTAATCATTGATCAAATGATGTGGCTGGCTAAATCTCACTACGATCTTGAGTTTTCGCTTGATTCGGCAATTTCCGAGCGGGTCATTTTTCCAACTTCTTCTGCTGAAAAAAATGGCATAGAAGACGCCCGTTTTGTTAAATTCACAGATGATGATGGTGAAGTAACCTACTTTGCTACCTATACTGCCTATGATGGTGTGACAATATTACCAAGATTACTTGAGACTAAAAATTTCTATCATTTTAAAGCATTACCTATTCACGGCGAACTCGCAAAGAACAAAGGAATGGCATTGTTTCCCAGGAAGATCAAAGGTAAATATGCTATGCTGTGCAGAATAGACGGTGAGAACAATTATATAGCTTATTCAGATAATATAAATATCTGGCGTGAAGCCAAACTTATTCAGAAACCAAAATTTACCTGGGATCTGGTACAAGTTGGAAATTGCGGCTCGCCGATAGAGACAGAAGAAGGTTGGCTGGTAATTACTCACGGAGTAGGGCCTATGAGGGAATACGTTTTAGGAGCATCATTATATGAACTTGATAATCCTGAAAAAGAAATTGGCAGGCTAAAGACACCTTTATTAGCTCCAAATGCTGAAGAAAGGGAAGGTTATGTGCCAAATGTCGTGTACTCTTGCGGTTCAATTATCCATAATAGAAATCTGATTATTCCTTATGGCATTTCAGACACTGCATCTTCTTATGCGTCTGTTAATTTAAATGAACTCCTGAATGAACTTAAGAATTCAAAATAGTGGCAGCAGTGAAAAAACAAATCCAAAGACAGTTGCCGTTATTGTAGCTCACCCCGATGATGAAACATTATGGGCCGGCGGA
>Ga0326726_10003050_pt1 | contig 15367 bp, 15 predicted proteins | sample MHFenrmetagenome_2_FD_207603 | JGI IMG/M metagenome (GOLD analysis project Ga0326726, IMG submission 207603) | Lab enriched peat soil microbial communities from Michigan Hollow, Ithaca, NY, United States - MHF15MN | ecosystem: Environmental > Terrestrial > Soil > Wetlands > Peat | place: USA...
ACTCTCACACTTCCAAACGGCATGTCCACGGTGATCATCTCTCTCGGGAGTTTTTTTCTTTCGAGACGCTGAAACCTGATCCCCAGGGATGTAGTTTCTGCAAAGACTGTTGACAACGCCTCTTCAAGTTTGTCCGGTGTGATCAGAACGCTCAGCAGTGTTCCCGGCCTGTTCTTCTTCATGAAGATTGGCGTCATGAATACGTCAAGGGCGCCTCTTTCCAGAAGCTTTTCAGAGGCGTAACCGAAAAACTCCGGATTCATGTTATCCAGATTGGTTTCGATGAGAATGACCTCATCTTCTTCATATTCGATCTCTTCGGCGGCTTCACCTACCCATACCCGGAGTAGGTTTGGTATTTTCAGGTCATGGCTCCCCGCCCCGTAGCCAATGCGATCAATTCGCATCTCCGGGATTATGCCGAAACTTTTCGCCACGTTTCTGAGGATCGCTATCCCTGTAGGGGTGACCAGCTCTTTTTCCATATCGCTTGCGTATATGGGTATGCCCTTAAGCAGTTCAAGGGTGGCAGGAGCGGGGAGCGGCAGAATTCCATGGTCACATTCCACGAATCCCTTCCCCACAGGAATCCTGGAGGCATAGACGGCTTCTATGCCTAACAACTTTATGCCGATGAGAACTCCGGCAATGTCGATGATGGAATCTAATCCGCCGATTTCGTGGAAATGAACCCTCTCGGGATTACTGTTGTGGATCTTTGCCTCAACGTGAGCCAATTCGTGGAATATCTTCTTGCTTGAGGCCTTGATATCATCGCCGAGGCCACTTTGATCTATGATCTCTTCAATGTCTTTCAAATGCCTCTCGGCGCTGTCTTCCTCTGTATTAACAAAGAATTTGATTCCGGAAAGCCCTTTCCTGGTAGTCTTCTCAGCCTTCAGGCTATATCCTGATAACTTTAGTTTGCTCAATTCCGACTCAAGTTGATACAAATCAAGTCCCGCGTCTATGAACGCTCCCAATATCATGTCTCCGCTTATGCCTGAGAAACAGTCGAAGTAGGCTATCTTCATTCTTTCTTACCCATCTGGTTTATGAAGCTCGCGAAGTATCCGGCCCCGAACCCATTGTCAATGTTTACGGTCACAACGCCCGGTGCACAGCAATTGAGCATGGACAGTAAGGCGGCCAGGCCCTCAAAGCTGGAACCATAGCCCACGCTTGTTGGGACTGCTATCACCGGACAATCCACCATCCCTCCGATGATGCTTGCCAAAGCCCCTTCCATGCCAGCCACCACTATAATGACATTTGCATTGAACAGTTTTTCCTTGCTGCCGAAGAGCCTGTGCACTCCGGCGACGCCGATGTCGTATACCCTGTCGACTGCATTCCCCATGATTTCCGCTGTGATTGCCGCTTCCTCCGCGATAGGCACATCCGATGTTCCCGCAGTGACCACGAGGATTGTTTTGTCGGATTTTTTCTTCCTGTTTTTTCCTACCAGCACAATCTTTGCCGTCTCGTAATAGACCGCATCTTTCCTTACCTTTTTGATGGCTCTGAATGCTTTCTTATCAGCTTTGGTTGCCATGATGAAGTCTGCCTCTGAAAGGCTTGCCGTAATGTTCTCGATTTGCTCGATGGTTTTTCCCTTGCACAGTATCACTTCCGGGAATCCTCTCCTCAAGTCCCTGTGGGTGTCGATTTTGGCATAACCTAAATCCTGATAGGGAAACGATTTCAAGGCTCTGAGCGCATCGTCAATTCCGGTTCTTCCGGCTTTCACGTCTCCTAAAAGTTTCCTGAGCTTCTCTCTGTCCATCTCTATCTCATTTCTTTCAAAGGTTCGTTCATACTGCCCATCCTGTAACCCTGTAGATCCAGAGCAACATACGTGTATCCCAGGACCTTGAATTTTTCCGTGATCTGTTTTGATATCTTCTCGTCAAGAAACATTGGCATATCCGCACGCTGCACCTCAATCCTGGCAATGTTATCGTGGTCCCTGACTCTTAATTGCCGGATTCCTAGGCTTGCCAGAAATTCCTCTGCACAGGCAACCCGCGAGACTTTCTCCCTGGTTATTTCAGTCCCGTAGGGGAATCGGGATGACAGGCAGGGAAGGGGAGGTTTGTCCCATGTAGGGAGATTCATTTTTTTCGATAGCGCCCTGATTTCCTCTTTTGTAAAGCTGGCTTCCTTGAGCGGGCTTCGGACGTGAAACTCCGCGGCAGCCCTCATCCCCGGGCGGAAGTCCTTTACATCATCACAATTTGAGCCGTCTATTACATGGTTCAAGCCATGCTCCTTTGCCAATGCGAAAAGTTTCGTGAAGAGTTCCGTCTTGCAGTAGTAGCATCTGTCCGGGGGGTTGGATGAGAATTTCGGATCATCCAGTTCATTCGTTTGTACAACCAAGTGCTTTACCCCGATTATTTCGGCATTTCTTTTGGCCTCCTGGAGCTCCCGGGGTGTGTATGTTTCTGAACTTGCCGTGACGGCTATCGCCCTGTCACCCAAAACGTTTGAGGCAACCTTGAGCAGGAAGGTGCTGTCCGTGCCCCCTGAGTAAGCCACAAGAACGCTTTGCATATCAGTTAGTATCTTTTCCAGCGATTCCAGTTTTAATGAAAGTTGAGTCACGGTCCACCATTTTATAAAATTCCCCTTATACAAAAGGTGAATGGTAGGATTTTTACAAGTTTGCAGCCTAGTTGCTGTTTATCATTTACAGCAGCAGGTTGTCAACATGAGGCTCCTTAACTATTTCCGGCTAATTTGACGCCATTTTGCAGAAATCAATAAAAAAATTTCATCTTGATCGCTTCGTGCAACCTTCATATTTTTTATCAGAAGCAATTAGGTTTATAGTAGCTTATCATCCTTGGTGATACTGTTGCCTCTTGCAAGCATCCATCATCTCGGCAGGAAGTTAGTTTATTGAGATAATCTGGCTGGAATGAAATATAAAGGCGGAAATGTAAATAGCGGTGGTATAAAATAATATTGTCAGGTAATACTATTTTGTTTTTTATCAATTTTTAGAAAAAAATTAATGCCTAAAGCTTCATCTATTATCTTGATATCCTCAATTTTTTCTGCAGGTATAGCTCTCGCGAGCTCTAACATATCATTTTTCCCCCGGTAAATTAATTGCCAGTCATAAATGTATTCCATAACGAATTTAAGGTCTCTCGGATTGTTGTGATTGAAATTTCCTACTATCAATGAACCCCCAGGCATGACTAAATCAAATAAATTTTTTGTCAAGGAAATGGTACCTTTGCTTTCATCTAATAGGAAGGTTTTTATATAATCGTATAATCCAGCACTATAAACCAGGCTGAACTCTTCTTTTTGCAGAATATTCAATTCATATTTTATCGTGCTTAATAAACGATTTAATCCTTTGAAATCTGTTCGGGGATGACAATATTTGAGCATATATTTCTTTGGCTTAGCCGTGAGATAATTCCCTGATATGATTTGAAATGCATTGGCAAGGGCATATTTGAAATGACCATCTACGGTTGTAATATTGAATTTCTCCAGAGTGTCCATGTCATGATCAAGGGCAAGAAATTGAAATTTATTACCGTTGGATATTTCAAGAACTTCCTTAATTTCTTGAGCGGGACCAGCAGCCATACTTAGAATCTTCCCGCCCTCTTTTTCTAATATTTGTTCTTTTAGATATTCCTTTCTGTTTCGAACCGACTGACATGCCTTCGTAGACAATGCATGCTTATGTAAAAACATTCCAAAAGGCGTATTGCCTTCAAACTTATTATCATAAATGTATTTCATCATGTAGGCATCGCCGGCGTAACCATTTGGTTTATTAATGATCCTCCAATAAAATGGTGCTTCCTGGACGATTTTATAGTATGTGCTGGTTCTAACGAAATTTTGATGTGCTTCTTTTTGCTCTTGATTGAAATGAGAAGAAATTTCTCCCAAGCGGTCCATAAGGTTAAATCGCCAGGAATCATATTTAACATGTTCCTGCAAAAGAATCTCTTCCAGATCTTTTCTTTTTCTCGTTAAAAGATTCAACCTGTCTCTGATTTTAATATGACCATCTTCGAGTTCACAAAAGATTTCTTTGAAGTTTTCATTAATTTCCATTTTATTATCCTCCAGCATAACCGAATGCTAGGAATTCAATATATGATTGTCCATAACTTCCCTGATTTTTCGGGATATCTGCTTTATGTTGAAAGGCTTTTGAATAAAAGCATCACAACCACGGTCCAAAATTTTAGAGGCTTCACCGGCAATACTGTAACCGGATGATAAGATAACCTTAATATCAGGGCGAATAACTTTAAGGGCATTGAAAGTTTCACTCCCACCCATGTCGGGCATGATCATGTCAAGAATGACAACATCTATATCGTCTTTGTTTGCCTGCAATATTTCGACGGCTTCCTTACCACTTCTTGCTACCGTGACTTCATATCCCAATCGATGCAACATGCCATCAGCGACCTTGATAATCATTTCTTCATCATCTACAAGAAGTACTCTTCCCTGGCCGACAAACATGGCATCTGAAACACTTTTTTCCTGCTCGATCTTTTTGTCAGAAGCAGGCAAGTAAATATTAAAAGTTGAGCCTTCACCTTTTTTGCTATGTGCACTGATGATTCCACCGTGTGACTTGATGATTCCATAAGCAGATGCGAGCCCTAACCCTGTCCCACGCCCCATCTCCTTTGTGGTAAAAAAGGGGTCAAATATTCTCTCTTTCGTTTTTTCATCCATTCCTAATCCCGTGTCTCTTACAGCCAACTTCACATACTTTCCCGGTTTATTTTGGTAAGGTTTGACATCTATATAACCGAGTGTAACATTTCCTGTTTCGATGTAGATGTGACCACCCCCCGGCATAGCCTGCGAGGCATTCACATAAAGATTTAAGAGGACCTGTTCAAGTTGCCCCTGATCTACCTCTACTGTCCAGATTCCTTCTTGGAAATCTGTATGAATTGTAATCTCTTTTTGAGTACGACCGAACATTTGTGAACTCTTTTGCGCTATTTCATTAAGGTTCGCTGGTTTTACCTCATATCTGCCACCCCTCGCGAAGCCAAGTAACTGTCGTGTCAGTTCAGCCCCTCTGAGCACATACTGTTCAATGCTTCTCAATTTTTCGTAATGCGGGTAACCGGAGTTGGTGTCTAAAAGAATGAGAGAAGTATATCCCTGGATACCCATTAGCAAATTATTAAAATCGTGAGCTATACCGCCAGCCAGCGTGCCCATGGCTTCTAATTTTTGAACTTGTTGAAGTTTATTTTCTAACTCTACTCTTTGCTGCTCGGCCCGCGCTCTCTCTTCTATTTCCTGCATTAAGTTTCTGTTCGTTGCTGTTAGTTGAGATGTCCGTTCCTCGACTATTTTTTCCAAAATAACATTTGCAGACTTGATATTTTTCTGTTCATTCTTAAGCAGGTATGCCAGATAAAAATCCCTTCTCGCATAGTACTCTATGGAATAACATGCAATCATTCCTGCCACATTTGCACTTATGAAAAAGAAGTTATTGCTCATCAGGATAGTATATGGTGTATCGATAATCCATATGCCGACAAATTCATAAAATGCGACAATAACCCAGCCTGAGATTGTTGCCCACAAGAATCTAACTCTCGTAAATGTGTATCCCCATATAAATACAAGGATCACCCCGACGTAATAAGAATAGTTTGTCGGGGGAGGGATGATTAAAATCATTGCTATGATAGCTGTACCGGCAACAGTCATTGCGGCAGCAACAGATAGCTGGAAGTACTTTTTAAACTCCGAGAAATAGGAGAAAACTATTACGCCAAAAAGAAAGGGACACACAATGGCAAACCGGATAAACCACAATTTTCCCTTCATGTCGGGAATCAAATGGGCATCAAGAATGCCGAAGAATGCATAGATTAAAATCCCGGCCAAAAGGGATAAACGAACCAGCTTAAGAGAATTCTGGTAATAATCATTAAGGAATAAAGATTCAAGATCCCCGCTGAAAGATAGATTAATAGGATTAATTACCATCTCATCCGCATCAGGGGAGCTCGCTGGCATAATGAGATCTTTATTAACTTTCATTTTAATCCTATGTGATAAATTTTGTTCAGTTAATTTCGCGTAATGAATAATAAAGCATATACCTATTTTACTATCGGCAAAAAATTTTAATTCTTAAATTTTTATCTCTCGAACTGGACAAGTCAATTTAGCAGGATTTTTTATTGCAGGGCACTTCCCATTATTTGGATAAAAAAATAAGTGTATTAAAAGTGAATGGGTTCAGCGTAATTTACGGGATTTTTAGGCTTTTTTTTCGAGGGGAGCATCTGCCGGACGTTTGTCATCTGGAGACCGTATAAAAGGCAGTGTCAATATAAGGGTGGTGGTCTTGCGCCATAATTAAGCTGTGTGGGTCCGTGTAAGAAACTGCTGTTAGGGAATCGAAGAAATGCAGACAAAACCTATCATGAATGTCCCCGGATTAGGGCAAAAATGAGCCCTGCGGGCTGTCCTCCGACAGCGCCGCAGGGCAAGATAAAAGGTAGTTATTTTAAATTATAAGGTTTTCTCCTCTTACCGCACCAAGCGAAAACTTCTGGTAGGTGATGCTAAAGATGTAGAAGCCCCATAAGCGTAGCCCCACCAAGGACAGTAATCCAATCGCCTTGCGCGTAAGTTTTAGTGTCCGCCAGCGGGCTGCCGCTAGTATGACTGTTGCCGTCATAGGTCACGGCGTAGGTTGCAGTTACGGTGGGAGGAGTGCGTTCTGCTGTTATAATAAGGATAATTTACGGGATCATTGTGTAGAGTTGTGTCATGGTCTCACGGTTTGTCGAAAAGGAAAGGGGGCAGGGGCGGTTCATGGCGATGTTGAGTTCCCTGCTCGTAGCCATAGGCAATTTCTATGATGGTTCCCTCGCTCCATGGTCTCCCTAGGAATTCGATGCCAACCGGGATTCCGATCTTTGCTGTCGCAGTTTGTTTTGAGAATCCGCCCGGCACTACGATGGATGGAAAACCTGTCACTGAACCCAGGCTGCCATTTCGTTCCACCTGAGTCTCACCCACAGGAACGACAAGTCTTTTTTGGTGCGGGAATACGAGGGCATCGAGCCTGTGCACTGCCATGAGTTGCATTACCCGCTGCTGCAAGTCCGAACGTTTCATCAGCCGCCGGCAGTATTCAGGATCACTGGTACTCAAACTCTCTGCGTCTTTGATGTTTTTTTCGATGCTGGGAGAATACTTTCCTGACTCAATGATCTCTGAAAGCGATTTTATTGGTGCATTGTTTTTCGGATCTGAAAGGTAACTATTCAGATCATGTTTCAGATCATAGAGATGAACACTGATTTCAGAGGTGATCTTTTCTGGATCGAATTCAGGTGTCTGGAGTTCGACAAGAGTTGAGCCCATGGATTTCATATTATTTATCGCTTTGTCAGTGATCTCATTTACTTCCCTGTGAATAGGTTCTTTTCCAAAGAAACTTCGCAAGACTCCGATTCTCTTTCTGCTTAGACCCTTTTTCTTCAGGTGTTTGGTATAGTCTATTTCTACTCTGCCGATGTTCCAGGCCGTTGCGGGATCATCCGGGTCATAACCGACAATGACATTCAGCATCTTGACGGTATCCGTTAATGTGCGTGCCATCGGACCGGCTGTATCCTGAGTGAGGGAATAGGGGATTATACCTGCACGGCTGACTAGACCCAGGGTTGGCCTGATAGCAGAAATACTGTTTGCCGAAGCAGGCGAGCGGATGGAGTTTACTGTATCCGTTCCCACGCCAAGGATTCCGAAGTCAGCCGCCAGAGCTGCACCTGTCCCGCCGCTGGAACCACCGGGGGTACGCGTCAGATCGTAGGGATTCAATGTCTGCCCCAGGATAGAACTGATTGTTTCACCCCAGACGGCAAATTCATGCAGGTTCGCCTTGGCGATGAGAATGGCCCCGGTGCTTCGCAGCCTTTTTATGAGGAAAGCATCATATGGCGGCACATAATCTTTGAGAAGCAGGGATCCAGCAGTCGTGGGCATATCTAAGGTATTTACATTGTCTTTGAGTATAACGGGGATGCCATGCAGCGGTCCCACGAGGCCGGATTTCTTTAATTTGGCATCAAGTACAGCCGCTTCCTTCATAGATTTAGGATTTATGCGAATAATGGCATTGAGCCTTGGCCCGTTCTGATTGTAAGCATCGATCCGCTCCAGATAACGTTCTACAAGCTGCTTTGCCGTTAGCCAACCGGAAAGGAAGGCTTTATGAACATCAGCTATCGTGATTTCTTCGAGGTGAAATTTATCTGTTCCCATTACTATAACCGGAATTATGGTTTGAGTTACCGAGATGTCTTTTTTGCAGGGAGCTGTCTCTATTCATACCTGGCTGTAATGTATCATAAATAGCTGGCACAGGGGAATCACAATTTAAAGGAGCAATTCCCTGATATTCCCTCGTTGCTCTCTGTAAGATCAGTGCATGAAGTAGAAAAGAAAATATTGTATCAACGATGGCAATTACCTGACATTAGTCTTACAAAAAACTCTTATTGCTTTTCAGTGATAAAGAAATTTTAATCATTATATATTTGCATTTATACGCAAATGAGGAAATGTGAGAAGAAAGAACTAAGCCATGCCGGAACCAGTGTTGCAAGCGCAGGATATTTACAAGTCCTTTGGCCGACGGAAGGTATTGCAGGGCGTGAGTTTCTCTATTGCCCCGGGAACACTCGTCGGTATCGTTGGAGAGAATGGCGCAGGTAAAACCACCTTGCTTCGTATTCTAACGGGTGAATTGCAGCCCGGCCGCGGCGATGTATTTCGTCATGGTGAGATGGGCTATTGCCCGCAAACGGTTGTCCTGAACGATTCTCTCACAGTAGACCAGCATCTTGACTTTTTCCGTGCCGCATACAATATCAGTGATCTGCGCCGTGCCGATGAGCTCATTGAGAAACTGAATTACCGGCATTACCGCAGAGAGCTCATAGTCAACCTCAGCGGCGGCACGAAACAGAAACTCAATCTGACACTGGCGCTCATGCACCAGCCGGAATTACTGCTCCTGGACGAACCGTACCAGGGTTTCGACTGGGAGACCTATCTGTGCTTTTGGGACCTTGTTACTGAATTGCGTGAAAGCGGCTGCTCAGTGCTGGTCATCTCACACCTGTTCTTCGAGCAAAAGCATTTTGACGTGCTGTATCGTTTGCATGAAGGCCGGATGCAGGTAGAGGACACCGTAGATATTCAGAGGAAAAGTCCATGTGGCAGAAAGGAGAAATAAAGTGCTCACTTCTCTGTGGCACCGTTATCTGACCGCGACACGATATGCATTGTCCGAACAGGTGCGCAACCGTATGGCGCTTTTGCTCCTCGTCATTTTCGTACCAACATGGGACTACCTGTTCTGGCTCGTGATAACTGAAGATCCTCTAAGTTTCCTGATCCGCGCCACCAATGTGTTTATCCAGGTCAGCGGGCGCGATCTTACACTACTGACGGCGGGGCTTTATGCCATCACTCTCATTGTCGGCTTTATGCTCTTTACCTCGACCCGCAAAAATACACAGTTTGACCGCCGCTTAGTGCTTTGTGGTTACCCACAGTCACAGCTGATCCTTGCCAAGTTAACCGCGTTAGTTGCCGTAGCCATGATGGTTTCGTTCTATACCAGCATTGTGCTGTTTGCCTTCTGGCAGCCCGGCTCGCTGCCGCTTGTCTGGCTTGGATTTTTCTGCGCAGCTCTAATCTATGGTGCGCTGGGTCTTCTGCTCGGAGTGCTGGTGCGGGGAGAACTGGAGGGATTCTTCCTCATTATTATGGTCAGCCTTATTGATACCTCGCTTCAGAATCCTCTAGGCAATCCTGTTGCCAATCAGGACTTTCTCAGGTGGTTTCCATCGTATGCACCCATGCAGTTCATTGTGGCAGGCGCATTCAATCAGAAGATACCCTGGCTATACCTGCTTTACTCACTTGCATGGCCTGTCGGATTCGTGTTTCTAGGTTTTGCTATCTTTTTATGGAAGACTCATACGCGGCGTTTGCATACTGTACCGTCCTCCATATGGGCAGCCTTATCACCCTCAGACGGTAATGAGAAGAAGTCATAAGCAAACACAGGTGTTAGACGCGTCTGCTCAGTGCCAGAACGATATCAAGGGGAGCAGACCGAACCAGATTATATAACACAGGGCGAGGGCTATAATACCATCAATCCTCCTGTCAAATTTGTTTGACCATAGGAGCCTGAAAAGAAAAAAAATGAGCACCAGTCCGTTGGGAAGGGCCAGCAGGAACCAATATAAAAGAGACAGGTGTATGATCTGGAAATACCACAGGAAGATGGCCGAGAGAAAAGCCATACACACAGACCAGATAGCCAGCATGGCGGCTAGTCTGGAGCCGTACATGACGGCAACGGATTTCTTCATAACGGCATTGTCTGCCTGACGGTCCGGAATACCCGCCAGGGTGTTGCCTCCCAGGACAGCGAAAAAAAGTGGGACGCTGAGAAGCCAGGGTAGGGGATCTTTCCAAGATCCGCCCTGAAAAACGAATCCGCAGAGGATCACATAAGTACTGTGGGTCAAACCTACCACAAGCTCACCAGCGCCGCGGTACGAAAACTTCAGAGGTGGAACAGTGTAGCCCAAGCCGAAAAAAAGGCCGACAAGAATTAACACTGCAACAGCACTCTGAGAACCGTCGTCGCTGATTTTTACCAGAAAATAACTTATTATTGGAATGACTGTTAGAATCAGCAAGATAGCATTACGCACCTGGGTGAAGCTGAGATTTCCTTCTACAAGAACCCTGGTGCCGCCTGTGAACATGCTGAAATTCTCATTCTGACGATCTGAAGGATAATCAAAATATTCATTGGCGATTATGGTGCATAATTCAATGAGGAATAGAATGAGATAACCGAGCAGATATGACGCGAGGCTCCATCTCCGGGAGGTAGCAGACCAGGCAACAGCGCCCACAGTATAGGCGATCCAGGTCATGGGATAGAACTGAAGTCTGGCAATTTTTAGCCAGGCCAGAAATTTGTTTCCTCTTTTATTGGCAGCCATCCGAAACCTCCTTGCCCGCGAAGTGTTCTATCTGCGAAATATAGTTCAGGTCATTCCCTGTATTAATTATAGCTAGTAATGGCAAAATATTAAACTGAATTCGCTCCATAAGATATTACTCCTACGCCTTCTGATAAATAATCCATGAATAAATGTTGTGATGTCTCTGTTACACTTATGTGCCGCTTAGTGTTTTAATTGCTAGCATCGAGAATCCAACTACTCCTATAGTCGCATGCGTCAGAACCAGCCGGGTGGGCAGCTTTTTTCCCCTGAGGTGGAACAGCATGACGAGCGATAATCCGGCCAGGGCGGCACAGGCAAGAAGGATCAAATCCAGGATAAACAATCCGCTGAAGTTCATATAATATGCTTTCACAAAAACTAATATGAACCCTGCCTCAGCAGACATGCCGTGAAATATAGCTACTTCAACAGACATGGGTTTGTTGATGAAAAATTTGATAATCAGGACTAACCCCAGTATAGCAGCTAAGACTAAGAATCCCATTGCGATTAAAAGCATTACATCACCCGCCTTTCTGTGTTTAGAAAACTTTAAAAAAGATTATTGTGTTTATCTGTGGAAGGCAATGAGGATAAAATAACAGAATAATGGTAGGTATAAGCTACCTATGGACTCTTGAACTACCCCCATGGGGATCAAGATAATGGCCTCATCATGTTATTTTCTCCACTTGACGATGGTATAAATCTGTGCTACTAATAGTAAAAAGATAACACCATATTATTTTTTTGCAGGATGGTAGCACGATATCAATATTCATGTAACTCTGTGCGCTAAAACTTTTCCCTTATATAGTAGCGTGCATTATCTGGATCACGCTGGCTACCGTTACCATCACAGTAATATCGAAGCTTATGTTTAAAAATGAAAATAAGATTCCGGAATTTCTTTTGTGTAAAACCCCCCATGCGCCGGATCTGTATAAGCGAGGTACGATCCGGACCTCCTACATCAGGAAGGGTGTGGAGTACCTGTCGGAGATCATTACGACAGGGTTCATTAACGTGGGACAGGAGACAGAAAAAGGGTTTTTCAGGAGTCTTGACCCCCGGATAAAAATCCTTTTCCTTATTTTCTTTGTTATTACTGTCAGCCTGAAAAGAGACATCTTCCCGGAAGTTATCATGGCATTGTTCATGCTGCTGATGGTTGCATCATCACACATAGATATCTGGCGTTTCTATCTGAAGATCATAGGGTTGACATTTTTTTTCGGCTTTCTTATTTCCTTTCCGGCGGCCTTTAATGTGGTGACGCCAGGAGTGATGGTTCTTCCTGTTATTGAGTTATCCCGTTCATATGATTTATGGATCTATAGTATCCCGCGCGAGATCGGCCTGACGAGACAGGGTATTGACGGAGTCATCATGCTCTGTCTTAGGGTCATGAACTCGCTTACTATCTCTCTTCTTGTCTTTTATACTACCCCTTTTCACAAAATCATCAGGGCCATGCAGATTTTTCGTGTTCCTGATGCGTTTCTCTTAGTTATTACACTTTCCTATAAATACATCTTTATTTTTGCAAAAACGATGGAAGATATGTACCTGGCGAGAAAAAGCAGGTTGGTTGGAATGCTAAGAAATGACGAAGCTAGGATATGGGTTGCCGGAAGAATGGCCTGCATGTTCCGAAAAACAATGTCCCGGTATGAGGAGGTATTCCGGGCGATGGTGTCACGGGGCTTTACTGAAGAGGTGAAGATTCCCGATTTGAGCAAACTGAGAATTGTAGACGGTCTTGCCGGCTGCTTTTTTCTAGTCATTGGGACTTTTATTTTATGGATATAAGATATTATGGAAGATTTTGTACGAATTGATAAGATAAGTTACAGTTACTACGATAAAATTCCCGCCCTGACCGGTGTAAGTCTGAGTCTTTCTGAAGGTGAAAGATTTGCCGTCATCGGTTCTAATGGCAGCGGCAAATCGACCCTTCTCAAGGTCATGAACGGCCTTATTTATCCCCGCAGCGGGAGGTTTTTTTTCCAGGGAAGAGAGGTATCAGAAGACTCGCTTCGGGACAGGGCATTCCTGAGATTGTTCAGAAGCAGTGTTGGTTATGTCTTTCAGAATTCCGATGTTCACCTTTTCTGCCCCTCTGTTCTGGATGAACTGATGTTCGGCCCGTTGCAGTTAGGGCTCTCCGGCGATGAAGCAAGTCAGCGGGCCAGCGACATAATGGAAATGCTGGAGATAACACATCTGCAGGATCGGCCTTCCTATATGCTGTCGGGGGGTGAGAAAAAGAGGGTGGCCATTGGTTCAATTCTTACCATGAATCCCGGTGTCCTGCTCCTCGATGAGCCAATGAGCGGCCTCGATCCGCGAACAAGGAGCTTCCTGATAGAGCTGATGATTCTTCTGAATGATGCAGGCAAAACCCTTGTGATTGCGACGCACGACCTGTCTCTTATTAGTGAACTGCAGTGCCGGGTCGCCGTCCTTTCAGAGGATCACTGTATAGAAAAAATTGGTACAGCCGAGGAAATATTACAGGATGAAGACCTGCTGTTGAAGGTCAATCTGATCCATGAGCATATTCATTACCATGGAAATCAGGCCCACATCCATATCCATTCTCATTACCTATTTCACCGCCATGATAAAAACCATGAGCATGTAAAAGGAAAGTAAAGTTGTGCGGACAGGCATCTTATGATTTATGTGGAAGGTATATATCGGGATGAGTGGATTTTTTACAGAACAGTCGAACATGCATCGACAAATGTGATGATGTTAAAGTCTTCCGCAAAAAACAGGAAAAGTGCAGCACACAGTTTTAAGAGCTTAATATCCTTGTAATCATTACTTTCTGCTGCATGTCTTAATTTTGTTTTGCTTAACGAAAAGATATTGCTGTAATTATCAAGAAACGATTCTATGTCTTGTTCCAGTTTATCAAATTTTTCCAGCAGATCTTTCGCTTCCTGTGTTAAATGCATGCCTTTACCCTGCCCGTCTGAACAGGTTAATTTTATACCCAGTCTCGCTTCTGAGGCCTTCAGCCTTCCCCAGGCCGCCCGGTACGACATGTTCAATTTTTTTGCCGCCCCATAAAGGCTGTGATGTTCCTCTATGGCATGCAACAACTCTTCACGGCCTTTACCGAAAATAGTTTTTTCATTTCTTTCGAGCCATATTTTATGCCTGATTATCATTTTATGACCTTTCCATATTCACATTTTCGGCTGTTTTTAACATAAATGTATAAATATTACCAGTAATAAAATGAGTACAAAACACATATGTCATAAATGACATATATCTCTGGAATAATTCGATTTTTACGTCCAAAAATACTTGACACTTACAGGAATAAAGTATATACGAAATCCGTCTTCTCAGGTCTCAGTAAATGCCTGTTATGTGTTTTACAATCCTCACTAAATGTCATGGATGTGAATGCAAAGAATTTTATCCTGCCTTTTTTAAACTAATGCTTCTCCGATCCGCTACTTCTAAAGAGAGTTTCCATGAAGGGTGGACGATGGGTATGACTGGAAACGGTCCTGCCTCCCGCGTTTGGAAAGGAGAATAAGGGAAATATACTGGAGTTATATTTTCTAACCAAACTCTCAGAAAGGAGCACTTTTTTATGGATGTTAGCAGAAGAGGTTTCTTGAAGATCTCAAGTGCGGTCCTGGCGGCAAGCGGTATAGGCATAAGCCTGAAGCCCGTCTCCGCTCATGCCCAGCCACTGAAGATCAAGTATACTAAAGAGACCACAACGGTTTGTCCTTACTGCTCCGTTGGATGCAGCATCATCGTATCCACGCGGGAAGGTAAGGTCATTAACACAGAAGGCGACCCTGACAGTCCCATTAACAAAGGTTCTCTGTGCAGCAAGGGCGGATCCATCTACCAGATGTCTGTCAACGAGAACCGTCTGGGGAAGCCCCTCTATAGGGCACCCAATGCCACGGAGTGGAAGGAAGTGGAATGGGAATGGGCACTTGAGAAAATTGCGGAAAATGTCAAGAAGAGTCGTGACGCAAGCTTCAAGGTCAAGAACGATAAGGGCGAAATAGTCAACCGCACAGAAGGTATCGCCTCTGTCGGCAGTGCTGCCATGGATCTCGAGGAATGTTATACTTATCAGAAATTCTTAAGGGGATTGGGTCTGGTCTATATAGAACACCAAGCCCGTATCTGACACAGCCCAACTGTACCGGCTCTGGCAGAGTCGTTCGGACGCGGCGCAATGACCAACCACTGGGTTGATTTTAAGAATGCTGATGTAATTTTGATCATGGGAA
>Ga0326726_10003051_pt1 | contig 15365 bp, 14 predicted proteins | sample MHFenrmetagenome_2_FD_207603 | JGI IMG/M metagenome (GOLD analysis project Ga0326726, IMG submission 207603) | Lab enriched peat soil microbial communities from Michigan Hollow, Ithaca, NY, United States - MHF15MN | ecosystem: Environmental > Terrestrial > Soil > Wetlands > Peat | place: USA...
CATCTTCGATCCCTTTTACACCACCAAGACCGTAGGCAAGGGCACTGGGCTGGGGCTGAGCATCTGCTACGGAATCATTAAGGAGCACGGGGGCGAAATCATCGCGCGCAACCGGGACGAGGGCGGAGCGGCGATTGAAGTCCGTCTGCCGGCCAGCGAGCAGCAGCAAATGCCGGAAGAGGCCGCTTCGTCTCCACGGCGCGACTCGCTGCTGAAGGGACGCGTGTTGCTGGTCGAGGACGAAGAGGCAGTGCTGGAGTTTGAGCGCGATGTGCTGGTCGGGGCGGGTGCAGAGGTCACGACCTCCATGAGCATGGATGAAACCAAGGAGCGGCTCAAGACCACCATCTACGACGTGGTGGTGCTGAATGGCCGAATGCCGGGCGGACCGAACGCGGCGGAAATGTATCGCTGGATTTCAGAGAACTGCGCGGGCATGGAGAAGAAGCTGCTGCTTACCTTCTCGACCGTGATCGATCCCGAGACCCGCACTTTCCTGCAGGAACAGAGCGTTCCGTCGCTGGCCAAGCCGTTCGAAGTGGCCGACCTCATTTCCCAGGTGCTGCGGCTGCTGCAGAAGGAAGAGAAGGCCGCGGCGGCCGCGGGTTCGAGCGCGTAGGTTCCCAATAAGCCACTGGCGAAGAAGCTGCAGAGAGAGTCCTCTGTCCGTCTAAGGCAAACCGCTAGGGGCTTACAGTGTGCTGAAGACTCTGCTTTTGGGTGGCGCAGCGGTTTACCGCTGCGGTCAGCCATTGTTGTGATCGAGGGCTTCAGCCCCGGAGGTTTCGCTTTGGACTTTTTCAGCAAAGCCGCCGCTGATTCTGCGCTTTTCGGCACCATTGAACAGGCTGCGGACAAAGTCCATTTACCGAGGAAAGGCGACCCCAGGGGCTGAAGCCCGCACTCATTCGCAACGCCTTACGCGGCCCTCAAGGGCCGCTCTTCCACGGCGATACATACACCCACCTTTCCGCAAGCGGTAAAGTCGTGCCCTCCCGGAATCGCCAGCACCGAGATTTATGGCCCGACTGAAGTCGTGTTCCCGCATTGACTAAAGTTGTGTTTTCAAGCCGCGGGTCATCTGCGAAATCAATTTCTGGTTCCGGCGATACCAGCGCCAGTGTCCTTGCTTCTTGACTTCCACCAGGCCAGCCTTTTCGAGAATCCGCATGTGATGGGAGACGGTGGGTTGCGAGAGCTTGACCCGTTCTTCGATGTCGCAGGCGCACAGGCCGGTGTCTTTTCCCAGGGAGTTCCGCCCCCCTTCCTTGAGCGCCTGCAAGATGCGGCGGCGCGCAGGATCGGCGATAGCGTGAAGGAAGGGACTGAGATCCGTAGAACCTTGAGACATGAACAAGAGATTAGCAGATTGCTGACAGCTGCGAGCTACGAGCCACGAGCTTCGAGCGCACTGGTTGCTCGCGGCTCGAAGCTCGCAGCTCGTAGCTTTCTGCCACTTTCCTGTGCTCTCGGCATCTACTGACCATGCTTTTTGAGGGTAACGAGCGGCGCGACCGCGAACGGCAGATGAAGGCGGCGGGACGGCTGCCACCGGGGCAGTCGTTGACGCTGAAGTGGCCGGTTCTGCATTACGGGTCCATTCCTCGATTCGATCCGGCGACCTGGCACTTTCGTGTGTATGGGCTGGTTGAGAATCCGATTCGCTTGGGATGGGCAGAGTTCTCGAAGCTTCCGCGGGTGGAGCGCACCAGCGATTTTCACTGTGTCACGCGCTGGAGCCGGTTTGACAACCGGTGGACTGGCGTGGCGGTGCGGGAGATTCTGAAGCTCGCGCTGCCTCACCCGGAGGCCCGCCACGTTCTAGTGCATGCGGAACAGGGATATACCGCCAATATGCCGCTCGCGGATCTCGATCGCGAAGAGGTGCTGGTGGCCACGCATCATGACGGCCAGCCGCTCAGTCCAGACCACGGCTATCCCGCGCGCCTGATTGTGCCGCATTTATATGGCTGGAAGTCGGTGAAGTGGGTGCGGAGCTTCGAATTTCTGGAGTGCGAAGTCGCCGGCTTCTGGGAGCAGAATGGGTATCACATGCATGGGGATCCGTGGAAAGAGGAGAGACACGGAAATTTGTAATTGGTAATTTGTGATTTGTAATTTGAGAAACTGGCCGCCGACGCGATGTTCAATTGCAAATCACAAATTACCAATTACAAATTCTTGCCCTCTACTTCTTCAAAATTGGATTGTATCCATCCGCAATCAGGCGGGCGCGCATGATTTCAGCGTCTTTGATGTCGGCGTAGGGTCCGACCTGCACGCGAAAGTACTTGTCGACCGAGGGAGTCGCCGCAAACGCCGGGTACTGCTTTTTCTTCAGAGCTTCAACCAGGGCGTCGGCGTCTTCCTGACGAGTTACGGCGGCGACCTGCACGTAATACGAATTAGTGGGCGGCGGAGTTGCCGCAGAACTTTCGTCGGTCTTTGCCGGTTCCGAAGGAGTGGAGGCCGGAGGCTGAGCCTGCGCGTCCGGGGGCGCGAGCTTGGTATCCGCGTTTTTCTGTTCTACCGCTTTGTAGAAGCTGAAGTCGCCGGACGAAGGCGCAGGCGGAGGGTTGTTCTTGCCGGCCGAGGGGCGAATGACGGTCGATGGAGCGCCCGATTGCGCCGCCAGGACATTCCCAGATCCGACCATGGTGGCTTTACGTCCGAGCGAAAAGCCGATCGCGAAGAAGCCGGCGCAGATCACGACCAGCGCGAAAAACAGAGCTAGCATGCGGCCTGTGCCGAGGGTGATCTCGGTGTCCTGTGGGCCATTCGGCATATTGAAGCGGCGCTACCTTTAACTCCCCGTTAACCCCCTGTCTTTGGTGCCGGCACGTTGGCGAGCAGTTTCTGAATCCCGGAATAGAAATCCACCGGCACGGGGAAAACTACCGTCGTATTTTTCTCAACGCCGATTTCAGTCAAGGTCTGCAAATAGCGTAACTGCACGCTGACCGGTTCGGTGGCCAGCAGGTGGGCGGCGTCCACCAGGCGCTGCGCGGCAGAGAACTCGCCTTCCGAGTGGATGATCTTGGAGCGCTTCTCGCGTTCCGCCTCGGCCTGCTTGGCCATGGCGCGGATCATCGACTCGTTCAGATCCACCTGCTTCACTTCCACGTTGACAACTTTCACGCCCCAGGGCGCGGTGTGGGTGTCGAGAATGCTTTGCAGGCGCAGGTTGATCTTTTCGCGATGCGCCAGCAGTTCGTCGAGTTCCTGCTCGCCCAGCACGGAGCGCAGCGTGGTCTGGGCGAACTGCGAGGTCTGGTACACGTAGTTTGAGACTTCGACCACTGCTTTGTTGGGATCGATGACCCGCAGGAAGATGACGGCATTCACTTTCAACGTGACGTTATCGCGGGTAATGATGTCCTGAGGCGGGACTTCCAGCGCTTCCTGGCGGAGGGAGACGCGCACCATCCGATCGACGGGCGCGAAGACCAGGATGATGCCCGGCCCCTTCGCGTGTCCGAGCAGGCGGCCCAAGCGGAAAATTACGCCGCGCTCGTACTCGGCGAGAATCTTGATCGAACTCAGGAGGTAAATGATGAAAATGACGAGGGCGACAGTACCTACGGGAAATCCAAGCTCCATATGCGCCTCCCAGGGCGTTCGCTTCACAAAGAGGTTCTGTGCGGATTGTAGCGCATGTAAGGCGCGGGACGCGGTGCGGGCGCGGCGCTGGCGTTGTTAAGGGTGATTCGGGGCGGAGAATCGCCACGAGCTACGGGCCGCGAGCTTCGAACATGCTGTGCCGAGAGTCACGCCAGCACGGGCCTCGCGACCGCCACCGGTTCGACTTGCAAAGTCAGGCCGTCCACATGACGCACGACGACGCGTTCTCCGGCGGGGACGTTGACTGCGGCTACGGCGTCCCAAAGTTCGCCATGGACGAAGACCTTTCCGGCAGGCGAGAGAGGTGTCTGCGCAATGCCGACTTCTCCCATCAAGCCCTGCTCGCCGGTGACGATCTTGTTACGGCGGGCGCGCACGGCGATGCTCATGAGGAAGGCAGTAATCAGTCCCAGCGGGATGCTGACGGCGAGCGCGGTCACGAGCCGGACACGCATTTCGGGAATGGGGGCGTCGACCAGCATCAGGCCACCGATGACGAGCAGTGAAATCCCTCCGATCGTCAACACGCCGTGAGAGACAAATTTGGCTTCGAGTGCGAACAGGACGAAGGCGCCGGCGATCAGGATCAGCGCGGCGAAACGCGTGGGAAGAAGGTTCAGCGCGAAGGCTGCCAGCAGGATGAAGACGACCCCTACCGTACCGGGAATGACCGCGCCGGGATGATTGAATTCCGCGTACAGGGCGAGCGCTCCGATCGCCAGCAGAATGAAGGCGACGTTCGGATCCATGATGTAGGAGAGGATGCGCTGCTTCAGAGTCATGCGATAGTCGACGATTGGCTGGTCCGCAAGGTTGAGGGTGACGGTCGCGCCGTTGAAGCGTTTCAGAGTCTTACCGTTCATCTGGCGGAACAGGTCCTGCTCGTTCGCGGCTACGTAGTCGATGAGCTTCTTGTCCAGGGCCTCCTGTTCGGTGAACGACTTGGATTCGCGCACGGCGCTCTCGGCCAGTTCTACGTTCCGGCCGCGCTTGGCGGCGACGGAGCGCATCAGGGCAGCCGCGTCGTTTTCCATCTTCTGCTTCATGACATCGTCCATCTTGCCGCCGAGAATTACCGGGTGGGCGGCGCCGGTATTGGTCCCGGGAGCCATGGCGGCCACGTCGGCCGTCTCCAGGATGAAGAAGCCGGCGGAGGCGGCGCGGCTTCCGCTCGGAGTTACGTAGATGATGACCGGCACGGGCGAAGCTACGATCTTTTCGATAATGTCGCGGGTCGAGTCCACCAGTCCGCCGGGGGTGTTGATCTCAATCAGGACAGCCTGCTGATGGTTGGCGGCAGCCGATTCCAGCGCCCGGGCGATGTATTCGGCGGTCACGGGCTGGATCGCGTCATTGACGACGATTTTCAGGACGTCGGCGGAAGCGGACGCCGCGAGAAAGCAGATCAGGGCGATTAAGGCGAGGACGAGTCGTGACGATTTCATGGCGATAGCAGCGGCTGCGCTTTCTGCGCAAGCTGGGCTGCGGCGGCGCAGTTCGACCGCATCAATCCCAAGTCTAATTTTACGCCCCTCCGGGAATCCTCATGCTCGACGCTTGCCAGCAGCGACTTCTTCATTGGTTTCCAGGCGCTCGGCTTCCGTCCACCCGGGCAGTTCGTTGCTGCCGGTGATCAGGCGGGCGCCGCGCTCATAGGTCAGATAGGCCCAGGCCCACTGGATCATCACGATCACGCGGTTGCGGAAGCCAATCAGGAAGAAGATGTGGATGAACAGCCAAGAGAGCCAGGCGAAGTAGCCGGACAAGCTGAACCTGGGGAACTGGGCTACTCCGGCGGCGCGGCCGATGGTCGCCAGGCTGCCTTTGTCGTGGTAGTGGAACGCGCGGCGGGGCTGGTGCTCCAGGTCGCGGGCAATGGTTTTGGCGATCCATCGGCCTTGCTGCATCGCAACCGGAGCGACTCCGGGGAGCATCTTGCCGTGCTCGTCCTGCACGGAAGCCAGGTCGCCGATCACGAAGACTTCGGGATGTCCGGGGATGCTCAGGTCAGGCTGGACCTGGACGCGTCCGGCGCGATCGACCGGAACGCCCAGCTTGCGGCCGAGCGGGGAAGCGGCCACTCCGGCCGCCCATAGGACGACCGACGCGGGGATGCGGGTCTCTCCCACCCAGACAACGCCCGGTTCGATGCGGGTGACGACACTGGAGGTGCGGACCTCAACTCCCAGGTGCTCAAGCTGCTGTTTTGCCTTGAGGGAGAGTTCTTCGGAATAGGTGGCCAGGACCCTGGGACCGCCTTCCAGCAGGAGGATACGGGTGCGCTTGGGGTCGATGGCTCGGAAGTCCTGGGCGAGGACGTGGCGGGAGATCTCGGCCAAGGTTCCGGCCAGCTCGACGCCGGTCGGACCGGCTCCCACGACCACAAAGTTCAGCGGAAAATCAGGGACACCGGCAACGGCCTGCCGTTCTGCCAGTTCGAAGGCCAGCAGGACGCGGCGGCGGATTTCCAGGGCGTCTTCGATGGTTTTCAGGCCCGGAGCGAGGTGCTCCCACTCGGGGTGACCAAAGTAAGCGTGGGAGGCACCCGAGGCTATGACCAGATAGTCATACGGAAGTACCCCCTCATTCGTAACGACGCTGTGTTCTTTCAGATTGAAATCAAGCACTTCCTCAAGCAACACTTCAATGTTGGAATGGGCTCTTAAGATCCAGCGGATGGGCGCGGCGATTTCGCCGGGCGAAAGGCCGGCGGTCGCAACCTGGTAGAGAAGAGGCTGAAAAGTATGGTGGTTCTTGCGGTCCACCACGGTAACGTGAACAGGAAGGCGGGCCAGGCGCTGGGCGGCGGTCAGGCCCCCAAAGCCAGCCCCCACCACGAGCACTCGCGGCCTCGATTTGCTGTCCATAGTGTCCACTATAGAGATTCCCAAAATGGCCGTTGAGTCGAAATCTTTTCCTGCCAGCGCGGCCCCCCCGATCCCGGCGGTTACGATCCGGGTGCAGAGGGTTGGGGTTTGGGAGACGTACCGGCGGCATCTGACTTGGGCGCAGGTGGTTATTGCTTTTCTGTCTGTGGAGTGCGCGGTGTGGGCAGCGCGACTGTCGGTGCGGAGCCGGTGGGCGGTCGCTGCGGGCGTGGTGGTAGTGGTGTTTGCGCTTGTAGACCGGCCGTCCCTGCACCGGCTGGGATCCGGGTTGCCGAGTGCGCTGGGGGCCAGTGTGATCCTGGCCCTCGCCTTCTCAGGTGCGGTCGCCATGGTGTTGGCGGCGCGGTTGGCGGGGGGCCATGTACCGGCCAACCCGTCGTTTCCCCACTGGAACCTGGTCTGGCAGTATCTGATCTGGGCGCTGGTGCAGCAGTTCATGCTGCAGTCGTTTTTCTTCACGCGCTTTGAAGAGTTGTTTGGAAGTTCAACGGCGGTATGGGTAGGCGGCACGGTCTTCGCAGCCGTTCACCTGCCGAACATGATCCTGACCACCTGCACGCTCGTCAGCGGTCTGTTCTTCTGCGAAATGTTCCGCCGCTACCGCAGCATCTACCCACTTGGCATCGCGCATGCGGTGCTGGGACTGACCCTGTCGGCCACGATCCCGGAAGGCCTGCTCCAGCACATGCGGGTGGGGATCGGGTTTCTGCGCTAGTTCGTCAACTTCGGCCTGCGAGAACTCCACTAGCGCTCCGCAGTTAACGGCTAGAATCTTGAACCGCAGAGAGCGCCCAGAAGAGCGCGCCGAGGACGCCGAGCAATCCTCCTGTTGCTTGACACGCCTGCCGCAGGTTTCATATAAGTAAGTAGTTACTTACTTGTACGGCGACCCGATGGCGACTCCCCAAACCCGCTTTTCCTCCGCCGACCGGCGCGAGCAGATTCTCGACGTGGCCACCGGCCTGTTTGCGCAACAGGGCTTTCAGGGGACAACCACCAAGCTGATCGCGGCCAAGTCGGGCGTCACCGAGGCGCTTATTTTCCGCCATTTTCCCAGCAAAGAGGAACTGTACTGGGCGGTGATCGAACGCAAGATCGACTGCGCGGCCCCGCTGGAGCGGCTGCTGGAAAATCTGGAAGCGGGCGGCGACGATCTGGATATCCTGTCGCGGGTCGCGTTTGAAGTGCTGGAGCGGCGCGCCAAAGATCAGACGCTCTCCCGGCTGCTGTTGTACAGCGCGCTCGAAAAGCACGAACTCTCCGAACGGTTCTTTCGGAACTACATTGCGAACTATTTTGAGGTGCTGGCGCGGTTCGTGCGGGAGGGAATTGCGGCCGGACGGTTCCGCGAGGTCGACCCACTGCTGGCGGCGCGCGGCTTTCTCGGGATGGTGGTCTATCATTCCTGGGTCCAGGAACTGTATCGCGGCAAAGAAGTGCAGGACTTCGATCTACAGGTTGTGAGCCGGACGTTGGCGCGCATCTGGCTACAGGGCGTGCGAGCGGAGAAGAAATCGCCGCGGAGGCAGCCAAAACTTTTGTCGCGCAAGAACCGTCTAAAGCATCAGGTGACATGACGCATGAGCGGAGAACTTCGAATTAACCTTCGTGTTGCGCTGCTGGCCGTGACCATCGCGGGACTGAGTTTGCTTCCGGCTTGCGTCAAGACCAAAGCTGCTCCGGGGCCGCCACCGCCGGTGCCGGTGCTGGCGGCTACCGTCGAGCGCAGGAACGTTCCCGTCCAGGTCCATGCCATCGGCACAGTGGAAGCGTACTCGACGGTGTCGGTGAAAACGCAGATTACCGGCGAGCTGACGGGCGTCTACTTCAAGGAAGGGGACGACGTCCACAAGGGACAGTTAATCTTCACGCTGGACAAGCGCCCGTTGGAAGCGGAATTGAACCGAGCGCAAAGTAATCTGGCTAAAGACGAGGCCGCAGCGGCGAACGCCCGCCTGCAACAGAAGCGTTATGAAGCGCTCGTCCAGGCCGGCGTGGTTTCCAAGGAACAGTACGACCAACTGGAATCGACGGCGCAGGCGGCGGACGCTGCCGTGGCCGCCGACAAGGCAGCGGTCGAAAATGCGAAAGTCCAGCTGATCTACTGCTCGATCTATTCCCCCATCAATGGCCGTACCGGAAATCTGATTGTCCATCAGGGCAACATGATCAAGGCGAATGATGTTCCGGCACTGGTCAATATCAATCAGGTAGAGCCCATTTACGTCACCTTTACCGTGCCCCAACAATATCTGGCGGAGGTGAAGCAGTACGCGCGGAGCGGCGCCCTGCCGGTGGAAACCGTGATTCCGAACGACGAGCGCGGCCGGGTGCGGGGCAAACTCAGCTTCATTGACAACCAGGTGGACTCGACCACCGGAACGATCAAGCTGAAGGGCATCTTCGCAAATAGCGACCGGCGGCTTTGGCCGGGACAATTCGTGGACACCTATCTCACGCTGAAAACGCAAGACAATGCGCTGGTCATTCCTTCGCAGGCCATCCAGAACGGGCAGCAGGGGACGTTCGTCTACGTAATCAAAGACGACAGCACGGTAGAAGCCCGCCCGATTACGACCAGCGACACGCAACAGGCCGGGCAGGTGATCGTGCAGAAGGGTCTGGCGGTCGGCGAACGCATCGTCACCGATGGGCAGTTGCGGCTGGTTCCGGGCGCGAAAGTACAGGTCAAGCAGGCGTCGGCGCCATTGGCGGCTCCGGCAGAGCAGGGGACCCGGGCGGGGTCGTAGATCGTAGCGGCGACCGGTCCGCGGGCGCCGGCGCTATTGGGGATTTTCGTATGAACATTGCAGAAGGCTTCATCCGGCGGCCGGTCATGACCACTCTGGTCATGCTGGCGATTCTTCTGTTCGGCGTAATGGGATACCGCCAACTGCCGGTGAGCGATCTGCCCAACGTGGATTTTCCTACCCTGCAGGTGAGCGCCAGCCTGCCCGGAGCCACGCCCGACACGATGGCATCGGCGGTGGCACAGCCGCTGGAGCGTCAGTTTTCGACCATCGCGGGCCTGGACTCGATGACCTCGAGCAGCGCGCAGGGCTCCACCAACATCACGCTGCAATTCAACCTCAACCGCAATATCGATGCGGCCGCGCAAGACGTGCAAGCCATGATCGCCAAGGCCGCGCGCGACCTGCCGCAGAACATGCCTAGCCCGCCTTCGTATCAGAAGGTGAATCCGGCGGACCAGCCGGTGCTGTACATGTCGCTGAATTCGCCCACGCTGCGGCTCTCCGACGTGGACGAATATGCAGAAACGCTGATTGCACAGCGGGTGTCCATGGTCAGCGGAGTGGCGCAGGTGCAGGTGCTGGGCGCGCAGAAATATTCGGTGCGAGTCTCTTTCGATCCCAGGGAGTTGGCCAGCCGGCAAGTCGGCATTGATGAGGTGACCCAGGCCATTCAGAACGGGAACGTGAACATGCCGACCGGCACTCTGTTTGGGGCGAATCAGGCCTACATCGTTCAGGCCACCGGACAGTTGAACAAGGCGAGCGAGTACGCCCCCCTCATCGTGACGTATCGCAACGGCGCCCCGGTGCGGCTGGCGGATGTGGGAACCGTCCGCGACAGTGTCGAGAACGACAAGACGGCCACCTGGTTTTTCGACCGGGAAGGCGGCGTCCGGCGCGCCATCATGCTGGCCATCCAGCGCCAGCCGGGAACGAACACGGTCGAGGTGGTGGACAACATCAAGCAGCTGCTGCCCGCTTTTCAGGAGCAGATGCCCCCTTCGGTCAAGATGAATATCCTCTATGACCGGTCGGTCAGCATCCGGGATTCGGTCAGCGACGTGAAGTTCACGCTCTTCCTGGCGCTGATTCTCGTCATTCTCGTCATCTTCCTGTTCTTGCGGAACATTTCCGCCACCACGATCCCCAGCCTCGCGCTGCCTCTCTCGCTGGTCGGCACATTCGCGCTGATGTACACGCTGGGCTACTCGCTCGACAACTTGTCCCTGATGGCGCTGACGCTGTGCGTCGGTTTCGTGGTGGACGACGCCATCGTGGTGCTTGAGAACATCGTGCGCCACATGGAGATGGGCGAGCGGCCGATGACGGCGGCACTTCAGGGATCGAAAGAGATCAGTTTCACCATTGTTTCGATGACGCTGTCACTGGCCGCTGTCTTTATTCCGGTACTGTTCATGAGCGGGCTGGTGGGACGGCTGCTGCACGAATTCGCGGTGACCATCGGCGCGGCCATTCTGGTGTCGGGCTTTGTATCGCTCAGCCTGACGCCCATGCTGTGCAGCCGCTTCCTGCGTCCTCATACTGGAGAAAAGCATGGCCAGCTGTGGCAGATGACGGAAGGTTTTTTTGACGGCATGCTGCGGTTCTACGACCGCACCCTGCAGTTCACGCTGCGTCACCGCCGCGCGACCATGGCGGTATCGCTGATCGTGCTGGTGGCAACCATCCAGATGTTTCGCATCATTCCCAAGGGCTTTCTGCCGGACGAGGATCAAGGTTTTATTTTTGTGTTCACCGAAGGGCCACAGGGGATTTCTTACGACAGCATGGTGCGGCACCAGAAAGCGCTGAACGACATCGTGATGAAGCTGCCCTGGGTGGATACCTTCAACAGCACAGTGGGCGGCGGCAGTTCTTCGATCTCGCAGAGCAGCAACCAGGGACGCATCTTCATTCACATGGTGCCGCGCGATCAGCGCAAGCCAGCCCTGGAGCTGGTGCAGGAGCTGCGCGCCCAACTGGCGGTGGTGCCGGGGATCAATGCATATCCGCAGATGCTGCCGACCATTCGCATCGGCGGTCAGCTCACCAAGAGCCAGTATCAGTACACGCTGCAGAGCCCGGACACGAAGGAGCTCTACGAAGCAGCGCCGAAGCTCGAGAGTAAGCTGCGCAGCGATCCGCGAGTGAGTAATCTGCTGCAGGACGTGACCAGCGACCTGCTGATCAAGAACCCGCAGATTGATGTGAAGATCAACCGCGACCGGGCTTCGACGCTGGGCATCACCGCGGCACAGGTGGAGGACGCCCTCTACACCGCGTACGGCGCGCGCCAGATTTCCACCATCTACGCGCCCAGCAATACGTATCGCGTGGTGACTGAACTGCAGCCGCGGTATCAGGCGGATCCTTCGGTGCTTTCCATGCTGTACGTGCGATCCACCAGCGGGCAACTGGTGCCGCTGAATGCGGTAGCGGATTTCTCTCCCAGCCTGGGTCCGCTGACCATCAATCACCTGGGACAGTTGCCGGCGGTTACAGTGTCGTTTAACCTACGTCCGGGGGTGGCGCTGGGCGATGCGGTCAATGCGGTCAACAAGGTGGCGCGCGAGACACTGCCGCAGGATTTTTCCACCAGCTTTCAGGGAACGGCGCAGGCGTTTGAATCATCGCTGAGCGGGCTGGGCCTGCTGCTCATTATGGCGATTGCAGTGATTTACCTGGTGCTGGGGATTCTGTATGAGAGCTTCATTCATCCGCTGACCATTCTGTCCGGGCTGCCTTCGGCCGGCTTTGGAGCGCTCCTGACGCTGATGTTGTTCAACAAAGTGTTTCCGAAATACAACATCGATTTGAATCTGTATGCGTTCGTCGGCGTGATCATGCTGGTGGGAATCGTGAAGAAAAACGCCATCATGATGATTGACGTCGCTCTGGAAAAACAGCGCACGACGGGCGAAGCACCGGCCGAGGCGATTTATCAGGGCGCGCTGCTGCGCTTCCGTCCAATCATGATGACGACCATGGCCGCGCTGATGGGCACGCTGCCGATCGCGCTCGGACTGGGCGCGGGGGCGGAGTCGCGGCGTCCGCTGGGGCTGGCAGTGGTGGGCGGGTTGGTGTTCTCGCAGATGCTGACGCTTTATATCACCCCGGTTTACTACATCTATCTGGATAAGTTCGAACAGCGGCTGAAGTCGCGCAAGCGGCGCGGGACAGGCGCCGTAGAAGAAGACGTGCGGGCCGGCGATCTGGTGGCCAGCGACGCGCACGACTGAGATTGTCAGCCGGTTGGCGTGTCTATGTCTCTTCCGTAACCTCAATCACGTTGCCTTCCAGGTCGCGCATCTCGAAGTAGTGCGTGCCCTGGCGGTCCTGCTGCATCTCGGTCACGTTTACGCCGCGAGAGATCAGGAATTCCCGGGCTTTTTTCAGGTCGGAAGAATTGAACATGGGCGTCACTTCGTCTGTGGGGCGTTCGGTGGGGCCGAGGCAGAGCGCCTACTCATCTTTGGCGAAGCCGAGCGCGACGCAGTCTTCGCCGTCATCGAGTTCTACATTCACTTTGCGCAAGCCGAGTTTGTCGATGTACCAGGCGGTGGCCGCCGCAATGTCAACTACTCCGATGTAATTGGCCCCGCCACCGTAAAGCAGCGACATAGTAAGCGCCGGCGGTTGGGTGATCGCAACCGCGCACCTGATTGTAATCCCTGCTTGCGGCCACGTCCTCGTTTCCAGTAGCCTGATGCTTCTCACTCATCCAGGTTTCAGGGAGCGGAGGGTATTCATGAAGGGAAGCGCAAAAGTTATCAAGGAGCTGAATGCCGCGCTGGGCGCGGAGTTGACGGCCATCGTGCAATATATGGTGCAGGCGGAAATGCATGCCAACTGGGGCTATGGCGGGCTGGCGGCCATCACCAAGAAGCGGGCCATCGAGGAGATGCGCCACGCCGAGGGGCTGATCGAACGCATCATCTTCTTCGACACTACGCCGGAGGTGAGCGTCGCCTTAAAACCCCAGATCGGAAAGAACGTCAAGGCGCACCTGGAAACCGATTTCGCCGACGAACTCGATGCGATCAAGCAATACAACGCATCCGTCGCGGTGTGTGTGAGCGAGGGCGACAACGGCACGCGCGAACTATTCGAAAAGATGATCCACGACGAAGAGAACCACTCGCTCTATCTCGAGTCGCAGTTGGGGATCATCAAGGAAGCCGGCATCGAAAACTACCTCGCTACCCAGATGGACGCAGAGGACGCGGGTCACTAACAAAGGCCGGAGGTTCCGGCACACCTCATGATTGCCAGAGATCAGGGGAGCACTCCGGCTCCGGAAAGCGCGATGAGTCAGGGTGGGTCGCGCTTTTTTCTTCCCTCCGTTCGCGACCTGATTTTTCTGCTTTCGTTCTGGGCGCTGCTGGCGGGGCCACTCTCCAATCGCCCGCTGGCCGACGCCGATATCGGATGGCACATCCGCACCGGTGAGTTGATTCTCGCCACGCATTCCGTGCCGCGCACCGATTCCTATTCTTCCACCATGCAGGGCCGGCCCTGGTTTGCCTGGGAGTGGTTGTACGACGCGCTGCTGGGTGTGGTGCACCGGGCGATGGGTCTGAATGGCGTGGTCTGGCTGGCAGCGCTAATCATGGCTACGACGTTTTCGGTCCTGCTTGGGCAACTGCTCCGGCGGGGAACGGGCCTGCCGGTGGCCATGCTGCTTTGGGTATTGGTACTCGGGGCATCGAGCATCCATGTGTTTGCGCGGCCGCACATCGTGAGCTGGCTGTTCACGTTGCTCTGGTTCTTGGCGCTGGAGCGCTGGCAGCAGGGAAGCGCGCCGCCCTGGCTGCGCTGGTTCTTTCCCGGCTCGATGCTGCTGTGGGTCAATCTGCATGGTGGATGGCTGCTGGGGATGGTCTTGCTGGCCCTGTACACGCTTGCGGCTTGGGTCGAGAGCCTGCATGGATCGGATGCAATTGCGCGGATTCAAGCCGCGCATCGTGCCCGTGCGATGGCCTGGACGTTCGCGGCTTCGGCGTTGGCGACGCTCGTAAATCCCTATGGCTGGCGATTGCACTCGCACATTTACCGGTATCTGCGCGACCCCTATCTGATGAACCGGATCGCCGAGTTTCGCTCGCCCGATTTTCACGGCTGGGGACAGCGCTGCTTTGTAGCCATCCTGGTGCTGGTGCTGATCGCGGCGGCGGGGAAGCGCGGTAGATTCCGAATGAGCCATTGGCTGATCGTGTTGCTGATGGCGTATGCGGGAATGTATGCCGTCCGCAATCTTCCGGTGTCAGCGATGGTGCTGGTGCTGATTACAGGACCTGGTTTGTGGGAGAGTGTGGCGGTCCTGGCGGAGCGTCCGGGCGCGTGGGGGCCGCTGCGGCGTTGCGCTACTTGGGGTGCAAAGTTTGCGGCGAGGGCCGCGCAGCAGGAATTTCTGTTGCGCGGACATCTGTGGGCGGTGGCGGGTGTGATTGCTGGCTTGGCGATTTGCCTGGCGGGCGGGCGGCTGGGATCGCGCCCGGTGGTTCAGGCACAGTTTGATAGCAAGCATTTTCCGGCTGCCGCATTGGATTATCTGGCGCGGGAGCAAGGCACAGAACCAGTTTTCGGGCCGGATCAGTGGGGAGGCTATCTCATCTACCGCCTGTATCCCGGGCGCAAGGTGGTGATTGACGACCGCCATGACCTGTACGGCTCGGACCGGTTCCGCGAGTATCTGATCCTGATCCAGGGTGAACCCGGCTGGCAGGACGTATTAAAGAAGTGGCAGATTCGAACGCTGGTGTTGCCGGCGGGTTCGACCCTGGCGAACTTGCTGGGAAAGATACCGCAGGAATGGCAAAGGGTTTATGAAGACACGTCCGCGGTGGTGATTGAGAAGAAATGATCCCGCAGCGGCCAATCCTCAGTGTTTGCCAATTTCATGCGACCGACTGGACGCATGATCACAAATCACTGTTCTCCTACTTTTCCACGCGCAGGAAGTCTCCGGTCGAGGCATTTACAGCCACTCGCAACTTCGCGCTGGCGCGGTCGGTACCGTAGATTACGTGCCAGGTGAGTTCATTGGTCTGGCGGTTCCAGTCGAGGAGGTAGAGAATCGGCGTGTCGGGAGCTTGCTCCAGCA
>Ga0326726_10003052_pt1 | contig 15365 bp, 11 predicted proteins | sample MHFenrmetagenome_2_FD_207603 | JGI IMG/M metagenome (GOLD analysis project Ga0326726, IMG submission 207603) | Lab enriched peat soil microbial communities from Michigan Hollow, Ithaca, NY, United States - MHF15MN | ecosystem: Environmental > Terrestrial > Soil > Wetlands > Peat | place: USA...
GCTCGCACACGAAGGGCTTCGGGCCGGGTCTGCGCGCCGCGATCCGGCAGGACGCGGACGTCGTGCTGGTCGGCGAGATGCGCGACTACGAGACGATCTCGCTCGCGCTGACCGCGGCCGAGATGGGCATGCTCGTGTTCGGCACGCTGCACACGAACAGCGCGCCCAAGACGATCGACCGGATCATCGACACGTTCCCGTCCGACGAGCAGTCACAGGTCCGGCTGTCACTCGCCGAGTCACTCGCGGGCGTCATCGCGCAGCTGCTCCTGCCCACCTCGGACGGCAAGGGCCGCGTCGCCGCGAACGAGATCCTGCTGAAGACGAAGGCGCTGCCGAACATCATCCGCGAGGCGAACTTCGGCATGCTCGGCTCGTTCATCCAGCAGGGCAAAGCCGACGGGATGCAGCTCATGGACGACGCGCTCTTCGACCTCGTGTCGGCCAAGCGCATCGATCCGCACGACGCCTACGCGAAGGCGACCGACAAGCCCCGCTTCGAGCCCCTGCTCCCCAAGGAATGAGCGAGCGCCGCGGCCCCGCGTGATACGCTCGCGGGCATGGTCAAGCTGAGCTTCTGCCTGCGCCGCCTGCCCCACCTCTCGCGCGACCAGTTCCAGACGTACTGGTTCGAGACGCACGCGCCGCTGGTGCGAAAGCAGGCCGCCGCGCTGCGCATCCAGCGCTACGTCCAGACGCATACACTGATCGGCGACGCGGCCGACTCGTTGCGCGCGACCCGCGGCGGGCCGGCCGGATACGACGGCGTCGCGGAGCTGTGGTGGAAGAGCGAAGCGGACATCGCCGAGGCGATGTCGAGCCCCGCGGGCGCCGAGGCGGGGCGCATCCTGCTCGAGGACGAGCGCAAGTTCATCGATCTCGCGAACTCGCCTCTGTTCTGGGCGCGCGAACGAGAGATCATCCCGGGGAAGTGACTTGAGTCGGGTCGCGCTCGACGTCTGGTCGGACTATCTGTGCCCCTGGTGCAACGTCGCGGCGACGCGCCTGCAGCGGATCGAGGACGAGTTCGGCGCCGAGGTCGAGCTGCGCTGGCGCAGCTTCCTGCTGCGTCCCGAGCCCGAGCCGGGACGCGATCTGGCGAAGTTCCGCCGCTACACCGAGCTGTGGCAGCGCGCCGCAGAGGAGGAGCCGGAGGCCGAGTTCCGCGCCTGGGCCAGCGACGAGGGACCGCCCTCGCACAGCGTGCCCGCGCATCTGGTCGCGAAGGCGGCGGCGACCTTCGGACCCGACGCGTTCCAGCGCATGCACCGGGCGCTGCTGCACGCCTACTTCGTCGAGAGCCGTGACATCTCGAGCGCGCGCACGCTGGCGGCGCTCTGGAACGAGGTGGAGCTGCCCCCCGCGGAGCTCGCGCGCGCGGCCGACCCGGAGCTCCTGCGGCGCGTGACCGACGAGCACAACGAAGCCGTCGAGCTGGGCGTGGGCGGCGTGCCCGCGGTGCGCATGGTGGGCAACGACGTCGCGATCAGCGGCGCCCAGCCGCTCGAGGTGTATCGCCGCTGGGTCCGCCGCGCGCTCGGTCCGGGATGAGCGAATGTCTGGGCGCGCCGAGGGCCGCCCCGAGGCGCGCTCGCAAGCGGAGCGCGCAGTGAGCCGCAGGCGAACAGAGGGCAGATGAGAACGGAGGACCTATGAGAATCGGAATTCAGATCCCCATCTTCACGTGGCCCGGCGGACCCGGCGCGCTCGCGCAGAAGCTGCGCGAGATCGCGCAGACCGCCGACGAGGCCGGCTTCGCGAGCATCTGGGTCATGGACCACCTGTTCCAGATCCCGATGGTCGGCGCGGCCGAGCAGGAGATGCTCGAGGGTTACGCCGCCCTCTCCTATCTCGCCGGAGTCACGCGCCGCGCGAAGCTCGGCACGATGGTCACGGGAGTCACCTACCGGCATCCCGGGGTGTTGGTGAAGACGGTGACCACGCTCGACGTGCTCTCCGGCGGGCGCGCGTATCTCGGCATCGGCGCGGCGTGGTTCGAGCGCGAGCACGCGGGTCTCGGCGTTCCCTTTCCGCCGCTCGCGGAGCGCTTCGAGCGCCTGGAGGAGACACTGCGCATCGCCCTGCAGATGTGGTCGGGCAAGGTCGCCCCGTTCGCCGGTAAACACTACAAGCTCTCCGAGACGCTGTGCGTGCCCGCGCCGATCTCGCGCCCGAGGCCGAAGATCCTGATCGGCGGCGGCGGCGAGAAGAAGACGCTGCGCCTGGTCGCGCGCTACGCGGACGCGTGCAACCTGTTCGCGTTCCTCGGCCCCGACGGGCTGGGGCGCAAGCTCGACGTGCTGCGCCGCCACTGCGATACGGAGCGGCGTGACTTCGCGGCGATCGAGAAGACGACGCTCGGCACCGCGTGGCTCGCGCCCGGGAAGCAGTCCGCCGCCGATCTCGTGAAGATCTGCCGCGAGCTCGCGTCGATCGGCATCGATCAGGCGATCTTCAATCTCCCGAACGCGCACGAGATCGCCCCGCTCGAGACCTTCGGCAAGGAAATCATCCCCGCCGCTGCGCAGCTCTAACGAGGTGCGCGGCGGCGCGCGACGAGGGCCGCCCCGAGTCGCGCGTGCAAGCGGCGCAGCCGCGCGCAGCGAGCCGCAGGCGAGCGCAGTCAATCAGAGCAAGGTGCCGCCGAGGATCATCTTGGCGATCGAGAAGTAGATCACGAGCCCGCTCACGTCGACGAGCGTCGCGACGAAGGGAGCGGACGCGCTCGCGGGGTCGACGCCGATCCGGCGAAACAGGAACGGCAGGAGCGACCCGGCGAGCGAGCCGAACATCACCACTCCGATCAGACTCGCGGCGACCGTGAACGCCACGCGCAGGTAGTGCTCTCCGTAGAGCGGAGTCACCATCTGCCACATCACGATCCGGAGAAAGCCGATCGAGCCCAGGAGTGACCCGAGCGCGAGGCCCGAGGCGAACTCGCGCCGCACCACGCGCCACCAATCGGCGAGCCGCACCTCGCCGAGTGACATCGCGCGCACGACCAGGGTCGACGCCTGGGAGCCGGAGTTGCCGCCGCTCGAGATGATCAGCGGCACGAACAGCGCCAGCACCACGGCCTTCGCGATCTCGTCCTCGAAGAACGCCATCGCGGTCGCCGTGAGCATCTCGCCGAGAAACAGCGCCGACAGCCAGCCGCCGCGGCGCCGGAACATGCGGCCGAACGCGATGTCGAGATAGGGCTGATCGAGGGCTTCCATACCGCCGAGTTTCTGGATGTCCTCGGTGGCTTCGGCTTGCACGACGTCGACGATGTCGTCGACGGTGACGATGCCCTTCATGCGCCCTTCGGAATCGACGACCGGGATCGCGATCAGGTCGTTCTCGGAGAACAGCTTGCTGACCTCTTCCTGGTCCTGGTCCTCGCGCACGGTCACCAGGTCGCGGCGCATCACCTCGCGCACCGTGCGCTCCGGCGGCGACGCGAACAGCTCGCGGAAAGTCACGACGCCGAGCAGATGCTGCTGGTCGTCGATGACGTACAGGTACGAGATGACCTCCAGGTTCGTGCGCGCCTGGCGGCGCAGATAGCCGATGGCTTCGTCGACTGTCATGTCGGGCCGCAGGCGCGCGTAGCGCGGATTCATCAAGCCACCCGCCGCGTCCTGCTTGTAGGCGAGCAGCGCGGTGACCTCTTTGCGCGTCGGGTCGTCGAGCAGGCCGAGCAGCGCCTCGCGCTCGTCGTCCGGGACGTGCTGCACCAAGTCGGCGGCGTCGTCGGGCGCGAGCAGCCGCATCCAGGAGCGCCGCTCGTTGCGCGGCAGCCCGCGCATCAGGCTCGCGAGGTCCGCCGCGGAGAGACCGAGGAAGAACTCCTCGGCGTCGTCACGCGACAGGAGATGGAACGCCTCGACGCGCTCCTCCGGCGTGAGAATGCGCCAGATGGTGCGGAGATCCGCGGAATTCAGCCGATCGTCATCTTCGATCAGCGCTTGAGTCATCGATCGCTCCGCGCGAGCGCCGCCGGCATCGCGCCGCGCGCGGATTCTCGCGCAGCGACCGCAGGGCGTCTACCGGGATGCGGCGCGGAACCAGTCTGCCTCGGTGAATTGATCCGCGCGGATCCTCTCCCAGACGCCGCGCATGACCGCGAGCTCGTCTGCATTGTGTTTCGGCGCGGGCTCGGCATCGACCTGAGCAGAGAGGAAGAAGAGTCGCCGGCTCGTCTCGCGCGCGGCGACCGACGTGTCGTGGAAGACGATCGCGTTGTGCAGCTCGAGCAATGAGCGAGAGAGCTCCTTCCAGCCAGCGTCGCCGAGCGCGTCGCTCGAGTAGAGGAGCGCCTCCGTCGCCTCGATCTGAGCGCGATAGGGGACCGGGTCGATGTGACCATCGACGGCTGGAGAGGGCGAGGAAACCGACGCCGCGTCATTCGGAGCGGACGTGGTGCGCTGACAGGCCGAGGCGAATCCCAGCGCGAGCGTGCTCGCGAGCGCGATCGCCGCCGCCCTGGGCTGGCCCGCCGTCATTGGCTCTCCTTGCGAAACCGCTAGCTTGCCCGGAGCGCGCGAGCCCGGTCAACGAGGGGTGCGCACGGAGCGGCGGCCGAAGCGCGCATTCGACTAGAGGACGTCGATCGCGTCCTCGGGGAAGACCCCGAGATAGGCGAGCGCCGCGTGCGTCAGTTCGTCGACGAACGAGATGCCGGCGGGCACGAACCTCGGATCGAGCAAGCGGTTCAGCAGCATCGCCGAGATCATGCGGCCGACGAACGCGGCCGCGACGACCGGAATCGGGTGCAGGATCTCGTGCCGGCGCGCGACCACCAGCTTGGTGAAGCGCTCCTCCATCGTCTTCACCAGCTGCTCGGCGCGCGCGTAGAAGCGCGGATCGTGGATCGCGCGCGATGCGAACGCGCGCAGCTGTCCGCGGCGCTGATCGTTCACCCGCACCTGGAACGCGACCAGCTCGCGCACCACCTCGCAGATCGACGCGCCGACCCAGCGGGACTCATCCAGCGCGGCTTGCGAGGTCGCCCAGGCCTCTTCGATGAAGCGCTGATGCAGCGCGGCGAGCAGCGTGTCCTTGTCCGGGAAGCGCGTATAGAAGGCCCCGACCGAGGAGCCCGCCCGGCGCGCGATCTCCGCCACCGAGGCGTCCTCCCAGCTCTTGTCCGCGAGGATCGACTCCGCGGCGTCGAGAATTCGCGAGAGGGTGAGCTGGCTCCGCGCCTGCTGAGGCGGTCGGACCCAAACGAGCTCGGGAACGGGTGCGCTGCTCACCTGCTGGGGCGCGGCCATCGTGCGGACTCCTGGTTGCGAATCCGGGGTACGAACCCGAATTCCGGTTCTGATCCGCATTTCTACGGGTCCGACCAGGGCCAGGTCAAGCGCGAAAATCAGCGTTCGCCGAAGTCCCAGCCGTCGCCGATCTTGTAGGCGGACAGGACGCGCCGCGCCGTGGTCGTCACGTGCACCTCGTCCGGGCCGTCGTAGATGCGCGCGAAGCGCGCGTTCCGGTACATGCGCTCGAGCGGCGTGTCCTCGGTGACGCCCTTCGCGCCGAACACCTGGATCGCGCGGTCGATCACGTTGTGCAGCATCTGCGCGCCGAAGACCTTGATCATGCCGATCTCGACCCGCGCCTCGTCGCCGCGGTCGATCTTGTGTGCCGCGGCCAGGGTCAGCATGCGGCTGGCCTGGATCTCGCACAGGCTGTCGAACACGAACTTCTGGATCTGCTGGTGCTGGCCGAGCGTCTTGCCGAACGCGACGCGCGAGTTCGCGCGCTCGCACATCAGGTCGAACGCGCGCTGCGCCTGTCCGAGCCAGCGCATGCAGTGGAAGATGCGGCCGGGCCCGAGGCGGCGCTGCGCGATCTTGAAGCCGCCGCCGCGCGGGCCGAGCAGGTTCTTCTTCGGCACGCGCACGTTGTCGTACTGCACCTCGCAGTGACCGCCGTAGTGACCCATCACGCGCACGTCGCGCAGGATGTTGTAGCCGGGCGTGTTGGTCGGGACGATGATCATCGAGAACGCGTCGTGCGCGGGCACGTCGGGCTCGGTGCGACACATCACGGTGGTGTACGCGGCGCGGTCGGCGCCGCTGGTGAACCACTTCCGCCCGTTGATCACCCAGGTGTCGCCATCCAAGGTCGCGCGCGTCTGCAGCTGCGTCGGGTCGGAGCTCGCAACGTCGGGCTCGGTCATCGCGAAGCTCGGAAACACTTCGCCGTCGACGAGCGGCTTCAGATACTTGTCGCGCCACTCCACGTCGGCGAACTCGTTCAGCATGATCGAGTCCTGCAGCGAGTGAGTGCCGAGCGCGACCATCGCCACGTTCGAGCGCCCCACGACCTCGTTCACGTACACGTAGTCGAGGAAGGGCAGCCCCTGGCCGCCGATCTCGCGCGGGTGGCCGAGCGCCCACAGGCCCTCCGCCTTCGCGGCGTTCATCAGCTCGCGCATCGCGTCGCGCGCCTTCGGGTCGTCCCGGTCCTCGACCAGCGGCTCGACCGGATAGCAGCGCTCCTCGACGAAGTGCTTCACGCGGTCCCGAACCTCGCGGACGCTCTCAGGAACCTCGAACGACATGACGCCCTCCCTCGGTGGGACGCCAGCCTAAAGCCAGGCGACCGCGCGGGGCAAGCAGGGCCTTGCAAGCCCCGGGGAGTTGGCTACAGACCCCCATTCCATGGCCACTCCTGCCTGGAGGGAAGGCAGCAAGCTGGTCCACCCCTTCAACCCCGAGTTAGGGGTGGGCTTCGTGCGGCGCGTCGAGGGCCGCTATCTCGTCGTGTATTTCCCGGCCGTCGAGCGGGAAGTCACCATGGCTGCACAGGGCGCGGGCCTGGTTCCCCTGATCCTCCCGCCGGGGTCCGCAGCGATCGAGCTCGCGAAGAGCGCCGAGGTGCGCATCGAGAGCTGGGACGGCGAGCGCTACGTCCTCTCCGACGGGCGGCGCCTCGAGGACAAGGAGGTCTGGCCGCTCGACCAGAGCTCGGGCCCGATCGAGCGCCTCGCGCAGTTCCGCCTCGACCGGCTCGGCTCGTTCCGCAACCGCGTCGACGGCTTGCAGCTGCGGCGCATGCGCGAGGCCGGCGGCCTCGGCAGCTTCCTCGGCGGCCGCATCTCCCTGTTCCCGCACCAGCTCCACACGGCGCTGGCCGCGGTGAAGAGCGACCGGGTGCGCTGGCTGCTCGCGGACGAGGTCGGCCTGGGCAAGACGATCGTCGCGTGTCTGATCCTCTCCGCGCTGGTGCGCACCGGCCGCGCCAAGCGCGCGCTCGTGATCGCGCCGTCGACGCTGACCGTGCAGTGGCTCGGCGAGCTCTACCGGAAGTTCCACCAGGTGTTCGTGCTGATCGACGAGGCGCGCATCGAGAGCGTCGAGCGCGACTACGGCGAGGGCAACAACCCGTTCGACGTGCATCCGTTCGGCGTGATCTCGATGGAGCAGCTGGCGACGGATCCCGCGCTCGCGCGCAAGGCTCGGGAAGTCGAGCACGACCTCGTGATCGTCGACGAGGCGCACCGGCTCGCGCTCGAGCACTTCGACGCGGCCGTCGCGCCGCTGGTCAGCTCCGCGAAGCACGCCATCCTGCTCTCCGCGACCCCCCTGCAGGCGGACAAGCGCGGCTTCTTCCACCTGCTCCAGCTGCTGCACCCGGAGAGCTTCGCGGCATTCGACGCCTTCGACGCGGCGGTCGCCTCGGGCGGAGCCGTATTCCCGTGCACGAGCGCGGTGCGGCGCAGTGACTTGGGCGGTCTCCCGCCGCGCCGTCCGCAGCCCGTCGACGTCGCCGCCTTCGGCAAGGACGTGCGCAAGGATCCGCGCACCGAGTGGCTCTCGGCGCGCGTGCGCGAGTGGCACAAGAAGAAGGAGAAGGCGCTCGTCTTCGTGAGCGACCTCGACCGCCTGGAGAAGCTGAAGAAGCATCTCGAGCAGGCGACGCGCACGCACATCGCGGTGTTCCACGAGTCACTTACGCCGGCGCAGCGCGACATCGAGGTGGCGCGCTTCCGCGAGACGAACCTGCCCGTGCTGATCTGCACAGAGGCGGGCGCCGAGGGGCGCAACTTCCAGTTCTGCGACCGGATGGTGCACTTCGACCTGCCGAGCGACCCGGTCGCGCTCGAGCAGCGCATCGGCCGGCTCGACCGCATCGGCCGCACGAAGGACGTGGAGATCGTGTACTTCCGCGGCGCGAACGTGAAGCCCGACGTGGCGCGCCTCTACGAGAGACTCGACCTGTTCGCGCGCCCGTCGGCCGGCCTCGACCTCGCCCTCTCCGGCGTGCGCGAGGCGGTCGAGCGCGCCGAGGCCGAAGAGAGCGCGCTCGACGTCGAAGCGCTGGTCGCGGAGATCGAGGCGGCGCGCGCGCGCTCCGTCGCGGACATCCCGCGCGTGATCTACCGCGACGCCTACGACGCCTCGCAAGCGGAGGGCATTCTCGCGCTCGTGCCGCCCGAGCTCGAGCAGAGCATGCGCCGCTTCTGTCTGGGCGCGGCGAACGATCTCGGCCTGAAGATCGTCGAGAAGGGCGGCACCGCCCTCTACTATCTCGAGATGGGCACGTCGCTCACCGTCGAGTCACTCCCCGGGGTGCGCGACGAGGGCCGCTGGCTCGGCACGTTCGACCGGGTCGAGGCGCTCGAGAAGGACGAGCTCGAGTTCTTCGCCAGCGGTCACCCGCTGGTCGAGGGCCTGTTGCTCGAGCTCGAGGACGGCGTGCGCGGCCGCGCGACGATGTTCTCGCTGGCGTCGAACGAGCTGCGCGGCGCCGGGCTGCTGTGCGTGTTCAAGGACGGCCCGGACTTCCGCGCGATCGTGTTCGACACGAAGGGCGAGCAGCGTCCCGAGTGGGCGGCGAAGCTGATCGAGTCACTCGCCAAGGCGAAGCCCGCGAAGCCGGAAGAGCTGGGGCTCGACCAGCGCGCGGCCGACGGCATCCGCGAGCTCGGCAGCATGTGCGAGTTCGAGGCGCCCGAGAGCGCCGTACTCGAGGGTGCGGCGTTCTTCCGGTTCGTGCCCGAGACGGCCCCGGGCACGTAGTCGTACAGCGCGCGGTAGAACATGGGCGCGCCCTCGCTCCGGCCCGCGATGGGCAGGCGCGCGATCGCGCCGGCCGAGCGCGCGAAGCGCGCCGGCAGCTCGAGGTCACCCCGCTCGTCGGAGACACAGAGAAGTGTTCGTCCGGCGACCGACTCGGGCGTCGTCCAGTAGCCGTACATCAGACTCGTGCCCGCGCCGAACAGCTGGCGCCCGCCGACGGTCCAGCGCGGTCCGGAGGCCGGCTGATAGAACGCGAGCAGGCTGGACGTCGCGTAGCGGTCGAACGCGACGATCACGGGCTCCGCGCCGGTCTCGGCGCGCAGGTCGTCGGCCGCGCGATCCACGGCCGCGGCGATGCTCTGCCACTGCTGCGCGTAGCGCGTGCCGCCCGGGAACTTGGTGCCGGGCACGCCGAGCGCGAGCGCGTGCAGCGCGACGCCGTAGCCGAAGAGCGCGAGCCACAGACTCGGGACGAATAGCGCGGCGGAGGCTCGGGCGAGTCGACTCCGCTCCCCGGCGGGCGCGCCGGCGAGCAGAGCGGCCGTCGCCGGGAACAGCGCGAGCCACAGCGGTCCGGTCCAGTTCACCTTCGGCACGTGGGCGAGCGAGAAGACCGTGAACACCGCGAGCGGAGCGAACGCGGCGCAGGCCGCGAAGCGGAAGCGGCGCGCGCGCTCGTCGCTCGGGGTGTCGGGGTCGAGGGCGCGGCGCGTGCGAGCGCTCGGCAGCGCGAGCAAAGCCGCGACGGCGACCGGCCCGAGCAGCGCGACCACGCTCGCCGCGAGCCGGTGCAGGCCGAACTCCGCTGGGTCACTGAGTCGGCGCGAGCTCTGGAACGCGAAGGACGCCCACTCGTGCCGGTAGTTCCACACGAGCACGGGCGAGAACAGCGCGAGCGCGAGCACCGCCGCGAGATAGGGCTCGGGCCGGAGCAGCTGGCTGCGCGCGCGCCGGTCGACGAGCACGAACACGAGCGCGCCCGCGCCGAGCAGCGCGATCGTGTACTTGGCGAGGAGCCCGAGGCCGATGCACGCGCCCGCGCCCCACCAGGCGCGCGGCCGCAGCTCGACGAGCGCGAGCCACAGGAAGAAGAGCGCCCCGGCCCAGGCCGCGGCGAGCGGCGCGTCGGGAGTCATGATCACTCCGGTCGCGAAGCCGAACGGCAGCGCGGTGGCGAGCGCGAGCGTCGCGGCGGCTGCGGTCTTGCCGAGCCAGCGCGCGGCGAGGGCCGCTGAGAACGCTGCGGTCACCGCCGAGCACGCGACCGCGCCGGCGCGCACGCCCCACTCACTCTGACCGAAGAGCGCCGTGCCCGCGGAGATCAGCCAGGCGACGAGCGGCGGATGATCGAGATACGAGAGATCGAGGTGCTGCGCGTAGCTCCAGTAGTAAGCCTCTTCCGGGAGCAGCTCGACGGCGCCCGCGTACGCGATCCGCAGCGCGAACAGATACAGCGCGACCGCGATGCAGCCCAGGCGCAGCGCCAGCGCGCGCTCGTCCGGCGCGCGCGCCGGAGCGAGCACGAAGAACGCCGCGCCGAGCGCGCTCACCGAGAGGCCGACGAGCGCGCTCGGCACGAACGCCACCGGCGACGAGAGACTCGTACACCGCACGAGGCTCTCGAGCACCCCGCCGCGCAGCAGAAGTGCGAGGAGACTCAGCGCGGCGAAGCGCAGGGCCCTCGCGCCGCGCAGGTTGCGCGCGCACAGCGAGAACGCCGCGAGCGCTGCAAGCGCGCCGCTGGCGAGCTGCGCGCCGCCGAGTGACACGCCGCGTCTCTCCAGCAGCGCGAAGAGCGCGAAGTCGAGCAGCGCGCCGGCGCCCAGCGCGAGCCAGAGACGACGCAGGCTCGCGGACCCGAGGTCCGCGCCCGCGAGCGCCGCGAATCTGCGGAGATCGTGCTCGACCGATTCCATCGTGAGCTGCCTCTAGCTTCCAGACTCCGCGGTCGAGCTCATCTGCCGCAGCCGTTCGACCGCGACGGCCGACACCGCTGCCTGCAGGTTGTAGCAGGGAATGAAGCCGGCCATCGGCACGCGCACGCGCGCGTCGCAGCGCGCGAGCACCTCGCGCGGAATGCCGCCGTTCTCGCCGCCGATCACGAACACGCGCGCGCCGGTCAGATCCGCCTCGAAGTGCGAGCCCTCGCCCGACTCGTCGACCGCCAGCACGCGGTGGCCGCTCGCCTTCGCCGCGTCGAGCACGTGCGCCGCGTCGAGCCAGAAGACCGGCATGAACTTGTCCGCGCGCATCGCCGCGCGCAGGGCAGCGCGCTTCGCCTCGTGGTCGAAGCTTCCGTCGATCGCGATCGCGTCCGCGCCGGAGACCTCGGCGGTGCGAATCACCATGCCGACGTTGCCCGGATACGCGACCCCGACGAGGAGCCAGAATGCGCCGCCGCGCGCGAGTGACTCTGCGAGGCCGGCGTCGGGGTCGCGTCCGACGAGCGCGAGCGCGTCTTCCGCCGGCCGAACCATCGACAGGCGCGCGAGCACGTTCCGCGTCGCCGTCCGCACCGCGACCCCCGACTCCTCCGCGCGCGCGACGAGCCCGCGCACGTCCTCCGCGCGCGCGTCGTCCGCAACGAGCAGCAGGCGCACGTCCTCGCCCGCGCGCAGCGCCGCCTCGATGGCGAGGACCCCCGCGATCTGTCGCACCCGAGACATCGCGCGCAGTCTAGGGCTGCCGCAAGCGAAGCGCGCAGCGGTGTCCCGCGGGAGCGCCCGGGCCCGGCTAGGGCTCAAACGGAGGGCAGACGTTCGAGATGCCCGGCGGCGCGCCTGCGAGCGCGCGGCGCAGGAGCGTGGCGTCGACGATGTCGCACGTGCCGCTCGCCCCTGGCCCGCCGACGTCACATTTCTGTGGCGCGGCGAGCGGAACGGAGGGCCGCGCGAGGAACTCGCGCAGCGCCAGCGCGTCCGCGACGTCGACCTGGCCGTCGTCCGAGACGTCGCCGCACTGACACGCGTCGCCGATGCCGTCCGGCGGGCTCGACGTGCCGAGACCGCCCGTGTCGGTCTGCCCCGCGTTCGGCTCGACGGGACAGTCGTCCAGCGAGTCGGCGACGCCGTCGCCGTCCGCGTCCCCGGTCGGAACCGGGAGGCTGCCCCCGAGCTGGCTGCGCACCACCAGCGCGTTCGGGCTCGCGGTCGCGAAGAACGCCTGCGTTCCCGGCAGCGTGCCGCTCGCGCTCGCGCGCAGCAGCAGCGGGCCCGGACAACACTCCGTGCCGATCGCGCCCGCCGCGCCCGTCGCCGCGAGCGTCTGCGGTGCGCCGAAGCGGGAGGCGAGCAACGGCAGGGGCGCCGCGAGCTGGTTCGGATCGAACGCGACGGCCGCGAGCCCGCCGTCGTTGAACGAGGTCGCGACGACGAAGTCACCCGACGCGCCGAAGCGCACGCCGGGGACGTAGGAGTACGCGCCGCTCTGACCCGGCGGCGGCGGCAGGACGATCGGATTCGCGGCGCCGCGAATCACGCGCGAGCGGAGACACGGAACGCCGCCCGCGACGTCGCCCGCGACGTCGTTGCACGAGGGTCGCTGGAGGCGCGGGTCGACGGCGCTCGCCGGCAGTGAGTCGAGCCCGCGCACGTCGGCTGCGAACAGCGCGCGCAGGGTCTGCGACCCGGCGACGACCACCGACGACGTCGGGTCGAGCGCCAGCGTGCCGGGATTCACCGCGCCCAGCGGGATCGACCCGACGAGCTTGCCGCTGGCGGCGTCCAGGATGTCGATGCTGCCTTGCCCCGTGACCGTCGGCGGAAACGAGGTGTCGTAGATGCCGGCGTTGGTGACTGCCACGCGACCGCCGGGAAGCGCGGTCAGCGCGATCGGGTTCGGGTCCGAAGTCACGGCGAAGAACGGGTCGGCGGGAACGATCGCCGTCGTCGCCCCCGAGTCGTCGAGCGCGAAGAAGAGCACCGTCCCCGGGTTGAACACCGGGCTCGAGCCCGCCTGCTGCAGGTTGGACGTGGCCACCAGCAGCCGGCTCCCGACGCGCAGCGCCGCGCTCGTGAAGTTCGTCTTGAACGAGGAGATGGCGGCGCCGGTGCCGCTGCTCTGATAGCGGGTGAAGCTCCCGGAGAGAGTCACGCGCGTCGGCACCGCGGTCCGCGACTGACCCGAGTAGAGCACGCTGATCCCGGAGCCGGTCGAGTAATCGAAGGGCACCGCCAGCTCGCAGCTCGAGGTCGTGATCCAGCCGCGCGTGCGGCCGCTGCCCTGCTCGAGCGAGAAGCCCCCGAGGTTCGGCGTGGTGAACGGCGTCGACTCGCTGCAGTTCAAGTTTCCGGGCAGCAGATACGAAGCTCCGTCGTAGGCGAGCGACTGCGCGGGCGCGATGCGCAGCTGGAAAATGCCGGGCCCGTTGACCGAGACCGCCACGAACGCGCGGTCGGGATTGGTCGGGTTCACCTCGAGCCGAGGCGGCGCGAACGTGTTCAGGGTGAGCGTGTCGGTCGACGTCGAGCCGACCGTCAGAGTCACCGCGAGGAGCGTGCCCGCGAGGCTCATTGCGTCACCATGCGAACGCGCACGAGCCAGAGCGCCTGCTTGGGCAGGGGAAGACCGAGTGAGTCGAAGCGCTGCTCGGCGGTCAGATTGGTGCCCTCCAGCGCGAGCGAGGCGCCCTCGGGAAAGAAGCCGAAGCCCTGGATGCGGCGCGGGTACAGAGTGATTCCCGCGTCGACTTGCAGCGCCGCGGGCTGGGTGATCGTGTTGCCCACCTGGAAGACGATCTCGCTCTCGTAGCGCAGCTCGCTCCAGACGCGCGCCGGGCCCAGCTCCAGGTCGGCGCTCAGCGCCACCGCGTTCTCGGGCACGTGCGGGAAGCGCAGGTCCGGAGTGATTCGCAGCGCCGCGTTCGCGGGATCGCCACCCAGGTAGTGCGCGTCCGTGTAGGTGTAGCTCGCGTCGAGCTCGAGCATCTCGAAGAACCTCGCGCCCAGCGACACCTCGGCGCCGAGCGCGCGCGCCGGCCCGGTGTTCGTCGGCTGGAACGCGTTGGCGCGAGTCAGGAGCCACTCGATGCCCTCCTCGATCTCGCGCTGGAACAGGTCCGACTCGAGGTGGAGGTCGCGCACGACACGCGCGCCGGGGGCGACCAGCTCGAAGCCCACGTCCGCGTTCCAGCCGCGCTCGGGAGCCAGCGCCGGATTCCCTCGGATCGAGCCCCAGTCGGGATGGAACAGCTCCGTGAAGTTGGGACGACGCATCACGCGCTTCCAGTTGGCCTTGAAGCGGAAGCCCGGCGCGACCTGCCAGATGGCGCCGATTCCGGGCAGCCACGCGGTCGGGTCGTGCGGCTGGAACTGCTCGAGCGGCTGACTCGCGGACGAGCGGACGGGCGCGTCGCTCGTCGAGGCGCGCTCCCAGGCGAGCGCGGGAAACACGCGCAGCGTCCCGCCGAACGCAGCCAGCTCGGGCTGGAACGAGAGCAGCGCCGTCGTTCGTCGCTGGCGGTCCGAATCGGTCGAGTCCAGCGCATCGTAGCGCAGGCTCGAGGCCATCTGGCCGCGCAGCTGCAGCAAGTCGAAGTCGAGCCCGGGCCAGCGCCAGCGGCCGTCGAGCGCGGACGCCTGCTCGCGCCAGCTCGAGGAGTCGCGGCCGCTGACGATCGGCCGGACCAGACCGCAGGCTCCGCCGGGATCCTTCAGCTCGCCGTTCTCCGCGCGCATCGATGCGGCGAGCTCGAACGCGCCCACGCCGCCGAGTGAGTCGACGCTCCACGCGAGCCGCCCGACGCCGCGGTCCCCGGACTGCGACGGCCCGGTGCAGGAGAGCGCCTCGTCCGTGGTGTCGACCAGAGACTTGCCCCAGATGCCGCCGGGCTCGCCGCCGTCCTTCCGGTACAGATCGAGCGTGCCATCGAAGCGCGAGTCGGCGCCCGTGTCGAGGCTGCCGCGCAAGAGGCCCGAGTCCTCGACGAAACCGGAGTTCAGGCGCACGTGAGTCGATGCCGCCGGTACAGGCAGGCCGGGCCGCGCGGCGCCGCGATCGGGCGGAGTGACTTCGAACGAGAAGTCGTTGTCGCTGCGCAGGCGCGTGTAGCTCGCGAGACCGCGCGCATTCTCGCTCGCGCCCGAGAGCGCGAGGTCGCCGCCCAGCGTGTCGTAGCGCCCCACGCTGAACGAGGCGTCCGCGCTCGCGTCGCTGCTGTCCGGCTTGCGCGTCGTGATCGAAAGGACGCCGCCGACGGCGTCGCTCCCGTAGCGCTGCGCACCGGCGCCGCGCAGCACCTCGATGCGCTCGATCTGGCGCAGCGGCAGGGTCGACAGGTTCACCGCGCCGCGCGACGCGTCGTTCATGCGCACGCCGTCGAGCAGGACCAGGACCTGCTCGGCCTTCGCGCCGCGG
>Ga0326726_10003054_pt1 | contig 15363 bp, 15 predicted proteins | sample MHFenrmetagenome_2_FD_207603 | JGI IMG/M metagenome (GOLD analysis project Ga0326726, IMG submission 207603) | Lab enriched peat soil microbial communities from Michigan Hollow, Ithaca, NY, United States - MHF15MN | ecosystem: Environmental > Terrestrial > Soil > Wetlands > Peat | place: USA...
TCACTTACAAATGCTTCTGGAACTGGAACTTGGTCAATGGTCGGATCAACTATCACTGTTGGCTATCCCTTTATCGTCAATGCAGGCACTAATGCGCAGTATGACTGGAACGTTTCGCTGCCATGGCTCAACTTTATGGGGAATCAAACTTTAACAACTGTAAATCTCTCAAATGGTACAACTTTAGCCCTTAAAGGCTACAGCGCTACCGGCGCCAACCCTGATGCTTCGAACCCGATTCACATAATTGCAGGTTTCTATAATGACGTGCTGCTTTGTTACAATGGCAGCCTGCCTTCAAGTGGTACGCCGTTTTATCAAGAAAGCTATACTCCCTACACATACTTCGCTGTAGACCTCAACAACACTCATGCTACGCTTGGCAATGTGCTTTATTGGCAGACGTATAACCCACCTGCAGGAAACGTTACTATCTTAGAAAGCGGAGTTGACCCAGTGGCCCGTGTCTTTTATGAAACCTACAAGGAACAGATGCAATATGTAGCTTACAATATGGATACAGGCATGTACATGTGGGGTCCAACTGCACCTCAACCAGCTCTTGACTATTATGGCAACGATTTTGGCGGCGATTTAGATGCTCAAACTGCTTACGGCAAACTCTACAGTGTTGGATTCGCAGGAATACTCTACTGTTATGACGAGCAGACTGGCGATTTATTGTGGACTTACGGTAATGGCGGAGAAGGCAACAGTACTTACTCTGGCTTGAACACGTTCTACGGTGCTTACCCAACTTTCATACAAGCTATTGGCAACGGAGTAATTTACATGGATACTACTGAGCATACAATTACTGACCCAATTTTCAAGGGTTCGATGGAACGGGCTATTAACGCGACTGATGGAACAGAACTTTGGACTCTTTCATCTTATACTGGTGGTGGCAATACAATTGTTGCCCACGCTATTGCAGATGGCTTTACAACATTCTTCAACGGTTACGACAACCAGATCTACGTGGTAGGCCAAGGACCTAGCCGACTAACTGTTACAGCACCAGACGCCGGTTTATCATTTGGACAACCGGTAGTAATACGGGGCACTGTGACTGATATTTGCGCAGGCACAAAGCAGAACCAGCAGGCAGCTGACTTTCCAAACGGTGTTCCAGTTGCATCTGACGTTAGCATGAAAGATTGGATGGGTTTTGTTTACCAGCAGAAACCGATGCCGAACAACTTCACGGGTGTTCCAGTGTCGATTGATGTTTATGATTCTAATGGCAACTACAGAAACATAGGCACAGCAACAACTTCGGCAACCGGCACATATAGTCTTGCTTGGACTCCTGATATTCCAGGCAGCTACCAAGTTATTGCGACTTTTCATGGCAACAACGCTTACTGGGGATCCTATGCACAAACCGCTTTTGAAGTAATGAATGCACCAACAGCAACAGCGGCACCTACAGCAGCACCATTAACCGCCGCTGACATGTACTTTGTTCCGGCAATCGCAGGCTTATTCGTGCTAATCATAGTAGTCCTTGTTTTAGTAGCGCTGATGCTGCTTAGAAAACGACCATAAAAAAAACACACACCAAAAATTTTTCCCTTTTTTTTTAGTTCTATAAAAGAAATAAGCTCTCTAAGTTAAAATATAATTCTCAAACCCAAACCTTCTCCTGCTAACTCTCTCTCAACGAAAGCAAAAGTAAAAAACACATGCAACGAAATGAGTGTCCGCACTTAATCCTAGTTTTGAGGGTTTTTGTAACCGAACACTTCAACTTTAATCGTAGTTAGGTTGTCTGTTGGTGTGAAATATAGAGGGGTTGCAAACTTGGTTCCAGGTACATACTGGCAATTGCTCGTAGCAACGCTGCCGCCACCTCCCCTGCTAGCAGGTTCAGGTATCAGCGTGGAAACATCCATCCATGAACCATTTACAGCTAAGTAATGTACCCGAATTTGAGCATTGTATAAGAATCCCGTATTATTGAAGTTAATTTGAACATAGTAATTGTGAGGTATGGAAGCCCAGTCTTGACTTCCAGAGCCTGTAATGTCCATCAAAACGCCATTATAGGGTATGGCAACCTTCTGAGTAGCGGGATTTTCAAAGTTGTAGAAATACAGAAAAATAGAGATTAGTATTACACAGGCTATAGCTACTACGACTGCAGGTTTCTTCCAACTCTTCCTTGACTTTCCCTTTTGGACGCTACCTTCTGGGATATTACCAATAAGTTGAACAACCAACCTTGCTTTTTCGGTCAAGCTGTATCTTCCGTCGTTTTATTTTTCAATCTATGCTCTTGATATGTTGATGAATCTGTCCATATAAGTTTTTTTTTACAAATCATAATTCAATGGCATACTAAACTTTTAGGCTCTTTTTTTGATTCCCAGTTATATGCTATTTCGTAATATAGCTCATATGAAATTGCGAGTAAATCTACTAATAATAGTATAATTCAAAATAGTTAAATATGCACAATGCTAACCATTTCAAGTAAAGAGATTGATATGCCCTTTTTCCGTGAACGCCAAGCCAAAAAACTTCGATGCCCCTATGATGGGTGCAGGAAAGAGTTCGACAAGCCCACCATGATTACTGACACATCCGTGTTTCCCAGAGAAACTCATTACGTCTGCCCCTACTGCATGGCAACTCTTGAGTTAGTGACTAAAGATACAAAAATAGTAGAAGTTAACCAGACAAAAAATCCGGTAGTTTTCGATTCAGCTGCCAAATGCCCTCAATTCAGCGATTTCTCGAGTGCATCAATAGAAAGCATGCTCAGTAAAGAAAAATGCTTGACTTGTCCAAATGTGACCCAATGCGGCATGTACAATAAAAAAAGTCATTAATTTTACTGTTTCATGTTTTACATCGTTTGCCAACTGGTTAAAGATCGAAATAATCAACAATAATCTGGACACTTGTCCAGTAAAACAGCACAAATACTTTTTATTAAGTCTCAGTTTATAACTTATTGAGTACGTTTAAAGAGACGGTTTTGTGGTGGGAAATATGTCAATCGAAAGTTGCAGAGATTGCGCAAACTTTGAAGATCGTAGAAACATTGAAGGAGTGGCACTATGTGCGATACATCGCGGACCTTCAGTATGTTGTCCTGAATTCAACCCCAAAGGTGAGAAAATTAATGCAAGAAAGCTCTATGACAAGTTTTGCCTCAATTGCGTCAATTTTGAGAATGTTGATGGCATAGCGGTCTGTGCAAGAGATCACAGGCCAGGCATTGCCTGCAGCGGATTCAGAAGCAAATCCGCAAGAAGGAGCCAAAAGAAGCTCAAACAATTCCCCATGAGCGCAGTGGTTTGAAAGCAACATAGGTTGATCATTCAAGATCTATTCTATATTAGCGCATGCTAAAACTGTAACAGTAATACAGTAGTAACGATGACCAAGCGTGTGCAAGCATTATTGATGTTTTTTGACTCTTGTCGGAAGTTCAAACTCTTGGTCTTTCTTCAAATAGGCGATACAGTACTCAATTGCATGGCTCATTGAAGCGAATTTTCTCTCCTCAGAATCCACTTCACGCCTTAGCCAGTCATAGAGCACTTGGTCTATGCTGATCGCGATTTTTTTCTTGGTCATTGAAAGTCAAACTAGAATACTTCAGAAATGATCACTTAAATGTTTATACGACCTGGTCGGATTTAATACTAACAAAAGTTATATAATCATACTAAGTATTACAATCGATCAAGCGGTGGGCAAAAGAAGGAAAAAATAACGAACAAAAAATACAATCAAAAGGCTGCATAAAAGAGCTGACTTTAGAAATCGACATTCTAGGGCTTGGGCGCTCGGTTAGATCTGGAGAAGAAAGGAATCTCAATCTATGAAGAATGGGAAAAAGAAATCCAGTCAAGAATTGATACAAACGCGAAAGTTGCTAAATTTCAAAGATAACGAGTTTTGCGAACCATTACTAAAAAGTGCAGTCATGTTTTTGTTTGTTTTTTTTGGTCTTCTTTACCAAGCGTTTGATTTCTTAATCAATAATGCAAACTAGGAGAATAGAAAATGAGTGAACGAGTACATAAAAATGGTTCATATCTAAATGGAAAATCAACAGTAGGAACAAACACCCGAGTAAAAGACACAAGTACAATCAGCGGCATGTGCCCCATATGTATTCGCGACTGTCCAGTGGTGTGCGAAATCAGCCTATCAGCTTTTAGAGGAAGAGAAGCACTCTACCCCGAACCGGCGCAATTTGGAACAAGTACTGCAGGAGCTCTCAAAAATTTCGGTTTAGATTGGTCGCACTTCAGTATTCAAGCGGGCCTTTTTGAAGCACAAGGCATACCTGAAACGTCAGAGGCAGCCATATTTCCAAACGCCAACACAGAAACGGTTGTTGGAGGAATGCCCCTTAAACTTCCGATATTAACAGGAGCTTTCGGCTCAACAGAAGTTGCACGTGCAAACTGGGACGCGCTAGCAATCGGAGCAGCACTTTCAGGCGTATCGGTAACAATTGGAGAAAATATAGCTGGAATGGATATACAAGCTGAATATTCGAATGGAAAAATAACGAATTCACCAGAGTTAAAGCGACGAGTTGATTCTTTCAGGAAGTTTTGGGACAAAAAAAATGGCGATGTGATTGTTCAAACAAATGTTGAAGACCAACGATTGGGCATAGATGTTTACGCTCTATCTAAACTGGAAGTAAACATTATTGAGCGCAAATGGGGTCAAGGAGCTAAAGCTATCGGCGGGGAAGTGCGACTTAAAAGTATTGAGAAGGCTATTTTGTTAAAGAAGCGTGGTTACATCGTTATTCCAGACCCAGAAGATCTAGTAGTCCAACGAGCATTCAAAGAAGGCGTTTTCAACACTTTCGAACGGCACAGTAGAGTTGGTATTCCAAAAGAGAAGCAATTTATCGAAGACATTGAGTGGTTGCGTAAACAAGGCGCAAAAAAAGTATTCTTAAAAACAGGTGCATACAGACCTTCTGCTGTTGCTTACACAATGAAGTTCGCTTCTGAATCCAAAATTGATGCCTTGAGCTTTGACGGCGCAGGAGGCGGAACAGGCATGAGTCCGGTGCCTATGATGGATGAAATGAGCATTCCAACCTTATACCTTCAGGCGTTAGTGTTAAAATGTGCACAAATACTGAAAAAGAAAGGCAAGTATGTTCCAGACCTGGTGATGGCAGGCGGATTTATCGAAGAAACATCAATATTCAAAACTATTGCGCTTAGCAACTTTGGGCAGGGACCATTAATTAAAGCAGTTCTTATGGGACGCTCTCCAATCACAGCAGCTATGAAAGCAAGTTATTTCAATCAACTATCTAAGGAAGGCAAATTACCCAGAAGCTTTGTTGAAAAGTTCGGTGACACACCAGAAAAGTTCTTCATAGCAGCACCTGAATTGAAAGCAAAATATGGCAAACGCTTCAGTGATATCCCCATAGAGAGCATAGGTGTTTACACATACTTAACAGATAGAGTCGGAGTTGGCTTGAAACAGTTAATGGCAGGCAACAGGAAATGGAAACTTAATTTGCTCTCAAGAGGAGATTTGATGAGCCTTAGCGAGATTGCCACCAAAGTCACTGGCATTCCTTTAGCGCATGAAGTGGAAAAAGAAGCAGTAGAAAAAATCCTAGACTTCTAAATTCTTTTTCTCTTCCCCTTTTCTTAAACAGAATAAACGAAGAGTTGATTGCACAAATGAAGGAAAGTATTGACACAATAATCGCAGGCAAACAAAAAGAATTGGAAGCATACAAAAGAGATATGGAAGCAGTTCGACAGCGGTTCATAGGAGCTTCTGCGATTTTTATCGCTAATTGGTACACTGCAACGGCAAAGCAGTATGCAATCACGAGTTCAGAAAATACTCTCAGGTTAGGTAAAGATAAAATATCGTCTATGAAAGCCAAACTGAAAGATCTTGTGGCCAATGCAGAGGAAATTGCTAATGAATTTCTCTCCGACAATTCTTTGTGGTGGCATATGAATCCAGCAGGCAAAGATGGATATGCTTCACCTTATGTGCAATATGGAAACAACTATCCTAAAGTTATTAACAAGCCAATTCGGAAGTCACTGGGAAAGCTAGGAGTAGTCTTGGAAGAATACGGTTACGGAGTTACTACCAAAGCTGGGTGTTCTACAGAAAATCTATCAGTATGGAATGACAAGAATGTAAGTCCGTATCCAATTATCCCTGTGCCATATTATCCTGATAGTTTAGATTGGTCTAAGGATATGCAAGATATAATGAGAAGCTACAATGAAATCTACAAGCAAGCTTATTATGCGCACTCAGAGATTAAGCGTCTTTGCCAGTCAAAGATAGATATGCAATCTACAGACTTGTGGGATTCAGTCTAAACCATTCATTCTATTTTTTGCGAGAGAAAAAGATTAGACTTTAATTCCAAACCTGAAGAAAATCTAAAAAGCAAACAATAACACTGTATCAACTATGCATCATACAAACACATGGTTTCTCTTCAGCGGTTTGTACATAGCAATTGAATTGATAGTGTTAATCGTTTTTCTTTTGACAAAAAGCCTCGTTGGCTATGTTGTAGCTAGTATTATGGCTACGTTTATTTGCTTTGAGATTTTTCGCATTTACCGCAAAACCCAAGTGATAACTAATGGGCGTCATCTTACCAATGAGCAGAGGTCAAAGCGTGGCTCTTATCGAAATCAACTGGGTGGATACAGGTATTACTATAATGTCTGGTATCGGTTCGCTGACTCTACTGAACAAGAGTACATGGCTGAAAAGTTGCATGAAGTCGTAAAAAAGATCCGCCATAGCCAACCATAGGTATTGTTTTCGCGGTAACATGGGTTGAGTTAGTCAAGAAATCTTGACTAAGAGTAGTCAAGAATTTTTTACGAGAAGCCTTTTATCACAATCTATTCCTGATTGTTTGGTATGAGAAAAAGCTGCATTTTAGTTCTCTTCATAGTCTCTTTGTTAGTAGGCATAGTGTATCTTGAACGATCTTTTCAACCAGTAAAGGCTGCACTGAACTTCTCTGATAATTTTACTAGTGGTGTTGTCGCAAATGGTTGGACAATACAGAAAGGTTCATGGGTTGTCTCGAATGGAGGGTACCGAGTTTCTGTAGGTATAGTTGAAAACGGAATTTCAACCGTGAATGGACTAGGTTTAGCAGACTGTGTAATTCAGACGCAGTTCAGATTTACTGATGCAGTTGGCTTTAGGACTGGAATAGTTTTTCGATATACGGATTATCAGCATTATTATGCTCTTGAAATAAGTAATGAATATGATAAAATTGAATTAATCAAGTATTCGCCTGCTGATCCAGAATATGGTACTGTTTTGCCGGTAACTTATGGCAGCAATAACATGGTCATTAACGCGAATGTAGACTATAACTTACGAGTAGAAGCGGTGGGTTCCGTTTTTAATGCTTACTTAGATGGAAAGAAAGTTTTGTCATCGACAGATGACTCTTACTCCAGCGGTTTGGTTGGACTAAGAGCTAGAAGAGCAGATGTAAGCTTTGATTATTTCTTAGTTAATAGTGATATACAGACACCCTCTCTTACCACTTCTTGCATAAGTTCATTTTCTCAATCAAGTTTCAACGTCAAAATCAACGGTGCCTTAGCCTTTAAAGGAGAAGGCATTTCAGGTGCACACATTTTGCTCTCCTACAGTGTTAGTGGTGGAGATTCTTGGCATGAACTTACTCTCGTTCATACTGGTTCTGATGGGAGCTACTCAGCTTTGTGGATGCTATCTGTTACAGGCGATTACATGTTGATGGCTGTTTACCAAGGAGATAACAACCATTTAGGCACCAGCAATGTTGTTAACTTTTCAATAGTGCCGGACGATGGACAAAGTGCTTTTTCAGTAACTTCAAACTCTACTCTATCTGCTTTGTCATTTGATTCGGCTAGCAAAGAATTGAGTTTTGGTGTTTCTGGGGAATCCGGAACGGTAGGTTACGTTAATGTCTATATTCCTAAAACCTTAGTGAACGATGTTTCTGGTCTAAAAGTGTATTTGGATAGCGACCAAGTTGACTATGCTGTTCAATCTCAAGGTGATGGGTGGCTTCTGTACTTTACATATCAACATAGTGCCCATTTGGTTACGATTAGTTTAGGTTCATCAAGTGTAGTGTCACCAACAATAATGCCAACCCAAACATCGTCATCTTCCTTGGATTGGGTGAATATCGCAATTTTGGTTATGATGGGTATAGTTGTTGCTACTGTGGTTGTCACTGCGTTTGTATTTCTGAGCAAGAAAAACATTAAGTGAAAGATTCTTTTTTCAATCATTTCATCAGTTGCGTTTTCTCTTGTTCGGTTATGTTTGTGTTTTTGCATTGCAGAGTATATTGGAGAGAAAAGAAGTAAGTTTCATCTGACCACCATTTTCCATATCCTATCACTGCTTAATTGGCATTTTGTGCAATCAGTCTGTTATTGTTTCCGCTCAGAATAGTTGTTAGTGTTTTTTTTTAAGAAAAAATACAGTTGCACCTAACAACGCAAAGGCAATCCCTGCTGCAATTATGTAAAGGACTATTGGGTTTTCTTGATCCTTAGCTTGAGTTGTTTCGGTAGGAATTGGTGAGGTTGAAGGAGTTGGTGCTGGGCTTGGATGTGTTGTTGGAGTTGTTGGAGTCGGGCTTGAAGGAGCAGTGGGTTTAGCTGTGGGTGAGGTATTATGGGTTTGAATTGGGGTTTGGGAAGGAGCAGTTGTTGGATTATTTGTTGGGCTTTGGGTGGGTGAAGAACTTGGGTTTTCTGGGGCTAATTTGATAAAATAGGTGTCGGTTCCACTCACGCCGAAAGATGCTGTGTTTCCAATTAATGCATAGCCACCCTCTGAAGTCTGGATGATTTTGCAGGCGTAATCTGCCCCTGAACCTCCAAGCGTTTGGTTCCATAACAAGCTGCCATTTGAATCAGCTTTAACAACCCAAATGTCACTGTTACCAGCTCCATAAGAAGTTGTAGACCCCACTAGAACATAGCTGCCGTCATTGGTTGTAATTAAGGAAACGGCATCGTCGGAGCCTGAGCCGCCAAAAGTTTTGTTCCATTGCATGTTCCCTTGAGAATCAACTTTGACAAGCCAAAAATCTCTATCTCCTGAACCGAAAGAAGATGTGAAACCAGCCAGGGCAAATCCGTCGTCATCAGTCTGAACAACCGAATGTGCAGAGTCATCCGCAGTTCCACCATATGTTTTGTTCCACTGCAAATTGCCTTGGGAATCAACTTTAGCTAGCCAAAAATCTGTTCCGCCAACGCTGTAACTTCTGGTGAAGCCAACAAGGGCGTATCCTCCATCTTTTGTTTTTGTCATCGAAATAATGTCATCAACCCCTGTTCCTCCATAAGTTTGGCTCCAAAGCAGATTTCCCGACGAATCCACCTTTATGAGTCTGCCATCTGCTGCTCCAGCGCCAAAAGACGTCGTGTAGCCTGACAGAACGTATCCGTTATCAGGTGTTTGAATTATGGTGTATAAGTCGTCAGCTGTTGCTCCGCCATACGTTTTGTTCCATTGCATGTTGCCGCTTGAATCTACCTTTACAAGCCAACCGTCGTAGTTGCCAGCGCCAGAAGAATTGGTAAATCCAGTCAGTGCATAACCTTCATCACTTGTTTCAATAACGCAATATGCATCATCAATTCCAATTCCACCATAAGTTCTGCTCCACACCAAAGTCCCAGAAGCATCAGTTTTGGCTAGGTAAAAATCATGGTTATTGCCAGAAATGGTTTGAAAACCCGCTAAAGCGTAGCCATTATCACTAGTCTGAATTACATAGTTGCCTCCGTCATTGCCCGAGCCGCCGAATGTTCTGCTCCATTCTAATGTTGGAGCTATAACCCCTTTAGCAAAAAAAGCCTGAAAGCCAAAAAGAGATGCAATTAGAGTTACGGCTACTAATGCAATAGTCACCAAAGAGGCCTTTTTCAATTTCATTTATTATGCGCCAAGTAATTTGACAATATTTGTCTCCTAATAGTTGTGTAGACAGCTTTTAATTTTTTCTAAATGAAAAACAATGAGCAAAAAATTATAGTAAAGAGTGGGGGAAGGACCAAACTTCTAATCCAAACCGAACTAAGACTTTAGTACCTTCTGTGTTTTGAAGGTATATTCAGGCGAAGAGCTCGAAGTTTGAGCTGAACTATTATTCCTTTAGTATGTAGACTCCGAAGCAAACCAGCTAAGGCGAGATAAGCCAATCTATGTTAGTGGAAGTGTATATTCCTTCGTAGAATTCAAATCCCGAGCCCAGATAATTGCCGCTACCATCGACATTGCGCCCAGTATTATGGAGGCCAAAAGATGGCACAAAAATTTTTGAGTTATAATCGTATTGAATTTTGCTATTTGTTTTAAGTATTAGATCTTGTTGGGTCATATATCCTCTTCTGGAATATTGTATCTTAAGAAACTTAGTTTATAAGTGATCTTTCGGAATTAAGAATTAATTGGAAGATTTAGCGGGAGGTGGAAAATAAAAATGAATTTCAGGAAATTTATGAAGAATTCGAAAGCCATTTCACCAATTTTTGCGACTTTGATCCTTATTGCAATTGCAGTCATCGCAGGTGTCGTTGTCTACATGTTTACTTCAGGTACTTTAGCTACTATGACTGGAGGCGGAACCGCAGGAACAGAAAAAGTTACAGTACAAGCAGCAACCGTTGTCTTCAAGACTGGCGGCTTAACAACAGTTTATGTTGAGCAGACAGGTGGTCCAGCTGCAACAGTTAACAGCTTAATAATTAAAGACGGATCTGGCAATACTATTGGCGTCATAACTACTTTAACTGGCGCTGGTAGCCCACTGACAGCTGGAGCATTGACAACTATTTCAGGTGACACTCCAACATCGGGAATTACTGTAGGCAACTCATATACCGTTACGGTAACAACAAAAGCAGGCGGTAGCTTCGTTTCGTCACAAGTTATAGCAAGTGCTTAAAACAACTGGGCTTTGTTTTTGCCCATATCTTTTCATTTTTTAGAAAATCTAGTCATCTTGATTAGGGTTTTTCGATGCCTAAATATTACTGCAAGGCAAAGCACAGAAAGAGCCAGAGAGAGGACAGATAGAAGAAGAGGTATGGCTACCAGCCGAGACAAATCAGGAGGGACAGGTGGAGTTGAGATAGAGATCGCCATAGGAATGTTTTCAGAGACAGAAATTGTCTGAGTTTTGCTCCAGCCACTTTCAGTCCCGTTAAATACATAAGGAGCTCCAAAACTAGGCGAATAGACAACCATTCGGTGTACGTATCCTGCTAACGCTTCAACTTGTATGTCACTTTGAGTGCCTGCAATAGAGCCTAAAGGTGAATCCCAACCGCCCTCAATAGTAATATTGAGGGTTGTGTAAGTTCCGGAATTCGTTTGAATCGGATAATTATTATATGGGTTGTAGACCTCTACCCAAGTATCAGTTTCATTGCTTTGTTTTATTCGAAGATTATACAGTATTTGAACTGTGTTTCCGTTTTGGTCAAAAGGAGTGAATTGTTGATTCTTAATTTTAATTTCCAGATAGCTGTGTTGGTTTGTAAAACCAATTTGAGGGACAATCTTTCCCGTATCTTGGTCGAAGCTATATGTTGTATTGACAATAAAGGGCGGACCAATCAGTTGCACGGTGAATTCGGGTACTGACGGTATGGGAATAGGTGAAGAAGTGGCTGTTTGAGCATTTGAAGGTTTAATCATCGTTAGAGTTAGGCATGAGATAGCCATTGTTAGAATCAAAACTGAAACCAAATTCTTTGTTAAACAGCCCATAATCACTCTTGCATTCGGTTTGAGATAAAAGGTTATTCGTAAAGATTCTTTTACTAAGCAAAGTCAAAAATTCTTGACTTGTTTTTTCGACGCCTAACTGCAACAGCAACAGAGAACAGGGCAAGAAGTAAAGGCACGACTATTAATGCTGGAGACTCTGGAATGGATGGAGTTGGGGTAGGCGTTGGCGTCGGTGCGTCAACGGTGAATTTGACGTAGTTGGAGTAGCCGGGGTTTCCAGCAAGGTCGTTTGCTTGGATAGAGATGCTGTGTTCACCGATAGTTAGCTCAGTCAGGGTGTTATTTTGGGCTGGCAGATATAGTGTTTGGTTGCTGTCCAAGGTCACGGTAAATTGACCGGTTGGTTCGCTTAAAATTACATTCAACGGAACCGTACCTGTGTAGGTTTGGTTAGTCTGCGGCATCTGTATGGTTAAGTTTGGCGGTGTACCATCCAAAATAAAGTCGGGTGCCGAGGGGTCTACCGTGAAGTAAATCGTGTCCACATAGGAGTGAACGTTACTAAAGCTGGAATCTGTGTAGAGTGAAATTGTCAACGTGTGCACCCCTTCGGAAAGTTCAGGCAACTGCACCTGTCCCTGCGCCAAATAAACCACATGCAGCTCGTTTGGGTTGATGACAGAGTACGGCATGGGTGCAGTTAAGGTTCCATCTAGGGTGTAGTTGAGGGAAAGATGGCTGCCTATACCGACTGCAACGGTGTAGTTGAAGAGGATGTTTTTAGTGTTGTAGGCTGCGTTGACCGGGCTATAGACGGTTACGCCATCAGAAAGGTAAACTGGACCAATAATGTTTCCAGAAGCGGGTTGAACCATACCCAGCAATAAACCTGTAAAAACAAACGCAGCAACGATTGACCAAACTAATTGGCGGCTCATTCTAAATCCTAATTACAGATTCATCGGCCTTACCTTTAGCTCTTCCAACGGAACAGACTGTTCTCCAAAAAGAACACTGCACAAAACCCACCTTTGTTAGTCCGCTACACTGTCGAGTCTGTTTTTACCCCAACTAAGAAAGAAGACTTTGCCATGATTGATATTCCGACGTAGATGTTTTTACTAAGGTACAATGAATAAGTTAACGTTAGTTATTCTTGCAATTGTATTTTGCGCAATGGTAATTGTCGCTTCCTTGGCGTGCATTAAATTTTGAACTCTCCTTGAATTTTGTCGACTTCCACAAGTTCCTCCCTGAAGAAAATCGGGGGTTCTCCAAGATTCTCCACTTTATATTGGGCTAACAAACCAGGAATTACAGCATCTAACAACAGCTATAATTATCCCTCATTTTCGTAATATAATTGTTAATTATGTGACAAAAGCCTGCATTAATTATTCTAACTTGATTGACTTGGATTTTCGAGGCTTAATTAAACACAGTAACAAAAATAAAGATAGAAACAAGGTGCAAATACCATGGTAGTTGGGGAATTGCTGGTTATGGTGCGATTGAAGAGGCTAAAAGCGAGTTTGAGGCAGATTTTCCCGCAACATAATCTTTGAAGCTTACTACAGTTGAGTAAAAGGCTACCGGTATCGCCCAGTTTCCTGCAGTGTCATTGGTGTAAAGCGTTATGGTGTGGTTTCCAAGTGGCACGTTGATTGAAGCTTGTGCATTATAAATTGTTGAAAAGCCAGAAATTGTCTGGTTGCTTTTACCATCTATGCTGTATCCGACCCATGAGGGTATCGCGGTTAAATTGAACGTAACATCAACCTGTGCATAAGAATCATCATTTGTGGCAACATTCTTTGTAGGAGAGTCAAATGAATCGATCGTCAACTTTGGGTAAGGTTCAGGGGAGGGTTTGAAAACAGGCGTTGCATTTTGGAAGGAAGTATCAATTGTGAAGGTAATGGAAGTGGAATTTGTAACTTGAACCCTTGTCGATACGTCATAACAGTTTTCAATTGTCAGGTTATAATCCCCATTCGCTAGGTCGAATAAGACAGTGTTGCTTACAGCTGTGAGTCGGGGATAATAATAGGTGTAATTGTAAGTTGGAAAGTACCCTTTAAGCGAAGTTTGATTGACAGTCCATGCTGGAATGGTGACTGGGCGTTGATTGTTTAGGATATAACGAACCGAGAAAAAGTCATCATTCGTCTGAACCGTGAAATAAAGAGGCAACGAACTCACATTGTAGGTTGCGCCATCGTGGGGTGAATAAATAGTAATAACTGCATCGTCATCAATTGGGACAGTGGATGTGTTACTAATATTTGCTGCTGGCTTAATGACTATGAATGCTAAGATTAATAATATAATTATTAAAAAAAGTGCTAAACCCAAAGCTTTGCTCCTTTTACCCATAGCTAATTGTTACAAACATTTACGATAAAAGCATATACGTGAAACTTTTCTTGAATGGCCTTATGCATAATTACCGCAGTATTTACCAACATAATTCTTAATTATCTAAGGATTTTGCACGATAATTATTTCAGCTTAATACCTACGTGTTAGAGATCAAGTTTTTTGGTTGCTAAACAAAGGTAACACCCAGATGAATTTTCGAAATGGTCAATATCAAATCCTGCATTTTTGAGCAAATGGCTCATTTCTTTTTCCGCAGGCATTACATCGTTGGCAACTATGGAATATGAACTGCGATGGTGTTCTCTTATTTCGTTGCTACTTAAGGCATGGGCAATTATGAGTTTCCCTTTCGGTTTTAGAACTTGGTTCATTTTGAACAAAGCCTTCTGCTTGTTTTCAATATGCGGAAATAAACCAAAGCAAGTAATTGCATCAAAGTAATCTGGAGGAAAATCAAGTTCCTCAACGTTTTGAACCACGAATTTAACATTCAGTAAATTAGAATATTTCTTTCGGCATATGTCAATCATTTTCTCAGCAAAATCAACTGCTACAATTAATCCAGATCCACCAACAGAGTGAACTAGATGTGGAATCAGTATTCCTGTGCCTGTTCCAACATCTAAAATTTTTTGCCCTCTCGCAAGATTGAACTTGGGCACTAGCTTCTGTAAGAATTCTGCCAAATCTTTTCCAGAGTATTGTTTATCCCAGCTGCTCGCTGCTTTGTTGAAGAATTCTTTTCGATCTATCTTGGTGGGTAAGTTGTGTCTCATTGGCTTTGACATAGATGTTATCTCTTGAAGGTTGATGTTTGTGTTTCAATTATTTGCCTGCGAGTTTTCTAATGTTTGCTTTTTCTAGTCCAATGATAATTGGCAGAGTTATTGCTGTTGCGATGATTCCGCCGACAAGGTGCCATCCACCCCAAATTGTAAGAGCCCAAACTGTTCCCATACTCATAAACAGCGTGCCAATTAGAACTCCGCCAACGTAAGCAGAGATAATAGTTGCAATGACGGCAATGACCAAGCTTCCCCGTGAAGTTCTGATTCTATGATGATTAAGCAGTAATAGTAAGTCAAAGACGATTGCTGAGCCTATAAATCCGAGAATTAGTATGGGAGCGCCCAAGGGTATAGCGATTAGTGTTCCTATGATTCCAACCATGATGCTTGTGCCGAAACGGCCAGTGATCCATGCGGTAAGCAATAA
>Ga0326726_10003055_pt1 | contig 15362 bp, 15 predicted proteins | sample MHFenrmetagenome_2_FD_207603 | JGI IMG/M metagenome (GOLD analysis project Ga0326726, IMG submission 207603) | Lab enriched peat soil microbial communities from Michigan Hollow, Ithaca, NY, United States - MHF15MN | ecosystem: Environmental > Terrestrial > Soil > Wetlands > Peat | place: USA...
CATCGAGTAGCGCTGCGAGCGGACCCCCATGCCGCGGGCGGTCAGATCCATCTCGAGGCCCAGCGCCTTGGTGAGCGCGGCGCTGCCGTCGGCCATCATGCGCACCTTGCCGGTGCTCTTCTGGTCCTTGGCCCACGCCCCCATGACGAAGGCGTCGTTGACCGAGACGCACCACACCTCGTCCACGCCCTTGCTCTTGAGCTTGTCGATGTTGGCCACGTAGCTCGGCACGTGCTTGGCCGAGCAGGTGGGGGTGAAGGCGCCGGGCAGGCCGAACACCACGATCTTCTTGCCCTTGGTCAGGTCCGACACCTGGAACGCGTTGGGGCCGACGGTGCAGCCCGGGGTCTCCTGCTCGATGAACTCCGTGAGCGTGCCGTCCGGCACGCGGTCACCGACCTTGATCGGCATGGGTCTCCTCCTCGAGGAACGATTGTTGAGCTCGGTCCGGCTCGCCGGCGATTCAGCGAGCGGCGGCTAGGGTACCACAGCGGGCCGGGCGCCGCCCGGCCGGGAGGGGGCTCATGTAAATCCTCGTTTCCGTGAGCGCCGCTGTGCAGGCGTGCTCCGGTTGGGGTAGATTCGGTTCAGATGAAGCCCAAGCTGCGGGTGTGGGTCACGTTCGGCGAGGACCTCAAGTTCGGGGACGGGCGGGCCCGCCTGCTCGAGCTGATCGACGAGCGCGGGTCGCTCAAGAAGGCGGCCCAGGAGCTCGAGATGTCCTACCGCAACGCGTGGGGCTACCTGCGGGATCTGGAGACGGCGGCCGGCTTCAAGTTCGTCGAGCGGGTGCCGGGGGGCGGCCCCGAGAGCGGCATGCGGCTCACCAAGGCCGGGAAGCGGTTCCTCGAGCGCTATCGGAAGTTCCGGAGCGGCCTCGACGAGGCGGCCCGGCGGCAGTTCGACCGCGCCTTCGGCGCGTGAGCCCTACGCTCCAGTACCTCTACCTCACCACCACCGGTCGGCTCAGCGGGCGCCCGCGCCGCATCGAGATCTGGTTCACCCGCCATGGGGGCCGCTACTACCTGGTCGCCGAGCACGGGCGGCGGGCCCAGTGGGTGCAGAACCTCCTCGCGGATCCGGCCGTCCGCGCGCGCGTCGGCACCCGGAGCTTGCGCGCCCGCGCCCGCGTGGTGGATCGCGGCGTGGAGCGGGACCTGGTCGGGGCGGTGCGCCGCCGCTCGGAGGCCAAGTACGGCTGGGGTGACGGGCTCGTGGTCGAGCTGAGCCCCGCGCGCCGCGCGAGGCCGCTCAGCCCTTCGCCACGATCTCGATCAGCGCGCCGTCGGCGCGCGGCGCCGCGACCACGCCGATGACCGCCGCGGCCGGGTCGCCGGCCGCGCGCAGCGCCTGCAGGAGCGCGTCACGGCGCTCGACGGGAATGCCGATCAGCAGCCCGCCCGACGTCTGCGGATCGAAGAGCAGATCGAGCGCAGGCCGCCGCGCCGCCGCCTCGGCCACCCACATCGCCCGCCGGGCCTTGGCGTTCTCGGGATGGGCGGTGCTGCGCACGCCGCGGCCGAGCAGCGAGAGCGCGCCGGGCAGCGCGGGCAGCGCGTCGAGGTCGAGCACCGCGGAGACCTTGCTCGCGCGCAGCATCGATCCGAGATGGCCGGCCAGGCCGAAGCCGGTCACGTCGGTGGCCGCCGAGGGGCGCAGGGGCCCGGCCGCCCGCGCGGCGGGGCCGTTGGAGCGGAGCATCGAGGCGCAGGCCGCCTCGATCCACTCGCCGCGCGCCATGCCGCGCATGTCGGCCCGCAGGAGGACGCCGGTGCCGAGCGGCTTGGTCAGCACGAGATGGTCGCCCGGAGCGAGCCCCCCGAGGCGGATCAGCTCGTCCGGGGACGCGGCCAGCCCCCAGACCGCGAAGCCCACCACTAGCTCGGGCCCGGTCGTGGTGTGGCCGCCCACCAGGGTGACCGCGTCGGCGTCGAGCGCGGCGCGCGCGCCGGCCATCACCTGGTAGAGCGTCTCCTCGGCGCGCACGGGATCGTCGTCGGGCACTGTGACCTGGGCCAGGGCGAAGCGCGGCGCCACGCCCTTCGCCCAGAGGTCGCTGATGGCGTTGACCGCGGCCACGCGCCCGACCAGGTAGGGGTCGTCGGTGAAGGCGCGGAAGCCGTCGACGGTGGCGGCCACGATCTCGCCGCGATCCGTCTCGACCGCGGCCGCGTCGTCGGGCTGGGCGAGGCCCAGGATCACCGCCGGATGACTCGTGGGCCCGAGGCGCTCGAGCGCGCGGGTCAGCGCGGACTCGCCGACCTTGGCCGCGCAGCCGCCGCAGAGCATGTCGCCTCCGGGCATCGGGGACGCGGCGAAGTCGGGCGTCACCGCGTCATCGGGCCCGAGGACCTGGAAGCGCCGGACGAACCGGCGGTCGATCCAGTCTTTCAGGGCGAACAGGGCGCGCCCTTCGGCCGCCACGCCCCACTTGGTGCCGATCGCGCGCCCGTCGCCCAGGTTGAGCAGCGAGAGGAAGTCGCGCTGCGGCCGATACGCGCGCAGCCGCCCGCCGCGCGCGCGCGCCGTCAGGTTGTGAGCGAGGACCGGGCCCTGGCGGACCGCGTAGACTCCGGCCTTGGCGAGGGCCGGCCCCGCCGTCCACGCCGCGCAGTCGCCCACCGCGAACACGTCGTCGTGGCCCCGGCACTGGAGCGTGGGGCGGATCCGGGCGAACCCCCGCGCGTCCGTCTCGATGCCCGATCCGGCGAAGATCGGCAGCGCCGCGGCGCCCGCCACCCACACGGTGGCGTCGGTCGCGATGCGCTCACCGCCCGCGAGATGCACCGCGTCGGTCTCGACGCGGGCGACGGCGGCGTCGCAGCGGATCGTCACGGCGCGCGCGGCGGCCGCGGCCTCGACCCGACGGGCCGCGCTCGCGGCGTAACCCGGCAGGACGCGCGAGCCCCCCTCCAGCAGGAGCACGTCAACGCGCCGGCCGGGCTCGGACCGGAGCCGCGCGGCGAGCGTGAACGCGACCTCGACCCCGCCCGCGCCCGCGCCGACCACCACCACCCGGAAGGCCTTCCGGCCCCGCACCCCGGCCAGCACCTCGTCCACCCGACGGACGAACTCGCCGATGGGGCGGGTGGGGATCGCGTGCTCGCGCGAGCCCGGGATCTCGAGGCCCGCGACCGTCGAGCCCACGTCGAACGACACGGTGTCGTACGTGATCGGGGGACGGTCGGCGAGCAGGAGCCGGCGCGCATCCGGGTCGAGGCCGGTGGCCGGTGAGACGATGCAGCGCGCCCCCGCGCGCAGGGCCAGAGGCCGCACGTCGATCTCGAGATCTTCCCGGGAATACTGGCCGGCCACGAAGCCCGGCACCATGCCGGAGTAGACCGCGATGGGCCGATCCACGACGAGGGTGAGACGCGCGCCGGGGACCGGGGCCATGGCCCAGCGCTTGAGCACCTGGATGTGGGCGTGACCTCCGCCCACCAGGACAAGGTCGTGCCGGATGCTGGGAGCGGACGGCGAGCGCATGCCCGCCTTCATGCCCGCGTCCCGCTACTGCTTGCCGTTGACCAGGGCCAGCGCGATGCGCTCCGGGCTCATCGGCAGCTCCGTCAGGCGCGCTCCGGTCGCGTTCTGGATCGCGTTGGCGATCGCCGCGGGCGCCGGGATGATCGGCGGCTCGCCCACCCCGCGGGCCCCGAAGGGACCGGCCGGCGCGGGCACCTCGACGATGATGGTCTCGAGGTTCGGTAGATCGGCCGCGGTGAGCTTGCGATAGTCGAGCAGGCTCGGGTTGGTAAGCCGCCCGCTGTCGTCGAACATGAGCCCTTCCGTGAGCGCGATGCCGAGGCTCTGGACCGCCCCGCCCTGCATCTGGCCTTCGACTCCGAGCGGGTTGATGGCCTTCCCCACGTCCTGGACGATCACGAAGTCCTGGATGGTCACCTCGCCGGTGTCCGGATCCACCTCGAGCCGCGCGAGCTGGGCCGCGAAGCCGGGCGCCTGCTGGGTGAACGCCGGGTTGGCCTTGCCGAGCACCGGCGGCGTCTTCGACATGTAGAGGTTGCCCTTCTTGCCGATGGTGGCCAGCGTGATGCCCTTGTCCGGCATGCCGCGCACCGTGACCTTGCCGTCCACCAGCTCGAGGTCGTGGACCGAGGCCTCCAGCTCCGCGGCCGCGATCTCGAACGTCTGCCGCCGGGCGTCTTCCGCCGCCTGCAGCACCGCCGCGCCCACGGTGTAGATGGTCTTGCTGCCCGCGCTCAGCCCGGTCATCGGCGCGACGTCGGTGTCGCCGGTGGTGATCCGCACCAGGTCGGTGTCCACTCCGTAGGCGGAGGCCGCGATCTGGGCCAGCGAGATGTTGGTCCCCGCGATGTCCACCTGTCCGGTGAGCACCGCGAGGGATCCATCCGGGTTCAAGCGGACCGTCGCGCCGGTGGGCTGGAGCCCGCCGAGCCAGCCGCCGAGGGCCAGGCCCACGCCGCGGCGCTTGCCGTTCTTGCCCGCGGCGGCCACCCACTGCTTACGGGATTTCCAGTGTGGATGTTCTGCGATCCGACTCAGGACTTGCTTGGCCCCGTTGGACTGCCAGGGCTGGCCGTTCACCATCGGATCGCCCGGCTCGATCAGGTGGCGCATCCGGAACTCGACCGAATCGAGATCGAGATCGCGGGCGATCTGCTCCATGTGCGACTCGATCGCGAAGATGGTCTGCGGGGCCACCGGGGCGCGGTAGGCGGCCACGCTCGGCTTGTGGGTCAGCACCTCGAAGCCGCGGATGTCGAACGAGGGCCACTTGTACATACTGCCGAGGAAGACCGCGCTCACCGCGAGCACCGCGCCGGAGAAGGCGCCGGAGTCGATGACCGTCTCCGCGTCGAGGGCCATGAGCGTGCCGTCGCGCTTGACGCCGGTCTTGAGCTTGATGATCACCTGCGGGGCGGGCATGCCGGCCTGCAGCTCCTCCCGCCGAGTCATGACGTAGCGGACCGGGCGCTTGGTCACCTGGGCCAGCACCGCGGTGATGGGCTCGCAGAGCGCGCGGATCTTGCCGCCGAAGCCGCCGCCGCACTCCACCGGGATGACCCGGATCCGGTTCTCGGGGATGCCGAGCACGTCGGCGACCTCCGAGCGCGTGTTGAACGAGCCCTGGGTGCTGGCCCAGAGGGTGAGCAGCCCGTTGCGGTCCCACTCGGCCAGGACCGCGTGCGGCTCGAGATAGCCCTGGTGCACCATCGGCACGCGGTAAGTCTTCTCGAGCACGTGGTCGGACTCGGCGAAGCCCTTGGCCGGGTCCCCGCGCTGCAGCCGCGCCTGCTGAGAGATGTTGACCGCCTTGGCGGGCGTCTCGCTCTTGGCGATGGCGACCGCGGAGTGGGCGAGAGCCTCGCTGGTGTCGGCCTCGGTGCCCGCGTCGGCCACCGGCGCCGCGCCGGGCAGCATGGACTTGAGCGGATCCACCGAGGGGGCCAGGACCTGGTACTGGACCTTGATCAGGTCGAGGGCCTCCTCGGCGATGGACGGCTCGTCGGCGGCCACCGCGGCCACCGGCTGGCCCATGAACACCACGCGGTCGATGGCGAGGACGGCGTGGGCACGAGTCGGCGCCTTCTTCTTCAGATGCGGGATGTCCTTGGCGGTGAGCACCGCGCGGACGCCGGGCAGCGCCTTGGCCGCGCTGGTGTCGATGGAGACGATCTTGGCGTGCGCGTGCGGGCTGCGCAGGAGCTTGGCGTGCAGCAGGCCCTTGGCCGGGATGTCGGCCACGTACTGCACCCGGCCGGTGACCTTCTCGGGACCATCGGGCCGCGGAATCGAGACGCCCACTCCCTTGACGTCGCGCGTGGTCTTCATCGTGCTCATCGAGCGCTCCTCTGCGAGGCGAGGGTACCCGCCGCCTCGCTGATCGCGGTCACCATCTTCGTATAGCCGGTGCAGCGGCAGAGGTTGCCGGCAATGCCGTAGCGGATCTCCTCCTCGGAGGGCCGCGGGTTCCCCTCGAGCAGGGCGGCGGCCGCCATCAGGACGCCCGGGATGCAGAAGCCGCACTGGGGCACGCCGTGCCGCACGAACGCCTCCTGCAGCGGATGCAGGGTGGAGTCCGCGGAGGCCAGGCCCTCGATGGTGCGGATCTTCCGACCGCGCGCCTGCATGGCCAGCATCAGGCAGCTCGCCACCACCCGGCCGTCCACGTGGACGGTGCAGGCCCCGCAGTCGCCGGTGCCGCAGCCTTCCTTGGGGCCGGTGAGGCCCATGTCCTCGCGCAGGGCATCGAGGAGGGTGACGTAGGGCTGGACGAGCACCTCGACCGGCTCGCCGTTCACGGTGCAGCTGAGGATCTGTTTGGCCACTGGGATGTGCCTCCGGATCAGGCGTTCGCGCGCAGGAGCGCGGTCGTGAGCGTGCGACGGGTGAGGACGCGGACCAGGTGCTTGCGGAACTCGATGGAGCCGCGCTGGTCGTTGATGGGCCTGGCCGCCTCGATCGCGAGGGTGGCCGCGCGCTCGATGGCCTCGGGCGTCACCGCCTGGCCCTCGAGCGACCGCTCGGCCGCGGTGGCCCGCACCGGCGTCGGGGCGACCGATGCCAGCGCGATGCGCGCCTTGGTGCAGCGGCCGTCGGCGATCGTCAGCTGCGAGGCCACCCCGACCACCGCGATGTCGAGCTCGCGCCGCGGGGTGTGCCGGAGGTACTGGCCTCCGCTGTGGGCGCCCGGCGGCGGCACGACCAGCTCGATCAGCATCTCGTTCGGCGCCAGCACCGTCTGGCGGACCCCGGTGAAGAAGTCGGCCATCGGCACGCGCCGCTCGCCGCCGGGTCCCGCGATGACCGCCTGGGCTTCCAGCGCCACCAGCGGGGGCGCCATGTCGGCCGACGGCGCGGCGTTGCAGAGGTTGCCGCCCACGGTGGCGAGGTTGCGGACCTGGAGCGAGCCGACGAGGGCCGCGCTCTCCGCGATCGAGAGATAGGCCCCGCGCAGGGCCGAGCTCACCTCGAGCTCGCGCGCGGTGACCGCGGCGCCGATGCGGAGGCCGTTGCCGTTCTGGACCTGGCGGACCCGGGCGATGCCGGAGAGGTCCACGACGACGGCGGGCCTCAGGACGCCGTTCTTCATCTGGGGTAGGAGGTCGGTGCCTCCCGCCACCAGCTTGGCCTGCGCCCCTCGCTCGGCGAGGATCTTGAGGCAGTCTTCGAGGTTGTTCGGCAGAACGAGATCGAATCGTCGCATGTTGTCTCCCGGGGGTTTGGCGCGCGCTGGCCATGATACACCGAGTCGCGGGCGGCCGGAGGCGAGTCTACTATGCTGTGAATAGCATAGTCAACGCGCCGGGGCCGTTGACTATGCTCAGGCGAGCCTGTATGCTGCCGCGTGCATAGTGACATTCACCGTCGTCCTCCGATGACATCACGCGCACTGCTCGTCACGCTCCTGGCCCTGGGCTCGGCCGTCGTGCTGGGTGGGATCGGACCCGCCTCCGGCCAGCCCAAGATCGTGATGATGGCGAGCACCATCGGTCCGATCGACGCGGGGATCGTCGCGGCCCTGGAGAACGCGTACCTCAAGCGGACCGGGGTGGTGGTGCGCCATGCGGGCGCGGGCACCGGGGCCGCGCTCCAGATGGCCAAGAGCGGGAGCTTCGACCTGGTGATGGTGCACGCGCGGGCTCTCGAGGACCGCTTCGTCGCCGACGGCTTCGGGGTGGATCGTCGCGACATCATGTACAACGACTTCGTCATCCTGGGGCCGGCTTCCGATCCGGCTCGCATCCGCGGTGAGCGGCGGGCGGTGGACGCCCTCCGCAAGATCGAGGCGGCCGGGGCGAGGTTCCTGACCCGCGGGGACAACTCCGGCACCCACGTGAAGGAAGTCGAGCTCTGGCAGGCCGCGGGGATCGCGCCTGGAGGCGCCTGGTACCTGAGGGCGGAGCGTGGCGCGGCGGGCAACGCCCCCGCCACCCGCGACGCCGACGCCCGGCAGGCCTACGTCCTGATGGACCGGGCGACGTACCTCACCCTCAAGGGTGAGATCTCGCTGCAGGTGCTGGTGGAGCGCGACCCGGCCCTGCTCAACTACATCGCGGTGATCCGGGTGAACCCGGCGCGCCTGCCCCGGGTGAACGTCGAGGGCGCGCGGGCCTTCCAGGACTGGCTCGTCTCCGAGGAGGCCCAGCAGCTCATCAAGGCCTTCGAGGTGGACCGCTACGGCGAGCCCCTCTTCTTCCCCAATTCCGACGACTGGCGCAAGCGCCACGGAGGCGCGTCATGATGGCTCGATTCCTCGCGGTCCTGTGGGTGGCGTTGGCCGGAGTGATGTCGCTTTCGGCCGGGCCGGCCTTCGCCCAGTCCAACGTCGTCATCCTCTCGACCACCACGAGCACCCAGGACTCGGGCCTCCTCGACGTGCTGGTGCCGCTCTTCGAGAAGCAGACCGGACTCACCGTGAAGACGATCTCGGTCGGCACCGGCCAGGCCCTGGCCCTGGCCGCTCGGGGCGAGGCCGACGTGACCCTGGCCCACGCGGCGAGCCTCGAGAAGAAGTACGTCGCCGAGGGCAAGATGACGAACCGGCGGCTGGTCATGTACAACGACTTCGTGATCATCGGGCCGCCCGACGATCCCGCGAAGATCAAGAGCCTGCCGAAGGCGCTCGACGCGCTCAAGCGCATCGCGGAGAGCCAGTCGCGCTTCGTCTCGCGAGGCGACAAGTCGGGCACGCACGTGCTCGAGCTGGCCCTGTGGAAGCAGGCGGGCGTCGAGCCCAAGGGCGCCTGGTACATCGAGTCCGGTCAGGGGATGGGCCAGACGCTCGGCATCGCCAACGACCGCCGCGCCTACACCCTGACCGATCGCGCGACCTATCTCGCGTTCCAGAAGCGGGTGGACCTGCCCATCCTGGTCGAGAAGGACCGCCCGCTGCTGAACATCTACTCGGTGATGGAGGTGAACCCGGCCAACGGCCCGCGTGTGAACGTGGCGGGGGGCAAGGCCTTCGCCGAGTTCGTGCTCGCGCCCGAGACGCAGGAAGTCATCCGCACGTTCGGGATGGACAAGTACGGCCAGGCCCTCTTCGTGCCCATCGCGGGCAAGAAGGACGAGGACCTGTAGCCGGACGCCCCGTCGCGTGAGCCTCTTCGGTCAGGGCCTCCTCGAAGCGCTCCGGCTCCTCGTCACCGGCGACCCGGAGGTCTGGCAGATCACCTGGCTGTCCCTCCAGGTCTCCGCGACCGCCACCCTGCTCTCGCTGCTGGTGGGCATCCCGGTGGGCGCGCTCCTGGCCCTCTCCCGCTTCCCGGGTCGCGCCTTCGTGGTAAGCCTCGTGAACACCGGCATGGGGCTGCCCCCGGTGGTGGTCGGCCTCTTCGTCACGATCCTGCTCTGGCGCAACGGCGCGCTCGGCTTCCTCGAGCTGCTCTACACGCCCACCGCGATGGTGACAGGGCAGCTCGTGATCGCGGCCCCGATCGTGACCGGGCTCACCCTGGCCGCGGTGCAGCAGGTGCCGGAGGCGTTCCGGCTCCAGGTGCTGGGGCTCGGCGCCTCCCGGCCCCAGATGATCTGGGTGCTCCTCAAGGAGGCGCGGCTGCCGATGCTGGCCGCGGTGATGGCGGGCTTCGGCGGGGTGATCTCCGAAGTGGGCGCGTCCATGATGCTGGGCGGCAACATCAAGGGCGCAACGCGCGTGCTGACCACCGCCACCGTGCTCGAGACCGGCAAGGGCAACTTCGACGTCGCCATCGCGCTGTCGGTGATCCTGCTTCTGATCACCTTCCTGGTGAATTGGGCGCTGAGCGTCATCCAGCAGCGGCGGCGGGCCTGAGGTCGGCGGTCCGGCTCGGGGCCCACGTTCCCGAGACCGGCTGAGGCCGTGAGCTCAGCGAGCTGGGCGCCGCTCCCGTGGCTGCCCTCGGCGCGCGGTCTTGCGCGGCCGCGCCTTGCCCCGGCGAGCGCCCCCGCGCGCGGCGACCTCCTCTGGCGTAGGCCCGCTAGGCCCGAGCGCGTCGTCGATCCGGTCTCGGAGGGCGCGCAGGCGCTCGAGCAGGAGATGGCCCGTTTCGGTCAGCTCCATGCCTCGGGCGGCTCCGCGACCGGGTCGGTTGCGCACGATCGGGGTCTCGAGCGCGCGCTCGGCCCGACGGAGGTAGCCCCAGGCGTGCCGATAGGACCAGCCGATCTCACGCACGGTCCGGGCCAGCGAGCCGTGCCGGAGGATGCCGCCCAGAAGATGGATGCCGCCGTCGCCGACGAAGAACTCGCCGCGGAGCTCGAGCCAGACCTTCGTCTTGACCCGGGCCGCGATTATGTTCTCGTGAGCACTTTGAAGAGTCTCCGAGCGCTGCGTAGCATGGGGCGTCGGCCGGGAGGGTCTCGCGCCCTCGTTTCTCGGAGGTCGATCCGTCATGTCGGCGGTGCACCCACAGTACCACGATGGAGCGCGGGCTCAGGAGGCGGACGGATGCGGTTCATGAGAGGTCTCGTGGTCGGGCTCGTGGCCGGGCTGCTCGCCGCGACGGGCGCGAGCGCTCAGGACGTGACCTTGTCGGTCGCGGTCAGCCTGAAGGAGGTGACCGAGGAGCTCGGGCGCACCTTCATGGCTGCGCGTCCGGGAGTGACGCTCCGCTACAACTTCGGCGCCTCGGGCGATCTGCAGAAGCAGATCGAGGCGGGGGCCCCGGTCGACGTGTTCCTCTCGGCCGCCCAGCGGCAGATGGACGAGCTGGGAAAGCAGAACCTCATCGTCGGCGCGAGCCGGCGCGCCTTTGCCCGCAACGCGCTCACCGTGATCAAGCCGGCCGATTCCCGGGTCGACATCACGAAGCCCGCCGATCTGCTCGAAGCGCGCGTGGGCCGCATCGTCATCGGCAGCCCGAAGAGTGTGCCGGCCGGTCAGTACGCGGAGGAGAGTCTGCGCGCGCTCGGGCTGTGGGATCGCCTGCAGCCGAAGCTCGTCTTCGCCGAGAACGTGCGCCAGGCGCTCGACTACGTGGCGCGTGGTGAGGTCGATGCCGGCTTCGTCTATACCACCGACGCCGCGTCGCGGGCCCAGGGCGTGAAGGAGGCGTTCCGGCCGCCCGACGACAGTTATCGTCCAGTTGTCTATCCAGGCGCGGTGGTGAGGGCATCCAAGCAGGCGGCGATCGCGCAGGCGTTCCTCGACCTGTTGAGCAGCCGGCAGGGCCGGAGCGTACTGAGCCGCTTCGGCTTCCAGCCGCCGCCGGCGGGGGCGCGCTGACCGTGGTCGGGCGCGTCCGCGTCGGGAACCCCAGGGTGATGGAGCGTGGCATACTACCGGAACACCCAGGACATCCATCGTGAGCCCGGACAGCATCTCCGCCCTTCGGCTGTCGCTCCAGGTGGCGGTGGCGGCCACGGCGCTCAATGCGCTCGTCGGCATTCCCATCGCCTACGCGCTGGCGCGGCGCCGCTTCTGGGGCCGGAGCCTCGTCGACCTGCTCGTGACCCTGCCGCTCATCCTGCCGCCCACCGTGGTCGGCTACTACCTGATCGTGCTGCTGGGCCGCCGGGGCCTGCTGGGCGCCCCGCTCTACAACGCGACCGGCTGGACGGTGGCCTTCACCTGGTACGCGGCGGTGATCGCGGCCACCGTGATGGCGCTCCCGCTCCTGGTCCGCACGGTGCGGGCGGCCATCGAGTCGGTGGACCGCGATCTCGAGCGCGCGGCCTACACCCTCGGCCGCTCCGAGCTACGCACCGTGCTCGAGGTCACCCTGCCGCTCGCCCGCAATGGCATCCTGGCCGGGCTGGTGCTGGCCTTCGCGCGGGCGCTCGGTGAGTTCGGCGCCACCCTGATGCTCGCCGGCAATATCCCGGGCCGGACCCAGACGGTGCCGCTCTCCATCTACACCGCGGTGCAGACCGGCGAGAGCGCGGAGGCCCTCGGCCTGGTGGCGGTGCTCACCGCGCTCTCCTGCCTCGTGCTGATCGCGGCCAACCGCCTGGGGGCCCGGGCGGCATGACGAGCCGCCTCGAGGTCGCGATCCGCAAGTCGCTGCCCGGCTTCACCCTCGACGTCGAGTGGAGCGCGGGGGGCGGCGTCGCCGCGCTCTTCGGGCCGTCGGGCGCGGGCAAGACTCTCACGCTCCAGTGCCTGTCCGGGCTCGTGCGCCCCGACGCCGGCCGCATCGTGGTCGACGGCCACGTGCTCTTCGACGCGGTGGCCGGGATCGACGTGCCGCCGCAGCGGCGCCGCGTCGGTTACGTGTTCCAGGGCTATGCGCTCTTCCCGCACCTCACGGTGCGCGGCAACGTGGGCTTCGGGCTCCGCGACCGGGGCCGGGTCGAGCGGCGGCGCCGGGAGGACGAGGTGCTGGCGCGCCTCGGCCTCGAGGGCTTCGCGGAGCGCTTCCCTCGCGAGCTGTCGGGCGGTCAGCGCCAGCGGGTGGCCCTCGGGCGCGCGCTCGCCACCGATCCCGCGCTGCTGCTGCTCGACGAGCCGCTCTCCGCCCTCGACCTGCCGCTGCGCCAGGCGCTGCGCGACGAGCTGCGCAGCATCCTCGCCGGCTGGGGCACCGCGGCGGTGCTGGTCACTCACGACCTCGCCGAGGCCTACCGACTGGGCGACCGCATCGTGATCTACGAGGAAGGCCACGTCATCCAGGCGGCGCCGCGCGCCGAGCTCCTGTGGCAGCCCTCGTCGCGCAGCGTGGCGCGCATCATGGGGGTCCGGAACCTGGTGCAGGGGGTCACGCTGAAGGCCACTGCCGACCGCATCCAGTTCCGCTGGCGCGGCCAGATGCTCGAGGCGGTCAACTCGCCGACGCACTCGTATCTGCCGGCGCCGGACAGCCCGCTCGCGTTCTTCATCCGGCCCGAGTACGTGCGCCTCATCCGCAAGGACCGCACCGGCGTGGACGGGGCGCACCACATGAACCTCATGTCCGGCACCGTCGTGCGCGAGGTGGACCTGGGCGCCTCCTGGACGCTCTTCATCCGGCTCGACGAGCCGGGCGCGCCCGCACAGGGCGACTACGACCTCGAGCTCGAGGTGCCCCGGCTCGTCTACGAGATCCTCGAGATCGATCGCGATCGGCACTGGCAGTTCTCGCTCCACCGCGGCGCGATCCACGTGCTGCCCTCGGCCTGATGGCGCGGCCGCCGGTTGTCGCGCTGCACGGTATCCGGGTCGCACACGCCGGGCGAACCGTCCTGGACATTCCCGAGCTGGCGGTGGACACGGGTGAGGTCCTGGCGGTGATCGGCCCCAACGGGGCGGGCAAGTCCACGCTGCTCCGCGTGATGGGGCTGCTCGAGGCGCCCGCCGCGGGCAGCGTGCGCTTCCAGGGCGAGCACGTCACCCCGGCGGACGGCCTCGCAATCCGCCGGCGCATGGCCAGCGTTTTCCAGGACCCGCTGCTCACCGACGCGACAGTCCGGGACAACGTGGCGCTCGGCCTCCGGTTCCGCGGCGTGGGCGCCGAGCGCGCCGCGCCCCGGGTGACCGAGTGGCTCGAGCAGCTCGGCGTCGCCCACCTCGCGGGCCGCCAGGCCCGCACCCTCTCCGGCGGCGAGGCGCAGCGCACCGCGCTGGCCCGCGCGCTGGTGGTCGAGCCCGAGCTGCTCCTGCTGGACGAGCCCTTCTCGGCCCTGGATCAGCCGACGCGGGAAACGCTGATCGAGGACATGGGGCGCATCCTGCGGCACCGCCGGGCCACCGCGGTGCTGGTCACGCACGATCGGGGGGAGGCCCAGGCGCTCGGGGACCGGGTGGCGGTGGTCCTCGGGGGACGACTTCTCCAGGTGGACCAGGCGGCCCAGGTCTTTCGCGCGCCGGTCTCGGAGGAGGTCGCGCGGTTCGTCGGGGTCGAGACCCTGCTGGAGTGCCGGGTCCGGGCGGTGACGGGCGGCCTCGCGATCCTCGAGGCCGGCAAGCAGACCATCGAGGTGGCCCAGCCGGCCGAGGCGGGCGAATGGGTACGGTTCTGCGTCCGGCCGGAGGACGTGACGCTCACCGCGCGCGACGGCGGCAGCGCGTCGAGCGCTCGCAACCACCTCTCCGGCGAGATCGTGCGCGTGGCCCTGAGCGGCCCGCATGTCCGCGTCACCATTGACTGCGGGTTCCCTCTCGTGGCTCTCGTGACGCAGCGCTCCGTGACCGAGATGGGCCTGGCGCCGGGCAGTCCGGTGACCGCCCACTTCAAGGCCACCGCGCCTCATCTCCTGCGCCACGCCAAGCCTTGACATGCCGAAGAGCGGGGGAGTATAACGCGGGTAACCGCCGCTGGTTGGGGCAGGGTCCTGAGCCAGAAGCTTCGCAAGGAGGTCCGCATGCCCGACACGGAAGCGTTCATCGAACGACTCACCGCTGAAAACCACGATTTCCGCAAGCTCCGCGAAGAACATCGCCGGTACGAGCTCGAGTTGGCCGATCTGAACGGGCGCGGCTTCCTCTCCCCCGATCAGCAGTGGCGTGTGAGCGAGCTGAAGAAGCTCAAGCTCATCGCGAAAGACCGGATGGAGTCCCTCCTCCGGCACGCGCGCGCCGCGACCCACGTCTGAGTCGGGTCCAGTACCCGACCGATGTCCCCGCCGCGGGATATGCCGGGGTTCCGCGGCCTCTCGCACCTGACCCCTGCCGGTGAGGCGCGGATGGTGGACGTCTCCGCCAAGGCGGAGACGGTCCGGGAAGCCACGGCCCGGGTCACCCTCAAGATGAAGGCGGCCACGCTCACCGCGGTCCGCGCGGGCCAGCTGGCCAAGGGCGACGTCCTCGGGGTGGCGCGCACCGCCGGCATCATGGCGGCCAAGCGCACGCCGGACCTGATCCCCCTCTGTCATCCGCTGCGCATCACCGGGGTGGACGTCGAGTTCGCGCTCGACTCGCGCCGCTCGACGATCACGGTACACGCGCGCGTGCGCACGGTGGACAAGACCGGGGTGGAGATGGAGGCGCTCACCGCGGCGGCGGTGGCCGGTCTCACCGTGTATGACATGGTGAAGGCGGTGGACAAGGGGATCGTCCTGACCGACCTCTGCCTCGTCGAGAAGTCGGGCGGCAAGTCCGGGACGTGGACGCGCGGCAGTGGATTGGCGAGGCGCAGCCGCAGGCGAGCCGAGCGGATATGAAATCCACCACCGCGCTCATCTACTCGGAGGAGTGGCGCCACTTCGACTACGGGAGCGAGCATCCGCTCCGCATGGAGCGGCTCGGGCTCACCTGGCGCCTCATGGAGGCCTACGGCCTCACCGCGCTGCCGCGCGCCAAGGTGCTCGCGCCGGAGGCCGCTCCGATCGAGGAGATCGCCCGCTTCCACACCCGGGAGTACATCGAGATCCTGCGCGCGGTGAGCGCGGGCGACTGGGTGCCTCACGCCGGGCGCTACGGGCTCGGGCCCGGCGACAACCCGATCTTCCCCGGGCTGTGGGAAGCGGCCCAGCTCGGCGCG
>Ga0326726_10003056_pt1 | contig 15360 bp, 16 predicted proteins | sample MHFenrmetagenome_2_FD_207603 | JGI IMG/M metagenome (GOLD analysis project Ga0326726, IMG submission 207603) | Lab enriched peat soil microbial communities from Michigan Hollow, Ithaca, NY, United States - MHF15MN | ecosystem: Environmental > Terrestrial > Soil > Wetlands > Peat | place: USA...
TTCATTTACTAAAGAAGAAACAATATCATCAAATCTATTCCATAATACGGACTGATCTATATTTCTAATCCTGGCAAACTTGCTTATCCAACGCCAGCTTTCCATTACCTGGTCTTTATCTACAAGCGCTTTGTAATACCGTTGAGCACGACCTTCATTATTCAGGAGGGTGCCTTCCGATTCAGCAAATGTTGCAGCCGGTAATAATATATCTGCATTAAGTGCGGTCTGATTAACAAGATGGTCAAGAACGATAATCTGTCGACACCTGCTAAAAAGCTGATCTACGGATTCTTTAGGTGCTCTCCTGTACAAATCATTCTCAAGTATAACCAGAGTTTCGATTTCTTCACCAGCCGCTAAAGATACTGCATCATCGAATGGTTTGCCTGGGAAAAATGCCAGTCCCATGCTGTTGCATTCCGGTAAAATCGCGCTGAACATCACTTTTATATCAAGAGATAATAGTGCGGTTGCAACGTTCATACTGGCATGCAAGACCTCCTCATCGCCACATGTTATACCTGAAATGATAAGAGGGTTTTTAGCTTTCTGCAATGTATCTGCTATATTTTCGGCAAGCTCCCGATGATCATTACTTAGCTTTTTCGAAACTGGTACATCATTCTTTAGCAATGAGGCAACAGCTGATCCCAGGTTTGCAATATCTTCATAAGAAGCTCTGAATATCGTTTCAGCTATTTCGTCAAGGTTGTCCTTAAAGGGGGTAGCGATATATACCGGGCTTTTAGTATCCTGTGCCAGTTCTCTGACGGGAGCATCATTCCATAATGGTACATCTTTCTCGCTGGCTTCTTCATTTGGTCTATTTCTTGCAGCCTGTCGCAAAGCCAAAGCGATCATTGGTGCCGTATTTGTCAGATCTTCTCCCAGAACTATAACTGCATCAGCCTTTTCTATCTGTTTTAATGAAGGAATTTGAACACCGCTATTTTTCAAAAAATCCAGAACTATTTTGGTCAAATGCTGTTCCTTTTTTGAAATGCCATGATAAAAATTCTCCTTTCCGGCAAGTACCAACAAAGCATAATTCGATTCGATGGAAGCTCTCGGAGAACCTATTCCGATTATCTTTCTGTTTTTTAAAAATGCTGAATCAAGGATAGAAATGATCTTTTCATTTTCCACCTCTTCCAAATCACCATTCTTTTTAAAACGGATTTTAGTTTTTCTTATACGCTTCTCATCATTTACAAATTCGTAACCAAACCGGCCGCGATCACATATAAAGTATCCGTTCACCGAACCGTTATACCGGCTCATTATGCGTCTGAGAGAACCATAGCGTTCGCTTGCGATAATATTGCATCCGACACTGCAATGTACACAGACAGAAGGTGTATTTGACAGATCCCATTTGCGGGTGAAATGTTTATTTAAAGTCTTGTCTGTAAAAACACCTGTTGGACATACCTCAACAAGATTACCGCTGAATTCATTTTCAAGTGTCCCATCTTCGTGCCTTCCGAAATAAATATGGTTATGGGATCCGAAAACATTTAAATCTTTACCACCTGCATAATCCCCGTAAAACCTTACACATCTGTAACATTGAATACAGCGGTTCATTTCATGCTTAATGAATGGCCCCAGTTCCTGATTTTTATAGGTTCTTTTCCTGAAATCGAAACGTCTGTAATTATGCCCTGTCATAACAGTCATATCCTGTAAATGGCATTCACCTCCTTCATCACAAACCGGACAGTCATGGGGATGATTGGTCATCAGACCCTCAATGACGGCAGCACGGAATGCTTTAGCTTCAGGATCTTCAATTGAGACAATCATACCTTCAATAACAGGTTCCATGCATGACATTACTATCCGGCCTCTTGTATCTTCCTGATCCTTGAATTTCTTTACAGCACAAAGTCTGCATGCACCAACCGAACCAAGAGCGGGATGAAAACAGAAATGAGGAATATCCAATCCCAGCGAAAGACAGGTTTCCAGAAGATTCTTCTTCGGCTTAACTTCATAATATTTTCCGTCTATCCGGATTTTAGTCATCGTTACCTCCAGGGACATTTTTTATCATCAATATGCCTTACGAAATCGTCATAAAAATAGTTCAGCCCGCTTTGCAATGGCTCTGCAGCGCCGGGAGCGTGAGCACAGAATGTATTCCCGGGACCCATATATTTTGTATGAAATTTCAGTATATCAAGGTATTCCATTTTACCGGTCCCTTCCTCTATTGATGCGAGCATCTTTTCGACCCATGGAAGACCTTCACGGCATGGGGTGCACCAGCCGCAGCTTTCAATTGCAAAGAACCTTTCAATATTATGAATAAATGCAACCGGACATGTTTTGTCATCAAGAATAATCATTGTACCTGTTCCCATTCTGCTTCCGGCAGCAGTTACGGTTGAAAAATCCAGTTTTACATCCAGATGCTTTTCCGTTAGAAAGTCGGTAGATGCTCCACCTGGTAAAGCACCTCTGAAGCCATATCCATCTGCCATTCCCCCGGCATGTTCTTCGAGCAATTCACCCATCGTTATTCCCAGTGGTAATTCCCATGTCCCCGGATACTTAACTTTGCCGCTTACGCCATAAAGTTTTGTGCCGCCTGTTCCGGTAAGACTCAGTCCCTTAAACCAATCTGCCCCATTCTCAATTATATGTGATATCCAGGAAAGTGTTTCGACGTTGTTTACCACAGTTGGCCTGCCGAATAAGCCGCTGATTGCAGGAAAAGGAGGCTTAGTGCGGGGAGTTGCCCTTTTTCCCTCAAGGGAATTAAGCAATGCTGTTTCTTCCCCACAGATATACCTGCCTGAACTTGAATGAACATATATATCCAGATCAAAGCCAGAACCAAGAATATTTTTTCCAAGATAACCGGCTCCATAAGCCTCCCCAATGGCTTTTCGAAGCTCAGCTTCAGCTTTCTTATATGCCCAGCGAAGAAAAATATAGCTTTTTTGAGCCTGAATGGCATAAGCTGAAATAATCATACCAGCGATAAGCTGATGCGGATTACCTTCAAGCAGGTATCTGTCTTTAAAAGTGCCCGGCTCCATTTCGTCAGCATTGCAAACCAGGTATTTTGGTTTCGGGCTTGTATCATCCATCGGCACAAGGCTCCATTTAACACCTGTAGGGAATCCGGCACCACCTCGACCAAGAAGATTTGATGCTTTAACCAGGTTAGTAACTTCAGCAGGTGTCATTTCCTTTAATGCCTTGCTTGTTCCACCATAACCACCTGCCTGAATGTATTCCTTCAGACTAAGAGGGGAAGATCCCGGTTTGATATGTTTTGTCAACGGCCTTTCCATCCCTGGTTATTTGTAATTTCCAAGCAGCTCATTAACCTTTTTAATTGTCAGATTATTAAAATGATCATTGTTGATCATCATGGCAGGCGCATGATCACAGTCACCAAGACATGAAATCGGGAGAAGAGTAAAACGTCCGTCAGATGTGGTCTCTCCAAAGCTGATTCCAAGTTTATTTGATAAATAATCATAGATTGCTCCGTATCCCATAATCATGCAACTAACACTGTCACATATAAGTATTACATTTCTGCCCACTGGTTTCCTATAAATACGGCTATAAAATGTAGCAACACCATCCACCTCTTCATTTGACATCATCAGTATCTGAGCAATATCCCTGACTGATTCATCAGACACCCAACCGCGATAATGCTGCACAATCTTTAAAGCATCAATGCATGCCACAGCAGGGTATGGATAATGTTCAACCGCCTCAAGTATCTCTTTCTTTTCTTTTTCAGTCAGCATTGCAATTTAGTAATTGGAAATAAGTTGAAATAAGTTGAAATACGTTGAAATACGTTGAAATACGTTGAAATACGTTGAAATATTTTTGTCTGCAAATGTCATAAAGTCAAATTTCTAACTCTCAAAAATCTTAAAACAAAACAAGAACCTACCTATCCAGGTCAGCCAAGACAAAATCCATTGCCCCTAGAATTGCCAGCAGATCAGGAATTGTGTATCCTTTGCTTATAAGTGGAAGCATCTGCATATGCGGAAAAGACGGGGTTCGTATCCTCGATCTGTACGATGATGTGCTTCCATCGCTTATCAGGTAATAGCCATTACTGCCTTTGGCTGCCTCAACTGGTACCATTGCTTCACCCGGAGGAATAACAGGGCCCCATGAGACACCTACAAAATGAGTAATTAGCGTTTCAATATCTGTCATGGTTTTATCTTTCCTGGGAGGTATTGCCAGCGGGTGATCAGATTTGTAATCTCCGGCAGGCATGTTATTTATGCATTGCTGAATGATTCTCAGGCTTTGACGCATCTCTTCCATGCGTACCAGCGCCCGGTCATAGCAGTCACCATTCTTTCCAAGCGGAATATCAAATTCGAAATTCCCGATACCAGAATATGGCCTTTTTTTACGATAGTCCCAATTATAACCAGTAGATCTGAGACCAGCACCCGTTATTCCCCATTCAATAGCTTCTTCAGCTGTAAATACGCCTATTCCGATAGTCCTTGCTTTAAATATCCCGTTCTTAATGATAATATTATCAAACTCTTTCAGTCGCTTAGGAAAGTAATTGACAAAACCCTGCATTAGTTTTTCCCAGCCTTCTGGCAGGTCATGAGCGACTCCACCAATCCTGAACCACGAGGGATGCATACGGGCACCAGTAATAGCGGAAACAATATCAAAGATTCGTTCCCTGTCATTAAATGCATAGAATACAGGAGACATCTGACCCAGATCCTGTGCAAATGTGCCCAGCCAGACTAAATGACTGGCAATGCGGAACAGCTCGCTCATCATAATGCGAATTACATTGGCCCTGTCGGGAACTTCAATACCGGCCAATTTTTCAACTGAAAGCAAGTAAGCCAGGTTATTCATTACCCCACCCAGATAATCAATCCGGTCAGTATAAGGTATAAAAGTATGCCACGATTGTCTTTCTCCCATTTTTTCAGCACCGCGGTGATGGAACCCGATATCCGGTACAATGTTTACAATATCTTCGCCATTCAGCTGAACTATAAGCCGTAACAAACCATGTGTCCCCGGATGCTGGGGGCCGATATTCAGGAACATGAAATCGCTGTCTTCACTTTTCGTCGCTAATCCGTATTCTTCAGGGTTAAACTTAAGATTGGCTTCCTCTTCATCCCTTATCTGTTCAGTCAATACAAAGGGATCAAGTTCAGTTGCCCTGGCCGGATGTTCCTTTCTTAAGGGATGTCCCTGCCATGTTTTTGGCATAAGTATCCTTGACAACCCTGGATGATCATTGAAGTTGACGCCAAACATATCATACACTTCACGTTCATACCAGTTAGCTGATTCCCAAATGCCTGTAATGCTTGGAATTGAGAGATCCCTATCACTGAGTGGAACTTTTATACGGATATCTTCATTCCTTTCAAAAGAGGTAAGGTGATATACTATGGTGAAATCACTTTCTGGCTGATCCGGCCGATTTATTCTTGTCCGCTCATCAATACCTGTGAGGTCATACAACATCTTAAATGGAAGTGTGATTTCATTCTTCAGGTATTTTAATATTGGGATAAGATTGTTCCTGTTTGTCCAGAATGTAATAGTGTCATCTCTTGTAAATTGTTTAAACAAAATAGCCTGAGCTCCAAATTTGAACTCCAGTTCAGTAATTACATTATGGGTTTCACTAATCATATAAATACAGAACTTTAAATCCTGTTCTCACACCTCATTCATTGGGCGGATGATATCCATTTTACATCTTTCTTCCTGTTTGATATCTCTCATGCTAATCTTTTCTGCTTTATGGATACCCTGAGGTCCTATAAACCAGCTTAATGGCCGCTGTTCTTTGCCTATTGATTCGCGAAGCAACAACAGCCCTTCAAGGAAAGCATCAGGTCGCGGAGGACAACCGGATACATAAACATCAACAGGCAAAATCTTATCCACACCCTGTACAACACTATATATATCGTACATACCACCTGAGTTTGCACACGATCCCATTGAGATAACCCATTTAGGTGCCATCATCTGTTCGTATAGTCTTTTTATTATTGGTGCCATCTTGAGAAAAACAGTGCCCGCAATAACCATCATATCCGCCTCACGGGGTGTGCCGCGGATAACCTCACCACCAAAACGGGCAATATCATAGCGGCTTGTGAGTGAAGTGGCCATTTCAACGAAACAGCAGGAGAGTCCAAATGCGAAGGGCCAGACGGAGTTTTTTCTTCCCCAGGAAATCATCTCATCAAGTTTGCCAAATAATACAGATTTATATAAGGCATCTTCAGACAAATCTTTTTCCGGGCTGCTTTTGGCGAAATCGGTTTTTACTACAATAGATCTCATTTAATCCTTGATTTAGATTTCAGTATTTTTTTACCATCCGGTCCGAAGTCAAGAGCTCCGATGTTCAGCTCGTAGATTAAGAGGACAACCAATAAGCCGATAAATATTAAAATCCCAATGTATCCGGTGAGTCCAAGCTCGCGGAAAGAAATAGCCCATAAGATGATGAATGCCGCATCCAAATCAAAAATGACAAAAAACATTGCTATTATATAAAAACCGGAAGAAAAGCGCAACCGTGCATCACCTGTCGGAGGTATGCCTGATTCATAAGGTTCATCCGTGGTTTTTTCCTTGTGGTGCTCTCCAAGTAAATAGGAAAGGCCTATTATAATTCCGATAAGGACTATTACGATTAAAGCGAATACAATAAAAGGCCAGAAAGTAATATCTTGTACCAACAACATGGTTTACAGGGTGTTGAATTTAATTTATTATCTTAACTTTATTTTAATGAAAACTGCTAAGGGAAAATTCTGTTTTACATTTAATTATTATGAATATAAAAGTAAATATATTTTTAATTTGGCATTACCTGAAATGTGCATAATGAAACTTTAATTAATGGTATTTTACAAGGAGAGCATTATTCAATTTGAAGATTTAAAAAATGCAATCATGTGATCTGTATAAAGACATTTCAGAGATATCTTAATCCATAGATCCATGAACATCCGGGTGTATAAATTGTTATTTATTACGAAATATTATTTTCTTATAAAATCAGACAAACAGTAAAAACTAATACTGAATTGTCAGATAAATTATTTAGCCATGAATTATAGAATAGAAAAAGACACAATGGGTGATGTTTGGGTACCTGAAGATAAATACTGGGGTGCTCAAACTCAACGATCGATAATGAATTTCGCTATTGGTCCGGCCGCATCCATGCCTATTGAAATTATTCATGCATTTGGCTATTTGAAAAAGGCTGCTGCATTAACTAATAATAAGTTTGGATTATTGTCGACAGAAAAAACTCAGATTATTTCAGAGGTATGCGATGAAATTATAGCAGGAAAACTTGATGACCAGTTTCCATTAGTTATATGGCAAACGGGCTCAGGAACCCACACGAACATGAATTGCAATGAGGTTATTGCAAACAGATCCCATGTTCTTCTGGGCAAAAAATTGGGAGAAGGAGACAGATTTATTCATCCCAACGATGATGTGAATAAGTCCCAGTCATCCAACGATACGTACCCGACAGCCATGCATATTGCAGGATATAAAAAAATTGCTGAATATACTATTCCCGCGATAGAGAAATTAATTAATACCTTATCTGACAAGTCTCTGGAAATGGCTGGAATTATCAAGATAGGGCGCACTCATCTAATGGACGCAACACCTATTTCACTCGGACAGGAATTATCAGGGTATGTATCCCAGCTAAAGCATGGAATAAAAGCATTGAAAAACACATTGCCCCATCTATCTGAGTTAGCAATGGGGGGGACTGCTGTTGGAACAGGATTGAACTCTCCGGAAGGATTTGCTATGGAGGTTGCAGCCAACATAGCCAGGGAAACCAGACTCCCATTTATTTCCGCTGAAAACAAGTTTGAATCTCTGGCAGCAAATGATGCCATTGTTGAGACACATGGAGCTCTCAAGCAAATAGCCGTAAGCTTAATGAAAATAGCAAACGATATCAGAATCCTGTCCTCCGGACCACGATCAGGTATTGGAGAGATTACTATCCCATCTAACGAGCCAGGTTCATCTATGATGCCTGGCAAGGTAAATCCTACACAAACAGAAGCATTGACAATGGTTTGTGCGCAGGTGATGGGTAATGACACTACAATTTCAGTTGCTGGTTCAAATGGTCACCTTGAACTGAATGTTTTTAAACCTGTCATGATAAGTGCCCTTATGCAATCAGCAACACTCTTAGCAGATGCTTGCCGAACATTTAATGATTATTGTATTCAGGGAATAGAACCTAATCTGAAACGGATTTCAGACAATCTCAATAACTCATTAATGCTGGTAACCGCGTTGAACAATCATATCGGTTATGAAAAGGCGGCAAAAATTGCAAAAAAAGCCCATGAAGATAACTCTACTTTAAAAAAAGCAGCATTGGAGTCAGGCTTTCTGACGGAAAAACAATTTGATGAATGGGTAGTCCCGAAAGATATGACAGGCCCAATAAAATAGTGGGTCTGAATCTTGAAAAATGGCCTGGAAACCGGTTTCCGATAATTCAGCTATTATAATCATCTCCAACCCGGGAAATCTCTTAAGAATCAGTTATCTTTATTTTTAAATAAACTCAGAGGAAATCATGAAAAAGTTTTTTCGTTTTGACGGTTTTGTATTGCAAATTGCGATAATATTAATGATGACTTCCGTACAGATCATTTCGTGCCAGACAGTAAAAGTACCGACATCTCCAATACCCGAAAATATCAATAAAATATTTCAGGCTTCATGTTTTACTTGTCATGGCAGTAATGGCAGAATGTTACCTATGGCAAAACTGAATTTTTCAAAATGGGCTGAATATGGTGCTGAAAAAGAAGCTGAAAAAGCTTCTAAAATCTGTTCTATGCTCACTGCAGAAGCAATGCCGCCAAAATCAGTAAGGAAATCAAATCCTGAACTTATTCTCACTAAGGAACAAATTGAATTAGTCTGTAAATGGGCTGAATCATTAAAGCCAAAAGTGGAAGGAAAATAGCAGCTACTATAAGAAAATCAAGTTCTGAAGGGAAGAGTCACACAAAAAAGATAAAACCGGATTTTGTGAGACAGCAGGTCTTTCGGGGAAATGTCTAAAATAAGTTATTGAATGCTTTAGCAACCAGGAAGGCAGCTGCTGCAGCTGTAATACCGATCAGAGTGACTTTTACTGCTCCTTTCAGGGGTGGCTGTCCTGTTACCCTGCTTTTAAAATAGCCGAATATGAACAGGCAAATTACAGTAAGCAGAGCCGAAATCAGAAGTCCTTCATAAGGAGTCCTGGTAAAAAAATATGCCAGAAGTGGAATTAAACCGCCAACAATATATGAGATGCCTATAGTGGCAGCGCTGTTCCTTGCCCTGTTGGCATCGGGTTTTTCCAGGCCCAGTTCATATTTCATCATGAAATCAACCCATTTATCCTTGTCCTTAGCTAATTCATTTGCTATAATATTTTGAGTAGGTCCATCCAATCCGTATTGTGCAAAAACAAGCCTTACTTCTTCCTTTTCTTTTTCCGGAACGTTTCCCACTTCACTATGTTCCCGCTGCAATTCTGACTGATAATGCTCCTGCTCTGTTTTACCAGCCAGGTAACCACCAAGCCCCATCGCAATACTTCCTGCAACAATTTCAGCAATACCGGCTGTAATAACCACAGAATTACTTTGAACAGCACCACTCAGTCCTGCTGCCAGAGCAAAAGGGACAGTCAATCCGTCAGACATCCCTATAACGATATCGGTGATGAAATCCGAACTTTTCAAATGTTCTTCCTTATGTGCTTCTTTTACATTTGCCGTTCTTTTCATTGTAAATAAATTATAGTTTAATGAATCTATCTGCTATTGTTCATTTGCCAGTTTTGTCTTCATCGCTTTCGACATGTAAAATGTGCAATAATCGATGGACAATGGGAGCAAAGAAAACTGCCGTTATGCTTAAAAAAGCAACTCCGCTGTACAAAGCGAAAAGTGAAGAAAATACTTTTGCACCCTCTGTTTTCATTTCTGCAACAGGTCCCATTCCGGTTAAAATCAAGCATGACATATGGAAACTATCCAACCAGCTTAATTGGCCAAAATGATGATAACCCAAAGTTCCCAGGCATACCGAAAAGATAATCAGTATTATGGAAACTAATGCATAACGTCCTACTCTGATCAGGAATTGAGGGAAGGATACAACTTTTTGTTTACGGTGTTCTAATTTCATTTCTATGTCATTTTTCGTCCCGATAAATTACACCACTGTCACGTGTCATGGGATCGCAATATTGGTACTAAGTCATTCAAATATAACAATTTCAAATCCATTTATGAAAATGGTGAAAAATATCATTTGGTTACTTTACCTGGTCGCGGTTCATTCTTCCTTCTATATTGACATGCCTTTCCCCAATGCATGATAAGATTCGATTCCGATCATTTTAAACACAGGTATTATAATTAATTCGTATCTTTTAATTTCATATCAAATTTGATTCTGGGAAATTATTTAGGGATTAAACTCAACGATCAATAATGAATTTCCCTGGCAGTCCTGACATATTTGAAATGAACAAATGCATAATATTAAAACTATGAAAAAGAAAAAAGAGCTTAAAGCTATCATCTTAAGTACAATAGATGATAATAAGATCATTTTGATAAGGATAATTGTGGGACTGATTTTTCTATCAGAAGGTATTCAGAAATTTTTATTTCCTGATCTTTTAGGTCCGGGACGTTTTGAGAAAATCGGATTCACCGATCCTGCTTTTTGGGCATATTTTACTGCCACATTTGAAATTATTTGTAGTTTAATGATTTTAGCCGGCTTGCTTACAAGAATAGCAGCTATCCCCCTTTTTATAATAATGGTCACTGCATTTATTTCAACCAAATGGCCGCTATTACTGGATAAAGGATTCTGGGTGATGGCTCACGAATACCGCACTGATTTTGCAATGACCTTGCTACTGATTTATTTGTTCTTTTCCGGTGGTGGCAGCCGTTCGCTCGATTCAAAATTTGTTAAGCCTGTAAATAGCAGATAGTGACAATCTTCAAAAAGAAAATTCCAGTTTAAACTTTCCTTTTTTATTCATTATGCATTCATCCGGGCTATGCTGGTCCACCTTTTTTTACCCACGATCCGGAGCTGAAGTACAGTATGAATTTTCTCCGGCATTTATGCTTGGCGGAGAACTCTATTATCATTCAGCGGATACCGAGGAGAGTAAATCTATAACTGCCTGCAATATAGGCGGATCGATCAATTTCTCAGAAAATTTCCACTTTATTTTTTCAGTGGGACATAGCTTAATAAATGATAATTTCACAAGTTCTTATATTGGATTACTTTTGACTATATGACATTCTCTTTAAAATGAATTTGTCCAATGTCACTTGCCCATCATGAAATTATAAACCATGGTACCTCCTATAAACCCGGTATAGGATACCGCAGCAAAACCCAGAAAATACAAACTGAAAGCTATCCATTTAAGTCTGGTCTCTTCTTTCTTTTGCACAACCAGCCAGATCCTGAAGAGTGAACAGATAATCATCACGATCATAGTTATCAATGCTGCGGTCTTATGAATTTCAAATATCCCAATAATCCCGCTCTCATATGGATGGTCGGTAAATAGCTGACCTGTAAGCCATGCAGCTATTGCTGCAAATGTACCCAGAATCATAAGATAAAATCCGGTCTTTGAAAGACATTTCTCACTCTTGAAGAAAAGAGAAACAACCTCGGCTATAAAGCCAACAATAATAAGTGCAACCGGAAAGTGCACTATCATAGGGTGTATGTGGCCTGTAGTGAACATGATAATAGAAATTGGCTGTTTTGTTAATTAAGGAACATATTCAGTAATCGTAAAATAACTGTTAAATCATTCAGATTTTGATTATAATCTTATTTTATTACAACGCAATTATTCATTAGAACATCCATAAGGAATCCTGAACATTCACCACGTATTGTTACTTCATTACCGGAGACAAGTGCTGCCGGATTAAATTTGGGTGACAAAGTACAGATCACTAATGAAAGCCCGCTTCCCGTCTTCAGGGCTACGTTGGTTTTATTTCCTTCACCAGCTTTAACAGATTCAATAGTTCCGGTTACTTCAATGATCTTATTTACAAATTTTGAGTTTGAAACAATTTCATTTTCCTCAAATGCCTTTTGAAGATCAATGGAAGTCATGGTATAATCAGGTTTGGTTTTTTGAAGATTTTTGTCCTTCAAATTAAAATAATGCAGACCAATCCCTATACCAGCCAATCCAATAAATAGTACAGCAAGCAGAGAAATTTTGAGTGATTTTTTCATGACAGATACTATTAGTTCAGTCCTTACCTATGCATTATTCACTGGTTATATTAATTTCCCACCGGAGCATACTTCATTGCAACGGTAACTTCAATGGTCTTGGCAATGTTATTTCTGACAACTGTGGGAATATTAATATTATATTCCTCCGGAACAATTATAAATTTAGAATTTGCTTCAATACCTCCGGTAACAACGTCAAAACTCCCTTTAACGCTCACCTTATTTGTAACATTGTGGATATTCAGGTCTCCTTCAACAGTAACATCATAATGGCCCGGTTTGTTAAAATCAACCGCAGCAGGATTGGTTATTTTTCCTTTGAAGGTTGATTTTGGAAATTTATCAGATTCCATATAGTTCTCATTGAAATGTTCCTCCATCAATGCTTTTTCAAATTTGAATGATTTGATAAGTACCTGAAATACAACCTCACCTGTAGAAATGTCAATAACACTGGCTACCTGGTTATTATCAGCCTTTATGTTTTCAACTGGTGTACTGGAAAAGAGGCCGATATAACCATTCTTAGTCATATATTTCTGTGCATTTGCTGAAATAAAAAGATCTAGAAGCAGAATAACAATAGAAAGTCGTTTCATAATTCTGGTAAATTCAAAAATTCAAAAATTAAATTCCAACATTTAAAGTATTTAACAAATATAGGGCCAATGTATCTTAAAAGCCTATTTCTTTAAAGTAAAGACCCTTGAAATATTGAATCCGAAATGGATATCTCCTTTTGCCCAGCTACCGGTTGTCTCACCAATAAATCCCTTTTCGATCATTGCCAGCGAATTGGTGAAGATCAGCTGGAAAACATGACCGCCTGTTTCAATGTCAAAGCCAACTGACAATGGATCATAAACAGTCTGGTTCATGTATGAACTCTTATTGATAGTGTAATAATATTCAGCATTAAAACTGATTCGTTTAGTGAGTTTCATTCTCCCGCCGGCTCCTATTGCATAAAGATCATTGGGATCAAGTTCTGTTGAAACAAGATTACGATGTACAAATGTCGGAGCAATCTGGACAGAAAAAGACTGGTTAACCTTTCGGGCAATAAGTAACTGTTGTACATAAGAGAGCCTTGAAGAGAAATAGTTTGCCCTGCCCGGATCGGACCATTTTGCAGAAGTTACAGCAACAGAAGAGAGTGCCGAGACACTAACAGGCATTACTCTGGCTCCAGAAGATTGCCTTAGAATTGTGAATTTTGCAAACCCGTCAAAGGTTTTTTCATAGGAACCTCTGCCAATACCTGCCATTAACCATTTTAATATACCATATTCAAGGCCAAGGTGAATGCTTGACTGATCAAGACCAAAAAACTGATAGGGACCTGAGTTGAGCGTTCCGAAACGGTGAGAAATTCTGACATCCAGCTGTCCGGGAGGCATCTTTTCAACTGAATGTCCATTCATTACCCTCGTTGATTTAAAAGTAGCAGTCGTGTAATTAATTGATTCAGAAGTTTTAGTGTTAATCATGTCCATCAGATCTTCCTGTGCAAATGCACCAGGGAAAATCAGGAAGGTAAAAAATGCACAAATCAGAGGTCTCATATTAAAGAATTGAATTATCCGTCAGTTATTAATAGCACCATTTCGTATCCAGATATCGACCAGGGTTATTGAACATGCATTAAGCTTCCCTCCGTTCTTTGGCATCGGGGAAAAGGAGCCGGAGTGGTTGATAGATCCTGTTATTGCCGTTGTACGGGCTTTTACGTCAACATAATCCTGAAGCCTGATATTATTCCCGGCTGCAGCAGCAGACGCATTTGAGTGGCACGAGAGGCAGTTGTCAGCCAGTATGGGCACGATTCTCGCACTGAATGTCACATTTGTAGTATCACAAACCGAATTCAGAGAAGGGTATAGAGCCTCTTCATTATCATAATAACATGACACGGACAAAAGTAAAATTGTAACAAATGATACAAATGCCGGTAGCAAACTTTTCATAATGAATGATGCACTAATTGTTTAAATAACCGTTTGTTATCCATTTCTCAAATTGTTTTATCCTGCAAACTGAGAAAGAACCACCCATTGGCATTTTTGTAACTCCGTTTCCTTTGAGGGAATTTAATAGCGATCCGTTTGAAGCAGCAGCAGCCACATTTGCGTAATTTGCCAGAGTTACACCACCTGATGTAGATGAGCCACTATGGCACCCGGTGCATGATGTTTGCATTATTGGCCATATAGTTCCCGAAAATGTAACAGGATTAATAGTATCGCAAATCTCCCCGCAATACTGGTTTGAAGCACCATAACTTATCCAGGCGCGGATCGAATCAATCTCAGCTGCCGTCAACTGAGGATTTCCGCTAGGTGGCATTTTCTCTTCACCTGACGCTAATTTTATTACATTATAAAGCTTGCTGTTATTCGGATTACCAGGAGAAACAGCCCTGATAGTTGTATTGTAGCTTGAAAAATCATACCCTTCTTTATGAGATACTGCATCATGGCATCCTGAACTGGCACAACGCGATACAAGCACAGGCTGAATATCGCGGGAAAAACAAGCAAGAGGATTAACATATCCGTTTCCCTGACCAGTGGTGTCCTTGCAGGTGGTCGGAAGAGCGCCTCCTTCAATCCAGAGCCGGATAATTATCCTGTTATTGAGAGAAAGAGGCTGACCAGGAGGCATCTTGTTCTCCCCAAAGGTTGCAATGATGGACTTGTAAACAGAACTTGAATATGGTTTCCCCGGCTCAACGGCATTACTTATCGACACATAACTATTCAGTACCAATCCGGATTCTCCCGTTCCATCATGGCAACCAGAAATTGCGCAGCTGTTCTTAAATATTGGAAGAACATCGTTGTCAAAACATAATTCAGGTATGTTATCAAGAACGGCATTATGAGAACAGGAACTTAACCAGAAAAAAGCGGAGAAAATATAAATCAATCCCAGAAAGATAGAGATTTTATAAATTTTCATAAAAAATTAATAATAATGATCTATGTA
>Ga0326726_10003057_pt1 | contig 15359 bp, 11 predicted proteins | sample MHFenrmetagenome_2_FD_207603 | JGI IMG/M metagenome (GOLD analysis project Ga0326726, IMG submission 207603) | Lab enriched peat soil microbial communities from Michigan Hollow, Ithaca, NY, United States - MHF15MN | ecosystem: Environmental > Terrestrial > Soil > Wetlands > Peat | place: USA...
CCAAAGTATTGGGGCCTTGTAGGGGCGGCCCCCCGCGAGGGCGCGGGGGCCCACAAGAAATCGAAGAGTTGCGAGTTCCGAGTTGCGAGTTGTGAGTTGAAAACCGTCGGTGATTGGCGAGAGCGCGGAGCCGCGGGCGAGGTCGCGCCTGGGACGTGCACACGCGGGGGCGCGTGTGCCACACCAGCAGATTTACTCGTAGCGCAGGGCTTCGACGGGGTCGAGCTTGGAGGCCTTCCAGGCGGGGTACATGCCGAAGAAGAGGCCGACGCTCATGGCGCTACCCACACCCAAAACAACCGCCCATGCCGGCACCGAGGAAGGCAATTTGGCGAGCGTGAGGTTAATGACTACGCTGATGCCGATGCCCAGCAGAACGCCGATGACGCCGCCGGCACCGGTGAGCGCAATGGCCTCGATGAGGAACTGGCGGATGATGTCGCTGCGGCGGGCGCCGATGGCTTTGCGGACGCCGATTTCGCGGGTGCGTTCGGTGACCGACATGAGCATGATGTTCATGACGCCGACGCCGCCGACCAGCAGCCCGATGGAGCTGACCACCACGGTGATGAGCGCGATGGCGCCCATGATCTGGCGGAACTGGGAGGCCATGGCCTCCGCCGAGGTGACGGAAAAATTCTCCGGCTTGTCGAAGGGGACGTTACGGCGGCGGCGGAGCAGGCCGCGCACTTCGTCCTCGGCCTCGGACTTGCGGTTGGGGTAGGCCTCGACGCCGATGAAATGCTCGTCGTGCATGGGATGGTGCTTGCGGTAGCTGTGGTAGGGCACCTGGATGGTCTTGTCGGCGGACTCGTCACGGAAGAACTGGCCTTTGCGTTTTTCGAGCACGCCGATGACGCGGTAGGAAACGCCTTCGACGAGGATCTCCTTGCCGATGGGATCTTCGCCGGGGAAGAGGCCGTCCTGCAGATCGAAGCCGATGACGGCCACATCCATGCGGTGCAGATCCTCGCCGTCGTTGAAGAAACGGCCTTGGATGACGCGCGCGTTGTAGACGTCGGCCCAGGTGGGCAGGGTGCCGTTGTGGTCCACCTGGAAAACCTCGTTGCCCTTGTAGCGGGCGCTCATGGGGCCGGTACGGCGGTCCCAGCGCTGGAAGACCTCGACGGTGGTGTTCTTGACCGCGGCACACTCCTGCTTGATGGCCAGAGAGTCCTCGAGGGTAAGGGGGCGGCGCATGCGCTCTTCCGCGGTGCGACGGCCGACGTGGAAACCGATGTCCCAGCGGAAGACGAAGAGCGTGTTGGTGCCGTAGTCTTCCAGGAAGCTGCGCACGTCCTTGTCAAGGCCGACCACGATGGAGCCGACGGCGATGAGGGCGGTGACGCCGATCATGACTCCGAGAACGGTGAGGAAAGAGCGTCCCTTGTGCTCGCGCAGGGTGGTGAAGGCCATGCGGGCGTTCTCACCGAGTTCGAAGCGGCGCGGGAAGGTCGATTTGTGGTTCTTGGCACTCATCGGCAAAAAGATGAACACAGAGACACAGAGCCACAGAGGATTGCAGAAGCTGAATCAGGTAAACAAGGCACATTCGACAGCCTGCCCGTATTCTCGGCCCATCTCGCCTGGCGTCTCCGTGAGTCTGTGGTGATTCTCATTTAGGTCTGTCCTCGCGCCGTCCCTACGGGACTCCCGCCTTTCTCTTCACGTCGTTCCCAGGGCTGCCGCCCTGGGCTACCAGCGTTCGCCCCTGCGGGGCTTATGCTCCACGAAGCACGCACGAAAATGCTCTGCGAACTCTGTTTCTCTGCGACTCTGTGTTGGTTGTTTTCGTCGGTCATGTTTCAAACCGCAAGGCTTCGATCGGGTCCAACTTGGCGGCTTTGCGTGCCGGATAAATGCCAAAGAACAGGCCCACCGCAGTCGAGACTGTCAGAGCAATGATGACGGCGGAAATGGGCACGGCCATGGGAACAGAAGTGGTGTTGCGCACAATGACGGCGCCAAGCCAGGCGACGGTGACGCCGACGGCGCCGCCCACCGAGGCCATGACCGCGGATTCGACCATGAATTGCATGAGGATATCGCGACGGCGGGCGCCAATGGACTTGCGAACGCCGATTTCGCGGGTGCGTTCGGTGACGCTGGCCAGCATGACGTTCATTATGACGACGCCACCGATCACCAAAAAGACGCTGACGATCCCCACCATGCTGGAGGCAAGCACGCCGGTGAGGTTTTTCCAGAGGCCCATGATGGTGTCGGAGGAAATGATGCCGAAGCTGTCGGGCTGGCCGGGAGCGATGTGGCGGCGGGCGCGCATCAGGGCGCGGGTTTCGTCCTTGGTCTGCTCCATCCAGTCGGCGCCGCGGCACTGGATGTTGACCGACAGGCTGCGGTCGTGCCCGTAGTGCTTAAGAAACGTGAGGATCGGTATGTAGACGAAATTGTCCTGCGACTGGCCCAGCACGGTGCCGATGGTTTTGGCCAGGCCGATGATTTCGTAGTCGCGCCCATCCACGGAAACAAACTTCCCGATGGGATCGAGGTTGGGAAACAGCCGGTTGGCGGTTTCGGTGCCGATGAAGGCGGTCAGGGAGCGATGTTCGTTGTCGGCATCGGTGATGTAGCGCCCGGTCTGGGGCTCCTCGACATCCATCTGCCCGATGTTGGCGGTGACGCCGCGAATGGAAACGTCATCCAGGCTGTCGGTGGCACTCTTGACCTTGCCGTTCTTCCGCACTTCCACGCCCACCTGGTTGGGGAGTTTCAAACCGTCGTGCATGGCTTCGTAGTCTTCCCAGGTGATTTTGCGATTGCGGCGCTGCGCCTTCACGAAATCGGCGGCGTTGGTGATGATGGGAAACTGGTGCACCAGGAAGACGTTGGAGCCCATGTTGGCCACACGGTTGGCGATGTAACGGTTGGTGCCTTCGATGAGCGCCACCACCAGGATGAGGGTGGAGACGGAGAGAATGACGCCCAGGAGCATGAGAAAGGATCGGAGCTTGTGGGCGCGCATGGTTTGCAGCGCCACCAACGCCGGTTCGCGCACACGGAAGCCGCTGTGCATAGTGGCCACGGATCAGGATACGTGAATTGCGGGCGGAAAGTTCGGGCGAAAATGGGTTGGGTCGTCGGTCACACACCATTGTGATTAGGCCGGTTTGTGCTTGGGGTTGGCGCACCTTGGCGCTATGGTTAAGGGAGTCGCAGTAGACCGTGGGAGCATCGGCGCTTCACGCCTCGATCGCGGCGCCTTGGCTGCGCTCGGGACATGTTCCGCCGTGATCTTGCCGAGCCCCTCGGGATGACTAAAGATAGGCGACGTCTACGGCACGGCTAAGCAGTGCCCTTCCCAACCTATTCTTCAAACGAGTTGTAGCAAGGAGCAAAGAGTGGAAACTCATCCCAAGGGCTCTCGGGCCAAAGTGTTGTTGACCTCGGTATTTGGCCCGTACGCCCGCGATGACGAGTTCGGCAGCCGCGCCATCAACCCGATGGAGCTGTATCACAACCAGGTGACGCGGGCGCAGGGGAGCTTCTCGCTGCGCATGTTCCACCGGTCGTGGGGAATCACCATGATCCAGCACAACATCTCGGCGCCGTGCACGGTGCTGGATTTTCCGACGCAGCAGCGGTTCGAGCGCGAACTGACGCGGCACAAGTACGACGTGGTGGGAATCTCGTCCATCATTCCCAACGTCGGCAAAGTGCGCGAGATGTGCCGCATGGTGCGAAAGCTGTCGCCGGAGGCGAAGATCGTGATCGGCGGTCACGTGGCGGCCATCCCCGGGCTGGAGTGGATCGTGGACGCGGACCACATCGTGAAGGGCGAAGGCATCGGGTGGATGCGGCGGTACTTGGGCGAGGATGAAACCGCGCCCATCCAACATCCGCCGATCATGTCCGCCTTCAACCTGCGGGTGCTGGGCGTGAAGATGCCGAAATCGAGCCGCAACACGGCGGCGACCATTATCCCGTCGGTGGGGTGCCCGATGGGGTGCAACTTCTGCACCACTTCGGCGTTCTTCGGCGGCAAAGGCAAGTCGGTCAACTTCTATGAAACCGGCGACGAGCTGTTCGAAGTGATGTCGCAGGCGGAAGCGGCGCTGGGGACGAAGTCGTTCTTCGTGATGGACGAGAATTTCCTGCTCAACCGGACGCGGGCCATGCAACTGCTGGCGCGCATGAAAGAGAACAACAAGCCGTGGGCGCTGTACGTGTTTTCGTCGGCGAACGCCATCCGCAAGTACACCATGCAGGAGCTGGTGGAATTGGGCGTGTCGTGGGTATGGATGGGGCTGGAGTCGGAGAAGTCGGGCTACGCCAAGCTGAACGGCACCGACACGGTGGCGCTGACGGCCGAACTGCGCCGGCACGGGATCAAGACGCTGGGGTCCACGATTGTCGGCATGGAGCACCATACGCCGGAAAACATCTGCCAGGAAGTGGAGCACGCCATCTCGCATGCCACGGATTTCCACCAATTCATGCTCTACACGCCGGTTCCGGGCACACCGCTGTTTGAGCAGATGACCGAGGAAGGGCGGATGCTCGAAGTGGATCTGGCGGACATCCACGGGCAGTACAAGTTCAACTTCCAGCACGCGCACATCTCGCGTGACGATTCCAAAAAGTATCTTGACTGGGCGTTCCTGCGCGACTTCGAGCGCAATGGCCCGAGCGTCTATCGCATCTGCCACACCATGCTCCAGGGCTGGAAGCGCTACAAAGATTGCAAGGACCTGCGGGTGCGCGCGCGCTTCCAGTGGGAAGGGAAGCAGTTGAAGAGCGCGTACGCCGCGTCGCTGTGGGCGATGGAAAAGCGGCTGAAGCACGCCAATGAGCAGGTGAGCCAGCGGATCCGCGGGCTGCGCAAAGACGTGGAAAAAGAATTCGGGCTGGCGGCGAGGTCGGCGCGCACCTTCCTGGGGCCGGTGCTGCTGTGGGCGTCCAAGCGCGAAGAAAAGCGGTTGGCGCGCGGGAAGACGTATGAGCCGCCGACGATCGTCGAGCGAAGGAACTGGGTGGAAGCGTAAACGGTCGATGGTCGTTGGTCGATGGTCGTTGGCCGGCAGCAACCCGGGATGTTAGCTCTAACCGCGGTTGCAGACCCGACCTTTTCCACCACCCGCACATCTTAGTGCTCTAAGCCGACGCGCCGTACCAGGCTATCGAAGCGCGGGTCGGACCGCAGCGGATCGTATCCCGGCAACACCTTCAGCGAAGTCATGTAGGAACTTCGCGCGAGATAGGCCTTTTCCAGCCACGCAAACGCCTGATCCTTATCGCCGAGCGCGGTGTGCAGCATGGCAATGCACCCGGGATCGAGGTAACTGCGCGGCATCATCTGCATGAGATCGCGGAGCAACTGGCGCGCTTCCTGGTGGCGGCCCTCGCGGGCCAAAAGATAGGCGCGCTCGTGCATGCGGTGCTGCACCATGCGCGCACGGTCCAACACTTTCAGCTCGGCTGCGGCTTCGGTGTACATTCCCTTTTCGATGTAGGTGTGCTCCAGCCAGGCATGTGCCTGCGGCGAGTCCGGGTCCAGCTCCAGGGCGCGGCGGAATTGCGCGATGGCTTCGTCGTACCGGCGCGCGAAGTGGAGCGCTTTGCCAAGATCCGCCGCGATGACGGGCGACAGCGGATCGAGCTCCTGCGCCTTGCGCAGTTCGGCCAGCGCCTCATCCATGCGCCCCATGGGCGCCAGGTATCCGTCGCCGTACCAATGATGCGCCGTCGCATAATTAGGATTGAGCTGGATGGCGCGCTCGAATTGACGGCGCGACTCCGCCCAGTTCCAGCCGTCAAAGGTCTTGATCAGCCCCAGCGACGTATGCGCCTCGGCCAGTTCGTCATCCAGGCGCAGCGCGTTCTCGGCGGCGGTTTTGGCCTGCTCCAGCGCCTCAAGCAGCGGCATCACGCCGTACCCGCCCAGCAGGATGTAGCAATCGGCCAGGCCGGAAAACGCGGCGGCGTAATTGGGGTCTTTGGCAATCGCCTGTTGGAAGTAATCGATTGCCTTGTTCAGCGATTGCTGGTTGCGCCGGTTCCAGAAGTACCGCCCTTTGAGATACAGCTCATGAACTTCGGCATTGACGGGCCGTTCCGCATGGGCCGGAGCCGGCAACTGGCTGCGGATGGCCCCGGCAACGTCGCGGGCCAATTCGCTTTCCAGCGCCAGCACATCGCGCAGGTCGCGCTCGTACGCCTCCGCCCAGACATGTTCGTCGGTGGCGCCGCGGATCAACTGCGCGCGCAGCCGCACGCGTCCGCCGGCGCTCACCATGCTGCCTTCCAGCACCGCATCCACGTTCAACTCGCGCGCGATCTGCGGCAGCGGCTTGCGGCTGCCTTTGTAAATCATGGTCGAAGCCCGCGAGATCACGCGGACGCTATGCATGCGAGCCAGCGCCGTGATCAGTTCGTCGGTGATTCCGTCGGACAAGAACTCCTGGTTGGGATCGCCTGACAGGTTCTCCAGCGGCAGCACCGCAATCGAGCGAATCGCCCCCGCCGCGGGCCGTTGCCGTCCGACATAAACCAGCATTCCCGCAGCCACGATCAGCGCAACCAACCCGATGGCGGCCAGGGCTACTCGCCGGCGCCGCTTCTTCGGCGCCTCCAGGACAACCGGAATCTCTGCTTCGCCTCGAGCGGCTGAAGCTGAATCTGTTTCTCCCGCCTCGATCCGCCGCACAGCCGCCACAAACCGGTAGCCGCGTTTCGGCACGGTCTCGATGAACTTGGTGCCGTCCGTTCCCGCCGTCAACAGTTTGCGCAGCATCGAAATGTTTTGCGCCAGGCTGGCCTCTTCCACCACGGTGTCCGGCCACAGCCTGGCGAAAAAAGTGTCCTTCTCCACCAAGCGTCCCGCGTTCTCCAGCAGTAAGACAAGCGTATCGAAAGCCTTAGGCGTGATGGCCATGGCCTGCCCCTGCGCTCGCAACAGGCGCTCCCGTACCTCGACGCGGAAGTCTCCGAATTCGTAAACGGGTTGGCTGGAATGGGCCATGGCTGGGCCGGGAGGAGGTAAAGAGGATTTTATCAACAAAATTTCAAGGTTCTTACAAGACTTTTCGCCGCGCCCCGGACGAAATTCCCAGAATCGGCCGCAAATGGCGCCTGCCCCCGTGGCGCCGGCGCGGCGGGTGCGCGTGCCCGTCACGCGATGTGCCCCGGGGTGTTTGCTCAAGAAAAAGGAGATGCTGTGTTAGACCGTGGAAAGTTGTTGCTCAGCCTGTTGGCTGTAATGCTGGCATTGTCAACCGCCGCCAGCGCAAGGAAGCTTGTGACCACAACCGTGGTTGCGCCGCTGCACGATTCGGTGTTCGTTACCAGCGGCACGTCGTCGGAGTGGGTGACGTTGTCGGGCTCGGTGCAGTCGCTGGTGATTGTCACTTATCCCAGCGACCCCACTTTTCCTTGTGACCCCTGTCGCTTCGTTCCCTACCTCATGCTCTCGATCCTGGAAGGCAGGGGAGTGGGCCAAACCAGCGGGTTGCGCTACGCCGCCATCGGCGCCACCATTGCGTCCGGGCAGACCAGCTTGCCCGGCGGGTTCGCGTACCAGGGGAACTTCCGGATAATCCCGCCGAGCCCGATCATTCCCCCGAGCCCGATAATCCCGCCTAGCCCGATCAGCGGCTTCATCACCCTGAATGCCAACGGAAGAGCCGTGCAGAGCTCGGCCCTCACCAGCCTGGTCAGTTACTGGAAGGGCGAGGGCGACGCCGCCGACGCGCAAGGCTTGAACCCGGGCACGATTGTGCAAGCAGTGGGTTTCGATCCCGCCGGACGCGTCGGGCAAGCGTTCAGCTTTAGCGGCGATGGCTGGGTGGAAGTTGCGCAATCGCCGTCACTTGAACCGGCGCACCTGACGTTGGCAGCGTGGGTAAAGCGCAACAACTCCGCAACGAATGCTTCCGTCATGGTGAAGGGAGGCTCGACGTGCAGCAGTGGCGGAAGTGTCGCCTACGACTCTTATGGCCTGCTAACCGGTGATGGAGGAGACCTTTTCTTCGCGATCTCCGATGGCACGAGTCTGGTGAAATCGCCGTCGGCTGCCTCCTACACGGTTTGGGACGGCAACTGGCATTTTGTGGCGGGAACCTACGACGGGGCAAATGTTCGCCTTTACGTGGATGGCGTGGAAGTCGAAAGCGGAACGCCGGCCGCGCTGACCATCAACTACGCACTGGCCGATCCCAAGCTGTACTTCGCGCATTACGGCGGTAGCGGGTGCAATGTGGGGAACTTTTTCGGCGGCGTGGATGAAATTCGCCTCTTCAACCGCGCTCTCACAGCGGCAGAGATTTCTACCATCTTCGCCGCGACGCCATAAGGCAGAGTTCGCTATTTGCGGCGCGCAAGAAATCTGCCGGGGCGCCCGCCCCGGCTGAGCCGCCGACCATCGTGGAGAGAAGGAACTGGGTGGAAGCGTAGGGACATTTTTAGTCTCAGTTTCAGTGAAGCGTTGTGTTCGCAAGGCGATCTTAGTGGCTGCCCTTTCTGCCGTCCCTGCGGGGCTGCCACGTGTTTTCATGCGATTTCCCCGGCACTCACGTGCCGGGCTGGGTTCTGTCGCCCCCGCCGGGCTCAGGTTCGGGCTGCCCCGGTAACCCAGTACCGCCCCGGCGCGGTGGAAACGTTGGTCCTAACGACCGACGGCCAACGACCAACGACTCTTCCATGCCATTGCCTTGGCAGTCGTCCCGATTTATGTTCCCCACATGGCAAAAAAGATTCGCGTAGGCGTGTTGTTTGGCGGGCGCAGCGGCGAGCACGAAGTGTCGCTGCTGTCGGCGGCGTCGGTGGTGGAAGCAATTGACAAGAAGAAATATGAGGTCGTGCCCATCGGCATCACTAAGCAAGGCCGGTGGCTGACGGCGGACCATGCCGAGCGCCTGCTAAGGGGCGAAAAGGATCAAGCTCTCCCGGCCGAGGGCGGCCGGGCTACATCTGGGCAGGATAAACATTTGCGTGCAGGGGATCCTGCGATGACCCCCGGGGCGGCGGTGCTGGCCAAAGGCGAGTCGGTGATGGTGCCGCCGGAGCCCGGACACGAACTGCAGCCGTTTGAAAGCGACGCGCCGCATCGGCGGGCAAGCGATCGCGCCATCGATGTGGACGTCATCTTCCCCGTGCTGCACGGCACCTTCGGCGAGGACGGCACCATTCAAGGGCTGCTTGAGCTGGCCGACATTCCGTACGTCGGCGCGGGCGTGCTGGGCTCGGCGGCCGGCATGGACAAGGACGTCATGAAGCGGCTGTTCCGCCAGGCCGGGCTGGACATGGTGATGCACGTCACCGTGTTGCGGTCGCATTGGGAAAAAGATCCGAAGAAGGTGCGGCGCCAGATCGAGAAGGCGCTTAAGTATCCGGTGTTCGTGAAGCCGGCGAACCTGGGCAGCTCGGTGGGGATTTCGAAAGTCCACGACCGCAGCGAGCTGGATGCGGCCATGAACGAAGCGGCGAAGTTCGACCGCAAGATCATCGTGGAGCAGGGCGTGGGCGGCAAGGGTGGACGGGCGCGGGAGATTGAGTGCTCGGTGCTGGGCAACGACGAGCCACAGGCTTCGGTGGCGGGCGAGGTGGTTCCGGCGGCGGAGTTTTACGACTACAACGCCAAGTACATCGACGAAGGCTCGAAGCTGATTATTCCGGCGAAGCTGACGCGCGCGCTGCAAAAGAAGGTGCAGGAGATGGCGGTGAAGGCGTTTCTCGCCGTGGATTGCTCCGGGCTGGCGCGGGTGGACTTCCTGATGGACCCGAAAAGCGACCGCATTTATGTGAACGAGATCAACACGATGCCGGGGTTTACCTCGATCAGCATGTATCCCAAGCTGTGGGCGGCGTCTGGAATATCGTATCCCGATCTAATTGACCGGCTGATCCAGCTCGGGCTGGAGCGGTTCGAGGAGAAAAAGAGGAATAAGTACACCAAGGATTAGCTTCGTACATTGTTTCACGGTGTCATCCTGAGCGAGGGCGCACGCCCGAGTCGAAGGACCCCACCAATGCCAGCGCTACCATACGGCCCGGGAGGCTCTCGTGGCGAGGGACTACATTTACGTTGTGTATATCGTCGCCAGCAATTCGGGGACGCTCTACATCGGAATAACAAACGATATCGAACGCCGCATGCGGGAACACAAGAGCGGCGAGTTCGAAGGGTTCGCCAGCAAGTACGGTTGCACGCGGCTGGTTTACTACGAACGCTACGGTCAGGTGTTGAAGGCAATCAGCCGCGAGAAGCAGTTGAAAGGGTGGCGCCGCGAGAAGAAGATCGCACTCATCGAGAAACTGAATCCACGATGGGAAGACCTGTCAGAGAGTTGGGGCAGGAAGATGGCGTTCGCCAATCAATCGATAGCAGGTTCTGAGTAGAGGCGCCTGTAGATCGTGCGTCCGCTGCTGACACTGCGGGGGTCCTTCGACTCGGGCGTGCGCCCTCGCTCAGGATGACACCCGTTTAGTAAACCGGGGCGCGTTGAACCCTTCGGCTTCGCGCAGGGCAGGCTCTCGCTCAGGATGACACTTCCTAAAATTCTGGTCTGGAAAAATTCTGGTCTGACAAATTCTGGTGCGAAAATTCTGGTCGGGAAAATTCTGGTCGGGAAAATTCTGGTCGGGAAAATTCTGGTCGGAAAAATTTCTGATTCCAAAAGAATTCTGGTTCAAAAACTTCTGGTTTTGCAATCAGCAAATGCGCACCGCCATGCAGGTGATATCGTCGTGCTGGCTGGCCTGGCCGACGAAGATTTTCAGCTCGAACATCAGGGTGTCGAGCAATCCCTGCGCTTTCAAGCCGGCGCAGCGCTGGACCAGCGGGATCAGCCGGCTCTCGTCATATTCTTCGCCGCGCTGGTTCACCGCTTCCACCACGCCGTCGGTGAAGATGACCAGCATGTCGCCCGGTTTCACCATCGCGCTGCCGCATTCGTAGGGGAAATCCGCCTGGATTCCGAGTGGGACACCGCCCACGTCGAGACGATCCAGCGTTCCTGAAGCGCGCCAGAGCAGAGGCGCGTTGTGTCCGGCGTTGGTGTAGATGAGCTCGCCGGTCGCGGGATTGAGGCGCGCGAGGAAGGCGGTAGTGAAGCGCTGGCCGCCGCGACTGTGCTGGCAGGCGTAGCGGTTGACGCCGCGAACCAGCTCGGGAAGCGAGCGACCGGTGGTGGTCAGGGTGCGCAGGCTGGCCTGGAAAGTGGCCATCAGGAGGGCGGCGGGCAGGCTCTTGCCGGCAACGTCGGCCACGGCGAGCAGGACGTTGGGACCCTGGCCGTCGAGGTCCATGGGGATGACGTCGTAATAATCGCCGGCGACGGTGTTGGCGGGACGGGAGACGAAGGCGACGTCAAGACCGGCGATCTGCGGTGGTTTTTCGGGCACCAGCCAGTGCTGGATCTCGCGCGCAATTTCCAGGTCGCGCTTCATGGTGACGCGGTCGGCGATTTCCAGCACCAGCAAGCCGAGCAGCAGCACTCCTCCCCAGAATGCCAGGCTGCTCCCTCCGACGTTGACGCCAGAATCGGAGACCTGGACCTGAATCATCGGCACGACCAGGAATACCACCGCGACCAGCAGGATGATGCGACGGGCGGGCGAGAGCTTCATCAGCACGGCCCAGAAGAATTGCTTGGCGAGAGCCCAGAGACGCCGGCCGCGGCGCAGGTCTGCCACGTGGTCGCGCTTGAATTCGCGGGAGTAGAGGCCATAGCTGGTGCGGGCCTCGGCCATGAACTGCGACCAGAGCTGGTTCAGCTCCATGCCTTCGCTGACGCGCTGCCAGAAATCCCTGGCGTGCTGTGAGGCGCGTTGCGGCGGAGAAGGCGGCGAAGGCGTGGCGGTGGCGGGCATGGGAGACATTATAGGCGGAAGGCTCGTTGCTCAAGGCGCAAGGCTTTAGTGCAGGAGTTCCTGGGCGTCGAATCGGGTTGCTCGTCCCGCCCATTCCGAAACGGGAGCGCGGGCCAATCGGAAACCCTGGAATTTGCTTGCGTCGCCGGCCTCCGGCTGTTAGCCTAACTAACTAGTTAGTTAAATAAAAAAACGGGAGAGCAGACGTGGCGGCCAAACCCAAAATGCTGGGAACGCGCGGGCAGCCGGAGCAGACCCGCGCCGCCATCCTGAGAGCGGCGATCCGCGAGTTTGCCGGCGAAGGGGTGGCGGGGGCGCGCACCGACGCCATTGCGCGCGCTGCCAAAGTGAACAAGGCGCTGCTGTATTACTACTTCAAGGACAAGGAAACGCTCTACGGCGCGGCGCTGGACTACGTCTTTGCCGGGCTGACGAAGCGCATCTCCGAGGTGCTGGATCGCGAGCTTCCACCGTGCGCGAAGATCTACGAATTCGTGGGCACGCATTTCGACTACATTGCCAGCAACCCAGCCTTTCCGCGCTTGGTGCATCAGGAGATGATGCGCGCCGGACGCACCCGTTCGCCGCATCTCAAAAGAATCGTGGAACGTTACCTGCGGCCTACGTTCGGACGCTTGCGCGGCGTGATCGAAGAAGGGATGGCGCGCGGCGAAATCCGGCGGCTCGATCCGGCGCAGGTGGTGCCGTCGCTGATCGGGCTGAACATTTTTTACTTCACCGCCGCGCCGGTGATGCGGCTAATGACCGGGGAAGATCCGTTTACTCCGGAGCACATCCGCCAGCGCAGGGCGGCGGTGCTGGACTTCGTCGCGGCCGCCGTTTTCACTCGCGAACCGGGCAAGGAGGCGAGCTGATGACCGGCAAACGCTTTGGAATTGTTCTGCTGATCATGCTGGCGCTGGCGGCCGTCTACTACTTCCTTACCACCCAACGCGACCAGGGGCTGGTTCTGGTGGGCACGGTGGACGCCAACCAAGTGCTGGTGAGTTCCAAGATTCAGGGCCGCATTGAGAAACTCCTGGTCGACGAAGGCACGCCGGTGAAGGAAGGCGAACTGATCGCGGTGCTCGATTCGGCGGAGTTGGAGGCGCAGAAACGCGCCGCCGAATCGACCATCGCCAGCCTGCGCTGGCAGGTGACCGGCACGCGCGCCACGGAGATGGTGACGCGCGGGGCGACCATGAGCGACGTGCAGACGGCGCAGGCGCGGGTGCAGTCGGTGCGCTCGCAACTGCAAGCGGCGCAGGCCGATCTGGAGCGCCAGGAAGCCGACACCAAGCGGATCGTCACGTTGGCCGAGCAAGGCGTAGCCTCGCAACAGGAACGCGACCGAGCGGTGGCGGCGCTGAAATCATCGCGCGCACAGGTGCAGTCGCTGACCGACCAGGTACGCGCCGCCGAATCCGATTTGGCGGGAGCGCTGGCGCGCACGCACCAGACGCGCGCCGCCGAGAGCACGGTGGCCTCGACGCGGGCGCAGATGCTGAGCGCGCAGGCGCAACTGGCGGAGGCAGAAACCCGGCTGGGGTACACACGGATCGTGGCGCCGATCACCGGCGTGGTATCGCTGCGGGCGGCGCGCCAAGGCGAGGTGATCACTCCCGGCGTGCCTATCGTCACCATCGTTGACCTGAACGACACCTGGGTGCGAGCCGCGGTCCCGGAAACTTATTCCGACAAGATTGCACTCGGCGACACCCTGCAAGTGCGCATGCCCGGCGGTTCGCTGGTTCCCGGCAAGGTGATTTTTAAGAACACGGAAGGCGATTTCGCCACCCAGCGCGACGTCAGCCGCCTGAAGCGCGACATCAAAACCGTGGCGCTGAAGCTGCGCATTGACAACACCGGGATGAAGTATGCCACGGGAATGACGGCCGAGGTATTGGTGCCGTCGTCGAAATTGAACGCGCCGGCGCAGCAGGCCACGGCAGGGCAGGGAAAATGACCAGCGACGTCAAAACTAACGGTGGAGCGAAACCGGCGCCGAATGCGCCACCGGCGATTGCCGTGGAACACATCACCAAGAAGTACGGCGACTTCACCGCCGTGGACGACGTTACTTTCTCCGTTGCCGAGGGCGAAATCTTCGGCCTACTGGGGCCGAATGGAGCGGGTAAGTCCACGCTGATCCGCATGATGACCACGCTCATCCCGATCACCGCGGGAAAGGCGTACATCGCCGGGCACGACGTGCAGAGAGAGCCGGACGCAGTGCGGTGCGCCATCGGCGTGATCCCGCAGGCCATGACCAGCGATATCGATCTCACGGTGGAAGAAAATCTCAGCATTTACGCCAAGCTCTACGGGGTGCCGCGGGAAAAGCGCGAGAAGGCCATCAACCAGCTCCTGGAAAACGTGGAGTTGACCAAGTGGCGCAAGGCGCAGACGAAGACGCTTTCCGGCGGCATGCGGCGGCGGCTGGAAATCGCGCGTGGGCTGGTGCACAGCCCGAAAATCTTCTTTCTTGACGAGCCCACCACCGGGCTGGACCCGGTGTCGCGCGTCGCGGTGTGGGAGATGCTGACCAAGATCAAGGCAGAGCGCCAGCTCACCATACTGATCACCACGCACTACATGGACGAGGCCGACCGGTTGTGCGACCGCATCGCCATCGTCGACCACGGCAAGCTGGTGGCGCTGGACACGCCGCTGAAGCTGAAGGCGAGCGTGCCCGGCGAAAACGTGATCGAGGTGCAGTTCCTGAATCCGCCGCCGGACTGGGAACGCGCGCTGCAGGCGCTGCCGGCGGTAAATTCGGTGCAATCCCAGGGCGCCGGCATGTACCGCATTCTCTCCGGCGCAGCGAGCACGGTGACGGCGCTGGTGGAATGCGCGCTCTCGGCGGAGGTGCAGATCAAGTCGCTGTCGGTGCAGAGCACCACGCTGGACGATGTTTTCGTGCACTACACCGGACGCCAGTTGCGCGACGAGCAGGTAAAGGCCTACTCCTTCGTCATGCCGGAGAGGCCGGGAGACCGCGCATGAACCGGATGATGGCGATTGTCGAACGCGAACTGCGCAAGTTCCTGCGCTCCCCGGCGCTGATGCTGGTTTCTTTGGTGTTTCCGCTGATCCAGCTCATCGTGCTGGGCAACGCCTTCGGCGGCAAGATCCGCGACGCGCGCCTGGGCGTGGTGGACCAGGATGGCGGCGTGCAGGCGCTGCGGATCAAGGAGGCCTTCGATTCGGTGGCCGCCAACGTGCGCACCTTCGCGCCCGTGTACTACACGAGCGACCAGCAGGCCACGCTGGATGTCCGCGTCGGCAAGCTGGACGGAGCCCTGATCATCCCGCCGCAGTTCTCGCGCCGCATGTACGAACGCGAACGGCCGCGCATCGCGTTGGTGGTGGACAACAGCGACAACTTCATGAGCTCGTCGCTGGAGCAGAAGCTGGGCGAGCTGACGCAGGCGCTGAACACACCCGACGTGCAGCCGCGGGTGGCGCAGCAGGTGGCGCTGGAGATTGTCGAGCTCTATCCCTACATCGAATACATGAAGTACCTGCTGCCG
>Ga0326726_10003058_pt1 | contig 15356 bp, 12 predicted proteins | sample MHFenrmetagenome_2_FD_207603 | JGI IMG/M metagenome (GOLD analysis project Ga0326726, IMG submission 207603) | Lab enriched peat soil microbial communities from Michigan Hollow, Ithaca, NY, United States - MHF15MN | ecosystem: Environmental > Terrestrial > Soil > Wetlands > Peat | place: USA...
GGCCCTGGCCGCGGACATCCCGCGCCTCGTCGAGGGCGGGGTCGGCGCGCAGTACTGGTCGGTCTTCGTCGAGTCGTCGACGATGTCGACGCACACGGCGCTCCACGAGGCCCTGCGCGAGTTCGACGTGACCCTGCGCTTCATTCGCAGCCAGCCGAAGCTCGAGCTCGCTCGCACGGCCGACGACATCGAACGGATCCACAAGGCGGGCCGGATCGCCTCGCTCATCGGCGTCGAGGGCGGGCACATGATCGAGCAGTCTGCGGCCGCGCTGCGGGTCTTCTACGAGCTCGGCGGGCGCTACATGACGCTGACCCACTGGGACAACGTCGAGTGGGCCGACTCGGCGACGGACCGGCCCGAGCACGACGGCCTGACCAAGCGGGGCGAGAAGCTCGTCCGGGAGATGAACCGCCTCGGGATGTTCGTCGACATCTCCCACGTCAGCCCCGACACGATGCGAGACGTCCTGCGCGTGACGCGCGCGCCGGTGATTTTTTCCCACTCGAGCTCTCGAGGCGTCACCGACCATCCCCGCAACGTTCCCGACGACGTGCTGCGCGCCCTCGCGGCCAACGGCGGCGTCGTTCACGTCAACTTCATCGCGGACTTCATCTCGCCCGACGCCGCCGCCTGGGCCGCCCGGCGCAAGTCCGCTCGCAAGGACTTCCAGGCGCGCCTCGACGACCAGGCCGACATCGACAGGGCCGTGAAGGACTGGGAGAAGGCCAACCCGGCGCCGCGGGGCTCCATTGGACTCGTCGCCGACCACATCGACCGCGCCGTGAAGCTCGCGGGCATCGACCACGTCGGGATCGGCGCGGACTTCTACGACGAGGGCGCGACGTCGATGGTCGCAGGGCTGGAGAACGTCACGCGGTACCCGTATCTCTTCGCCGAGCTGCTGCGCCGCGGGTACTCGGACGAGGACGTCATGAAGATCGCCGGGCGCAACCACCTGCGCGCCATGCGGCAGATGGAGCGGGTCGCGGCCGAACTCCAGAAGTCGGAGCCGCCGCTCGTTCTCGACGGACCGGACGGCAAGTGAAGCCGGCCGGGAGAGGAGTCAGACGATGAACTTTCTCTTCAAGGAAGAACCGACCCACTACGCGTACGACGACCTCGCCCGCGACGGGAAGACGAGCTGGACCGGGGTGAAGAACCCGCTCGCGCAGAAGCACCTGCGCTCGGTGAAAAAGGGCGACCGGATTTTCTACTACCACACGGGCGACGAGAAGGCCGTCGTGGCGATCGCGAAGGCGGCGGGCGACGCGTACCCGGATCCGAAGGACCGCGACGGCAAGCTCTTCGCCGTGGACGTGGCGCCGGTCAGGAAGCTGCCCCGCGCCGTCACGCTCGCCGAGATCAAGGCGAGCGCCGCTTTCGAGGATTTTCCCCTCGTCCGCATCTCACGCCTCTCGGTCATGCCCGTCTCCGACCGGGAATGGGCCGAGATCGAGAAGATGGCGGCGCGAGCGCCGAAGGCCTAGCAGCAGGGAGGCGTCAGGGCCTCGGCCCGACGCGCCGCGTCGGCTCGGTGCGCGAGATCTCGTGCACCGGCGCCCGCGGCTCGGTCGGGATCGCCGGCTCCGGCGCCCAGCCGAGGTCTTCGAGCAGCGGCAGCGTCAGGTCCACGACGTGCGCGAGATCGCCGCCGAGGTTCGGTTGCATGAGGAGGTGGGGAAAGGCGCTCGTGTCCCAGTGCGAGGTGGACGAGCCGTCCTCGAAGGGGTTCGGGGCGTAGAGCAGCATCCGGTTCGAGCCATCCGCGCCCGCGAGGCGGTCGGGGTCGAGCCGCAGAATCACGCTGACCCCGGCGGCGAGGCCCGCGCGCAGGGACGCGCCGTCGGCCTGCGTGACGCTGACGACGGGAATCGCGATGGACGGATCGTCGCCGGCCATGAGCAGCGCGCTCGAGTCGGACACGTTGTTGGCGACGACCACGGCGATGGCGCCCGCCGCCTGGACGGTGGCCGCCTTCACGGTGAAGTTGCAGGTTCCCCGGTCGACGAGGGCGACGTGCCCGGCGACGGCGGCGGCGTTTGTGAGCGCAGAGCAGGCGTCGGTCGTCGAGGGGCCGGTCGCGTCGGCGGCGTCTTCGGCGGCGACGAGCGTTCCGGCGACGCCGCCGAGCGTCAACGCCGGCCCGAAGTCCGCCGTGCCCACGGCGAGGGCGCCCGCGAGGGTCGAGGGCGCGGTGACCGTGAGGGTCGGCGTCGCGGCCAGGGTCGCCGGAACGGCGGCGGTGACGCGGGTGCTGTCCCAGACGACCGCGCCGGTGCGGATCTCGGAGTCCAGCCGCTCCGCGGCGGTCAACGTGTCCCAGGTTCGGCCGAGAGAGTCGTCCCGGATGTGCTTCTCGAAGACGTCGGGGCTTCCCTGAAATTCCTCGCCGGTTGCGCCGTCGACGAAAGTCAGGAAGCCGAGCCCGTGAGCGAACTCGTGGAGGAGCACCGAGACGAGGTCGATCGCGTCGCCATGCGCGTTGTCGAGACCGTAGTACCACTGGCTCGACGTCAGGCAGTTCGCGGTGCCGACCTTCGAGTTGAACCGGGCCTGGATGTGGCCCGACGACCCGGGGGCCAGATCCCGGCCCGCGATGCGGCTGGCCAGAGCGGCGGCGTACCAGGTGCCCGGCAGGGGCGCGGCGGTGAAATCGGAGAGGGCCATGGTCGGGCCGGCGGCGCCGAGCGTGCCGGTCGTGGCCGTGCAGTCGAGGGGCTCGAAGGTGGCGACGACGCGGATCTCGACGTCGCTGTCGAGGAGCGCTCCCCACAGGTCGGCGGCGTACTGGAAGGCCTGGAGCCGCTGAGCGCCGACGGTGGTGCCGGTGTTGCCGCCGACGGGCGTGGCCGCGGTCGCGTCGTTGAATCCCTCGCCGGCCTTGTTCGCGTTGACGATCGTAATGCGCGCGGACGCCGCGAGCGGCGCCGCGAGGGCGAGGAGGAGGGCGGCCGTGCGGAGGGCCCGGAGCGACACGGCCTACTTCTCCGGAGCGCCGCCGGTGGCCCGGCCGGCGCGCGGCACGCACTCGAGCTTCGTCGTGCCATCGGGGAGCCTCTCGATGCGCACGTCGAACAGGAAGGCGTCGCCGAGGTCTACTGACTTCATCCCGTCCGGATGCGTGACGACCTCGAAGGCGCGAGGCGCCGTCGCGCGGCGGGCCGCGAGCCGCGCCTCGGCGAGTTGCCGCAGCTCGTCGGCGGTCGGTTCGCGCAGGCGCCCGGTCGCGGGATCCACGAAGACGCGCAGCCGGGAGACGGGCGCCGGGACGTCGATCGCCGGGCAAACCTCGGCCCGCTTCTCCTGCGCGGCGGCGGCGCACGGCAGCAGGACCAGCAGCGCGAAGACAGCGGCGGGCGGACGGGGGGCGGCCTTCACCCCCGGGATTGTAATCGGCCTAGGACGGCGGCCTGAGAAAGCTGACGCCGTCCTTGTCCTGCACTCCTGCGATCTCGAACCCCGTCCACGCGCACTGGGATTTCGAGACTGTAGACACGAGCGCGCAAAGGCCCACCGGGGTTCCTCGGAATTTCGTCGGTCCTCCTGGCGGCAGCCGGCGATCCGGCAGTGCTGCGCAGAGTGCTCCGACTCCCGGCGCGGTCCGCCGGGAATCGTCCGAGGGTGTGGCGGCAGCCGGCGATCCGCGCTAAACTAATGTCCCGATGAGGCTTGCAGGGCGGCCACGCCACGAAGCTTCGGCTCCCAACCTGGCGCAGCTTTCCCTGTTTCCCGGCCTTCCCCCGTCGTCCCGCGTGCAGCCGGCAATCCGGCTGACCGAGACGAACGTGGCGCGGTCCGTGCCGCCCGGCCGGCCCGGCGTGTATTTCCTGAAGAGCGTCGGCTCGGACGGCCAGATCGCCGAGCGGGTGGGCCGGGACGATGTGGACCTGCGGCAACGGCTGCTGCAGTACGCCCGCGAGGGGAAGGTCAACGTCCTCTTCGGCTGGATCCTCGCCGAGGACGCGAACGAGGCCTACCGGCTCGAGTGCTACCTCTGGCATGCCCACGGAGGGGCCTGGGCCGGCATCGAGGGAGACGCGCACCCGGCGCCGTCCGAGCGGATCCCGTTTCTCGGCTGCCCGGACTGCGACGAGTAGAATCCCCCTTTCGGAAGGGGGTTCTCCTGGAAACTCTCGAAAACTTCGTGGGCGGCCGCTGGGTTGCGTCCCGCGCCTCCGAGCTCCTGGACGTTCACAACCCGGCGACGGGCGAGACGATCGCCCGCACGCCGCTCTCGACCGGCGAGGACCTCGACGCCGCCGTGTCCGCCGCGAAGAAGGCGTTCCCGGCCTGGCGGGACACGCCGGCCGTCGTGCGGGCGCGATCGCTCTTCCGGTTCCGCCAGCTGCTCGAGGAGCACTTCGAGGAGCTCGCGGCGACGGTCACGCGCGAGCACGGCAAGACGCTCGAGGAATCGCGCGGCAGCGTGCGGCGCGGCATCGAATGCGTGGAGGTCGCCTGCGGCACGCCGTCGCTGATGATGGGATACGGCCTCGAGAACATCGCGGGCGGCATCGACTGCAACGTCATCCGGCAGCCGCTCGGGGTTTGCGCCGCGATCGTTCCCTTCAACTTTCCGGCGATGGTGCCTCTCTGGTTCCTGCCGTTCGCCGTCGCGACCGGCAACACCTTCATCGTCAAGCCGTCCGAACAGGTGCCGCTCACCCAGCGTCTGATGGTGAGGCTTCTCGAGCAGTGCGACCTGCCGCCCGGCGTCGTCAGCCTCGTCAACGGCGGCCGCGCGGTCGTCGAGGCGATCTGCGACCACCCGGACATCCGCGCGGTCTCCTTCGTCGGCTCGACGGCGGTGGCGAGGGCCGTGTACCAGCGCGGGACGCACGCCGGCAAACGGGTGCAGGCTCTGGGCGGGGCGAAGAACTTCGTCGTCGTCATGCCCGACGCCGACCTCGACCGCACGACCGAGATCATCACCGAGTCGTTCTTCGGCTGCGCGGGGGAGCGGTGCCTGGCCGGCAGCGTGCTCCTGCCCGTGGGCTCCGTGCACGCCGAGGCGCGCGAGCGGCTGGAAGCGGCGGCGAAGGCGCTGCGGGTGGGCGACGGCGCCGTGAAAGGGGTCGGCATGGGGCCCGTCATCAGCGCGGGTCACCGCGCGCGCGTCGTCCAGTACATCGAGAAGGGAATCGCCGAGGGCGCGAAGCTCGTCCTCGACGGCCGGGCGACGACGGTCGCCAACCGGCCCGGCGGCTACTTCCTCGGACCCACGCTCTTCGACGGCGTCACGTCGTCCATGACGATCGGGCGCGAGGAGATCTTCGGCCCGGTCGCCTCGATCACGCCCGTGAAGACGCTCGAGGATGCGATCGCCGTCATGCAGGCGCACCCCAACGCGAACGCGACCTCGATCTTCACCTCCAGCGGCAAGGCCGCGCGGGAGTACGCGCGGCTGGCGACCGCTTCGATGGTGGGCGTGAACATCGGAGTGGCCGCGCCCATGGCCCAGTTTCCCTTCGGCGGCGCCAAGGACAGCTTTTTCGGCGACCTGAAGGCCCACGGGCGCGACGCGTACGAGTTCTACACGGACAAGAAGGTGGTCATTTCCCGGTGGTTTTGACGGAGGCTCCATGAGCACGACGAAGACCCAGGCGCCGACGAGCCCCCTCACGAAGTCGACTCGCGAGAAGCACGCGAAGTACATGCTTCCGGCGACGATCCAGTACTACGCGGAGCCGGTGGTCCTCACCGAGGGCAAGGGTCTGCGGATCAAGGACGCCGACGGGAATGAATACCTCGACTTCTTCGGCGGGATCCTCACGGTGTCGGTGGGCCATGCCAACGAGAAAGTCAACGCGGCGATCGTGGCGCAGATCTCCCGGCTCTCGCACGTTTCGACGCTCTACCCGATGGTGCCGGCCGTGGAACTGGCGGAACGGCTCGCGCGCCTCTCGCCGGGACGGCTCGAGCAGTGCTTTCTCGCGACCTCGGGGACCGAGGCCGACGAGACGGCCGTCATGCTGGCCCAGCTCTCGACCGGCGCAAGCGAGATCGTGGCGTTGCGCCACGGCTACTCGGGCCGCTCGATGCTGGCGCAGTCGCTCACGGCGCACTCGACCTGGCGGCCTCTTCCGACCCAGGTCGCGGGAGTCAAGCACGCCGTCTCGCCCTACTGCTACCGCTGCCCGCTGAAGCTGACGTACCCCTCGTGCGGCGTCGCCTGCGCGTCGGACATCGAGGAGCTCATCCGCACGACGACGACCGGCCGCATCGCGGCCTTCATCGCCGAGCCGATCCAGGGCGTTGGCGGGTTCATCACCCCGCCCCCCGAATACTTCGAGATCGCCGTCGGCATCATCAAGAAATACGGCGGCGTCTTCATCTGCGACGAGGTCCAGACCGGCTTCGGCCGCACGGGCGGCAAGTTCTGGGGCCACGAGCACTGGGGCGTCCAGCCCGACATCATGACGATGGCCAAGGGCATCGCCAACGGCCTGCCCCTCGGGGCGACGATCGCCACACCCGAGATTGCGGCGTCGTTGAAGTCGCTGACGATCTCGACGTTCGGCGGCAACCCCGTCTCCTGCGCCGCCGCCAACGCCACGCTCGAGATCATCGAGGAGGAGGATCTGGCGGGCAACGCCGCGCGCATGGGCGCGCTCCTGCGCGCGGGTCTCGAGCAGCTGCAACGGCGCCATCCGCGCTCGATCGGCCAGGTTCGGGGCATGGGCTTGATGCAGGCCCTCGAGCTCGTCGAGGACGAGACGGCCGGCAATCGAACTCCCGCGAAAGCCCTGACGGCAAAGGTTTTCGAGGAGACGAAGAAGCGGGGCCTGCTGGTCGGCAAGGGCGGGCTCGAGGGGAACTGCTTCCGCATCGCGCCGGCGCTCAACGTCGCGAAGGGCGACGTGGAGGAAGCGCTCGAGCTGCTCGGCGAGTCGTTCGCCGCTGCGGGGGCCCGGTAGGGCGAAGGCTCGTCGAGAATGCTCCGGGGCGGCGTACGGGTGCTAGGATCCGCGGCACCAGATCGCGGCCACACGACAGGACACCGCGGGAACAGTAAGGGGTGGACGATGTTCGACTTCAGCAAGCGGAAAACCGGAATCTTGGTGGCCGTCGTTCTTGCCCTCGGGGGCGGTCTCGTCGGGTGCACGGCAACTCCCAAGGAAGTGACCGCCGCCGACCAGGTCCTCGATGCCGCGAGACAGGCCGGCAAGGACAAGCAGTGCCCGGCCGAGTTCAACGCCGCCGATCAGTTGAGGGCCGAGGCGCACGCGCTTTGCAAGCCGTGCCACACCAAGGAAGCGATCGCCAAGGCCAACGAGGCGATCAAGAAGGCGGATGCGCTCTGCCCGGCCAAACCGCCCACGCCGACGCCCGCTCCGGCGCCCGCACCCCTGCGCGCTCCGGCTGCCACCGCGTCCCTTTCGGCGAGCCCGACGTCCATTCAGAGGGGTCAGTGCTCGACGCTGACGTGGTCCTCGACGAACGCTTCCAGCGCTTCGATCGACCCGGGCGTCGGCAGAGTGGACTCGAGCGGCTCCAGGCAGGTCTGCCCGGACCAGACCACCCAGTACCGGATGTCCGCGGTCGGACAGGGAGATCCAGGCTCGGCGTCCGCGACCGTGACGGTGACCCATGTCGTCGACCGTCAGACCCTGCACGTCAACTTCGACTTCAACAAGGCGACCGTGAGAAAGCCGGACGACGCCGACCTGCAGAAGGCGATCGCGTTCATCAAGAAGTACCCGGGCGCTCAGGTCTCGCTCGTCGGCTACACGGACAGCAAGGGCAGCGACGAATACAACCTGAAGCTGTCGGAGAGGCGGGCCGAGGCGGTGAAGGACTACCTGGTCAAGCACGGCGTGGAGGCTTCGAGGATTCAGACTTCGGGGAAAGGCAAGGCGGACCCGGTCGCGAGCAACGACACCGAGAAGGGCCGGTTTCAAAACCGGCGGGTCGAGGTGCTGATCCTGTCCGAGTAATCCACCCGGAGATCGTTCGAATCTCGGGGCCAGCCCCTCTCGGGCTGGCCCTTTCTTCGTCAGGCGCCGGGCCGTGACCTCGCACGCCACGCCCGCTGAACGTAGTCGATCGGCCGCCGCCCCGCGGCACTCCAGGCGCCCTCCGCTGATGTGAGGATCGTGTTAAGGGAACTTCATCGGAGCTTCGCGGAGTCGGTGCTAGCATCCGCCGCTTTCAAAATCCGGGTCGTCAAGAGAGCGAAAGGAAGGAAGGAGCGGAGGATGTTGACCTTCAGCAGTCGGAAATCGCAGGTCTCAATGGCCGTCTTACTTCTCCTCGTGAGCGTCCTGGTCGGGTGCGCGGGGTACCCGAAGGAGCTGACCGTCGCGGAACAGGCCGTCCAGTCGGCGAGGCAGGCCGGAAAGGACAAGGACTGCCCGGACGAGTTCAACGCCGCCGAGAAGATGAAGAACGATGCCGTCGCGATGTGTAAGCCTTGCCACAGGGACGAAGCGATCGCCCTGGCCATCGCGGCGACGAAAAAGGCCAACGGCCTTTGTCAGAACCCTCGGATCGCCAAGGTTGAGCCGACGCCCGCGCCGGCGCCCAAGCCGGCCCCGGTTCCGCCCCCCACCGTGTCGCTCTCGGCCAACCCTCACTCGATCCAGAAGGGACAGTGCTCGAGTCTGACGTGGTCGTCGTCGAACACCACGAGCGTGACGATCGACCCGGGAATCGGTCGAGTGGACTCCAACGGCTCGAAGCAGGTCTGCCCGGATGCGACGACCCAGTACAGCATCGCCGTGGTCGGCCCGAGCGGGTCCGCCTCGGGCGTGACGACGGTGCTGGTCAACAACGTCGTCGACCGGATGACCCTCCACGTCAATTTCGAATTCAACAAGGCGACGGTGCGCAAGGCGGACGACGCCGACCTCCAGAAGGCCATCGCCTTCATCAAGAAGTACCCGAGCTTCAAGGTCTCGCTGGTCGGCTACACCGACAACATCGGCGGCGACGCCTACAACCTGAAGCTCTCGGAGAAACGGGCCGAGGCGGTCAAGGAATATCTCGTCAAGCACGGCGCCGATGCCTCGAAGATCCAGGCCTCGGGGCGCGGCAAGGCCGACCCGATCGCCGACAATGCGACGGAAAAGGGCCGGTTCGAGAACCGGCGCGTGGAGGTCCTGGTCCTCTCCGAGTGAGCGTCGGCGCCCGGCCGGGTCGGGCGCCGTCCGTACTGCGTCGCGGCGGGAGTCAGGCCCTGCTGGCCCCGCCGCGGCCCCGGTACGCCCGCTGCAGGTAGTAGACGGGGACCCCGAGGCCGATGAACGCCAGGCCGTACAGCGCCTCGCGCGGGGTCTCGATGAGCGTGTTGAGGACGATGGCGAAAGCCGTCAGGGCGAAGAGGATCGGGACGAAGGGGTAACCTGGCACGCGGAAGGGGCGGTGGAGCCCGGGCTCCTTGCGTCGCAGGGCGATGACCGACAGAACGGCCAGCGCGTAGAAGATCCAGCCTCCGAAGATCACGTACGTGAAGAGCTGCGAGAACCCGCCGATGAAGAGAACGAGGAAGGTGGACCAGAGGCCCTGGAAGACGAGAGCCTCGACGGGCGTGCGCCAGCGGGGATGCACTCGCGAGACGCGCTCGAAGAAGAGCTTGTCCTTGGCCATCTGGTAGTACGCGCGGGGCCCGGCGAGGATCAGGGCGTTCATCGCGCCGAGCATCGAGCAGAGGATCGCGGCGGTCATGAGCTTGCCGCCCCATTCGCCGGTAACCTTCGCCATGGCGAGCAGCGCCACTTTGTCGGTCGCGGCGATCTCGGCGGGGGAGAGCACGCTGAGGTACGCGACGTTCGCCAGCAGGTAGAGCGCGATGACGATCGCCACGCCGCCGATGGCGGCGCGCGGGAAGTTCTTCTGCGGGTCGCGCAGCTCTCCCGCCGTGAAGCTCACGTCGTGCCAGCCCTCGTAGGCCCAGAGCACGGCGACGAGGGCCACGCCGACGGCGGCCATCGGGATCGGGCCGGGCGGCAGCGGCGGGGCGGCGGCGGCCGAGGCCGCAGCGGCCTCCTTCGTGGGCCCCGGGAGGATGAAGATCACGGCCACCATGATGATGAGGCCGCCGACCTTGAGCGCGGTCAGGACGTTGCCGACGCGCGCCCCGTTCTTGACGCCGATGACGTTGATCCAGGTCAGCACGGCGATCGCCACGACTCCGGCGACCTTCGTCGTCGTCGGGTTGAGGGGAACGAAGGCGCCGAGGTAGATCGGGAAGGCCGCGCCCAGGGTCGCGATCGAACCCGAGGTCGCCACGGTGAAGAGCATCCAACCGCAGAGAAAGCCCCAGAGTCGGCCGAAGGCCCGCGTGATGAAGCTGTAGATGCCGCCGGCCTCGGGCATCGCCGCGCCGAGCTCGGCGAGCGAAAGGGCGCCCAGCATCGTCAGAACGCCGCCGATGACCCACACCCCCAGCATCCAGCCGGGCGTGTGCACGGCCCGCGCGATCTCGGACGGCACCAGGAAGATGCCCGACCCGATGATCGTCCCGATGACGATGTTGATCGTGTCGAACAGGCCGAGATCCCGGGCGAGCTCGGCCTTGTGCGGACTCGGACCGTCGTCGTGACTCACGCGCACCCCCTTGACGTTGCCGTTGGGGGTGTTCTATCAGATCCGCCTCCGGTCAGTGGCCCGGAAGTCGGCCCTCGAGCGCCTTGAGTTTCTTTTCGAGATCGTCGAGGCGCTGCTCGAGCTCCGGGTACCCGTCGCCAGGCGGCAGGGGAGTCGCCATCGGGTGCCCGGGCCCGGGCGTCTTCCAGCTCCAGAAGTGGCGGGGGAAGGACTCGGACATGTCGCCCACTCGGATCTCCCTGTCCTTGCGCTCCGACACGGTGATCGTGAGGCTCTTCGCGGCACGGTTGCGAACCACCTCGACCGTGATCGTCTCGCCGCCCTTCTTGTGACGGACCGTCCGGACGAGCTCCCGGGTCGTCACGATGAGGTCGCCGTCCACTTTCGTGACGATGTCCCCCACCTGGAGGCCGGCTTTTGCCGCCGGGCCTTCGGCTTCGACCGAGCCGACGAGGATGCCGGCGTCCTTCGGCGCGCCGAAATGCTGGCGCAGCTCGGGCGTCATCTCGATGGGCCGCACGCCGATGAACCCGCTGGCGTGGCGGTGTCCCGGCATGGCGAGCGGAAGGCCCTCCACGTCCTCGAAGTCGTCGAGGTCGGCCATCAGATCGGCGTCGCCCGCGTCGCCCTGGATGAAGACCCGGTCGCCGTCGACGACGATCTCCTTCTCGGGAGACGTGACGACGATTCTCTTCGCGTGCCGGCGCGGCGCCTCGGGCGGCGCGGGCGCCGCCGGGGGAGCGGGCTGCTCCTGCGGGTCGCTCGCGGAGAGGCGCGGGCCGGGCGAGGTCAGGATCAGGGCGGTGAGCAGTGCCGTTTTGAGGACGGACGTCTTCATGCTTCCTCCAGTCGAGAGGGGAGACGAGCGGGCGGAGGGAAGGTTTCGCGGCTGATAGCCTTTCGCCGATGCGACCTGGCGCCCTTGCCGCGATCCTGCTCTGCGCGGCCGGCCGCGCGGCCGCGCAGGGTCCGGCGGCCGACTGGCGCACGATCGAGACGGAGCATTTCCGAGTCCACTTTCCGGTTCCGTTCGAGGCCTGGGCCCGCCATGCCGCGGGCCGGATCGAGGCGATCCACGCGCGGGTGACCGGGCTGGTCGGCTACGCCCCGCCACGCCGGATCGAGGTCGTCGTGTCCGACCCCGCCGGCGACGCCAACGGGGAAGCCATCCCGTTTCTCGACCGGCCCGAGATCGTCCTGTGGACCTCGCCCCCCGAGTCGGAGTCGTCGATCGGCGACTACGGCGACTGGATGGAGCTCGTGGCGACCCACGAGATCGCGCATGTCGCGCACCTGACCCGGCCGCGCCAGGGCGCCGCGGGGCTGCTCGTCCTGCTCTCGCCGGCGCCGTTCGGCCCCCTCGCGCTCCGGTCGCCGCGCTGGGTCACGGAGGGCTACGCGACGCTCGTGGAGGGGGAGCTGACGGGATCCGGGCGGCCGAGCTCGAGCTTTCGCGCGATGGCGCTGCGCCGGCTCGGAGTCGAGGGCCGGCTGCCCACTTACTCCGAGCTCGACGGGACGGGCACCTGGCTCGGCGGCTCGCCGGCGTATCTGGTCGGTTCGGCCTTTCTCGAGTGGCTCGGCGCGCGCGAGGGGCCGGAGTCCCTGCCTCGATTGTGGGCACGCCTGACGTCCTCGCGCCCGGGCAGTTTTTCGACGTGCTTCCCGGAGGTCTTCGGCGACACGCCGAAGGCGCTCTATGAACGCTTTCGCGCCGAGCTGACCGCGCTCGCGGAGGACGAGCTGAAACGCATCGAGGCCGAGGGCCTCGCCGAGGGCGAGCGCTGGCTGACCCTGACGGGCGGGACGCAGGCGGCCCAGGTCGCTCCCGACGGCGCGCGGTTGCTCGCAAGAAGGGACCCGACGCCCGGAGAGAGTTTCCTCGCGGTCTGGCCGATCGCGCCAGCCGGGGAGAGAGACACGCCTGCCGCGCGGGCGCCTCGCTGGACCCTTCCACGCGAGGACGGTTTCTCGGCCTCGGATCCGCGGTGGCTGCCCGACGGCGGCGCCGTGCTCTTTTCCAGGCGCTCTCCCGGCGCCGACGGGGTGCTGCGCTGGGATCTCCATCGGTGGAACTACGGGAGCGGGACCGTCGATCGCGTGACGCGCCTCTGCGACGTCCGGGACGCGGATCCGGCCCCCGGCGGCAGTTGGGCGGTCGCCGTGCGCGGCCGCTACGGAAGTTCGGCGCTCGCGCGCGTGGACCTCGCGACCGGGTCGACGCGGGACCTGCCCGCGGCGCTTCCGGTCGAGGAGGCGTGGCCCGTCTGGAGCCACCCGCGGCTGTCGCCGGACGGCACGCGGATAGCGGCGCTCGTGCATGCCGGCCGGCGCTGGCGGCTCGTCACGTTGCCCGCGGACGGCGGAGAGGCGCGCGAAATCCCGCTCGGCGCGCCGCCGGTGTCCGCGCCGGCGTGGAGCGTCGACGGATCCCGGCTCTTCGTGACGACCGGTGCCGGCGGAGCCTGGAACGTCTTCGCGGTGGACGCCGCCGGCGGCGCGTCGCCGCAGCCCCTGACTCGAGTGACCGGCGGCGCCTTCGGCCCCGCGCCCGCGCCGGATGGAGCGTCGCTCTTCTTCCTCGACTTCGGCGCGCGCGGCGTCTCCGTGCGCCGTCTCGACCTGCGGGGCCCTCTCCCGCCGGAGAGCACCGCGGCTGACGCCGAGCCGCTCTCCGCGTCACGCGCCCGCGCGGCGCCGCCGCCCTTCGCGACCGCGCCGGTCTCCGCGGAAAAGCCGTACGACGCGTGGACGTCCCAGGCGGTCCGCGCTCTCCTCGATTTTTCGTTCGCCCCGTCGGGCAACACGGTGCAGCTCGGCGCGGACAGCGGCGACGTGCTGGGCCGGCTCCACCTGCTGGCGATGGGCTCGCTCGGCGACGCCGCCGGTCCGCGAGGAGGCGCGGCCGCCGCGGCGTACCGCGGGCTTCCGGTCGCGCTGACCGCGCAGCTCTTCTCCGCGATCGAGAAACCCGGAAACCAGGGGCTCGTCGCGCGGCCCGCCTTCGACCAAGAGCGCTTCGGCGGATTCCTCGACGCGACCTGGTCGCGACCGTACGTCTGGGGACGGTTCGAGGCGCGCGCGGGGGCCGGGGGCTCGCGGGTCGAGGCCTTCGCTTCCGGGAACACGTTCACGCGCGCGCTCGCCTGCGGCGGAGCGAAGCTCGTCTTCCGGCGCACTCGCGGCCGCTCGGGATTCGGGCTCGACGCCGACGCGGGCGGAGCGCTCGGCGTCACCGGCGGGTCCGGCTGGAGCCAGTGGGCCGCCGGCGCGCGGCTGGTCGGCACGCTGCCGTTGGCGAGCCTCTCGGTGGCCGCCCGCTACGGCGACACGGGGGGCTCGCCCTCGCTCTTCGACCTCTACGCGATCGGGGGCGCGCCCTCGGGCATCCTGCCGCCCGGCCTCGACGCGAACCGGATCCAGAGTCCGGCCCTTCCGGCCGACCTCCAGGCGGGCGAGCGTTTCGAGGCGTTTCGGGCGGAGCTTGCGGGGGCCGCGATCCCCGTGGCCCTTTACGCCGAATGGCTGAGGGCCTGGAGCGGCGGGGAGGTCCGGCCCGAGCCCGTCCGCGTGGTGGGGGCCGAGGCGCGACTCGAAAAGCTCATCCCGGCCGAGTTCGGCCGGGCGGTCACGTTCCACGTCGGAGCAGGCTGGATCGTGAGCGACACGCCTTTCATCCGGGCCGCGCGCGGATATGCTCAGCTTATCTATAGGCCATGAGGAACATGAGAATTCGTCACGCCGCCCTCGCCCTTCTTCCGTTCGCGCTCGCCTGCGCCTCGAAACCCGCCCCGCAACCCCCGCCTCCGGCGCCCGCGCCGCCGCCGTCGGCCGCCGAATACGCTCAAAGCGGGCTGACCGTCGTGCTCGACGCCGACATCGTTCTCAACGATTCCTCGCGCAACCGCGACATCTCCGTTCGGGTGACTTACCCCGACGGACCCGGGCCATTTCCGGTCATCGTGTTTTCCCACGGCGCCGGCGGTTCTCCGCGCACCTACGACACGCTCGCCCGGTTCTGGGCGACGCACGACTTCGTCGTGCTCGCGCCCGACCACGCCGACTCCGGTGGGGCCGCAGGCAAGGATCCGGCGGCCGAGAGCGCGCGCGAACCGGCCGGCGACGCGGCGGCCGATCCGAAAGGCTGGGAGACACGGGAGCGCGACCTCGCGTTCGTGGCGGCCGCGACGGGCGCCGTCGAGGCGAGGGTGCCCGCCCTGAAGGGCAAGCTCGACGAGGCGCGCGTGGGAATGGGAGGACAGTCCTACGGCGCCTTTGCCGCCATGCTCGTCGCCGGGGCGACGGTGGAAGTGTCGAAGAAGCCGAAAAGCTTTGCCGACCCGATCCCGAAGGCGTTTCTGCTGATCTCGCCGCCCGGAAAGGGCCAGCAGGGGCTGACCGAGCGGTCCTGGGCCGAGGTGACGCGGCCGCTGATGGTCATCACGGGAACGCGCGATCTCGGCTCGAAAAATCAGGATCCTTCGTGGCGGCTGGATTCCTATCAGCTTTCGCCGGCCGGCGGTAAGTACGCCGTCTTCATCGAGGGCGCGAGCCACCTGTCCTTCACCGGCCTTTCCGCCGAACCCGGCGCCGCGCTGCCGAAGGTCGGCGCCAAGAAGACGACGGCGGACGCCGAGGTCGCCATCTTCAAGGACGTCAGGATCGCCACGCTCGCTTTCTGGCAGACGTATCTCAAGGACGACGCGAAAGCGAAGGCTTTCCTTCAGACCGACGCCCTCATGACGGAGAGCGGGAACCAGGCGCAGTTGCTGCGCAGGTAGCTCGACCGGGCGTCAGTCCACGTA
>Ga0326726_10003059_pt1 | contig 15356 bp, 12 predicted proteins | sample MHFenrmetagenome_2_FD_207603 | JGI IMG/M metagenome (GOLD analysis project Ga0326726, IMG submission 207603) | Lab enriched peat soil microbial communities from Michigan Hollow, Ithaca, NY, United States - MHF15MN | ecosystem: Environmental > Terrestrial > Soil > Wetlands > Peat | place: USA...
TCGGCCATAGGGAGTCGCGCATCGGCGCGGACGCCGGCGCGCGATCGATCAGCTCCGGCCTCGGGCCCGCTGCCGAGCGCCTCGCGTGCAGCCTCGGCCATCGCCGACGCCGAATCGACGACCGCGACCTCGTGATGCGCGAGCTCGTTCGCGACGGTCGCGAGGACATCGCGCAACAACGGATAGTGCGTGCAGCCGAGCACGAGCGTGTCGATCTGCGGATCTTGCGCGAACAGCTGGCCGAGATAGCGACGCGCGACGAGCACCGCGATGTCGTCGTCGGTCCAGCCCTCCTCGGCGAGCGGCACGAGCAACGGACACGCGAGCGCGGTGAGCTTGGCGCTCGGATCGCGCGCGGCGATCGCCTTGGCGTACGCGTGCGATCGCACGGTGGCGAGGGTGCCGATCACGCCGAGGTGCCCGGACTTCGTCGCCGCGAGCGCGCTCGACGCACCGGGCTCGACCGCGCCGATCACCGGCACGCGCGTCGCCGCGACGAGCGCGGGCAGCGCTGTTGCGGAGGCCGTGTTGCACGCGATCAGCACGAGCTTGACGCCGCGATCGAGCAGGAACTGCTGACACGCGAGCGAGTACTTCTCGACGGTGCGCGGGCTCTTACTTCCATAAGGAACGCGCGCCGTGTCTCCGAGGTAGATGATGTCCTCGCCGGGAAGCGCGCTACGAACCGCTCTCACGACCGTGAGCCCTCCCACACCGGAGTCGAAGACACCGATCGGGTGACGCTTCGTCATCGCATTTTCAGATGTCGACTCTTGCCCCATGGCTGTTCCGGATTGCGACGTGCTGTCACACTCGGCAACTCAACTTGCCACGAGCATTCAGCACTTCGTTAGGAAAACGCCTTAGCGAGCGCGACGCTTCCGAGTACTTTTGCAGCGCGTCTTGCGGCCTTCGAAGGCCCACAAAAGATCGAGGAAGGTCAGGGGCTTCCGGTCGAGTCCCTCGTAAAAACGCGTGATGCCGGGCATCGAGAGCTCGGCCTCGGGCAACTGGCGTTCGGTGATTCGACCCTGCACTGCGCGCGGGCCTAGAGCACGGTCTGTACCAACGCCCGAAGAGAGAATAGCTACGCTCTATGTTAGAGGTGACGCCCCGTGTCCGGTGATCAGACAGCCGCTGACCGCATCCGCGGCCTCGTCGAGGCCGATCCGGTCGTGCTCGTCGAGATCGCGGCGGCCATCGCGTCCGAAGGCCGGACACCACCCGACGCGGTCACGCACGTCGCGCAGGAGCACGCAGCGCGGCTCCTGGACGCCGACAAGATGCGCCTGCGCAACGCCGTCGAGCAGGTGCTGCTCGGTCGCGAGATCGACGCCGCGCTCGAGTGGATGCAGCAGGCCGGCCTGGTGCGCGTGCTGTTCCCCGAGCTCGAGGCGACGGTCGATCTCGTTCAGGAGACCGGGCGCCAGCACAAGGACGTGTGGGCGCACACCAAGCAGGTCGTGAAGCAGACCGTGCGGCGCCCGCTCGTGCGCTGGGCGGCGCTGCTCCACGACATCGGCAAGGTGCCGACGCGCACGTTCACGCCCGACGGCGTGCACTTCCACGGTCACGCCGAGGTCGGCGCGCGGATGTTCGACAAGATCCACACGCGCTTCGCGTTCGCGCGCGACGAGCGCCAGACGATCCGGTTCCTCGTCAAGCATCACCTGCGCACGAACCAGTACAGCGCTCAGTGGACCGACAGCGCGGTGCGCCGGTTCCACCGCGAGATGGGTCCGCACATGATCGACCTGCTCGATCTGTCGCGCGCCGACATCACGTCGAAGCGTCCCGGTCGCCGCAAGATGCTGCTCGAGCAGATCTCGGCGCTCGCGGATCGTGTCGACATCCTCGCCGAGGCCGATGCGAAGCTGCCGCCGCTGCCCGGTGGCGTCGGCAACGCGATCATGGAAGCATTCCACATCGCCCCGAGCCGGCTGATCGGCGATCTCAAGCGCACGCTCGAGGCCGCGATCGACAAGGGCGAGCTCGAGCCGCGCCGCGAGGACGCGTACTACGTCGCGTACATCGCACGTCACGGCCTCGTGCCGAACGTCCCCCCGGAACGACTCGCGACGCTGATCGCGGCGGGCGGCGCACTCGACTCCGCGCACGACGACGACGAGGGCCTGCACAAGGGCGTCGATCGCGACGATCCGTCGCCCGGCGTGCTCGCGTGCGGTCACGATCCCGACAACGATCCGTGCGTCCATCGCGATGCCGATCCCGACGATCCCGAGCTGCGGCGCTAGCCAAGCGTGTAGCGCGTAGAACGCGAGCGGCAACGCGTGGCGCTCCGCGTGACGAACCACCCGCGCTCGCGATCTACGTCGATCACAGGCTGCGCCGCGGCGGGATCACCGCGTTCGACACCAGCAGCCCGGCGACGATCGCGATCGCGACGACGAACATCGCGAACAGGGTCTCGACACCCGACAGCGTGTTCTTGTCGAGCAGCGACGTCATGCCGCGAAATCCCATCGAGCCCGGCACGAGCAGGAACACCGCCGGGACCTGCACGACCTGCGCCGGGCGATCGAGGTAGCGCGCGTACAGGTTCGACAGCACGCCGAGCGCGAACGCGCCGACGAGCACGCCCATCTGGCTGCCGAGCCATGCCGTGCCGGCCCGGCTACCGACGTAGCCGATCACGCACGCGAGGATGATCCAGCCGATCTGCTTCGGCCGCGCCTGGACGACGACCGCCGAGCCGAGCGACGCCGCCGCGAGCGCGACCCAGCGCGTCCACTCGGGCAGCGGGGCCGGCTCGATCGCGGTCACGTGCACGAACACGTTCGCGAGCTGCTCGCCGAGCGCGACCCCGACCACGAGCTCGAGCAGGACGATCACCGCCGACACCAGCCGCGCGGTGCCGGCGATCAGGTTGCGCGTCGCGAGCTCGGTCATCGCGACGGTGAGCGACATGCCGGGCAAGAAGATGATCAGCGACGCCACGGTCACGAGCGACGCGTTGATGTCCCAGACCGACGCGGCGAGCGTCGAGGCGAACGCGGCCACCGCCGCGCCGACGAGCTCGAGCACGCGCGCCTGATCGGTGGAGCGGCTCACGAACTGGGCGAGTAGTCCGAGCACGAGGCCGAGCGCACCGGCGGCCGCGACCTCGGGGAGGCTCGCGCCGAAGAACACCGCGAGCGCCGCCGCCGTGACGCCGCCCGTGAGGGTCGAGATGCCGCGCCCGAACTGCGGCTTGCCGGTGATGATCTTGTCGAGCGCGATCACGCCGTCGGCCGGGGACATGCGATGTGCGGCGACGTCGTCGGCAAGCCCATCGACGAGCGCGAGCTTGCCCATGTCGAGCTCGCCGCCCTCGACCCGCATCATCCGGGTGCGCAGCTCGGTCGGCCGCCCGAACGACATGATGATCGTGGTCGGGGTCGTGAACAGCTCCGCCTCTAACCCGAGGCGATCGCAGCAGACTCGCAGGCCCTGCTCGAGCCGGTGGGCCGGGGTGCCGTAGCGGTGGAGCGCACGGCCGAGCGCGAGAATGAAACCAACTGCCGACTCGTCCACGCAGGCACGATACAATGACGGCGTGCGGTGGCTTCTGTTCCTGGCGTTCGTGGCGTGCGGATTCAGCCCGTCGGCGTCGAACCGCGAGGCCGGAGCGGGCGGCGAGGTGATCATCGACACGGCCGGCAGCGGCAGCGGCTCCGGCAGCGGCAGCGGCTCCGGCAGTGGCAGTGGTAGCGGCAGCAACAGCACGTGCGTGATGGGTGCGTGCATGGCAGCCGGCGGCACGTGCAATGCCACCGACGAATGCGAGATTCACGTCACCACCAGCAGCAACGTCGTGTGTCCAGCGGCGATGAAGTGCAAGATCGAGTGCGACTCGATGACGTCGTGCAAGAACACCGTCAATTGCGCAGTCGCGACGGCATGCGTGATCGACTGCAACATGATGAACGCGTGCGAGGGCGGCGCGTTCAACTGCACGAACGGGTGCGACGTTCGATGCCGGATCGCGAACACGTGCGCGAACAGCGCGTTCACGGGCGGCAACAGCTCGCACGAGGCCAGGCTGGAGTGCTGCGTCGCGAACACGTGCTTCGGGAACACGCACAGCGGGAACTTCAGCGAGCAGACTCCCGGAAGCTGCCCGTAGTGAGCCGAATCCCAAGAACCCCGAAAACGCGAACGCCCGGGCGGCAACCCAGGCGTTCGAGCGGTCTTTCGACCGTATCTAACTAGAATAATTGGCCGCGAAGCGGGATTTATCAGTAACCGAATCGCGAATGCGTGAGGTAGTAGCCCCAGCGCGTGCCGGGTAAAAGCAAAGGGTAGGCCAGATGGCTCACCTCGCCTGCAATGGCTTGTTTTCCCACGGGGTGCATGCTACCGAGAGCCACTTATCCAGCTCCGAGCGAGCCCGCGCTACGACATCCATGTCGCGACGCTCCGGAGTACACGCAACGAATTGCACAGCAGAGTTCCAATGCAAAACATGCTCGTGGTCAACGCCGAGGGACCCGAGACCCGCGTCGCGGTCGTCGAAGAGGGGTCTCTCGCTGAATTTTTTGTCGAGCGCAAACGCGATCGAGGAATGGTCGGCAACATCTACCGCGGCAAGGTCACGCGGGTGTTGCCCGGCATGCAGGCGGCCTTCGTCGACCTGGGCAAGGGCGTCGAACGCGCCGCCTTCCTCTACGTCGCGGACGTGCTCGGTTCTGGTGACGCCGGCAAGCTGTTCGAGGACAGCGAGACCGACGACGTCGGTGACGAGTCGCCCGAGGGCGCGGCATCGCGTATCGCGCGCTCGCGCAAGCAGCTCGCCAATCGCAAGATCGAAGAGCTCCTGAAGCCCGGCCAGAACGTCCTGTGCCAGGTGACCAAGGATCCGATCGGGCTCAAGGGCGCGCGCGTCACCGGGTACCTGTCGCTCCCCGGGCGCTACTCGGTGTTCATGCCGCACGTCGCGCAGGTCGGCGTGTCGAAGCGCATCGGCTCCGACAAGGAGCGCCGTCGCCTGCGCGATCTCGTCAACGAGGCGCGCCCCAAGGGCACCGGCTTCATCGTGCGGACCGCCGCCGAGGATGCCAACGATCAGGAGCTCCGCGACGACGTCGATTTCCTCGCCCGGCTGTGGGGCGAGATCGAGAAGCGCGAAGAGACGATGACCGGAGCGGGGTTGGTCTACGCCGACTTCGATCTCGCGCTGCGCTGCATTCGCGACCTCATGCGCGAGGACACCAGCGAGGTCGTCATCGACGACGAGGAGGAGTTCGAGCGCGTGAGGAAGTTCACGCTCGCGTTCCTGCCGCGGTTCGCCGATCGCATCAAGAAGTACGAGCACCGCCGGCCGGTGTTCGACCACTATCACATCGAGCCCGCGCTCCGGCTCGCGGTCGCGCGCCGCGTGCCCCTGCGCAGCGGCGGCTCGCTCGTGATCGATCAGGGCGAGGCGCTCACCGCGATCGATATCAACACCGGCAGCTTCACGAACACCGGCTCCGGCAATCTCGAGGACACGGTCACCGCGAACAACCTCGAGGCCTGCGACGAGGTCGCGCGCCAGCTCCGGTTGCGCAACATCGGCGGCATCATCGTCATCGACTTCGTCGACATGGACAAGGAAGGCAACCGCCGCAAGGTGTGGGACGCCTTCCAGAAGGCGCTGTCGCGCGATCGCGCGCGCACCAACGTCACGAAGATCAGCGAGCTCGGGCTCGTCGAGATGACGCGCAAGCGCACCCGCGAGTCGCTCGTCCAGCTGCTCACCGAGCCGTGTCCCACGTGCGAGGGTTCGGGCGTGGTGAAGTCGGTCGTCACGGTCGCGTACGAGATGCTCCGCGAAGTGCGGCGTAGCGGCATGACCGTCGAAAACGAGAAGATCGAGCTCGAGTGCGCACCGCGCGTCGCCGAGATCCTGCAGCGCCAGGAGCGCGACTACCTCGACTCGCTCGAGAAGCGGTTCCAGAAGCTGATCATCGTCGTCGGCCAGAAGGGCTGGAAACCGGATCAGTTCCGGGTCGCCGGCAAGCTGTCGACCGAGATCGCCGCGGAGGCCGCCGCGCAGGCCGCGCCCCACGTCCACAAGACGAACGGCTCGGCACCCGGCGGCGATCGCGGCGGTGATCGTGGCGGCGGTGGTGGCAATCGCGGTGGCCGGCGTCGTCGCCGTGGTGGCCGTGGTCGCGATCGCGCCGGCGCGAACGCCTAGCGCGTCACGGCTTTCAGATCGTTCAGTGCCTCGGTCATGATCATCGTGGCGAGCGAGTCGTACGTGCACATGATGACCTTGCGCGGCAGCTCGTGCGCCGCGAGCTCCTCGTTCACGGTCGCGAGCGCGGTATCCGCGGCCTCGCGCTGCGGGTAGCCGTAGATCCCGGTCGAGATGCCGGGGAACGCGATGGTCTCGAGCTTGTGGATGCGCGCGAGCTCGAGGCTGCGGCGGTAGCACGACGCGAGCTTGCCGCGCTCGCCGCCCGTGCCGCCGTTCCACCTCGGACCGACCGTGTGGATCACGAACTTCGCCGGCAACTTGTAGCCCTTCGTGAGCTTCGCGTTGCCGACCGCGCAGCCATCGAGCATCCGGCACTCGGCCAAGAGCTCCTTGCCGGCCGCGCGATGGATCGCGCCGTCGACCCCGCCGCCGCCGAGCAAGCTCGTGTTCGCCGCGTTGACGATGGCATCGACCTCGAGCTCGGTGATGTCGGCCTCGACGATGGAGATCCTCTCCCATACGCTCATGGTGTCATGGTAACACTATCTAGATCTCGATGCCATGAGGTATGGTGCCCGGCGTGAAGCACCGGATCTCGATCGCGCGCGAGCAGTACAAGTTCTCGTGCGCGCACATGACGGTGTTTGCCGACGGCACCAAGGAGCGGCTGCACGGGCACAACTACACGATCGCCGTGGCCATCGAGGTCGACTCGGTCGAGCTCGCCGCGATGATCCCGTTCGCACCGATCAAGACCGCGCTCGGCGAGCTGTGCGCCGCGTGGCGCGAGCGCGTGCTCCTGGCCGCCAAGAACCCGTTCCTCCAGATCGTCCGCGACGACACCGAGCTCGAGCTCACGCTGTGCGGCGAGCGCTACGTGATGCCGCGCGGTGACGCGCTGCTGCTCCCGATCGACAACATCTCGGTCGAGGCACTCGCGGCTCACGTCGCGAGCATCCTCGGACCGCGCCTCACGTCGTCACACGCACGTACGCTCGAGGTGACGATCGAGGAGAGTCCGGGTCAGGGCGCGACCTGCGAGCTCGCGCTTCGCTAGCGACGCAAGGCGAGCCGCGCGAGCAGCACGCACACGACGGCGTTCACGCCGAGCCAGATCGAGGCGAGGCCGAACGCATGCGGCACGTAGTGCAGCGTGGTCATCGGCACCACCGCGAAGAACGCGAGGTGCGCGGCGACGCCGACCGCGAGGCCTGCGAGCACGCCACGCGCCTTGGGCACGCCGTAGCCGATCGCGAGCAGGACCAGCGGGACGAGCGCGCTGAAGAACAGCGCGTTGCCATGACCGCTCACGCCGAGCAGCGACAGGTCCCACGACGGCAGCCCGTGCGTCAGCGCGTGAATCACCGGCACGGACGACAGCGACGGCGCGATGTACGGCAGGAAGAACAGGCCCGACGCGCCGATCAGGACGCCGCCGAGGTAGCTCGGACCGAGCTTGATGCCGAGGCCCTTGCGCCGCGCGCTCGCCGCGACCGCGCCGGCGAGGAGCAGGCCGAGCGCGAACTGCCAGCCACCGGTGGTGCTGCGCGCCTTGAGGATCGCCTTCGGCGCATCGATGATGCCGGCGCCGTACTTGTCGGTCGAGAACTTCTGATCGGCCGGCTTGCGCGCCGTGTCCTTGAGGATCTGCTCGACCATGTCGGGATCGGTCACGCCCTCGCCGACGACGAGCGCCGCGACGCCGGCCGCGTGAGGCGACGCCATCGACGTGCCCATGTACGTGTAGTAGTCGTCCTTCGTCGGATCGCCGATCGCGATCGTGTTCTGGAGGACGCCGTCGGGCATGCCATCGCCGTTCTGATCGACGCGGGTGTTGCCGCCCGGCGCCGCGATGTCGATGTCCTTGCCGTAGTTCGAGTAGAACGTGGTGGCCTCGTCGTACTGCGTGGCCGACACGGCGACGGCGCCTGGATACGCGGCCGGATAGCCGACCTTGCCGCGGCTCTCGTTCCCGGCGGCACAGACGACCGTGACGCCCTTCTTGTGCGCGTACGCGACGGCGTTCTTCAGCACGCGCGACGGAAACGCGCCGCCGAGCGACATGTTGATGACCTTCGCGCCGTGATCGGCGGCGTAGCGAATCGCGTCCGCGATGCCCGCGACCGAGCCCGAGCCCGAGCCCGAGAGCACCTTGAGCGGCATGATCTTGACGTTCATCGCGACGCCCGCGACCCCGATGCCGTTGTTCGTCGCCTGCGCGATCGTGCCGGTGACGTGCGAGCCGTGGCCGTGGTCGTCGTTCGCGTGCTTCGTGTTGGAGACGAAGTCGAACGGCTCCACGAACGTCAGCCCCGCGAGATCGGGGAGCCGGTGGAAGTTCTTGTAGTCCTCGTAGGCGACGCCGGTGTCGAGCACCGCGACGATCACGCCGTTACCGTCGGCGAGCTTCCACGCGTCGGGCATGCCGATCTGGCGGAGGTGCCACTGGTACTTGTACTGGGGGTCGTTCGGGAAGCCCTCCCATTTCGAGTCGACCGGGGTCGCGGCGACGGCTTCCTCGCTCGGATCGAGCTGCATCGTCGAGTCGGGCTCGGCGACCTCGACGTCCGAACGCGCCGACAGCTTCGCGAGGATGTCGGCCTCGCGGCTCGCGTCGACGTGCGCGCGGTAGAGCTTCGTCGCGGCGGCGGTGTCGTCGACGAGCACGAGCTTGATGCCGACGTCGCGCTCGATGGCGGCGATCTGATCGGGCGTGATGTCGTCGACGAGGTCGACGAGGATGTCGTCCGGATCCGTGACCGCTTGCGCGGCGTCTTCCTGTTGCTCGGCGAGCGTGTTGCCCTGATCGCCGGTCGGCTTGAAGTACCACCACAGGAGCACGATCGCGGCGATCACGACCAGCCAGAGAAGCCGGCCCAACCCTCCGCCGCGCTTCACTTCTTGCTCGTTATCCATACGTACAAGTATAGGCCTTAAATCAGGATGCGCTCGTCCGCTGGAGTGTCGTCCTCGCCGAGCAGAAGTTGGTTATCGATCTCGCGATCTTCGGCCAACGCTTCGAGATAGCTCTTGATTTCGGGGACACCCGCGACCATGCGCGTCACGTACTCGCGCGCCAGGAACAGGACCGTGGCGGCTCGCGTCGCGACCACGGTCGCGCTCGTCCGCGCGTTCTTGATGATCGACATCTCGCCGAACACGTCGCCGGTCTTGAGCCCGCCGAGCGGGACGACCGAGCCATCGGCCGAGCGGCGCGACACGTCGAGCTCGCCCGACAGCACCACGAACAACCCGCGACCTTCTTCGCCTTCGTTGATCACGATCGTGCCGGCGGCGACGTCGTGGCTCGTGAAGCGCCGCAGCAGATCGCGCTGCTGCATGCGGTTGAACGGCTTGAACAGCGCCGACGTGGCCATCAGGTTGCCGAGCAGACGCTCGCGCGTGAAGCCGTGCAGCGCCTCGGCTACCGGACCGAGCTCGTCGGCGAGCGCCGCGAGCGACTGGCGGCCGACCTCGAGCAGATCGCACTCCGACAAGCAGCCGACGCTCGCCGAGCGAGGTTGCGCCGACAACAGCGCCATCTCGCCGAACACCGCGTTCTCGCCAAGACGCGCGAGCTCGGTCTGGCGCGACAGCCCGTCGGTCGCGAATACCTTGAGCTGACCGCCGGCGACGAAGAAGAACGAGTTGCCCGGCTCGCCTTCACGGATCACGAGCGCGCCGACCGGCAGGCGTTTGAGCACGAGCGTGCCGAGCACGCGCCGGAACGCGGCCTCCGACATCGCGGACAGGAGCGGGATCGGGTGCAGCGATTCCGGATAGCCGTCGAGCTTGTCGGTGCAGTGCTCGGCGCGCGCGATCGCCGTCGCGACCGCATCCGGCGGCGCGGGCAGGCGCACGTCGGGAACCTCGATCGGCAGCGAATCGGACGGCAGCGCGATCCGGGTCGCGACCTTGCCGAGCCGCTCGCTCTCGCTCCCGTACGTGACGACCAGCGACGCGACGATGTCCGACGAGTCCGCACCGTGCGCCTCGAGCACGCGCGCGCACACGAGCGCGGCGAGCGGATGGCCGGCCTTGAGGCAGTACCAGGCGGTCGCGCGATAGATGTTCGCCGCGCGCGGATCGCCGAGCGCGAGGGCCGAGTCGGCGACGCGAATTCGCGCGTCGTAATCGAGCGGCGCGGCGGCGACGATCGCGTCGTAGAGGCGGAGCGCGGCGAGGTGCTGGCCTTGTGCGAACAGCGCCGCGGCGCTGCGCTTCACGTCCCCGAGGCTCACCATGCGCGCAGCCTAATGTATAGTCGGGGCCGGAGGCCGAGGGATCCGTGAAGAAATGCGCTAGCTGCACGAAGGACCTGCCCGAAGCGGCGCTCCACTGCGTGTTCTGTGGAGCGAAGCAGCCGCCGGCTCCCGCCGTCCAGCCCGGGCTCGCAAAGACCGCGTTCGGTTACTCGAACGAGATGATGGAGCAGCTCAAGCAGAGCGGCGGTCAAGCACCGGCGCCGTATCAGGCACCACCGCGTCAGAATCCGCCGTCGCAGCCGCCGCCGAGCTATGGCCAGCCGCAACCGTATCAAGGTGGACTCTCGCCGAGCGCACCTGCCAATGCCGCGACCATGTTCGTGCAAGGCGGACCGCCGCCGATGCAGCCGCCGCAGCAACAACCCGCGTTTCAGGCGACGCAGATGGCACCGCCGCCACCGCAGATGGGCGGTGGAATGCAGCCGATGGGTGGCATGCCACCGCCCAACTACGGCCAGCCGCCGCCGCAGATGGGCGGCATGGGCGTGCACTCGCCGCATCAACTCACGCCGCAACCGCTGCCGCAGGTCGCCCAGCCGTACGGCGCGCAGCACGCGCAGCGCGGAGGTCAGCCGGTCGAGCCGTGGAAGGATTCGCTACCCCTGATGATGATCATCTGGGGCGTCGCGATGCTCGTCGCGTTCGCGACGCCGCTCTCGATCTCACCGCTGCACTTCAACTGGGACCTGATCATTCACGGCGAGGGCGCGAAGGCGAAGATCCCGTTCCTCGTCGTCGCGTCGGTCGGGCTGCTCGGCGTCGTGTTCGGCGCCATCCCGTTGATGTCGCTGCCGCGCGGGATCCTCGCTGCCATCCTCGGGCTCGCGGGTCTCGCCGTGCCGATCGCGCTCGCCGACAAGCTGCCCGAGTGGCAGGAGCTGCTCCAGATCGGCGGCGTGCTCGTCCTCGTGCCCGGGTTGCTCGTGCGCAACGAGTACGTCGAGTCGATGCTGGCACGCATCCTCGTCACGGTCGGGGTCGTGTGCGTGCTCGTGCCGTACCTGATCCCGAGCGGAGGCGAGATTCCGCTCGTGAACATCTTCAAGGGTCTCCTCGATGCGCCGGGCCAGGCCAAGGTCCAGTTCATCCTCGAGATCGCGAAGATCGCGCTCGTCGTGGTGTCGCTGCTCGCGTGGATGCCAGGACCCGCGACCGGCGGCGCGAAGGTGTTCGCGTGGGCCATCATCCTCTTCCCGGTGGTGCAGTTCGTGGTCGCGTTGTTGCTGTCGAGTCACTTCGTCGACCAGATCAAGGACGCACCCGGAACGCTCGTCGTCTGGGTCCCCGCGGTCGTCTACTCGGTGTTCACCGGCTACGGGCTCGCCACCGTGTTCGGCAAGCAGCTCGAATAGCCGTGGGGTTCCGGCGCGAGGTCGTGATCGGTCAGACGGTGCTCGGCCGTCCGATCGAGGCGATCCATTTCACGCCTGCCGACTACGCGAAGCCGCGGCCCGCGGCGGTCCTGTTCGGCGCGATCCACGGCGACGAGCCGATGAGTCAGCTCGTGCTCGAGCGGCTCTCCGACGAGCTCGTCGAGCGCCCGCCCGGCCGCGACACCTGGATCGTGCCGTGCCTGAACGTCGACGGCATGATCGCCGGCACGCGCAACAACGCGAACGACGTCGACCTCAATCGCAACTTCGGCTCGAAGAGCTGGGGCGAGCAGCGGCGCCCCGGCTACAACCCCGGCACCTCCGCCGAGGATCAGCCGGAGACGCAGGCGCTCGTCGCGCTGATCGCGAAGGTCGGGGCCGAGCGCCTCGTATCCGTCCACGCGACCTATCGCATGATCAACTGGGACGGCCGCGGCGAGGAGCTCGCGCGCGCGATGTCCGACCGCAGCGGCTATCCGGCCGAAGCGGACATGGGCTACCCGTGTCCGGGCTCGTTCGGCACCAAGTACGGCGTCGAGCTCGGGCTCGAGGTCGTCACCGTCGAATCGCCGTACCTCCTCGCGGAGGAACAAGGCTGGCTCGAGCTCCGGGCCGCGCTGCGCTGGTGCGTCGACCTGCCCGACTGACGTACCGGGGTTAATTTTTCGGCTGTTTGTTACAGGCCTTGTCTACCATGTGACGGCTTGTCACACTACCGGCGTCGATGGGGACGCCATGGTGGCAAGGGCTCGATCTGCGCGTGCTGCGGCACGTGCGAGGCGTCCTGCGTCGTCGCGGGCTCGAGCTCACGCTGGTCGAGCGGCGTCCGACCGAGCCGGCGGCGTTCGCGGCGCTGTCCGGCGACGTGCCGTCCGGTGCTGGGCTCGCGGTGATCGCACCCGAGCTGTCGGGGCCGGAGGTCGGGCTCATCGAGCACATGCTCGGCGAGGCCGCGCTGGACGTCGCCGCGGCACTGCGCGATCGCGACGAGCCCGTGACCGAGACGCCGGGTCGGCGCACGCGCTACGCCGGGATCATCGGCGCGGCGCCGCCGATGCAGGAGCTCTACTCGCTCATCGAGCGCGTCGCACCGTCGGACTCGACGGTGATGATCCAGGGCGAGAACGGCACCGGCAAGGAGCTGGTCGCGCGCGCGATTCACCAGCAATCGGAGCGCCGCGGTCATCGCTTCGTCGTCACGAACTGTTCGGCGTTCAACGACAACCTGCTCGACTCCGAGCTGTTCGGCCACAAGCGCGGTGCGTTCACCGGCGCGGTCGCCGACAAGGTCGGGCTGTTCGAGACCGCCGACCTCGGCACGTTCTTCCTCGACGAGATCGGCGACATGTCTCCGACGCTCCAGGTCAAGGTGCTGCGCGTGCTTCAGGAGGGCACGTTCAATCGTGTCGGTGATACCGAAACGCGCAAGGTCGACGTGCGGATCATCGCGGCGACGAATCGCGATCTGACGGCGATGGTCGCCGATGGGCGATTCCGCGAGGATCTGTTCTACCGAGTCAACGTCATCAACATGACGCTCGCGCCGCTTCGCGAGCGCAAGGGCGACGTGATGATCCTCGTCGACAGCTTCCTCGCGCGCCATTTCCGTAACTCGCGATCGAAGAAGCTCGCGCCGGAGTGCTTGCAGCGGATGCTCGAGTATCCGTGGCCCGGCAACGTGCGCGAGCTCGAGAACGAGATCGAGCGGCTCGTGGTGCTCGCCGGCGAGTCGCCGATCATCGTCGAGTCGCTACTGTCGCCGCGCATCCGCCAGTTCGCGCCGCAGGCCGAGCCGGAGCAGGTCATCGACTCGGACTCGCTTCCCGCCGCCGTCGAAGCTCTCGAGCGCCGGATGATCGGCGCCGCGATGCGCCGCCACGCCGGCAACAAGACGCGCGCCGCCGAGGAGCTCAAGGTGTCGCGCCGGAACTTGATCCGGCTCGTCCAGAAGTACGAGATCGACTAGCGCGCCGTCCGGAGAAGCGAGCGGCGCTCGAAGGGAGCCGCGAAGCGGTGAGCGCAGAGGGCCGGCGAGCGGAGGACCGGCGCGCTAGTGATGACGCGCTAGCAGGGGCAGCCGAAGAACGGCGTGTCGAGCCGGACGAGCTCGTCGCCTGCGGCATTCGTGATCATCGCATCGGGCGCGAGCCAGCCACGGCCGACCACCTCGGGCATGCCGTCGCCGTCGATGTCCACGAGCTGATCGATCTGGGCGAGCGTGCCGAGGTCGCGCAGCTGCACCGTGGTGAGCGCGCCGTTATCCTCGACGCGGAACAGGCCCCAGACGTTGATGTTCGGGCCGCCGCACGCGAAGTCGTTGTGAGCGTGCATCGAGATCCAGATCCTGCCGGTGTGCGGATCGCGGACCGTCTTGGTCGCGAGCTCGGAGTGATCGAACCAGGCGCCAGCCTGCTCGAACGACGCCCACTCCTTCGCGGCGGCCGCTCCGGCCTCCGACCGGATCATGCGCGCGCGCGCTTCGGCGACGTTGCCACCGCCGACCTCCACGAAGCTGGCGATCGCGGGCGCCGCGGCCGCGCGCGCGAACGTCCCGGTACACCGATCGAGCTTCGCGGCGAGCATGACGTGACCGTGGTCGAGGATCCCGCTCGTGCTCCACGTCGAATCGTCGCCGCCCTCATCGGCGTATCCGGGATCGCCGGACAGGCGCGCGACGATCGCGAACCCAACGACCTTCGCCTCGCACGTCCCATCGACGATCACCTTGCGGTCTCGCCACGCGCGCGCGGTGGCCGGCAGCTTATCGAGCGCGACGAGCGCCGAGGTCGTGTAGTCGCTCTTGATGGTGTGAAACTTGCCGTGCGGTGGCAGGGCCGACGTGTCGAGATCCTCGAGCGCCAGGTACGATGCACCGGCCTCGGTGAACACGAGCTTGATCGCGTTGCCGATCGGATCGTCCTCGTGTGCGCGCTCGGGTGGCTCGATCGGTCGCGTCTGATCGTCCATCACGTCGACGGTGATCGCCGGCACGCTCGCGGGCACCGGAGTAGGCCTGGCTGCGACGAGCGACGTGACACCGAGGCCGATTAACGAGACCGCGAGATAGCCGCAAAGCGAGCCGGGCTCGTGGAAGATCCGCATGTGGTCCCCTGGTAGTGCAACCACCACGCCCGAGGACCTCGGCTTTCGTTTCGCCACCTTGCGCCTGCGTGTCGCTGGGCAGACACGCTAGGTCGTGTGTGCCAGCGCTTCGCCGAGCTTTGGCTTCGTGTAGGTGAAGCCGAGCTCGCGCAGGCGCTTGGGCACCACCCGACGACCGTGGAGCAACGATTCCGCGAGCTCGCCGACCGCGGCACGCAGCGCGAACGCCGGCACCGGGATCCAGCTCGGGCGATGCAACGTCTTGCCGAGCGCCTTCGCGAAGTCGGCATTGCGGATCGAGGCCGCGACGAGGTTGATCGGACCGCTGTAGCGATCGTCCGACAGCGCGGTCGCGTACGCCAGGACGACATCGTCGACATGGATCCACGACATCCACTGGCGCCCGTTGCCGATCTTGCCGCCGACGAACAG
>Ga0326726_10003060_pt1 | contig 15355 bp, 14 predicted proteins | sample MHFenrmetagenome_2_FD_207603 | JGI IMG/M metagenome (GOLD analysis project Ga0326726, IMG submission 207603) | Lab enriched peat soil microbial communities from Michigan Hollow, Ithaca, NY, United States - MHF15MN | ecosystem: Environmental > Terrestrial > Soil > Wetlands > Peat | place: USA...
GTTCCAGCAAATCGAGCAGTGCATCCATGACGTGCACCAGGCGGACGCGGAATTGCTGGAAGGTGGCATACCATTCCCGGTCCCAATGTGTATGCGGGATGACGAAGACTGTGGATTTATCGACTGCAGATTGTTTTGGCATCTGGCTTTACTCTTCAAGCCGTGAGTTTAATGAGCTCCTAACACGCAACAGTAAATCACCTATCCTTCCATCCAGTATACAAAATCTCGTGCCTTGTGGATAGATGTTGCCAACCAGGGACACATTCATCCCGTTCGGCTTTCGATTCGGCCAGGGTGGGAAAGGCTGCCGCTCAACAATATGAATCTTGCGGATTTTCGATCAGGCCCTGGCCATTTCTTTTTCGGCCGCAAAGGCCTTGGCTGATTCGATGAACTCCTGGGAAGTGATGGAGACGCAGTACAGGCTTTCCATCATCTTGACCATGCGCTGTGTGCCCAACAGCTCGGCCTGCTCCTCCGGGAAGTCGTTGGCCAGGGTGCAGTCGCGCAGCAGGATGACCTTGTAGTTCCGCCAAAGAGCGTCGATGATCGTCGTCATCAGACAGGCGTCGGCGGAGAAGCCGACCACGAACAGGTTCTTGATATCCAGGTAACGCAGCAACAGGTCGAGGCGCGTGCCGACGAAGCCGCTGTAGACATGTTTACGCACGAAATATTCGTTCTCACGCGGAGTGAGCAATTTGGAAATCTTGACGTGATCGGATTTGCCGTAATGATATTCCTTGGGGTCGACCTCGTCCTCCGTGAACATGTGCTCCATGTCTGTATTCAGCTGGCGCTTCAGCACCTTGCTGAACTCGGAATGACGCAGCCCGATCCTGGGGGCGCTGTTGTTGAGGTAGATCACCGGCAGGTTGATCTCCCGGGCAGCCGTAAGCGCGGGGAAGAGGGCAGTCTTGATGATTCGGTCTTCGTGCTCCGAGCTCTTCAGCCAAGCCAACGCGGGACGCTCCGCGCCGGAATGCCCATTCTTGTTGTATGCCGGGACCGGGTCGTCCGGATGGAAGCCGAGGCCGTAAACGTCGATCACCAGGAAAGCCGACCGGCCGTATTCGGCTTCATAATCTTCGAAACCGTAACCGAGATAACCGGTGGACGGGAAGAGACGATAAAAGCGGGTCTTACATTTTATCGATTGAGCCATGTTCATCTCCCTTTCTCTTTAAACAAATGTGAAAATTGGCTGCTCAGTTCTCATTTTTTGGAAACTAGGGCTTCCCGGACAGCTTCGAATCCGCACTGGCCGCTGGTGAACACGGGGACTCCGAACTCCTTCACCGGGTCCGGGTGGGACAGTAGAAATATCGTCATCGAGAGCTGGGCCAGGACAACACAACCGATTTCTTCCTTTTGCATATAACTTTGAATGGTGTTCGCCAGGATGGCATTGTGCTGCTCGACTTCTCCTCTTGCAAGGCAGCCCCAGGCGTCTTCAACCAAAGCTCCACTCATGCTCGCCACACAGCCAACCTCATCAGCCACTTCGCGGAGCAACGCCTGCGTGCTCTCCACCGTCGGTCCATGGGTGGCAACCACCAGGATCCTTCCCCCGTGATGCACAGCGCTCTCCATCATGGGACGATCGATCTGATAGACCGGAATTCCATAAGGCTTGAGAGCCTCCTGGACTTGGGGAAAGGCGCGGTTCATGGTGGAGCAGGTGATCAGCACCGCATCCACATGACCCAGCTCAACAAGGTCGATGGCATATCGCTTGAAGGCGGACAGGTTTGCGACGGGCAGGGCAGACAACCCGACGGAATGCGCCTCCATGAAGTTGATCTGTACCGCCTCGTTGCCAGTATTGATCAGGTGGACTCCGGGCAGGAACATGCGCCCGAAGTAGTTCGCCCACAAGGTGATCCATGAGGAGCCGTTTAGCAGTCCCAGCCTCTTCCCGATAAGACGAGGGTCGCCTTGCGGTTCTGGGCCGGTGTGCGCCACCCCGGTCACACGCAGGTAGTCAGAGAAGAGGCGGATCGCTTCCGGCGCGGAGAGGTCCGCGACCTGATGCGTTGGTAGCTTCTTTGCAGAGGTCATGCCGTCCGCCTGGTCTTTTGCGCCAGGACAGCCTGAGCCGCTTTGGCGATGTCTTCGGGCAGCATTCCGTGGATGCGGAACAGGTCGCCGATGCCCCCGCTGCTCACGAAGCGGTCGCGGACCCCAATTCGGGCCAGCGGGACTGGGACGGTCTCGGCCAACGTCTCGGCGACCGCCGACCCGAACCCTCCGATGATCGAGGCGTTTTCGGCTGAAACGGCGCAGCCGGTCTTGCTGGCCGAGGCGGCGATCAGTTCCCGGTCGATGGGCTTGATCGAGGCAAGATGAATAACTTCGGCATCGATGCCCTCCTTCCCCAGCAGACCGGCCGCATTCATGCAGAAGGCGGTCATCATCCCGGTGCCGAACAGGGTGACATCTTTCCCCGGGCGCAGCAGTTCGCCCTTGCCCCACAGGAAGCGGTGATCCGCCTCGAACAAGTCAGGGAAGGTGTAACGCGTCACACGAAAATAGACCGGTCCGTCCGTCTCGATTGCGGTGCGCATGATGGCGCGCAGATCGGCGTTGTCGCCCGGATCAGCCACCTGCATATTCGGCAGCGAGCGCATCACGGCGATATCCTCGATGCAGTTATGGGAGCTGCCCGCCCGGCTGGTCGGCAGGCCGACGTACGAGCCGGGGATCTTGACGTTAAGACCGGGGTAGCAGATCGAGATGGCGACCTGGTCCAGGGCACGGCGGGTGGCGAAGGCCGCGAAAGTACTGGGGAACGGGATGAACCCTTCCAAAGCCAGCCCGGCGCTGATGCCGAACAGGTTCTGCTCGGCGATGCCCACCTGGATAAAGCGCTCCGGATAAGCCGCCTTGAAATACCCGGCCTTCGACGAGGTGTGCAGGTCGGCGTCCAGAACAATCATGCGCGGCTGGGTCTTTCCCAGTTCGACCAGGGTCTGGCCGAAGGTGTCGCGCATTTCCAGCGGGCGGGCCGGGTTACTCTCCGCCATAGAAACTCTCCTTCTCACGTTCGGCGCCCAACTTGCTGTATCCCCGCTCCGGCCGTCCGTAACGGCGGGACAGTTCGCACAGCATGAGGTCGGCAGTCTTGGCTTCGGGAGCATGGGTGTGCCATTTGTAGTTGAACTCCGCCATTTCGATGCCGCGGCCCTTCACTGTGTGAGCAATCACCACAATCGGTTTACCGCGTGGCCGGGTCCAGCGCGCCTGATGGAAGGTCGAAACGAGGGCCTCCAAATCATGACCGTCCACCTCAAGCACATCCCAGCCGAAGGCGGTCCATTTCTCAACCAGCGGCTCGATGCTCATCAGCTCCCAGACGAAACCCTTGGCCATCACCTTGTTGTAGTCGACAACGGCGATCAGGTTGTCGAGGTGAAAGTGCGCGGCGGACATAGCGGCTTCCCAGACATTGCCTTCGTTTAGTTCCCCGTCTCCAAGCAGGCAGAAGACGCGCGGGCGCGGATTTTCCTTCAATCGCAACCCATACGCGCAGCCGACCGCAACCGAGAGGCCCATCCCCAGCGGCCCGCCGGACGATTCGACCCCCGCTGTGCGGCGCATGTCCGTGTGGCCCTCCAGGCCGTCTGGCTCGCAATAGGTGTAAATATCCTCCACAGGGAAGTAGCCCCTCAAAGCCAGGGCGGCATAAAGCGCGGGTGAGCAATGCGCCTTGGACAGGATCAGGCGGTCGCGCCCTTCCCGCTTCGGTTCGTGCGGGTTGACATCCATCGCCTGGAAATAGAGCACCGCCAGGATGTCGGCCAGCGAGAGGGAGCCGCCGGGATGTCCCCAGCGGGCATAAGCGATCATCTCGATCGAGAGCCGGCGGATCTGGTAAGCTGCCTCCTCCAGTTCGAGTCTCTTTTCCGGTGTCAAGGCTGCCATCGAACCTCCCTCCGTATAGGAGCCGGGGCATATGGCTTGTAAGCTCGCATCAACTACATTCCCTTCCCAACCAGGGATTGGACGTTGAGCGGCAGCGAATTAAAGTTTTCGACGCGCTCACCGAACTTGCCCAGAGTGTTCTCGATGACCAGGTAATCCAGATCCGGCAGGATCACGTCATCCCAATGGTCACCGATGCCCCGGATGGCGACGTCCAGCATGGTCACGATCTGGTGCCCCAGCGGCTCGGTGGAGTCCAGCGTGATGGCGCCGAAGAACTCCTGGCACTCGGTATAACCGGAATTGTGGGTGCCGGTATAAGGTTTAAGCGCCTCGAGCTGGATCGATTTCCCATAGCGTTTGGAGACCTCCGCGCTGTGGTCAGCGAAGAAGTCGACCAATGCCTGCTCCTGCAGACGGGCAGGCGACCCTTCTTTTGCCACCCGGCGATATGCTTCCTCTCCGATGCGGTAAGCCTGTTCGGTGAAATCGAACCAGTATTGCTGGCCGGGTGTTACCTGGGAGGGCTGATCGACCGCGATCAGTGACCGGCGTACGCAGGCGTTCAGCCCGTCGCGTTTGGGAGCCACGCCCAGGTGGAGGTATTCGCCGGCGCGGATCGGCCGGTTGAGCGCCTTGCCGATCAGGGTACGGTTGGCCTCACCGGAAGTGACCATCACATCCCAGCCGTTTTCCTCCGAACCAAGCTCCTTGGCCGCCCAATAGGCCCAGCCCGCCACCTGGGTCTCGAGCAAGCCCGGGCGGAGGACAGCCAGCATGCAGCGCAGCATGGCATCGCTGATGATCGCCGCGTCCCGGATGAGCGCCATCTCAATATCGGATTTCTCGTAACGGATGCGCTGATACAGCTCCTGGGAATCGACCAGGTTCTCGCGTCCGACAATCTTCTCGAGGGCAGCCACGATCCCGTCCGGAATCACCTGCCGGGGGGTGAGCAGGCCGAGGCGGCGGATTTTTCCGCCGGCCGTCTCCTCGAGCACCTCCTCCAGCCTTTCCGCCCGGATGGGATATTTTTCGTCGGCCAGCTGCAGCAGCTCGACCTTATGGACCCTGGCACCGGCACGGGCGGCGAGTTGTTCGGAAACGTATCCGCCTTCGAGGCCGGCGATCACGTGGAAACCGGTCTTCCCGATGACTCCGGCGACCTGTTCGATGGTGATATTGGTGTTCCCACCCAGGTAAGGCACGTCACCGTCATAGTGTTCGTCTGAGAAGACAAAGCCGGCATCCAGCCCGGCCCGCTCAAGCGCCTGCCAGGTGGCGGACTGGCGACGGAAAAACTCCCCCGGCGGAACGGCCAGGCTTTTGTCGATCCCCGGGCATTCGGCCAGCACCTCCAGGACTTTATGGAAATCCCGGCTCAATTCATCACGACGAAGCATGTCTATTCCAGCCATTCAGTCCTCTCTTTTTGGAGGCCGGCAGGGCTCTTGAATGATCTTGATCAGCGGCTGGCGCGGGAGACAGTTCTTGAACAGAAAACTCGCCGTCAGCACATCAATGTCCTCCAGGGTCAGTCCGTGCAGGAGGGTCTTGAAGTCCTCGACCAGGGGCTCGGCCAGCAGGATGTGGCGCACCACCCGGTTGATCTTCCAGCGTGTATTGAAGGGGAAGGGTTGATAATTGGGGTAATATTCGGCGAAGGTCTGCTCAATGGGATCCAGCAATGGACGGATATGTTCATCGGAGCCGCCCCAGGAGTCGACCCCCAGCTGGGCCTTCCGTTCCAGCACGGGCTTGATCTTCCGGATCCAATCCGAATCCTCCCACAGGTTCACTACACCGTGCAGGCCGAGGTCCTTGTAGGTCCACAGGCTCCAGTGAATCCCGAACTCCTGGTAGATGGAAAGCTGGTCCTGGAGCAGGCGGTACCGCATGGCGTCTTTTTGAACGTCTCCGGTATAGACCGGGCCGAATTCGCCGACCCAGATCGGCGTCTCGTTCTCGAACATGTACCGGCAGGTGTGCAGGAACTGGTCCCGCAGAACGGTCTTGTCGAAATACTCCCCCCAGGAGAGACCTGGATAGTCACCGCCATCAATGAACCCAGGGACGGCATAGTTGTGGATCGCGTAGACTGTGTTCGGCAGGGGGTCGCCGAAGGGCGAGAAGTCGCGGGCGAAATGATCCCCTTCCAGGAAGATGATGTGCGCGGGGTCGACCGCGCGGATCGCGGACACCACGCGGCGGTAGAACGGGTCGAGCCGCTCGCGGGTGGGATCGGACGGTTCATTGAGCGGGTTGTAGCCAGCCACCCAGGGATTGTCTTTATAGCGATCGGCAAGCACTTCCCAGAGCCACACGGTCCGGTCCTGGAAATGTTTATGATCCCAGAAAAAAGCCTGGTGGGTGGGATTATCGGAATGCCAGTCTTGATTCTGGTAGCCAGGTGCGGCGTGCAGATCCAGGATCGTGTAAATCCCTTGGTCGGCGCAGAGCTGGATGGCCCGGTCGAGAGGCTTGAAGCCGGATTCCCGGATCACCATCGGATTCATATCATCTTCAAAGTGCCGGTAGTTGAACGGCAGGCGCACCAGGTTATGGCCCAGGGAACGGATGAAGCGGGCGTCCTCCTCCGTAAAGAAGCAGTCGAGGTAACGGTCAAAAAAATAATCGGCCTTGTCCGGTCCCAGGGCCAGATAGACCACCTTGCGGAAGGCGTTCTCATTGGCCGGGAAGCCGGTGATGAAATTCTCCATGTTCATCCAGCCGCCTATGCCGACCCCGTGAAGGGTCACGACCTCTCCGGCCTGGTTCTGGATCTGGTTTTGCTTCACCTTCAGGAAAGCATGATGACTGGGCATAAAGTGGTCCTCTGCGTAAGCGATGCTCGTGGAACTCAGGTTCTCTTCCCGCCGGTCCGGCGTGGGCCAATCCGGCCGCAGGGATATAAGGGCTTAAATTACCTCCAACTCGTTAAGGCCAGGCAGGCCGGGAAAGGGCGCGTGAGGCTCGTCCTGATACCAGAAGGCGGTCGAGGCGATGTCATCCTGGCGGGAGTGGAAACGCGGATTTCCCTCCAGCGACGAACGGAAGCCCAAATCCTGGATGGTCACGCGCAGATCCATCGCAAAACGAATGGGGTCCTGGATGTGCCAGCGGTACAGCCCGAACCGCTGCTGGGATTTTAAAAAGCCGTCCGGCTGGATGATCTGCGGGAAGCCCAGGTAAGGCGTCATGTAGGGCGCATACTGCCCCTGTGGGGATTCGAAGCTCCACGCCCCTCCGAAGTAATCCTCGGTGCCGGTGCCGCATATTGTTGGCCAGTCGGTGTCCCCATCCAGGTAGAACTTGATTTCACCTTCGCCCCACCAGCCGTCATGATGGACGCCCCAGGCCAAATAGGTGCCCACATAGTGCCCATGACCGCGCACCTGATCCAGCAGGATATGGACCTCCATCGGCTTCACCGGATCGCTGCGGCGCCATTGGGCGTGGAAATAGGCCAGATCGTTGGGGACCTCGGTCAGGGTGTAATCGATCTGGTAAAAGAAATCGTTCGCCTCATCCGGCGTCAGGTTCTCGACGGTGATGCGTGCCTGGCGGCGAAACGGCATTTCCCAATAACAGTTGAAACCGCCGGCTGGGTTGACTGCCACTGGCAATGAGGCGATCTGGCAAGGTGTCCCCCAGCCGTTGCAAAAAAAGTCTCCGACCGGCACTTCAACCGAAGGCGTGGTCTCATCATCCCAGTAGCAACGCAGGACAAGCCGCCGCCAAAGCAATGTGGGCATTGTCATCCAGATGTGCTGGATGGCTCCCGGTCCTCGAATATCTGCCAGGGTGACGGTTTGTCTCGGAGGAATATTTATGCAGGGCGAGACTTTCCAGCCTTGTCCCAATTCGCGGGAATAACTCCCATCACTCTTCGGGATGGCCATTCCTCCCCGGCCCTTGTCACCGGTGGGGTTTTCAGCACTGATTGAGCGTGAGATTGCGTTTGACAGGCGAGGGAGATTTCCCATGCTCATGCCGAGTCCGTTAAAGATGTCGCTCATGCCCGTTCCTTGCTCATTCTTTAACCGCTCCCATTAACATTCCGCTCATGATCTTCTCCTGGAAGAGGATGAACACGATATAAACCGGTATCATGCTGAACACCACTCCTGCGGCAATCAACCCAAAATCAACGGTGCGCTGGTTGGCCCGGAGCAGGGCAAGAGCAAGCTGGATGGTGCGATTGTCTGAATCCATCAAAATCAAGGCAAATAGATACTCGTTCCATATATTAATAAAGTTCAACACAAGGACGGTAATAATGCCAGGCATGCAGATTGGGACAAAAATATAAAAAATAATTTGAAGGATGTTGCCTCCGTCCATCACAGCACTTTCCTCAAGCTCGTGGGGCAGCTTGCGCATGAAACTTGATAGCAGGATTATCGACAGCGACAGGTTGAAAGCCGGGTAGATGAGGATCAGGGCAATGGGATTGTAGAGCAGGCCGGATTTGGCGACCATCATGTAGATTGGCATCAGAATGGCCAGGCCCGGGATGAGGAACCCGAGGTAGAAGATGGATTCCACGAACGCGGCCAGGCGGCTTCGGATCCGGGCCACGGCATATGCGGCGGGGAAAGCCAGGATGAGGGTCAGGGCTTCCGCACCTACGGTGATGATGGCGGAGATCAGCGCAGCGTGGAATAAATGGACGCTGGCCTGTGCCTGGATGAATTTGGCGAAGTTGAAAGCGGGGGGGAAGGCAAGCGGGGTCGAGATGATCTGGGTGTTGTTTTTAAAGGCGGAGATCAGCACAAAATAAAGGGGGATGATGATAACGAGTGCATAGAGGACAGCGAAGGAATAGCCTCCAAACGCAAATGCTGGGGAACCTCTCCTTATTTTCTGGATGAAGCGCGTAAGTCCGGTCATTGATCCCCTGCCTCCATCAATACGAGAATCGCGAAGACAGCCGGCGGATGAGAAGGATGACCACAATGCCGGTGAAGAAGATCAGGACGCCGATCGCCTGGCTATAACCCAGCCGGCCGCTTAGAAATGCCTGATCATACAGATAATAGCCGATGGTAAAGGTTGCCGTCCCGGGCCCGCCGCCCGTCAGGAGGATCACGTTCTGAGCAGCCCCCGAGAGGACGTAAAGGAACTGCAGGGTGGTCACCACGGCAACGAAATCCAGCATGAGCGGGAAGGCGATCCTCCACATGATCGTCCAGTATCCAGCTCCATCCAGCATGGCCGCTTCGTACAACTCCTCCGGAAGATTGGATAAAGCGGCGAAGAACAATACACTGTTGAAGCCAATCCCACCCCATACATCGATGGCGGTCAGCGCCGCCAGGGCGGTCGATTTATTCCCGAGCCAGGGAAAGGCCAGGGAGGACAATCCCACCGAATTTAACAGTGTGTTAATCATGCCGTCCGGACGATACATCCCCAGGAAGATCATCGCCAGGGCCGCGACCGAGATCATTGCAGGTGAAAAATAAATGGTTCGAAGGATGCGGTAACCCCGCATGCGGAGGCTGAGAAAAAAACCGAGCATGAAGGCGCAGGGAATGATGATGAGAATCTCCGCAACGATCTGGGTGCCGGTGTTCTGCAAGGCGATGGCGATCTTCGGATCATGGAGCATCCTGCTGAAGTTGTTCAGGAAAATGAACTGCTTGACCCCATTGATGCTGCCCCACTTGGTGGTGCTGATATAGAACATATTTCCCAGCGGCCACAACATAAAGGCCAGGAACCAGGCGAGGGCTGGTGAAGCCAGCAGAAGAAGGGTGGCTCGACGCCTCCAGGCATTCCGCCGGTGATAGGCTTCGTTGGACAGGGTCTTTCCGCTGCCAGGAATGGTCTTTTCGAGACTTGCCATGACAATCCTAACCTGATCAGGGCACGGGCGGAAATTTTCCCGTGCCCTGAATTCAGGAAAAAGAAAGCGAGGCTACTTGGCCGCAGCGTAGGCAGCGGTCAGGTCTGCAAGGATTTTTTCCGCGGAGGCGCCAGGAGCAAAGGCTTCCTGCTGGATGCGGCCCACATCGGTGCCAACCTCGGGCGGGATGATCGCGTCCAGAGTCGTGATCGGCGTTCCGCTATTGGGCAGATCGAGCGCTGCACCGACGAGTGGCGGCAGTGTGCTCTTGTCGATGCTGACCTCCTTGAGCGGTGGCGTCATGCCGGCTGGAACAAAGCGGGCCATGACATCCGGCTGATACAAATATTGGATAAACCTCTTGACCGCGTCAAGTTTGGCCTGGCCGTTTGGAGTGACGAAAACTCCCTTGGCGAAGTATCCGGAATAATAAACCGGAGATTTCCAGGGGGAGTCAGATGCGATGGGGAAACCGCCCAACTTTACATCAGGTGCCAGGTCAACACCGGCGGGGTCCGTGTAGCTCCAGGACCCGAAATGCGACATGGGGACCTTGCCTTCGAAGAAGCGCGTGTTCCCGGAAGCATAATCGACGCCTTCCACCCCGTCTACGAACACACCCGCGTCTCGTAATTTTACGAACAGTTCCACACCCTTGATGGCGTTGGGAATCGTCCAATCTCCCTTGCCAAACGCCTGAATGGTCTCTGCATCGGTCATCTGGGATTGAACAATGAGGTTGAACAGCGCACCTCCCATCCCATCCGCACCGCTGGCTATGACGGGTCCGCCCAGGCCCTTCTCACGGAATATCTTGGCGTCGGCGATTAATTCGTCCGTCGTGGTGGGGATGGGCAGGCCAGCTTCGTTAAAGAGTTTCATGTTGTACCATATTGGCCAGGTGAATCCCTCCAATGGGAAAGCCCGGATCTTGCCATCATCCTGGGTGAAATTTGCCAGGGCAAGGTCTGTGAACTTGCCATCCAGACCCCAATCCTTGATGTAGTCATTGACTGCAGGGGCTACGCCATTGTCCGCCCAGTTGAGAACACCGTCAAACAGCACCGAGAAGACCAGGTCCGGCTCCTGCTTGGAGGTCGAGGCCGTTTCAACCTTCAGTGGAATATCGGCATCCACTAAAACTGTGTCCTTAATGGTAATGTCGGGGTTGGCTGCCATGAAATCCTTGAAGACGGATTGAAGCGGAGCACCCTTGGTATCATCCGGACCCCAGTTATGCCAGATGTTCAGGGTGACCGGTTCGTTGGTCGGGGTTGGTGGAACCGCCGTTGGCGGCACGCTTGTTGCTGCAGGAGCTTCCGTGGCCGGAGGGGGCGGAGGGGGCGTTGCCGTGGCGGCTCCACAGGCGGTAAGGACCATGGAGGCGATCACCAGCAGGCTGATACTTAAAAAAATTTGTTTTCGGTTCATCTTATCCTTTTCCTTTCAATGGTTACGTAGAATTTACGCAGGGATAGTTTAGGTCAGAGTTCCTTATCTATATTTATTATGTCGGTTCCTCCTTCCCAAATTAATTCCAAAGTTAATGGAACATTAGAATGGATTTCAATTTTCGGTCGATCAAGTTGGGAATGCCGCGGGCTGCATTTCAGGTCCAATACTCCGCTTGAGCCAAAGGGATAGCGGCGGATTCCGTGTTCTTCCAGCAGGTGCACATTCCAGATGAGTTTGTTCGAAACAGCGTCCTGTGTGACCCCGAACACATCCTCGAACAGGACCGCCACCGGCGGCACGCCAGTCCAGCCGACATAGCCTGGCTTGGAGTGAGCGCCCGGCGCGACCACATCCGGGGCGTAGTTCTCCCAGAGAGTGTGCCGGTCGTCGTACTGCAGGTCTTCCAGGTGAAAAAAATCCCGGAACTGGTTCGCGCCCAGCCAGGGGGTGTTCTCCGATTCATAAACCCTGACCACGCTGTCCAGGTGGTTCCTGGCGATCTCATGCGCGAGGTTGGTCTGCCCCGTGGCCTCCAGCCCTTTTAGGACCATGTAGTTCGTGGGGGCCCACACCCCTCCGCACCAGTAGTCGCCGGTACTGCTGAAAGCCGGATCGTCGGCGGAGAGCGCCGGTACGCGGTGGACCCGCTTGAATTCGGAGGAATCCTCCAGGTGGGAGATAAAAGCGGCGAGCCGCTCCGGGGGGACGCAGCCGGCGAGCAGCGCCCAGTATGCTCCGATGTGCTTCATCAGCGATAATTTCCCATCCGCATGGCGGTCGCAGTAAAATTTGTTCTTACTATTCCAGAGAAATCGATTGCAGAATTCTTTCAGGTTTTCATATTCTTCTTCAAGGTCTTTGACTTGGGCTGTCCTGCCAAGAATCGTTGCGATCTGGATCAGGGTTTTGGCCGACAGGAGCGCCTGGAAGGTCGCATCCACCCAGGTCAGGTGGCCATTGTCATAATTGACATGCTCCTGCCGCTCGACCCGGGGGAGGTTGTCCATCCCCATCCCCCAGCCGGTGGACCAGTAAGAACCATCCTGCCAGGTGCGGTATTTCCTTGTCCACTGGTGGTACGCCATAAGAGGTGGGAATACCTTTTCCAGCCTCGATCGATCCCCGGTGTTCAGGAAGTAATTCCATTCGACCCACGCCAGAACATTCGGGCCGGTGCTGGAGGGGTCGAAGCGCTGAAAGGTGTCCTGCCCATCCTTTTCCGATATCTCGCGACAGATGAACCCGTCCGGGTGCTGCTTCCGGTAGAAGGTGTCGAGGGTCCCCTGGAAATTAAAGGCCCGCCGCCCATACACCCCGAAGCAGGTGATGAAGGCCGAATCCCACATGAACAGGTTGCCGTTAAAGGCGGTGTCGCAGTAGTCCCGGGCAAAGTCGTTTTCACCGGTGGGCTGTTTCAGGTTGCCGAAGGCCAATTCCCAGGCACGCCAGAAGCAGTCGATTTCCATCGTGTGCCCGTCCCAGAAAGGTTCCGGCAGGCTATTTTTCGCCTGAGGAAAGGACGGCAGTGGAAGGGATTCCTGCGGCGCGGTAAGGAACGGGTTCTGCGCCGCCCACGCATTCTCCACGTGGGTGTCGTATCGTTCGTTCCAGACCTTGGGGTTTCGAAAGACGGGGGTTTCAGGCATCGAATAGTTTGGTTAATTTCTCTTGATGACCTCGAGTGTCTTTTCTTTCAGCTCATTTGGGAGGACAGGCTTCGTCAGGTATTTGGTGACAACCCCGGGCGGGTGCTCACTACTTTTATCGCGTGTACTGCAAACAATCACCGGGATGGATTGATCTGGAAAAGCGGTGTTGATGGAGGAGATTAGCTCCCATCCCTGGCCAGAGGATATTTCCGGCTCGACAATGACCGCCCGGACATCGCGCTCTTCGATTACCTCCATCACGCCGTCAATTTGGTCGAATGAAAAGACCTCAAAAGATTTGCTGAGTTCCCGCCGGTAGAGATCCAGGGTCACTTCATCCTTTTCAATTAAAACGATGGCAGGCAGTTTTGTTTTCACGGTGAACCCATTAAATTGACTCAGCTCAAGGAGAAAGTACAATTTTAGAATACCATATAAGAAGATTGAATTCTTGGAGAGAATTATGCTGAATCAGGATTTTGTTGTCCGAAGAAGTGGCGAACGCAGGGCAGGAGTTTTACGTTGAAAGCGCTTCTTCCATTGCGATCCGGCACCAGCGAATCGCATTTTCCGGATGATCCGCCAGGGTATGATTATCCTTCATAATGATCTCGACATGACAGTTGTTTGCCTTTGTTATTTTAAGTGCCTCTCGCAAGCCCTTCCTGATGAAGTCTTCATCAATGGGCGAGACGGCAAGATACCCGGGATGGGGTTTCAGCGAGAAGATATAGTGATCCTGGAGCTTTTCCGCCATGTCCCTCACATCCGCCCAGGGAGATACTGAAATTCTCCTCAGGTTTGGGATTTTCTTGATGACCTCCCATCTTGTGTTCAAAGCTTCACAGCAGCCGTAGCAGTTGAGGCCGAACCGTTCGAGGACGGGAAGTTGATATTGAAAGACAAATTCATCGAACATTTGGGGCGATATCCCTGAAGTTTCCTGGCTTTCTGCAAAGCCCCACATATCCCGGGTGCGAACCCGCGCAGCGTCGAAATCCTCCCCCGGCAGCTGGCTCGTCCAGCCGAAGCCGCCTGACCCTACCGGCGTGTTGTCATTATTCAGGCTCAGCAGACCATTCTGTTCCAGAAAATTGACTTCACACAGCGTGCCATCCCTCAAAAAAGCCATGAGCCTGTGCAGCCCATCGGGGTTGTCGTACATGTCAAACATGATCTGTTCAAGGCCGCGCAGCCTGCTCAGTGTTAAAGTCAGACCAAAGGACCACCACCAGATTCCCTTTATTCTAACCTTCAGCAGGTCTCTGAAAATTTCTTCAGCCTGTTCAAGATATTTTTTGGTTTTTTCATGATCCACACTGATCTGTGGGAAGTGCAGCTTGTCAATATCCCGAAAATCCCTGATGGGAGCCTGCCAGGTATAAGACCCTTTGTTTTGTCCGCCGACCATTGTCTCATGCATGCCCCAATTGCTTTCAACGGCAGTATAAGGTATGTTGAAATAAGGCTCTATTATCTTATCGTCTTTCAGGTTTTCTCCCCAGAATATTTCTTTCCGCAGAAACATCTCCCATCTCCGGGCCAAATCGCCTTCACATTTTAAACTGCCCTCGGAGATTATTTCACTCCAACCTCCTTCTGGATCACAGAAAACCAGTGGGCGGGTGGGTTGTAAATCGTTATGTTCACACCAAAGTTTTTTCTTCTCTTCCTCAGTGGGATGGCTGGCAAGTTCTGCCATCCTTGCGGCCAGCGCACGGAGGATTTTCCTATCCTTCTCGGTGATTACCATGTCAACATAGCTGGTGGTGGTTGTACCTTCTTCACCAGATAAAAGATCAAAAATCATCCGGCCCGTCTCCTTGCTTTCTTAATACCCACTGGCTGCGATGTTTTGTCCCGTAACGGACCGCCTCGTCCAGGAACGCTTCAATGTTCTCAAAGGGCGTTCCGGAGACGATCCCATTGCCTGCTGCGATGCACATGCCTCCCTCCGCACGGTCAAAGGTGTCAATCAGTTTGCGGACTTCTGCCCGCACTCCGGCTGGGTCGGCTTCTTGCAGAATATGCTGTACATCCACTCCCGCCAGGAAGGTCAACGAACCTCCAAACTTCCTCGCCACCTCGGTCTCGTCCATCGTTCCCTTTTGTACGGGATGGAAAACATCGACCCCTGCTTCAATCAGATCACCCAGGACGAGGGTGTTGTTGCCGCACGAGTGCAGCCACCAGTGCAAGTTGTTTTCACGCAGGAAATTTCCGAGGCGGACGTAATATGGCTTGAGCAAATCCCGAAACATTTTGGGGGACATAAAAACCTGTCTCTGGTGTCCCAGGTCATCGCTGGTCCAGTAGCCATCCGGTTGCAACTCTCTTATTGCTCGTTGCAGATAGCTTATATACAGGTCGCAGAGGGCGTCATGCAGGCGATGCACCTCATTCGGATGCTGATAGTAATCCATGAACAGGGTGCGCATGCCGCGTATCTCCCAGGGACGTTCGAAGAATAGCC